>ERZ1370068.9790-contig-8541_pt1 | contig 39250 bp, 28 predicted proteins | sample MGYA00561227_ERZ1370068 | MGnify/ENA primary metagenome ERZ1370068 (study PRJEB38410, sample SAMEA6850437) | metagenome | study: Metagenomic assessment of the ecological functions of the soil: analysis of the soil microbiota associated with the...
GGTATGCTTCGTTCAGTTACGTATTGCTGTGTGACCCCATTCCACGAGCTCGCATCGCCACGCCACGGCCGGTCAGCCATAGCCGGCGACGACGAAGCGCTTCCCGGCGAGCAGGACGTTCGGTCGCGCGGATGATCCCGTCGATCGTCGACTGGCCTGTCCCGTAGCGGTTGTCGAAGAGGTGCTTCGTGCGCGCCTCGTTGACGGCGATGACCGGGAAAGCCGAGCTTGCCGTCGCGCTCGAGCGCCTTCAGCCGGATGACGCCCGTCGTCGTCTCCTCGGTGCCGGCGATCACGTCGCCGAGCTGCTCGCGGCGGGCCGAGTGGAGCACGCCGATCACGTCGGCGCCGTCGTCCATCGTCAGGTGCGGCCGGTGGTCGACCGCGGCCTCGATGTGGCGGTAGTACGTGTCGTTGTCCTCGCCCTTGATCGCGAACACGCCGACGCCGTACTCGTCGACGAGCGCGGCCGCGACGTCGTCCTGCGTCGAGAGCGGGTTGGACGCGCAGAGGACGACGTCCGCGCCGCCCGCCGTCGAGCGTGCGCGCGAGGTTCGCCGTCTCGGTCGTCACGTGCAGGCACGCGGAGATGCGGTGCCCCGCGAGCGGCTGCTCGCGCTCGAAGCGCTCGCGGATCGCCGCGAGCACCGGCATCTGCCGGTCGGCCCACGCGATCCGCCGCACGCCTTCGGGGCGAGCGCCAGATCCTTCACGTCGTATCGCTGTGTCTGTTGCCATGGATCCTCTCTTCGGTGTGTCGGTCGTGAATCTCAGGCCGCGTCGGTGACGAGCAGTCGCTCGTGCTTGCGCTGCTCCCACTCGACCCAGGCCGGGATCGGCTGCTCGGGCTCGGGGACGGTCGTCCCAGCCAGCCAGGTCTCGACGGCGGCGCGCAGCGCAGGCTCGCGACGCAGCCGAAGCGCGAACTCGAGCTCAGCCGAGCTCGACGCCGAACGCGAGCGCGCAGCTCGCTCAGCGCATTCAGCTGGTTCAGCTCGCGGATGCCGTAGCGGCGGTAGCCGGCATCGCTGCGACCGGGCACGACGAGCCCCTCCTGCTCCAGGTAGCGGAGCATGCGCGGGGACCAGCCCGAGCGGCCGGCTCGTCTCCGCCGATCGTCATCCACGGCTGCATCGCGCGCAACCCTATCAGAGTTGTGTGAAGGTTGCTGCAGCGCCGGATGTCCCCTCGCGCCCGTAGCGGTCATCGAGAGCGCACGACGTCGGTCGAGCTGGCGGCGTCGAGACCTCGATCACGAGTCGTGTCCTCGACCGCAGTCACGCGGTGGACCGTTCGCGGGCGGAAGCGGAACGCGTCGCCCGGAGCGATCTCGAGCGTCCTCGAGCTCGCCCCCGACGTCGCCGAGCTCGAGCGTGGCGCGACCCTCCTGCACGAGCCACGACTCGTCCTTGACCTCGTGGTACTGCAGGCTCAGCGACTCGCCCGCGCGAACGAACAGAGGAGCTTGCCGACGTAGTCCTCGGCCTCGGCCCAGACGAGCTCCCAGCCCCAGGGCTTCTCGACCTTGCGCGGCGTCGTGCGGTAGCGGCTCACGAGAAGCGCGAGCGCCTCGTCGGGATGCGCTGCCCGCACCGACGCGGAGGCCGTGGTCGAGCACGTTGCCCGCCGCCGACCACGGCACCCGGCCCGACGACCGCGAGGTTGTGAGCTCGCAGCCCGCGCCGAGCTCGGCGTCGGTCGCCGACGACGGAGCCGACGACGCTCGCGCCCGCGCCGACGCTCGTGCGAGCGCCCACGACGGCGTTCTCCACGACACCACGCCGGCCGCGAGCGCGCGCACCCGCTCCGAGCACGGCGAGGCTCCCGAGACGCGCGCCCTCCTCGACCGACCGCGCCCGGGCCGACGTAGACGGGCGGGACGAGCTTGGCGCCGGGATGAACGTCGGCAGCTCGGGTCGACGAGCGTGAAGTCGGCGCCGAGCGCATCGCCGACCTCCGTCTGGAAGATGCCGCTCGAGCACGTCGCGGTGCGCCTGGAGATACGACTCGGGCGTGCCGACGTCGAGCCAGTACCCAGGCAGCGCGATCCCGAACACGGAGCCTTCGTCGGCGAGCCGCGGGAAGACCTCGCGCTCGATCGAGACGGAGCGACCCGGCGGGACGAGGTCGAGCACCTCGGGCTCGAGCACGTAGAGGCCGGCGTTGATGAGGTCGGTGTCGATCTCCTCCGGCCGCGGCTTCTCGAGGAACGTCTCGACGCGACCGTCCGCGGCCGTCCGCACGAGCCCGTAGCGGCTCGGGTCGGCGACCGGCGTGAGCAGGATCGTCGCCTTGGCGCCCGGTCGAGCGATGGAACGCGACCATCTCGCCGAGGTCGGCCTCGCGCAGCGAGTCGCCGTTCAGCGCGAAGAAGCTGCCCTCGAGCTCGCGCCCGGCGAAGCCGATCGCACCTCCGGTGCCGAGCGGCTCGTCCTCGACCGCGTACTCGAGCGACAGGCCGTCGTAGCTGCGTGCCGAAGCCCGCCTCGATCTGGTCGGGCAGGTAGCCGCACGAGATGATCGCCGCGCTCGACGCCGTGCGCGCGCGAGGTGCTCGAACGTGTACGCGAGCAGCGGCCGGTCGACGAGCGGCAGCATGTCCTTGCGCGTGCGATCGGTGAGCGGTCGGAGCCTCGTGCCCTGCCCGCCGACCAAGATCACCGCCGGGAGGCTCATACGACGGGCGGCCGATGCCCTCGTAGACGAACCCGAGCGCGCGCATCTCCTCGGGATCGAGCAGGTTCGCGCCCGTCCACGATGACACCGGTTGCGCATGCGCTCGCGCCGCCGCGGCCCAGTCGAGCTCGCGCAGCTCGGGCCACTCGGTGACGAGCACCGCCGCGTCGGCGCCGTCGAGCGCCTCGAGCGCGGTCGTCGCGATCTCGACGCCGTGCAGGTGCGCCGCGCCGTTCGCGACCGGGTCCCAGGCCGTGACGTCCGCGCCCTCGGAGAGCAGCCGCCCGGCGAGGACGAGGCTCGGCGCCTCGCGCATGTCGTCGGTGTCCGGCTTGAACGCGAGCCCGAGCAGCGCGATCCGCTTGCCCACGCAGCGGCCCGAGGCGGCTGCTCGAGCTTCGCCGATCACGCGCCGCTTCTGCAGCTCGTTCACCTCGATCACGGCGTTCAGGAGCTGGAAGTGGTAGCCCGAGTTCGCCGCGAGCTGCTTGAGCGCGAGCGAGTCCTTCGGGAAGCACGAGCCGCCGAAGCCGATCCCCGCGCGCAGGAAGCTCGGGCCGATGCGGCGGTCGAGGCCGATGCCCTCGGCGACCGTCGTGACGTCGGCGCCGGTCGCCTCGCAGACGTTCGCGATCTCGTTGATGAACGAGATCCGCGTCATCGAGCGCGGCGTTCGCGGCGAGCTTGATCATCTCCGCCGACGCGACGTCGCAGCGCGACGACCGGCGCGTCGATGCCCGCGTGGAGCTCGCGACGACGTCGCCGTCGGCGTCGTCGAACGCGCCGATGACGATGCGGTCGGGCTGCATGAAGTCCTGCACGGCGGTGCCCTCGGCGGTGAACTCGGGGTTCGAGACGTAGCCGACGTGCGCGAGGCCGCGCTCGTCGAGCCGGTGGCGCACCGCGCGCCCGGTCCCGACCGGCACGGTGCTCTTCATCGCGACGACGATCCGGCGGTCGACCGCCGGCAGCTCGTCGATCGACCGTCCAGACCGCCGAGAGGTCGGCGTCGCCGGAGTACGGTCGGCGGCGTGCCGACCGCGATGTAGACGACGTCGCGCCCCGTCGACCGCCTCCGCGACGTCGGTCGTGAACGTCAGCCGCTCGCGGTTGCGCGCGAGCAGCTCCTCGAGGCCGGGCTCGTGGATCGGCACCTCGCCGCGCTCGCAGCGCGGCGATCTCGCTCGGCGACGACGTCGCGGACGACGACGTCGTGGCCGAGCTCCGGCGAAGCACGCGCCGGTGACGAGGCCGACGTAGCCCGCGCCGAAGACCGCGACGCGCATCCGGCGCTCACGCGCGGCAGGTAGTCGCTCACGCGCCTACGCTTCGCGACCGCCGAGCGGCTTGCAGGCCCTTGGCGATCGCGAGCATCGTCTCGTTCGAGAGCCGGTCGAGCAGCGTGTTGACGACCCAGTAGCTCGCGCTCGTGCGTGTCTGCAGGACGACCATGTGCAGCTTCGGGCCGTTGTAGTAGAGGTCGTAGCGCGCGGCCGCCGATGCGTCGCGGTCGAAGTTGCTGTCGGCGAGCACCGGCGCGTCCTCCCAGTCGGTCATCTGCGACGCCCCAGTACTCGTTCGACGCCCATGCTGGTAGGTGAGCCGCACGGCCTTGTGCTTCTCGCCCGGGTCGATCCAGTAGAGCGCGGACCGGCATCGTCGAGTCGATCCAGGACGATGCGCTCGATCACCGTCGGCACCATCAGCGGGAACGTCGACGCTCGCGCCGGCGCTCGCGCAGCAGGTCGACGGCGACGCGTTCGGCGCCGTACGACGACGTTCGGCGCGCTCGCGCTTCGGCGTCTGGTCGATCGGCGCCGACGGCGAGGCTGCCGTGGAACGTCTGGCCGACGACCGACGGTCGAGCATCGCGCCGTTCGCGAGCTGCGAGATCTGCGGCGGCAGCTGCTCGACGCTCGGCGGAGCCGAAGAGGTTCGCGACCTTCTGCGCCGCCGGCTTCGCGCCGCGCCTGCGTCGCGATCGAAGTAGACCTTCGTGCGGAAGTAGTCGAAGCGTCGGCGCGTTCGCCGGAAGCCCGTTCGGCGGCGTCAGGATCTGGTAGCCGCGCTGGCCGAGCAGGTAGCCGGCGGTCGACGCCGAGCCCGCGACGCCGTTGCCGTTCAGGACGGTGATCGTCGTCGCGCTCGGGCGGCGGGCGCTTCTGCTTGACCTTCTCGCCGAGCGCGACCGCCGTCGCCTTCTCCGGCGACTCGACGTCGGGATGCGTGAACGTCGTGCACCGCGCGCGTGATGTTCTCCGGAGTCGGTCGTCAGGTCGGCAGAACCCCTCGAGGCCCGTCGATCCGCGTCTGGAAGACGTGCCCCGGCGGCAGCGCAGTAGGCGAAGAGCGCGTACGAGAGCACCGTGCTTGGCCGTCGACGTCCTCGCCGCCGCCCTGCGCCGACCTCGACGTTGCGCGTGATCGCGTTGATCACCTTCGGCAGCGCGGTCGGCGACGAAGCTCGTCCTGGATCTGGTCCTTGAACGCCTTCACGAACTGCTGCTGCCGCGCGACGCGGTAGAGGTCGGAGTCGGTGTGGCGGAAGCGGACGTAGTCGAGCGTCCTGCGTCCCGTTCAGCCGCTGGTAGCCGGGCTGGAGGTTGATCTTCGCGTACCCGTACGGGCCGCCGCGGTCGTTGAAGTAGCGCCGGTCGACGTCGATCCAGGCCCCGCCGAGGCTGGTCGACGATCTGCCGGAAGCCGCGGAAGTTGACCGTGATGAGGTAGTTGATCTGGACGCCCGTCAGGCCTGCGGACCGTCTCGAGCGAGCCCTGCGGCGCCGCAGTGGCGTACGCGGCGTTGATCTTGTCGAAGAACGGCGTGCGGCCGGGACAGCGGATCTCGACGCGCATGTCGCGCGGGAACGAGAGCAGCGAGATCGAGTCGGTCGGCCGGGTCGGCGCGGACGAGCATGAGCGTGTCGGAGCGACCGACGGCGTTCCGGCTCGTCCGCCTTGCGGCGGTCGTAGCCGATCACGAGCGCGACGGCAGGCTGCCCTGGGAGCGCGACGCTCGAGCGCTGGCGCGCCGCCCGCTGCACCTCGGGCGTCTTCGCCGCGACGGCGGCGACGGACTCGTGGAAGTAGAGGTACGCGCCGCCCGCGGTCCCGCTCGCGACGACGAGGCACGCGATCCCGAGCCACATCGCGATCCGGCCGACGAGCGCTGCGCGCGACCGCGACGAGCGCTCCGGCTGCCGGTAGAAGGTCACGGGCGAGGTGGAGCCGGGCAGGCAGCACCGCCTTCCCGTTTCCGTTCGAGCGGCTCCGCGCCCCAGTCCTCGTTTCAGGGTGGTTCGCATGAAGGGTCCGGTGTACGACGACGAGCGCCTCGCCGGGCGCCCGCCGCCGGAGGATAGCTCAGCGACAGAGCCGTGATTCGGTCTGCCGACCTCCGATCCCTACGAAGCTGCTGCGGAGGCTTAACGCGGCCGTCATCGAGGCGACCTGGCGACGGGAGTAGCGAGCGCCGCGAGCGCCTCGCCCGAGGAAGCGCGACCTCGTCGGGCGTGCCGGCCGTGATGCGGAGCGCGTCGGGAGCTCCGAACGAGCGCAGCGGCCGGACGATGACGCCGTCGCCGGAGGAGCGCATCGTTCAGCCGCCTCGGCGTCGCCGACGCGGACGAACGAGGAAGTTCGCGACAGCCGGGCCTGCCGGCTCGAGGACGTGCGTCGCGGAGAACGTCGCGCGAGCAGCGCCATCGCCTCGCGTGTTCGCCGCGCGGCGGCGAGCGACCTCGGCGTCGTCCGTCGAGGCTCGCGAGCGCGGCCTCCTGGCCTGTCGACGTGACGTCGAACGCGCGCCGCACCTTGCCGATCGCCGTGATCACGTCGGCGGGCCCGATGCCGTAGCCGACCCGCAGCCCGGCGAGGCCGAAGATCTTCGAGAAGGTGCGCAGGACGAGCACGCGGTGCCCGCGCTGGAAGTACTCGGCGACCGCGTCGGGGTAGTCGGGATCGTCGACGTACTCGAAGTACGCCTGGTCGAGCGACGGTCAGGACGTGCGCGGGCACCCGCTCGAAGTACGCGTCGAGCTCGCCGCGGCTGTTCGTCGTGCCCGTCGGGTTGTTCGGCGCGGCGATGAAGACGAGCTTCGTGCGCGGCGTGATCGCGGCCAGCATGCGCGTCGAGGTCGATCCGCTCGTCCGTCGAGCGGGACGCGCACCGGCACGCCGCCGAGCTTCAGCGGATCGAGCACGTAGCTCGGGAACGACGGCCACGCGGTCACGACCTCGTCGCCGGCGTCGATCGTCGCCATGGCAGACGTAGCCGACGACGGCATCGGCACCGGCGCAGACGGTCACCTGCTCGAACCCGACGCCGTGCCGCTCGGCGAGCGCGCTGCGCAGGCGCCACGCGCCGCCGTCCGGGTAGCGATTCAGCTCGGAGCGCCGCTCGAGCGATCGCCTCCTGCGCAGCAGGGAACGGCCCGTACGGCCCCTCGTTCGACGCGAGCTTGACGACGCGCTCGAGCCCGAGCTCGCGCTGGACCTCCTCGACCGGCTTGCCCGGCTCGTACGGGACCAGCCCGTCGAGCGCGGGGCGGATCAGCGGCCGTGTCGTCGGCCAGCCGACCCGGGCTCACGTGGCCGGGGCGGGCTCCGGCGCGGTGACGTACTCGCCGACGATCTCGGCGTCGCCGTCGGCATGCCTCGACGGCGGCCTCAGCCGCGCTCTCCCGCGCGGCGCCGCAGCGCGATGGCCAGCACGCCGGCGAGGATCACCGGCCGAGACGAGCCCGAGCGCCGACGTATGCCGCGATCCGCGAGACCGCGCCGGCGCGCTGCCGCTTCCTGTCGATCGCGCGCTGCATCGCCTTCAGCGTCAGGTAGCCGACGGCGGCGTTGCGTCTGTTGTAGATGCTCACGTCCTGCAGGGTAACCGACGGCTGAGGACGGCAAACGCCTACTGCCGCCGCGGCGGCAGGTGGATCGGCCGTCCGAGCGCGACGAGCCCCGCTTCCTTGATGCCCTCCGACAGCGTCGGGTGCGGCGCCATCCCGTCGGCGACCGTCTCGACCGTCGCCTCGGCGTCGAGCGCGACGACGGCGGCCTCGATCAGGTCGGTGGCGTGCGGGCCGACGATGACGACGCCGAGCGAGCTCGCCGTACGTCGTCTCGTGGATCGACTTCACCCAGCCCGTCGGTCTCGCCCGTCATGACCGCGCGCGCGTTCGCGACCCACGGAACCGCGCCCACCGCGATCGATCGTCGCCGTAGCGCTCGACGCGCCTGCGCCTCGGTGAGCCCGACGCCGGCGATCTCCGGATCGGTGTAGATCGGACGCGGAACGGCGCGGTTGTCGACATCCGGCGTCGTGCCCGGTCGCGTTCTCCGGCCGCGACCTCGCCCTCGCGGAACGCCGGTGTGCGCGAGCTGCCAGTAACCGGCGACGTCGCCCGCCGCGTAGATGTGCGGCACCGACGTGCGCCGATGCGTCGTCCGTCGCGATGCCCGTGCGCGTGTCGAACGTCGACGCCCGCCGCCTCGAGGCCGATGCCCTCGACGAGCGGCGCGCGCCCGACGGAGACGAGCATGAGGTCGGCACTCGACAGTCTCGCCCTCGCCGAAGTGGACGGTGAGCGCCGCGCCCGTGTCCTCGACCTTCGTGCACTGCTTGCCGAGGTGGAGCGACGATCCCGCGGCTGCGCGAACGACTTCGCGCAGCTCGCTCGTCGCGTCCGCGTCCTCCTGCGGGATGAGCGCGTCGAGCATCTCGATCATCGTCACCTCGGTGCCGAAGCGCTCGAAGATCGAGGCGAACTCGCAGCCGATGATCCCGCCGCCGAGGACGACGAGCCGCGCTCGGCACCTCGGTCTGCGCGAGCAGGCCGGTCGAGTCGACGCAGCGCGGCGAGTCGAGGCCGGGATCGGCGGCGTGATCGGGTACGAGCCCGTCGCGACGATCGCGCTCTTGAAGCTGACGTCCGATCGTCGCCCTCGTCGACGGCGATCGAGCGCCGCGTCCTCGAAGCGGCCGCTGCCCTGGAACCACGTCGACGCCGTTCGCCTTGAAGAGCGACGCGACGCCGCCGGTCATCTGCTTGACGACCGCGGCCTTCCACTCGTTCGCCTGGCGCGAAGTCGAGCTCGGGCTCGCCGCCGACGACGCCGAGCTTCGCGGATCGATCTCGCGCGCCGCGTGGAGCGCGTGCGCGGTCGAGCACCCACGCCTTCGTCGGAATGCAGCCGACGCGGAGGCACGTGCCGCCGAGCTCTGGCCTCGCGCTCGACGCAGGCGACGCGCGCGCCGAGCTGCGCCGCCCGGATCGCCGCCGTGTAGCCCGCCGGGCCCCCGCCGAGGACGGCGACGTCGAAGTCCATGCGCCGCGATCTCTAGCTGGCGAGGCGTCACAGCTCTCGCCGCATGGTGAGGCTGTAGTCGTCCGCCGTCCGCCCACGCGGGCGAAGCCGTGCTCCTCGTAGAAGGCGACGAGGCGCAGCGTTGCCGCGCTCGACGCTGAGGCTGAGCGCGTGGTACCCGTCCTCGCGCGCCCGCTCGCACGAGCGCGTCGATGAGCGCCTCGCCGATCCCGCGACCCCGTCTGCTCGGAACGACCGCGATCGCGAGCTCCGGCGTCTCCTCGTCGACGAAGCCGTAGCCGGGCTGGTCTCGCCGGAACAGCCGGTACCACGCCGCGCCCGACCGGGAAGGCGTCGTCGACCGCGATGAGCACCGTGTCGCCAGGCCGCCCCCACGCCTTGACGTAGCGCGCCGCCGGGCCCCGGCCCGTCGCCGGGATTGCGCTCGCGCCAGTAGTAGGCGTGGTGGAGCATGTCGCGGAGGAACCTCACGTCCTGCCGACCGCCCCGCCGGATGACCATGGACGAGGACCGCGGCTAGCGAACGCGAGCGCCGGCGCTGCTCGACGTAGGCCTTGACGTCGCGCAGGAACTCGGCGCCCTCCGACCCGTCGATCGCGCGGTGGTCGCACGTGAGCGTCATCGTCATGGTCGGAACGATGCGCGAGCGTCGCCGTCGACGCACGGTCGCGCGCGTCCTCGATCGGAGCCGACCGCGAGGATCGCGACCTGCGGCGGGTTGAGCGACGGCGACGAACTGCTCGATGCCGTACATCCCGAGGTTCGAGATGGTGAACGTCCCGCCCTCGAGGTCGGCGCAGCTTGAGCTTCCCGTTGCGCGCGCGCGACGACGATGTCGGCGCGGTCGCGCGGCGATCTGCTGCACCGACTTGCGGTCGGCGTCGCGGATGACCGGCGACGACGAGGCCCGCTCGGCGCCGCGACTGCGAGGCCGACGTTCGCCGCCGCGAAGCGGTGGAGCTTCCCGTCGACGAAGTTCGCGTTGACCGGCGCGATGGCGCACGAGCGCCGACGCGACGATGCGCGTGAGCACGTCGGAGACCGTCGGCTTCGTCTCGCCCTCGCGAAGCAGCTCGACCATGCTGCTCGCGCGTCGCGACGAGCTCGGTCGCATCCGCGGTGACGGTGAGCTGGAAGACCGGAGCCTGCCCACGCCTCCGTGAGGCGGCGGGCGATCGTCTTGCGCGTCGACGTGAGCTCGACGATCTCGACCTCGGCGGCGCGGAGCGCCGGCCGCAGCCGGCCGGCGCGGCGGCCGCGGCGCGTTCTCGACGTCCTCGGCGATGACCCGGCCCTCGGGCCCGGTGCCGGCGATCTGCCGCGATGTCGACGCCCGCGCTCGCGCGCGATCCGCCGCGCGAGTGGGCTCGCCTTCACGTGCTCGCCGGGCGCGTGGCGTCGTCGGATGACTGCAGCGCGCCGCGACCTTGGCTTCGGCTCGCGGGCGCTGCATCGCTCGGTCGCGGCGAGCCCGGCGCGTCTCGCTCACCGGCGCTGCGGCCGGTCGCCGTGCGGGCGCGTCGCCGTTCCCTCCGCTGCGAATCGGCGAGCGAGCGCGCGACGTCCTCGTCCTGCGCGCCGATGATCCCGACGGTCGTCCCGACGTCGACCTCGCCGTCGGCGATCGACGATCTTGAGGAGGACGCCGTCGGACTCGGCCTCGACCTCCTGCGTCACCTTGTCGGTGTCGAGCTCGTAGAGCGGCTCGCCCTTCGAGACCGCCTCGCCCTCGGTCTTGAGCCAGCGGACGATCGTCCCCGACTCCATGCCCTGGCCCAGACGCGGGAGCTTGACCTCGGTCGCCATGGCTAGCTCGCGCGCCACCGTCCGGCGGATCGCGTCGAGCACGTCGTCGGCGTGCGGGACGACCCACTGCTCCATCACCGGCGCGAACGCGAGCGGTGCGAACTTCGCGCCGACGCGCTCGATCGGCGCGTCGAGCCAGTCGAAGCGCACCGTGCTGGATCACGGCCGCGAGCTCGGCGCCGAAGCCGCCGCGGGTGACCGCCTCGTGCGCGGTGACGCAGCGCGTCGTCTTCTTCACCGACGCCGACGATCGTCTCCTCGTCGAGCGGCAGAAGCGTGCGCGGGTCGACGACCTCGACCGAGATGCCCTCCTTCTCGGCCTCCTCCGCCGCCGTCGAGCGCCTCGTGCACGAGCCGCCCGGTCGCGACGACGGTCACGTCCTCGCCCTCGCGATGGATCGCGCGCCTTGCCGAGCGGGATCGGCTCGAGCTCCTCCGGCACCTCGCCCTTGATCGGATAGAGCGTGCGGTGCTCGAAGAAGACGACCGGGTTGTCGTCGTAGATCGCCGACCAGAGGAGGCCGCGGACGTCCTCCGGCGTCGACGCGAAGACGACCTTGAGGCCGGGCACGTGGACGAACCAGGCCTCGAGCTGCTGCGCGTGCTGCGCGCCCGGAGACCACCCTGCGCCGCCCTGCGTGCGGATCGTCAGCGGCACCTTCACCTGGCCGCCCGACATCGTCCGGTGCTTCGCCGCCTGGTTCACGAGCTGCTCCATCGAGATCGTGAGGAAGTCCTCGTACATGATCTCGACGATCGGGCGCATGCCCTGGATCGCGGCGCCGATCCCGCTGCCGACGATCGCCATCTCCGAGATCGGCGTGTTGCGGACGCGCTCCGGGCCCGAACTCGTCGAGCAGGCCCTGGGTGACGCGCCATCGAGCCGCCCATCTCGGCGATGTCCTCGCCCATGATGAAGACGCCGTCGTCCTCGCGCAGCGCCTTGCCGAGCGCGTCGCGAACGGCCTCGCGGTAGGTCAGCTCAGGCATAGACGTACTTGAGCGCGTCCTCGGGCTGCCGGGTCGGTCCCGGCCTTCGCGAACTCGACGGCGGCCTCGACCTCGGCACGTCACCTCGGCGTCGATGCGCCGCGAACTCGTCGTCCGCAGAGCTCGAGGCGCGCGCCGAGCAGCCGGATCGGATCCTTCGTCTCGCGCTCCTCCTGCAGCGCGTCCTTGTCGCGATAGACCTGCGGATCGCCGACGAAGTGCCCGGTGAGCCGGTGCGTTCGGAGGTGCAGGAGCACGGGCCCTTGCCGGCGAGCGCGTGCTCGCGCGCCGCGAGCGTCGCGAGGTAGACGGCCTCGACGTCCTGGCCGTCCGACCTCGATGAGCTTCATCCCGAACGCCGCCGCGCGCTTGCCGAGCTCGTCGACAGGCAGCGGAAGCTGCTGGCTCGCCGGCGTCGACTCGGCCCAGCCGTTGTTCTCGAGGACGAAGACCGCGGGCACCTTCCAGAGCTGCGCGAGGTTCAGCGACTCGTGGAACGTGCCCGATGTTCGTCGCGCCGTCGCCGAAGAACGCGACGGCGACGCGCTTCTCGCCGCGCATCTGGAATGCGAGCGCCGCGCCCGACGATGCCCGGCAGGCCGCCGCCCACGACCGCGTTCGCGCCGAGGTTGCCGACCTCGAGGTCGTAGAGGTGCATCGAGCCGCCGTAGCCGCCGCTGCAGCCTTCGACCTTGCCGTACAGCTCGGCCATGATCCGCTCCGACCGCAGTGCCCTTCGCGATCGCGTGGCCGTGCGCGCGATGCGTCGAGGCGATCACGTCCTCCTCCGCGAGCGCTGCGCAGACGCCTGTCGCGACGGCCTCCTGGCCGATCGCGACATGGAGGAACCCGGGCAGCTCGCCTGCGCGGAAGCGCTCCTCGACCTTCTCCTCGAAGCGGCGGATGAGGAGCATCTCGCGGAAGAAACCGCGCAGGACTTCCTGGGAGACGCCTCTCCCCCGGATCCGGCTCGCTCCTCGACGGTCGCCATCGAGCGGCCATTATGCTGATCCGCCGATGCGAGCAGCCGATCAGTGGGCGCAGATCGAGAAGAGCGCTCGACCCCGACTGGTCGGAAGTCCAGCTCTCGTTCACACCCGAGGGACCGATCGCCGACGCCGCTGCGGTACTCGGCCCGCTCCAGCCGGGCCATCTCGGTGAACACCTTCGGCTGCACATCGCGCGCTCTGGACGGAGGCGTGGAGCGTGCCCGCAACATCTTCCGGCGCCTCGACGGCCGGCGCATCTGGGGAACGCTGGCGCTCGTCGGCGTCATCGGCGACGTGGCGCCCGCAGCTGCGACGCCGGGCGCGTGCGCCGGCACGGCCTTCGCCGCCGCCTGGGACGGGGCGTTGTCGCAGCTTCCTCCCGACTGGAGCGACCTGCTGTGCGACCTCGAGCTCGACTCGACCGACCACGTACCCCGCGGCAGCGCTCCTCGGCGCGCCGCTGAACCCGTCGCGCGTACTCCGGCGAGACCGCGCTGCGCTTCCGCGCATCGGGAAAGCAGGGGTACGGCGTCTCGCCGGTCATGGCGCGCCGGTGCTTCGAGCGCATGGACGCAGAGGGCATCACGGGCTCCCTCAACGTCCTCTACGACCTCTCCGACACGGAGAACGCCGTAACGCAGGGCCCGGTCTGGCGTCTGGCGGGACGTTCCGTATAGGACAAACCGATTGGCTGCCGACCGCGAAGAGTCGTGTCAGGTCAACAGATCGGGAGGTTCGATGAGGAAGCGAACACTCGGAGTAGGAGCGGTCGTCGTCGCGTTGTTCGTGATGGGTGTGTGGTCGGGCATCGGCAGCGCGGGCTGGCTCGGCTCCGACAGCGGCGCAATCGCGTTGAAGGCGGCCCTTGCGCCGGGCAAGGAAGTCCCGAGGCCGTCGGGCGCGAACGCAGGCGCCGGAGGCACCTTTGCAGCGGGACTGACGAGAAAGGCGAGCTGGCGGCACGCTCGCCTGGCGCTCACGTTCCACGGGCTGACCGGCAAGGCCATCGCGGCCCACATCCACATGGGAAGGCCGGAAGAGGCCGGACCGATCGCGGTCGCACTGTGCGGCCCGTGGTCGTTCGCGGGCAGCGCGGCACCGCGAAGCTCAACGCACGCACCGTCACGGCTCTGCTGACGGGGCTCGCCTATGTCAACGTGCACACGCCGAAGAACGCAGCCGGCGAGATAAGGGGACAGGTCCGAAAGGCGCGGAACGGTCGTCGGCCCGCCGACGACCACCGGCACCACCACGACGACGAGCACGTACGAACCGCCCCCTATCCGTAACCCGCTCGGTGTCCGCAGCCGGCCGCTTCAGGCGGCCGGCTGAGCGGCTACCGCCTCACGAGCGTAGCTCGGCCCCGAGCGCTCGCGAGCGCGGCGACGATGCGATCTCGAAGCTGTCGTCGCCTCATCCTCGGTGAGCGTGCGCTCGGGCGACTGGAACGCGAGATGGATCGCGACCGACTTGCGCCCCGCGCCGACCTGGTCGCCGCGATAGACGTCGAACACGCGCGCCTCGCGTAGGAGCTCGCCGCGCCGCCTCGTGCGCCGCGTCGACGAGCGCGCCGACCTCGACGTCCTCGTCCACGGCCACCGCGATGTCCTGGAGCGTCGGCCGGGTACGTGATGACGTCCTCGTAGACGACCCGCTCCGGAACGGCTCGCGAAGAGCGTCTCGAGGTCGAGCTCGAACGCTCCCCACGATGCCCTCGAGGAGCGTCGGGTGCAGCTCGCCGAGCCACCCGGCCTCCGTCTCGGCCGCCTTGCCCGGGTGGAGCAGCGCGTGTCGAGCCGTGCGACGCGCAGCTCGAGCGCCGAGCGCGTCGTAGAGCGCCTCGACGACGCCCTTGACGACCTCGTAGCCATCCGTCGACGACGCCCGCGACACGCCAGTGCTCGTCGGGCAGCTGGCTCGCCCGACGGGCAGGTAGACGCGTGCGATCTCGAACAGCGCGACGTCGTCGGTGCCGGCGTCGACGCTCCGTGCGCGCCGCTTCGACGAGACCCGGCACGATGCGTGGTCCGGAGGATGGCCTGCTCGCGCGGTCATCGGACTCGGGCAGCCGGATCGCCTCGGGGCTCGGATCGGACGGCGACGAGGCTCCACGTGTACGCCTCGGAGAGGCCGGCCCCGACGAGCGCGTCCTCGACGACACGGCGCAGACGCTGCTCCTTCGTGAGGCGGCCCGCGGACGTGGCGCCGCAGCGGCATCGTGTGCGGGACGCGGTCGAGGACGAGTCTCGCGACCTCCTCGATGAGGTCGATCTCGCGGGTCGACGTCGCGCGCGCGCCAGGTCGGCACGGTCACGTCCCAGTCGTCGGCGACCTCGAAGCCGAGCCCGCGCAGCGATCGCGCGCTGCTCGTCCGGCGGGACGTCGAGGCCGATCAGCCGCGACGGCGCGCTCCGGACGCAGGCGAACGACCGGGCGCTCCGGCAGCCCGTCGTGGACGTCGGCGCTGACCGGTCATCTCGCGCGCCGGCGAGGTCGACGAGCAGCCGGCTCGCGAGCACCGCGGCGGGCTCGGCGAGATACGGGTCGACGCCCTTCTCCCACCGGTTCGAGCCCGCCGTGCGGAGGCGCGAGCCGCTCCGACGAGCGCAGGATGCCGAGCGGCTCGAAGTTGGCCGCCTCGAGGAGCACCTCGCGTCGTCGTGCTCGGTGACCTCGCTCTCCTCGCCGCCCATGATCGCCGCGAGCGCGACGGCGCGCTCGCCGTCCGTGATCAGCAGATCGTCCGTCGTCGAGGCGGCGGAGCGTCCCGTCGAGCGTCCGCAGCTCCTCGCCCGCGCGCGCGTGCCGGACGACGATCCGGCCGCCGGCGAGCTTCGAGCGGTCGAACGCGTGCAGCGGGCTGCCCACGACGTGCATGACGTAGTTCGTCACGTCGACGACGTTCGAGATCGAGCGCATCTCGGCGAGGAAGAGCCGCGACCGCAGCCACTGCGGCGACGGGCCGATCGCGACGTCGCGGAAGACCCGGCCGATGTAGCGCGGGCAGCCGTCCGAAGTCCTCGATCGGCGACGTCGACCTCCTCCGCGTCGACGATCGCGGGTCGTCCGGCGCCGGCGGATGGAGCTCGCCGCCGAAGAGCGCCGCGACCTCGCGCGCGAGGCCGACCATCGAGAGCAGGTCGACGCGGTTCACCGTCGGCGTCACGTCGAGCACCTGGTCGCGGATCGGCAGCACGTCCGCGAGCGGCGTCCCCGGCTCGAGCCCGTCGGGCAGCACCATGATCCCGGCGTGGTCGTCGCCGAGCCCGACCTCGTCCTCGGCGAGGATCATCCCGCGCGACGCCTGGCCGCGGAGCTCGCGCTCGTCGAGCGGCTGGTCGAAGATCGGCAGGAACGCGCCGGGAAGCGCGACCGCGACGGTCGCGCCGGCGTCGAAGTTCCAGGCGCCGCAGACGATCTGACGCGCGCTCACCCTCGCCCACGTCGACCTGGCAGACGCGGAGCCGGTCGGCGTTCGGGTGCTGCGTCGACCGCGAGCGACGCGTGCCGACGAGGAAGCGGCCGAGGTTGCCGTCCACGTCCGGCACGCCGACGTCGATCACGCGCTCGACCTCGAGCGCCGAGATCGCGAGCCGGTCGCGCGATCTCGTCGCGTCGTCGCGTCGACGCGTGACGTACTCGCGCAGCCAGGAAAGCGGCGCGCGCATCTAGAACTGCCTCGAGAAGCCGCGAGGTCGTTGCGCCAGAGCTCGCGCAGGTCGGGGATCCCGTGGCGGAGCACGGCGATCCGCTCGAGACCCCAGCCGAACGCGAAGCCGCGTGTACCGCTCGGGGTCGTAGCCGACGAACTCGAACAGGTTCGGGTCGACCATGCCCGGCGCCGCCGACCTCGATCCAGCCGGAGTGCCGGCACACCGGGCAGCCCGACGCCGTCGCAGACGTGGCACGAGACGTAGCGCCTCGACCGACGGCTCGGTGAACGGGAAGTGATGCGTGACGAACCGGCTTCGCCGCTCTCGCCGAAGAGCGCCTTGAGCAGGTAGTCGAGCGTCCCGTCGAGATCGCCGAGCGTGATCCCCTCGTCGACGGCGAGACCCTCGACCTGGTGGAACGTCGGCGTATGCGTCGCGTCGGGCGTGTCGCGGCGGTAGACGCGCCCGAGCGAGACGATGTAGATCGGCGGCTCCTGCGCCTCCATCGTCCGGATCTGCGACGGCGACGTCTCCGTGCGGAGCACGGTCTCGTCGTCGAGGAAGAGCGTCTGCGAGCGGCGACCGCGTCGGATGCCCGGGCGGGAAGTTGAGCGCGTCGAAGTTGTAGCGCGTCGTCTCGACCTCGCGGCCGTCGATCGACCGATGTAGCCGAGCCCGAGGAAGATGTCCTCGACCTCGCGCCGGATCTGCGTGATCAGGTGGAGATGACCGCGCCGTAGCCGCGCGCCGGGCATGCGTGACGTCGACGCGCTCCTCGGTGAGGCGCGCGGTCGAGCTCGGCTCGCTCCAGCGTCGCGCTCGACGTCCGTCGATCGCCGTCTCGAGTCGCTCCCGCAACGCGTTGAGCGCCATCCCGGTCTCGCGGTCGCGCACCTCGCGGAGCGCGAGCTTGAGCTCGCTCTTGCGGCCGAGGTACTCGACGCGGACGTGCCTCGATCTCGTCGATCGTCGTGGCCGCGGCGGCAGCTGCGAGCGCGGCGTTCTCGAGTGCCTGGGCGTCCACGGGAGCGCCGAGGTTACCAACGTGCCTCGGGCCTGCTTGAATCGTCTGCATGAGCGGCTACGAATGGTTCGCGCCCGTCTACGACACCGTGGGCCGCCGATCACGACCGAGGACGTCGACTTCTACGTCGAGCTCGCGCGCGAAGCCGAGGGCCCGGTCGTCGAGCTCGCCGTCGGGATCGGGTCGGATCGCGATACCGATCGCGCAACGCACCGGCAAGCGCGTCATCGGGATCGACCTCTCCACCGCGATGCTCGACGTCGCCCGCGCGCGCAGCGCGCGAGGCGGGCGTCGACGTCGAGCTCCACGAGGGCGACATGCGCGAGCTCGACTTCGAGCAGGCGAGCGATCTCGTGATCTGCCCGTACAGCGCGCTGCTCCCACCTCCCCACCTGGCGCGATCGGCGACGCGTGTTCGAGCGCGTCGCCGCGTGCGCTCCGGCCGGGAGGGCGCTTCGCCTGGAACGCATTCGTCTTCGACCATCGACGTCGCCGCCGCGTCGACGGGACAGTGGCGAGGCACGAGCCGCGTGCGACACCTGACCGACGTACGCGCCGGCCGACAACCGCGTCGACATCACGCTCGAGGACGGCCCCGCGCTCTCGCTCTGGTGGGTCACGCGCTCCGAGTGGGAAGGCCTGCTCGACGTCGCGGGGCTCGAGACCGAGGCGCTCTACGGCTGGTTCGACCGCCGGCCGTTCGACGACGCGAGCCGCGAGTTCGTCTGGGTCGCCCGCAAGCCCGCATGACGCTCTACGACGCGATCGCCTCGCTTCTACGACCCGTGGAGCCGCTCGGTCACCGAGGACGTCGACTTCTACGTCGAGGCAGGCGCTCGCTGTCGGGCGGCCGGTCGTCGAGCTCGCCGTCGGCACCGGGCGGATCGCCGTCCCGATCGCGCGAGGCCGGCGTGCGCGTGATCGGCGTCGACTTCTCGCCGGGCATGCTCGCGGTCGCGCGGGCGCGCGGCCGAGGAGCGCGGCGTCGTGCGAGCTCGTCGACCTCCGCGCTCGGCGATCTGCGCGAGCCGCCGGTCGACCGAGCGCGTGCCGCTCGTCATCTGCCCGTTCCGCTCGCTCGCTGCACATGGAGACCGAGGCGGAGAAGCTGCGCGCGCTCCGCGCGGCGCACGCGGCCTGCTCGAGCCGGACGGCCGCTTCGTCTTCGACGTCTTCGCGCCCGAGCCGCGAGGACATCGAGGAGACGAACGGCCGCTGGCTCGAGCGCGAGCCGGGCATCTTCGAGCGCGCCGACTGGGACGAGGGCGCGCGAACGCTCACGCTCTCGGTGCGCTCGGCGACGGAGCGACGGCGACGTTCGGCCTGCACTGGCTGTCGCGCGACCGGAGTGGCTGCGGCTGCTCGACGACGGCAGGCTTCGACGGTCGAGGCGCTGTACGGCTGGTTCGACCGCCGGCCCTACGACGGCGACGAGGACATGGTCTTCGTCGCCGCGTCGACCGCGGTAGAGTCCGGGCGTCGATGATCTGGGTCGCTCGTCCTCGTCGGCTGATCGTCGTCGTCCTGCGCTCGTGCTGCGTCGCGCTCTACAACCGGCTCGTCCGGCTGCGGAACCGCGTCGACAACGCCTGGGCCCAGATCGACGTGCAGCTCAAGCGGCGCTACGACCTCATCCCGAACCTCGTCGAGACGGTCAAGGGCTACGCGGCGCACGAGCGCGGGACGTTCGAGGCGGTCACGCAGGCGCGCACCGCGGCCGCAGCAGGCGCAGGGCGCCGGCCGAGCAGGCGCAGGCCGAGGGCATCCTCAGCCAGGCGCTCGGCCGCCTCTTCGCCGTCGCCGAGGCCTACCCGGAGCTGCAGGGCGACGCGAGAACTTCCAGCAGCTCCAGGCGCAGCTCGCGCGACACCGAGAACAAGGTCGCCGTCAGCCGCCAGGTCTACAACGACACGGTGCTGACGTACCACAACGCGATCCAGACGTTCCCGGCGCGCGTTCTCGCCGGGCCGTTCGGCTTCACGAAGCGCGAGTTCTTCGAGGTCGAGGACGAGGCACAACGGGAGGCGCCGAGGTCGTCGACTTTGAGCAGACGTCCGCGACCGGACGTCTCGCGCACGTCTGTGGCGCGCTTCGCGCTGGCGCTGCGTTTCTCGTCGGCTGTCTGGCTCTGCCGCCGGCGCCGCGCTCGCTGCCGGCGCCGCGGCGCTGACAGCTTCTCGCTGCTCTCAGGCCGACGTCGCCGTCGACGTCCAGGACGACGGCATCGCTCGGCGTGAGCGAGCGGCATCGAGGTCGTCGTTCTCCGGCGACTTCCACTTCGGCTATCGCGACATCCCGCTCCGCGGAAGGCGAGTCGCTCGTGAACCCGTCGGTCGCCGAGCGCGGCGTCGCGTTCCGCGCAGGGCAACCAGACGAGCGCTCGAGCCGGGTGCAGCCCGGGACGTTCGGCGTCGAGCGCCGCGGCGACACGGTGCGCATCGTCTGGCACTTCAACGCGCGTCGACCAGACCGCGGCGTTCACCGTCTCGCTACACGCTGCGCGGCGTCGCCGTCGCCTACGACGACGTCGTCGACGTCAACCTCAAGGTGTGGGGCGACCAGTGGGACGAGCCTCTCGCCGCCTCGTCGGGATCCGAGACGCGCCCCGGGAAGATCCTGCGCGCGTGGGGCAAGCCCGTGTGGGTGCGCGGCGACGTCGAGCTCGTCGGCACGCGGCGCGACGCTCCGCGCGGTCGACGTCCCGGCGCACCAGTTCGTCGAGCTGCGCACGCTGATCCCGCGCACCGCGTTCACGTCGACCGCCGGGATGCGCGTCGAGCGCGGCGAACGCCTTCGACCGGATCGTGCCGAGGAGAGCGCGCCGACGCCGCAGCGCTACGCAGCGCGACCACGACCGCATCGACGCGCTGAAGGCGCATCCGATCCGCACCGGCCTCGTCGTGCTCGGCCTCGCGACCATCCCGGCGCTCCTCGTCATCGCGGCTGTCTTCTGGTTCCTGCGGCCGCGAGCGGCCGAACCGGCTACGACCGCGAGTACGAGCAGGAGCCGCCGACCGACACCGAGCCCGCCGCTCGTCCCGACGCTGCTCCGGCAGGGTGGCGAGGCCGGGCTCGCTACGAGTTCACGGCGACGCTCTTCGACCTGATCCGGCGCGGCGTCTACAAGGCCGTGCCGACGACGACCGAGCGCCCGATCTGGGGCGGGCTCCGACACGAGACGGTCTCCGACCTCGAGCTCTCGGCCGGGCACGGACGGCGAGCTGCGAGCCGTGGGAGCGCGACGTCGCGAACGTCGTCGACGGCGTGCTCGACGGCGGGCAGCGAGCGCCTCTCCGCGCTTCCGCGACGCAGATCGAGGACGACGCGCGAGTCGATGCAGCGAGCCGCTTCACGCGCGTTCAAGGAGCACGTCGCGCGACGAGGCGGCAAGCGGCGCGGTGGTTCCGCTCGACGCGGCGCCGTTCCGCTCGTCATCGCCACGGTTCGTCTTCGCTCGTCGTCGGAGGGCTGCTCGTCTTTCTCGCCGTGCGCACGGCTGGCGCCCCGTGTACCCGCGCTACTCGGACGTCGCTCCTGCGTCGGCATCGGTGCGCTGCCTGATCGTCGAACGCCGCGCTCGTGTCTCGGAACGCTGATCGTTCAAGCGCCGGCTCGTGGCGCCGGCGCACGCAGGCCGGGCGAGGAGGAGGCCGAGCGCTGGGAGGCGTTCCGCCGCTACCTCACCGACTTCCCGCGGCTGCAGGAGGCGCCGCCCGCGACGCTCGCGCTCTGGGAGCGCTACCTCGTCTACGGGATCGCGTTCGGGATCGCCGAGCGCGTCCTCCAGGCAGCCCAGCTGCACGATGCCCGAGGCGCTCGCACGAGGCGAGCTCGATCTACTGGATCTCGTCACGGCGGCGACCTCGGCTCCGGCGCCACGAGCCTGTCGATCGGCGATCTCGCGTCGGGGTTCGGCAGCGCTCTCGCCGCCGCCGAACTCGGGATCCGGTAGAGGTCGGCGGCGGCTTCTCCGGCAGGCGGCGGCGGGGCGGCGGCGGCGGCGGCGGCGGCGGGTTCGGCTGAGTCGCTCGCGCGCACGCCGTCGAGGTCGTGGCCTGCGAGCATCACCGCCGGACATGTCCACAGAGCCATCTGGCGCCGCAGCGCGCGCGCGTGGCACCCTGATCGCGCACAGACCTCGGAACGACGCGGACGACGGCGAAGCGCTGCGCCGTCGACGTCATCGAGCCTCGGTCATAGGCACCGGTCGCGGCGTCGTCGACGCTCGCCGACGCTGCGGTGGATCCACGCCTGGGTCGGATCCCCCATTGGGGGTGTCCGAGCAGTACTCCGGGCCGACAACTGAGCGGACACAAGCCAGTCATCCGAAAGGACGTGCGACTGTGTTCACCAAGGAAATACGCGCTACCTCGTTGTCGCAGCTGACTGCGTTCGCCGGTCATCCTCGCCAGTCTCGGCGGGGCTGGTTCGACGGCAGCTAGCGACCAGCCGAATCGAGACCAGCGACCGGTTCTCCCGCCACTCGACGTGGCGGGAGGCCGTCATGTCACCTGCGCGCGCGCCTAGAGTCGGTGTCCTGCTGGGCGCCCGGCGCCGCCCGCCGGTAGAGATCCGGCGGCGTCGCGGTCGCTTGCCTCGCTGGCTCTGGACGATCGCCTTGCGCCAGCCACGCGATAGCTGCGATGACCCAGCCGAGCTCGCCTGCTCGAAGGTCGTCGTCCGCGGCCGCGATCCATTCCTCGGCGTCGTCCGAGCTCAGCCCTGGCGCGCGCGAGCGCGCCCCGAGGCATGAGCTGCGCGATGCCGATCTCCTGCAGATGGTCGACGCGACCGCCGAGGAGCTCGAGCGCCTTGCGCGCTGTGCTCTCGGCCGGCTGCGAGCTCGTCGCAGGCGAGCCTGATCTCCGCGAGCGACGCAGCAGACGTAGCCGCGCGTCGACCGGCGAGATCCATCGTCGACGAAGATCTCGAACGCTCGTTCGAGCAGCGCGATCGCCGCGGTCGTCGTCGCCCAGGAGGTGGTCGAGCCCTGCGAGGTTGTTCAGCAAGCGAGCAGCCGTGGCGCGATCGCCGAGCTCTTCGAACAGCTGCACGCGAGCGCTCGGCGTCCGTTCGAGCCCGCACCCAGCGCCCTGGCGCTGAGCCACGAGCGACGCCTGGAAGAGCGCGTCTGCGGCTCGGCGCGTGTCGTCGGCGCACGCTTCGGCGAGCTCCAGCGCGCGCTCGATGTCTTCCTGGGCAGCCACCCAGTCGCGGTTGCGCCGGTGGCAACGCGACCGCCAGTGGAAGATGTCGGAACGGAGTCGGTCCGACGCTGCGTGACGAGCCCTCCGCGAGCACGAGCGCCTGGTCGAAGAGGACAGTGCCTCGCGGATGCTCGATTGCGAAGTAGCGGACGACGCCGACCTGAGAACACGACCTCCGGCGCGATCGACGTCGGTGAACCCGGCGCCGACGGCGAGCGCGCGCCGCCTCCTCGAGCAGCGGACATGGCCGCGCTCGAGCTCCCCGCTGCGTATGTCAGCGCCCACGCCTCCCCCAGCGGAGGCGAAGCGAGAGCGACGGTGCGAGCGCGCGTGCCGGCGCTCGGCGCGCGCGCTCGAAACGCAGCGATGCGCCTCGTCGTACCGACGCGACTCGTTCAGGCAGCTCCGCATCGCGCACGCGCCGATCTCGTAACCTGGTTCGGCATCTGCCCTGCTGAACCCGTGCTCGAGAAATTCGCGATCCGGTGGCGAGGCGGTCGGCCAGCCACTCCAGCGTCTCGGCCGTCGGTCGGCGTCTTCCCCGCTCGATCTGGCTCACGTACTCCTTCGAGAAGCGCCCGGCTGCGAGCGCCTCCTGACTCAGCCCGGCCGAGCGCCGGAGCGAGCGAACCCGCTCGCCGACCGTCGGCGCCGCGCGTTCCGTCCGGCTGTTCCCAGTCAGCCTCAGCCACACGTGAATGGTCGCACGCACTGACGAACGTCGTCACGCTGCTACGACGACCGAGCTCGTGAGAGCGCGATCGCGCCGGCCGCGGCGACATTCAGCGACTCCGCGGCGCCGGGAGCTCGAATCGATCGCCTTGCTGACACTGTGCTCACGAGGGCGATCAGGCAGGCCCCTCACGCTCGGAGCCGAGGAGAAGCGTCAGCGGCGGCTCGAGGTCGACATCGCGCGAGCGGCGTCGCCGCCGTGCGCGACGAGTGCGACCTTGCCGATCAGGCAGCTCGTCCCAGTCGACGAGCGGCACGCGGAAGATCGCGCCCGCCGATGCCCGCAGCGCACTGGGGCCTCGTCGGATCGGCGCACTCGGGCGACAGCGCCACGCCGGCGCCGAACGCGTCGGCCGTCCGCAGGAGCGTCCCGACGTTGCCGGGATCCGACACCTGCCACAGCGCGAGCACGACGTCGCGCGCGCCCGTCGGGAAGGTCGGCGCGCCGGTAGATGCCGATCACGCGCGGCGCGTGGCCGAGCGTCGAGACCTCGCCGAGGAGCTCCGGCAGGACGTTGTCACCCGCGACGAGCAGCTCGACAGGCTCGATGCCAGCGGCTGCCGCCGCCTCGACGAGATCCTCGCTCTCGACCGCGAAGAGCCCCGTCTCGGCTTGCGATGCTTGCGCGCAGAGAGAGCTTCCGGACGAGCCGGAGCTTCTCGTTCTGACGCCGATTCGATCAGGCGCTCAGGCGGCCTTCGGGCCTCGTCGGCCTCGAGCGCTGCCTTCGCCCGCTCGGCGACGGCCGCGAACGCCTGCCGGATCGCTCACGGCGATGTCGGCGAGCGACTTGCGGTCGAGCTCGATCCCGGCCTTCTGCACGCCCGCGATGAACTGGTTGTACGAGAGGCCGTGCTGCGCGCGCGGCCGCGTTGATGCGGATGATCCAGAGCGAGCCGGAACGTCCGCTTGCTGCGTTCTTGCGGTCGCGATACGCGTAGACGAGCGAGTGCTCGACCTGCTCCTTCGCGTAGCGGTAGCTGCGACTTCTTGCGGCCCCAGTAGCCCTTCGCCTGGTCGAGGACCTTGCGGCGCTTCTTCCGCGCGTGGACCGCACGCTTGACCCTGGGCATCTCAGCCGCCTCTCAGGAGCTTCTTGACGCTCTTGACGTCGCTCTGCGGCGACGTCGTCCATCTGCGGAAGCCGCGCCTACGCTTCGACGACTTCTTCTCGAGGTTGTGGCTCCTCATCGCCGTGCCGGCGCAGGAGCTTCCCCGTCCCCGTCACCTTGAAGCGCTTCTTCGCGCCGCTTCGACGTCTTCATCTTTGGCATCTGTCTTCACTCCTGCGTTCTTGTTCGGCGCCGAGAACCATGACCATGTTGCGACCGTCGAGGAGCGGCTGCTGCTCGATCGACGCCGAGCTCCTTCACGTCCTCGGCGAGCCGCATCAGCAGATCTCGGCCGCGCTCCGGATGCAGCGTCTCGCGTCCCCGGAACATGATCGTGACCTTGACCTTCGCTCGCTGGTCGAGAAAGCGCACGACGTGGCCCTTCTTGGTCTCGTAGTCGTGGATCCCGATCTTCGGTCTGAGCTTGATCTCCTTGACGTGGATCTGGAGCTGGTGCTTCCGGGCCTGCTTGGCGCTTCTGCTCCTGCTCGTAGCGGTACTTCGCGTAGTCCATGACCCGCGCGACGGGCGGATCTGCGCCTGGCCGCGACCTCGACGAGGTCGAGGCCCTTGCCGTACGCGTACTCGAGCGCTTCCTTCGTCGGTGAGTGATCCCGACCTGCTCCGCCGTCCTCGTCCACCAGGCGGACGCTCGGCGCGCGGATCTCCTCGTTGATCCGCTCGTCCCGCTGCGCGGGACGCGCCGGTCGAGATCCGGCCACGGCGGCGTGGTCTCAAAGGCCCTTCATCAAGCTCGTAGCTTCCTCCTTGTAAACGACAAAAACCGCTGCACGCAGCGGCTCGTCATCCTCGTCCAACCGGCTCGGTTGAACCCTCGCGCAGTCAAGCCCGGGAGGTGAGGAAGCGATCAGCTCCCTGCTTGCAGGCCGAGGATCGTACGCACCTACTCAGGATCAGCCTCGGCGCCAGCTCGCGAACCGCTCGAGCGAGCTCATCGAGCGACTGCAGCGTCGACTGCTCGCTCGCCCGCGCTCGCGCACGGCGAGCGACGCGTCCGACTCGCGGTCGCCGTAGACGACGACGAACGGCGACCTTCTCGAGCTCGGCGTCGCGGATCCGCTTGCCGAGCGTCTCGTCGCGCTCGTCGACCTCGACGCGGTAGCCCTCGGCGGCGAGGCGGTCGCGCAGCGCGCTGCGCCGCCTCGCGATGCCGCTCGCCGACCGGGATGCATCGCGCACCTGCACCGGCGCGAGCCAGAACGGGAAGGCGCCGCGCGTAGTGCTCGATCGAGGATCCCGATGAAGCGCTCGAGCGAGCCGAACAGCGCGCGGTGGATGACGACGACGGCGTGTGCTCGCGGTTGTCCGGCGCCCATGTAGGTGAGGCCGAACCGCGCCGGCATCTGCGCAGTCGAGCTGAATCGTCCCCATCTGCCAGCGAGCGGCCGAGCGCGTCGGTCATGTGCAGGTCGATCTTCGGGCCGTAGAACGTGCCCTCGCCCGCGCCGATCGACGTACGTCGATGCTCGTGCCGCTCGAGCGCCGCCTGCGAGCTCGCCTCCGGTGAAGTCCCACTCCTCGTCGGTGCCGAGCTTGTTCTCGGGCCGCGTCGAGAGCTCGGCGCGCGGCGTCGACGCCGAAGAGCGCCGTAGAGGTACGTCGCGATAGTCGATGCAGCCGTCGAGCTCGTCCGTCGATCTGCTCCTCGCGTGCAGAAGATGTGCGCGTCGTCCTGGGTGACGTGCCGGACGCGCAGTGAGGCCGTGCAGCGCTCCGCCGAGCTCGTTGCGGTGCAGCGGCGCCGCCTCGGCGTAGCGGATCGGCAGGTCGCGGTAGCTGCGCAGCTGCGACGCCGAACAGGAGCATGTGGCCCGGGCAGTTCATCGGCTTGAGCGCGTAGCGTCGGTCCTCGCCGTCGCGCGGGATCGAGGAACATGTTCTCGCGGAACTTCTCCCAGTGGCCCGAGGTGACCCAGAGCGCCTTGTCGTAGATCAGCGGCGTCTTCACCTCGACGTAGCCGCGCCGCGCGTTCTCGCGCCGGCGCAGGTCCTCGAGCGCGTTCCAGATCACCATCCCCTTCGGGTGCCAGAACGGCGAGCCGGGCGAGTGCTCGTCGAGAGTGGAAGAGGTCGAGCTGCGCGCCGAGCCGGCGGTGGTCGCGCGCGCGCGCCTGCTCGAGCCGCTCGAGGTGCGCGTCGAGGTCGGCCTGCGAGTAGAACGCCGTGCCGTAGATCCGCGTCAGCTGCGTGTTGTGCTCGTCGCCGCGCCAGTACGCGCCGGCGAGGCCGCGTCAGCTTGACCGCCTTGATCGGCTTCGAGTTCTGGAGGTGCGGGCCGCGGCAGAGGTCGGTGAAGTCGCCCTGCGTGTAGAGCGAGATGTCGCCCTCGGCGGTGTCGACGAGCTCGACCTTGTACGGCTCGTCCTCGGCCTCGAAGCGCGCGCTGCGCCTCGTCGCGCGAGATCTCCTCGCGCGTCCACGTCGCGGCCCTCCGTCGAGCTCGCGCGTCGATCTCGTCCTCGATCGCCTCGAGGTCGGCCTCGCGAGATCGGCTCGGGAACTCGAAGTCGTAGTAGAAGCCGTTCTCGATCGGCGGCCCGATCGCGATCTTCACGCCCGGGTAGAGGCGCGCGCACCGCCTCGGCGAGCAGGTGCGCGGTCGAGTGGCGCAGCACGTAGAGCGCGTCCGGATCGTCCGTGTCGCGCGTCGTCAGGATCTGGATCGTGCTGCGCCGTCGGCGAGCGGCAGCCGCAGGTCCTGCGACTGCGCCGTTCGACGCGCACGAGCACGGCCTGCTCGGCGAGCTTCGGCCCGATCGCGCGCGCCGCGTCGAGGCCGGTCGCGCCGTCGGGAAGCTCGAGCTCGGACGAGTCGGGGAGGACGACCTTCATCGGCGCGTGAGAATAGAACGCGACTCGCGCATACCTTGACGGGATGCGCGCGGGACACTGGGTCGCGATCGCGGGTTGCGCCGCTCGTCCTCCTCGCGCTCCTCCTCGCGCGCCCGACGTTCGACCAGCACTGGGAGAACCACCCGGCGCACTTCTGGATCGTGCTCGGCGCTGCAGCGATCGCGACCGCGCTCAGCTGGGCGCGTCACGACCGCGGCGCGCCGTCGGCGCGACGCCCGCCTGCCTGCTCATCTCGCTCGCGTGCATCGTGAGCGCCAGCTTCCTCGGCTGCATGCGCTCGCGACGCCCGGAGTTCTCCTGGGAAAGAACGCCGGCTTCGAGCTCGCGACACCGGTCGGGCTGCTGCTCGCGGGCGCCTTCGCGGCCGTGTCGCCGCGATCGAGCTGCGAAGCGGAACCGCGCGGACCGGTGTCTTGCGAGCCGCGCCGGTGCTCGTCGGCGATCGCGGTGGCGAGCGTCCTCGTCTGGGCGGCCGTCTCGCTCGCTCGAGATTCCGCCGCTCGACGACCCGCTCGCCGCCGAGCAGCTGGACGGCTGGCAGATTCTCCTGGCGTCGCTCGGGATCGCGCTCTTCGGGATCGCCGCCTTCGGCTTCCTGCGCATCTACCGTCGGCAGGCAGGAGCGGTTCGTCCTCGCGGTCGCGCTCGCGTTCGTGCTCTCGCGGAAGCGATGGTGCGTAATCGCGTGGGCGCGCAACTGGCAGTACTCGTGGTGGGAGTGGCACGTGCTCATGCTCGCCTCGTTCGTCCTGATCGCCCTCGTCGCCCGGACCGAAGTGGCACGAGGAGCGTACAGCGCGCTCTACCTCGACGAGACGCTCTCCAGCGCCCGCGAGGTGAGCGATCGTGCTCGCCGACCTCGCCGGCTATCACGAGCCTTCACCGGAGCGACGATCCCGTGGACGAGGTGGCTGCGATGCTCAACGCGTACTTCGGGCAGATCATCCCGCTGATGGAGCGCGCAGGAGGCGAGGTGCACCAGATCGTGGGCGACGAGCTCATGGTCGTCTTCGGCAAGGACGCGAGCGTCGCCGACCACGCGCTTCGATGCGGCGCGCGCGGCGCTCGTGCTTCCAACGCGCTGCTACGCGCACGGCGGCCGACCACGACGACTGGCCGCAGCTTCCGCGCTCGGCGTGATCGAGCGGCGACGTGCACGCGGGTCTCGTCGGAGCGGCCCGCGGGCACCGCAAGCACGGCTGCGTCGGCGACGTCGTGAACCCGGCGGCGCGGCTCCAGACCTCGGCGCCGGTCGGTGGAGTCTTGATCGGCGAGGCGACCGTTCCGCGAGCCTCGGGGCCACGGGCGGTCGTCCAGCCGCTCGCGCCGATGCGCGTGAAGGGGAAAGCGCGAGCCCGTCACCTCGTACCTTCTTCAGCGCCTGGCACGCGCCCGAGCGCTGAGGTTCGAGGCTACAGGCACGACGTCAAGGGCTCAGTTCAGGGCGGCTCCGTACACTCAGGTGGATGAGCGACCCCGCCGCCGAGGCCCTCAGGGACGGGTCGAGCGACTCGCACGGCGGCCCCTCGAGCACCTCGGTGGCGTCGTCCGCGGAGATCGCGCGAGCGCTGCCGCGCGTGATCGAGGACATGTTCACTGACCGCCGTACGCAGTACGCCGCGGCGATCGCCTACCGCGTGCTTTTCTCCCTCTTCCCGCTGACGATCGCGCTCGTGTCGGCGTTCGGTCTCGTCTCAGGGACGACGAGCTTCGCCAGCAGGTCATCGACGAGCGTGATCGAGATCCTCCCGGTCTCCACATCGGGGCAGGGAGCATCCAGCGGTCGATCGAGCAGATCGCCACGCCACTGTCGGCGATCGGGCTCGATCTCGCTCGGTGGCGCTCCTCTGGGGCGCCACCGGGATGATGGCGTCCGATTCGCCTCGGACTCGAAGCTGGCGATGAAGGTCGACCGGAGGGCCGCCCGGCAGCGCGGGCGAAGCTCGTCGACTTCATCCTCGTGGCCGCGGCGGGTCCTCGCGTCATCGTGATCGTCAGGCATATCCGCGTTCGGCGCGTTCTTCAGCAAGCTCGCGGAACGCCTGCCGAGTGGGCCGGAATCGCGACCAACCGTCGGGTCTGCTTCTGCGCGGACGGCCTCCAGCTCGTGGCGCATCGAGGTGACCGTCTTACTGCTCTACCAGCTTCGTTCCGGCTCGAAAGCTGAAACGGCGCGGAGCGCCTCGCGGGCGCGGGATCCTCACGCGCGCGTCGGTGATCTGGGGCTCGACAAAGGTGCTCGCGCCATCGTCTTCTCCGACTTCTCGCGCTACAACCTCATCTACGGATCGCTCGCCGGCGTGATGACCTTCTGTTCTTCGTCTACGTCGTCGCGTGGATCCTGCTGCTGGGAGCGGAGTTCGCCTATGCGTGGTCCAGCAGCCGGCCCGCCCGGGCCCGCCAATCCGAGCCCGATCATCGGCGCGTCGTGCGCGGCCTCTTCGTTCACCACGAAGAGGAGCACGCCGACTACTCGAAGAGCCGGCTCGTCGACCGTGAGCGTCTTCGCGTCGGCGTCGAGCGTGCACGTCACGCCGAGCGGGAGCGCTGCGAGGTGCTTCGTGTGGCCCGAGCAGCGGTAGCCCGTAGACGACGGGAACGCCGAGCGGCCTCGAGCGCGCTCCTCGAGTGACGTCCTCGAGTCGTGCGCGATCGCGCCCAGTCGGAGCACGGGCCGCAGGTCGCCGTAGTCCGACTTCTCCAGCTCGCCCGACGACAACGCCCGCGACCTGCTCGAGCTTGCCGGCAGTGGGCGAGCGTTGAACCAGACTGGCCGTCGAGGTAGTACGGCGGCGTATGCGTGTCCTCGAAGAAGAGGATCGCGCCGTCGAGCTCCAGCTCCCACGGCGTCCCCATCGTCTGCATCAAGCAGCCACAGGCACCCGCCGACGAGAGGCGCTGTCACGCTGCCGCCGTGAATCGTGCGCACCCAGTGGGTCGTCCGGATCGTGCGGCACCTCTCCAGCGCCGCCCGACCCGCGAGGACGTCGAGCAGGCGATCCTTCCGAGAACGGCCGTCGTCTCGCCGCTCCCGACGCCCATGAGGCCGTTGCCGTAGATCGTCGCGACGCCGGCGCTGCTGGCGGATCGCCACGTGGAGGGCTGTGGATGTCCGGAGTAGCCGACGAGCGGCTTCGGGTTTGCGGCGATGAGGTCGAAGTCGAGGTGACGGGATCGCCTGCGCGCGAGCCAAACCCGCCCTGCAGCGCCTGGACGACGTCGACCTCGGGTCGGCGAAGAGCGCGTTCAGGTCCTCCCCGCGCCGCGCGTGCATCTCCGGCGACATAGTCGTCGCGCTCCAGACGCCGTCGGCGAGCTTGACCTCGGTAGCCGCGCGCCTCCCACCACTCGACGCCGCGGAGGACGTCCGAGCGGGCTGTCGTACGGGACTCGCCGCAGCCGCGACGCCGATCGTGCCGCCTGCCGGAAGCGGCTCTGAACCGTGTCGCGGCGATCACTTGCAGATGCGGACCGGTCTGGGCTCGCTTGCGCTTCGCGCCCGCGCGGACGTCGGACGCGACGGCGGTGAGGCACGTGCGCGCCCTGCCGCTTCCCGCCGGTGCGCCAGCGTCAGCTCGTAGAGGCCCGCGCGACGTTCTTGCTGAACGCGGCGCGACCTGGCGGCTGGCCGTCGAAGAACCCCACCGACGAGATCTGAACGTTGTCGTTCGCCACCACGAGCAGCCTCTGGCGCGCCGCCAGGCACTTGCCCTTCTCGGGCGTGACCCAGGTGATCGTCCGGCCGCGTGCACAGCCTCGGCTCGCAGGTCCCGCGAAGCGCGTATTCGGAAGCGGGCTGTCGGACTCGGTGTTGATGTTCTTCCCTTCCTGGTAATCCGACGCCACGAGCCTGCATGAACTGCGTCCCGGGATCGAGTGCGGAGCGCGCTGCGAGGGAATGGAGAACACTGCGATTCCCGTCGCCGGATCGAACATCGACGCCCCGACCGAGGATCGGCTGCTTGGTCGGTCCGAAGAAGAGCTGGAGCGCGTGCGGATCGACTCCCGATTTTGCGTCCGTGACCTTGGCGACGATCGTCGGACGCCCGCTCGAGAGCCTTCGTGATGACCCTTGACCGTCGGCGGCCTGACGTCGTTGACCCACGAGCGCAGCGTGTAGCGACCTGCGAGCGAGCTGACCGGTGAAGAGGTCGCGCCCGGAGTCGACGGACACGTAGTACCGACCTGGCGGCAGGAACACGCCGCCGCGCAGCGCCGACCGAGTAGAGAAGTCGGGCAGCGTGCCGTTCACGTTCACCGGGATTCCCGCGTAGCCGAGAACGTCGTTCTCGTCGAGCGAGCCCATGAACCACGGATGGATCGGCTGGTTCGAGCTGAGGAGCGCCGTGATCGACGCGTCGAGTTTCGTCTCCGGTCTCACCACGACGACGCCGGCGTTGACGGCCTGCTTCGTGATGTCGAGCGAGTAGATCTTCTCCTTGCCGTCGTCGTTCACCGACGGGTCGACGCCGAAGATCCCGAGGATCGAGAACGGCGAGGTCGGCCAGCGATACACGCTCGCGCGGTCGTCACCGGCACGCGTGTCTCCGGACTGGAGAGTCTTCAGAGCCGCCACGGACGCCCCTGTCAGCGAGGAGCGCGAGACCGAGAACGCGTAGGGGATCCGCCGCACGTCGCTTCCTCGGCGAAGGAGGATGAACCCGAAGTCGTCACCCTGAACGGCGCCGCCGGCTGCTCGAGCCGTGATCTGCATCACGGCCGTTGCCGCCGGGGGCGAGCGTAACCGGCGCGGCCTCGACCGTCGCGCCCGCCGAGGCGACCTGCGGCCGTACCTCCGCGACCCACGTGCCTGCCCCGTCGCCCGCATCGGAGATGCCCACCGAGATCGATTTCGCGTTCGCGCCTCCGCCGGCCACGAGGTAGCCGAACGAGAGGGACTGCGGATCGCTGAAGATCAGCGGCCGGTCGGCAGTACCGACGCGTACGAGTCCAGCCCCTTCGACGAGGACAGACGCCTCCTGCGTGAGCGACGTGTCGCCCCACGCAGGCCCGGCCGTCGACATGAGCGCCGACTTCATCTGCTGCGGCGTCCACGACGGGTGCCGCTGCGTGAGAAGTGCAGCGACGCCCGAGATGTGCGGTGCGGAGAAGCTCGTGCCGTCGAGCACCGCGAACTGGTCACCGCGCGAACTCGGGGAGCGTCGACGAGAGGACCTGCGCACCGGGCGCCGTCACGTCCGGCTTGAGCGCGTGCCCGAAGGGAGTGAGCCCCCGACGAGGTGAAGCTCGTCGGCACGCCCGCCCATGTCGTCGGCACCTCGAGCATGTCTCGGCTGAACCGCGACCGTGACGGCGCCACCCGAACCTGCGGCGGCGGCGCGAATCCTCGCTCCGTCGAGGTCGGAGATCTCCCGGCCGGGAGCGCCGAGATGTAGCGCGAACGTCGGGTCGCCCGGGTCGGTTCTCGGCGATCACGATCCCGATCGCGCCCGCCGTCGCGCGCGCGCGCCGCCTTCACGCCGTACGGGCAGCCGCCGCGGCTGACGAGCGCGATCGCGCCGCCCAGCGACGCGGGCGGAGCCGCAGTCGCAGAGCTGTCGGCTCACTCCGGCGATCGAGCCGACATCGACGAGCCGCTGGTTCGCCGAGATCCAGGAGGGCGGGATCGTTGTCGGTAGGGGCGAACGGGCATCCGCCGGAAGCCCGCTCGGGGAGACGACCGACAGCGACGGCGCCGAAGACGTGCGCGTTGGCGACTGCGCCGACGCTGATGGCGTCGGGAGCCGTCGCCGGCGAGCCGGCAGTGCCGAGGCCGAAGAAGTCCCGGTCGTTCCCAGCCGAGATGATCGGGCACGACGCCCGCGCGCACGACATTCGACACCGCCTCGATGAGGATGTCCGTGCGCGGATCGGCCTGCGGGACCGCCGCCCGAGAAGTTGATGACGTCCATGCCGTCGCTTGCACCGCGGCCTCGAACGCGGCGACGATCTCGGGGCTGTTCGCCGAGCAGCAGCCTCCGAGCGGTGACGGCGCGGGAACGTTGAAGACGCGGTAGTTGCCGATGTACGCGCGCGCGCGACTCCCCTCGACATCCTTCACCGCGGGGTGGCAGCCGCCTGACGACCTCGATGCAGAACCCCGTCTGCCCGGCCTCGACGTCGGTCTTGACTCCCGCGATGACGCCGGCGACGAAGGTCCCGTGGAACGAGCTGGTCGCGGTCGAGCGGCGCGCTGTTCGCGCCCGGCCCGGCGAAGCCCGCGCGCGACGATCACCTTCGGCGTCGTCGACCCGCGTGCCCCTTCGGGAAGCCCGGCGGATACGAGAACCCCGTCGGGTCGAGGAACGGATGCTCTGATCGACGCCGTCGTCGACGACCGCGACCTTCACACCGTCGCCTCGCGCGCCTGTCAGCTGCCGAGAACGCAGGCGCTCCGAGCACGGACGGCCCGCGATTCAGGTCGAGCTGTGTACGTGAGGCTCGGATAGACGCGAGTGGCGATCCCGTGTCTCGAGGAGGTCGGGCAGCCGGTTGTACGGAACGCTCACCGCGAACCCGTTGACGAGCACCTGGTAGCGGCGCGAGACCACGGCCTGCGGAATCGCCGCGGCGAAGCTCGGCTGATCGCACGCGCCTGCTCCCGCCTCGAGCGTTCCGAGGTACGAGCGCGAGAACGCGCTGCGCACGTTCAGCTTCGACCCGCGAGCCGAGCCCGCCGAGCCCGCGCGCGTAACGTCGCAGCCGCAAGCGGCGGGTCGTCGAGCGTCATGATCACGCGGACGCGGTTGCTGCCGATTCCGCGTGAACCCCGAGAGGTCGGGCGCCGGGTCGACCTTCAGGAGCGCCCGCTCGACGACGCTGCGCGGCGTCTCGATCGATCGAGCCGGCCGGCCGTCCCGGTTGTGGCGACGACTGACGAGGAGGGAGAGCGAGGAGCGCTAGGCGTCGCACTGGCGGCGGTACTAGCGAACCTTCCCCGCGAAGCTCTGCGACGCCCTCAGCCCTTCGAACACCACGGCGACGGATCCGCGGAACGTCTTGCCCTTCGCCGTTGGCGGGATGTTCCACGTGCAGATCGCCGCCTCGCCCTGAACACTCGCTGAACCTGCGCCTTGAGCCGCGCGTTGCCCGACCTGCCCGGATGCACGTCACGCCTGCCGTTCTGCACGGCCGCGCCGGTGTCCGAAGCGCGCCGCGACGAGCCGGAGCGTGAACGGCTGGCCTGCCACTCGGCTTCGCCGGCGTCGGCTTGAGGCTCTTCACGACCAGCGTCGGCGGCGTGACCTTCACCTGGTACGCTGTACAGACCCGCTGCCGGCGGTGCGCGATGTCCGCGACTGCGTTCGCGAAGTCGAGGTCGCTCGTCGCAGGTCGATGGCGATCCCCGAGAATACGCTGACACCGCCAGCACGTCAAACGCGAGCTTTCGCGTGTTGCTGAGATCCGGCGCTGCTGATGCTCGAATGGTGGCCCGTTCGACCACTGGTACGACGACGATCGATTGCGTCGCCGGCGGTCACCCGCGCGAGCGCGGAGCCGTCCCGTCCCACTGGAACAGGAGCATGCGTCGCCGCCGAAGATCTGGAGCGACGTAGTCGGCACCGAGGCCGTCAGGGATCGCCAGTCGCCTGGTTTGCGTGCTGTTGTCGGATGTCCACGAAGAGCCGGATCAGCATGTCCTGCCGAGCGTCGCGCCTTGTTCGGCAGTGTTGATCCTGAACGTGATGGTACGCCCGCGTCCGTGTTCGACGCCGACGAGCGTCGTGATGTCGGGCGCATCCTGGCTCCTCGCCGGTCGAGTCCGTGAAGGAGGTGTCGTGTTCGCCGCCGGCGCCGGAGAGCGCGCCCGAGGCGCATCGTCGGAAGGGCAACGACGGCGACCGCGATCGCGAGAGACGAGCCAGTGGCGTGTCAGCGGCCGCACGATCGCGTCAGGGTAGATGCGGCCTCGTCCGACGCAACGACGAACGTTCGACCTACTACTGAACGCGATCACGCTGCGGATGCCGTCCTGGGCCTCCATCAGCTCGAAGCCGCGGTTGACCTCGTCGAGCGTGAGCCGGTGGCGAGAGGAGCGACTCGACGTCGATCTCGCCGGCGAGCCAGCGATCGACGAGCTGCGGCACCTGCGTCGCGGCCCTTGACGCCGCCGAACGACGAGCCGGTCACCCGGCGGCCGGTGATGAGGAAGCGCGGGACGATGTCGAGCGTCTCGCCCTTGCCCGGCGACGCCGACCATCGTCGCGAGGCCCCACGCCTCGCGCGCCGCCTCGACCGCCTGCCGCATCACGGCGACGTTGCCGGTCGCCTCGAACGTGTAGTCGGCGCCGAAGCCGCCGGTCTCTCGACGGATCCAGTCGACGGCGTCGTCGCCGGCGAGCCGCGTGTCGGTCGCGCCGTGGTGCCGCGCCTGCGCGAGCCGCTCCTCCGAGAGGTCGATCGCGATGATCCGCTCCGCGCCTGCCAGCCGGCAGCCGATCACGGCGCCGAGCCCGACGAGCCCGCAGCCGAAGACGACGCACGTCGAGCCCGGCTCGACGTCGGCCGTGTAGAGCGCCGCGCCGATGCCGGTCGCGAGCCCGCACGCGAACGGCGCGCAGCCCTCGAGCGGCGCCTCGGGGCTCACCTTCGCGAGCGCGATCTCGGGCATCACGGTGTACTCGGCGAACGTCGACGTGCCCATGAAGTGGCGCATCGGCTCGCCGTCGCGGGAGAGCCGCGTCGTGCCGTCGGGGAGGTAGCCGAGCCCCTGCTGGTCGCGGATCGCGATGCAGCGGTTCGTCCGGTCGCTGCGGCAGTGGACGCACTCGCCGCACTCGGGCGCGAAGAGCGTGATGACGTGGTCGCCCGGCGCGACGAGCGTCGACGCCGTCGCCGACGCGCTCGACGACGCCAGCGCCCTCGTGGCCGAGCACGCACGGCGCGTAGCCGGTCGGGTCGGCGCCCGGACGCGGTGTAGAGGTCGGTGTGGCAGACGCCGCAGGCGGCGAGCCGGACGAGCACCTCGCCGGCCTTCGGCTCGGCGAGGTCGACCTCCTGGACGACGAGCGGCTGGCCCGAACTCCTCGAGTGACTCCGGCGGCGCGAGGTTCACGCTAGGCGCGGCTGGCTGCGTTCAGGGCAACGGCGGAGCGAACGAGAGCCTCGAGAGCCTCCTCGTCGATCTTCTCCCCTTCGTGAAAGTCGATGGCACGCCTGCACGTTGCCTCCAGGCTCGAGTTGAACAGGCGCGAGGGATCTCAGCGACGCGCCCTTGGCGAAGGTCATCTTCACGACGCTCTTGTAGGTCTCGCCCGTGCAGATGATCCCGATCGTGCGACCACACGGGCGTCCTCTCCACCCTTCCACTCTTCGACCGACCTCGGGGTCGGCTTGCTTGACGAGACACGCGAGCCGGGCGAGGCATCTCACCGCGCCAGTCGTCGAGCTCCCTGATCCTCGCGTCGATCAGCTCAGACGGGGAGGCGGGACGTCATGCGGAGCGCTCTTGTTCACGACATCCCTCTCATACCACACCGACGTCCCGATGGGCGCGGTGCGTAGTGCTGAACGAGCCGCAGAGGTCTAGCCGATTGCTGCCGCAAGTGCGTTGCGCACAGAGCGGAAGGCTCTGCTCGCAGCGTTCTCGCAACGCGCGTCCAGAATCCTCACGGTCGGCGCTTTCAACGGTGAGATCGGCACCATCACGCGCGATCGTGGCACGTGTCGCCGGCAACTCCAGGTGCGTCGCAAATGCGCCTGATGTAGTCCGATGTACGTCTCACCGCCTCGGCGTGTCAAGACCATCGACCACCTCGCACACCACCGGATCAACGCCCCACGTCGCCAGGTCTTCGATCGTGCAACCGCTTCTCTTCGGGGATGCGGTGGATGACTGCGGCGTTCTGTCGCGGTCGCCGTCGCCTCCCGACCGAGTGCCTGCGCGGCGATGCTGACGCAGTGCGTGCGAGGCGCAGACCTCTGAGCGATCTCGCGGCTCACTCCATACACTCGGCAGCAAGGGACCACACCCCGTCAACAAAGTCCACGCTCGAAGGCTATGCGCGGCGGGTTTGTCGAGAGATACCCCCGCCCGGAGGTAGGCGCGGCTTCGCCCATCTCGAGCGCGACGGGGACACCATTCGCCCATCGTGCGCAGGTGCCTGAAATGCGATCAGGTGCTGAGCGCAACGAGTGATGCGTTGGTCGTAGCGGACGCCAGTGACGCTCGGCGTTGCGCCGGACGATCTTGGCGATATTTGGGTAGTGCGTGTGCGGCACCCGCGGGAACAAGTGGTGTTCGATCTGATAGTTGAGGCCTCCGACCACCCAGCTCAGAACCGGGTTGCGCGGGCGAGAAGTCGACCGTCGTCTCGACCTCGTGCACCGGCCCAGAGCCGCCGCTCGCTGGCGAGCTCCTCAGCGGTTGCGAAGTCGGCCTCCTCGACGCAGTGTGCGAGCTGGAAGGTCACGGCCATGATCAGGCTCACGACCATCGAGTAGACGAGATACGCGCTGATGGACGGCCCACCATGGATAGAACGGCAGGGCCGATGATCGCCCAGCTCACGAAGATCACCTTCCCGCCGACGAGGCCGGCGAGATCCCAGCGGCGGGGCAGACGCAGTGCGCTCGTCCCGATGCTTCCCCGACGGAACGCGGCGACATCGCCGACTGTCTGCCAGCGGGCGCATCAAGCAGTACATCGCCCGAGATGTGGTAGTGCTGCAGCCGATACCGAGGGCGCGGTGCCTGCCGGGCGCGAGCCTCGCGAGCAGGGACCTGCGTGATGTCGGCGTCGTAGCCGTCGACGTTCGTATACGTGTGATGGGCGACGTTGTGTTTCACCCGCCAGGCGTGGCTCGAAGGCCGAGCAGCGCATCCGGCAGTCCAGCCATCAGGTGGTTCAGGCGGCGCGCTCGAAGTACGCGCGCCGTGATTGGCGTCGTGCATCACGCTGAACGCGATCAGCGACGTCCCGAGGATGAGCCGCCGAAGCTCAGTAGACCCAGCCACAGGCCGGGTTGCGCGAACCACGAGACATCAGCCCACGAGCCGAGCAACAGGACGAACGCAACGCTGCCCTTCGCGTAGGCTGGGCACGGCCGCGCATGCGGGTGCCCCGAGCGGACAGGTACTCCTCCGACGTCTCGAAGCAGCACGTCCTGCCGGATGAACTCGCCACCGGTGTCGGGCGAGGAGCTTCGGCGTGCTCGTCAGCTTCGGCCGCGTGTCGGCGATGACGCTGCTCGCTCTCCGCTCGATCGGCGAGATCGCGGGCAGCCACGCTCGCCCTTGATCTCGCGGTTCCCGGGCGGGCGAGTCGTGGCGCACTGCGGATAGCCGTGGCGCCGCTCACGCTCCAGGCCGAAACGACGACGCTATGCCGCTTCGTGCCTGCGGACCGCTTCGGGCCACTGCTCGACCTCGTATTACTCGACCTTTACGCGCCCTCGGCGAGGTCTTGAATCGCCTTCCCCACCGATCGCACGTGTGGTGGACGGAGACGTCCCGCGCTTCCGTCGTCCGGCGACTACGAAGCTCGTAGCCCTTGTCGTCGTTGAACCACTTGACCGTTCCGGTCGGCATATCTCCAACTCCGCGTACTGCTCAGTGAACGCGCAGCGGAAGGCGCAAAAAACCAGGCTTGGCACTCTCAAACCTCTTATGGTCATCGTCAACACTGCAGCGGACAAGACAGTGACCCCTGGCTTGTCGAGCCAGCCGTCAGGTTCGATGCGATCGTGCGTTTTTCTCCGCTCAGCTGAGCCGCACAGTTCGGTCACCCAGGTACGTACCGCTGTTCCGCTGGCTTTACCTCAGAAACCTGGAAGAGGCTGGACTTCCTGTCGCTCCCCCTCCTGGCGTAGCGGCCCGCCGTCTTGTCTCCCTTCTCGGGCGCTGGCAATGCAGCAACTG
>ERZ1370068.11200-contig-9835_pt1 | contig 39246 bp, 57 predicted proteins | sample MGYA00561227_ERZ1370068 | MGnify/ENA primary metagenome ERZ1370068 (study PRJEB38410, sample SAMEA6850437) | metagenome | study: Metagenomic assessment of the ecological functions of the soil: analysis of the soil microbiota associated with the...
GGCGATGTGCTTCGTTCAGTTACGTATTGCTCAGGTATTGAAGGAGCGACTACGGCCTGGATATTCTTGGTAATCGCCCTGATGGATCGATTATGCTTCGTGCCAAAGGCTTGGGCAGCGCGCGGGGTGGTACCGGCAGGATAGATTTTCCACGGACTGGTGGTTTTCGCAAAACGGGTGTCTGCTTGGCGCTTTCAGACCGATCGCTAGACAGCGCCGGCTGAGCGTGAACGTTGAAACCGCTCAAGGTAGGAGGTCTGCTACCGCTCCCGACGCCATCCATCAAAGCCCGCGCCGCGTGTTGTCGCTATTGCCCTTCTTCGCCTAGCCTACCAGACGGTTTTCGCGCACCGCTGGTTTTGGCCGAATGGCAGATTGCGACTCCCGGCGGCAACCAGTTTCGCGTCGACCCGCTGAAGAAGCGCCATGGTGCGATGCCTTCGAAGGCTTACGATGACACCACCGGCCTTGCTGCGTCGATGGGCGGCAGCTTTTTGCATCTATGTCGAGGAGCTCGAGTGGTGGCAGTACTATCCGGGCCACGTGGTAGGCAAGGGTCGCGGCGGGCTGTTTGTATTTAGCGAAGCCACCCACGCGGTTCGTTACTTCAAAGGCGCCGAAGGCGGAGCTGCGCAGCGTTGTCACGCGCGAACGGCTCCGGGCGGCCGATATCTCCCTCGCAAAACGCCAGCGGATGGATGGAATGAGGCGTGGATGCCTTTGATCCGCGAGCGCTGCAGGCAATTCGAGAAGGATAGTGGCGGCACCAGCCACACCTCCGAAGAGGTCAAAGCCGCCATGCGGAGGTATTGTGACAGATACCCGCGCGTTGAACGGTCTAACCCGCCGATGCAGCGAATCTGCGGGGTAGCGGGCTTGACCAACCATCGTGCCGTCTGCGAGTGTGGCTTCCGGCTTCGGTCGGCCCGCCTCGCGCCCGCAGGCCGCTGATCGGCAGGTCGTTCGGCAGCCCTGCCTAGGGTTTGTTGCAGGTGGGATAGAAAGGAGGGATTTCCGTGAACTTCAAGCAAGCCACGTGCGCCGTGATACTCGCTCTTGGAAGCGTCCTTGGCGTTGCCCTCTCCGGGGCGCAGCAGCCGGGCAAAATGACGCGTGTGGGGTTTCTCGGCACTGGCCCTGCCCCCACGCCCGCCACGTCCTATGCCCCGTTGCAGGCATTCCGGCAGGGCCTTGACGAACTCGGCTATGTCGACGGCCGGGACGTCGTCATCGAAACGCGCTGGGCGGAAGGGCGGATCGACCAACTCCCCGCCTTGGCTGCCGAACTGGTGGGTCTCAGGGTGGACATCCTCGTCGGAGTCGGTGCAGTGGTGGCGCGGGCGGCCAAGAGTGCGACGACGACCATTCCCGTCGTGATGGCGGTGGTGATCGACCCCGTTAACTTAGTCGCGGAGCGGCCCGGTGGCAACCTGACGGGGCTCACCACCTTTGACCCGCAGGAGGCCAGGAAGAAGCTCGCACTCCTGCAGGAGGTGGTGCCTGGGCTGGCGCGCGTGGCGCTCCTCGGGGATCAAGCGTTGCGGGACACGAAGGGGCATGCAGAGCAGGCACGTGCATTGGGTCTGCAGCCGCAGAGTCTCACGATTGCTGGGGCTAGCCCGGATCTGGAGGCAGTCTTCCAGGCCATAAGGAGAGAGCACGCCGACGCGCTCCTGGTCCTGGAACTGCCCGCGACGGTAATGCATCGCAAACGCATTGCCGAGCTGGCGGCGCAGCAGCGGTTGCCCACCTTGTTTGCGGCCGGCTCGTCGGACGCAGGGGGCTGCTCGGCTATGGCACCAGGGTCACCGAGGCGACGCGGCGCCTGGCGGCCTACGTGGACCGGATTGTCAAGGGGGCGCAGCCCGCCGACCTGCCTTTCGGGGTCGTCGTGCGCCCCGAGCTCATCGTCAACCTCAAGACGGCGCAGGAGATTGGCGTCACGATCCCGCCAGAGGTGCTCAAGCGGGCAGACCGGGTCATGCAATGAGGGGCTCAGCTACCAGCTCGACAATAGGCGCGACCGAGCTGCCGAACCACCGCCTGCAGCCGACGCCCTTCAGCCTCCGCTGCGCTGCGGATTCCGGGCGCGGCTGAGGCGCAACGTTAGAGTGGAAACATCTTTCGATTATTTAAAGCGCCATTTATGAAGCGAAGTTCTACGGTACTTCTCCAAATAGTAATCGTGCTCATCAGCATCGGCGCTCTTGCATTTATGCTTTGGGAACCTCACATCGAGGGCAGGAACGCGCAAGCCACGATATTTGAGATTTACTTCAAAGATCCCTTTTGGCTTATGCGTATCTAGCATCCATTCCATTTTTCGTCGCACTCTATCAGGCATTCAAGGCGTTGGGATACGTAAGGCAAGATAAGACATTCTCGCAGGCGAGCGTAAAAGCGTTGCGGACGATTAAATATTGCGCGTTAGCCATTATTGGTTTCGTCGCGGTAAGCGTAATCTTCATTGTGTTTGGCGACAAAGATGACCGCCCAGCGGGGGTTTTCATGAGAATCCTCATTACCGTCCCTTCGGTCGTCATCGCCACCGCGGCAGCCAAGTTTGAACGGGTTTTACAGAATGCGGTCTCCACCTAACCATGCGCTTGAGCGGACGGCGGACAGTGAGGAATAGAAGCTTGATAGCCGCCGCCGCTCAGCGATGGCGTTAAGCGCACAAAACGAAAATGCGTGCCTCAGCGAAACTGATCTTCTTGTGTGGAAAAATGGCGGCGGGCAAATCGACTCTCGCGAGGAGATTTGGCAGAGCGAGGGAAATGCCGTCCCTTCTGGTGCAGGACGAACTAATAGATAGGTTGTTCCCTGGAGAGATCACTGACATACCAGGATTCGTCAAGTACTCATCCCGACTCAAGGATGCGCTTGCGCCTCATATTTGCTCTCTACTGTCGAAAGGCATCTCTGTTGTGCTCGACTTTCCCGGCAACACGAAAACGCAGCGCGCGTGGTTTCGCCAGTTATTTGAAAACGCAAATGCTGAACACTGAACTGCATTTTGTAGACGCGCCGGATGCCTTGTGCAAACGTCAACTCAAGGATCGAAGCAAAGATCTTCACTCCTGGCAGCGCCTGGACAACGGATGCAGATTTCGAAGCGATCACCGTATATTTCCAGCCTCCTTCAGAGGAAGAAGGGTTTAATGTCGTCCATCACAAGCGCGCGCTAACAACACGCTGGTTCCGACGGCCAAATCGCTGCGCGCTTTGGTTTCCTCCCGTTGGTCGGCCGCGGCCAGAATGGCGTGCGCGTGACGCGCCGTGCAAGGGTTAATCTGCAGCGGCGACGCTCGTTGGCCGGCTAACGATTGGGTTGAGAAGGACGGCCGCTCCGGCCGACGATTGGGCGGGTTTGCTCGCGGCTGCTGCGGTGCCGATGAGTCTGGGGCGACAGCCGCTCACGATCGCTACCAGGTCGAAGCCGTCCAGGAAGCCCTTCGAGAGGCGTTGGCATCGGGGAGGAGCTCTTGGCTAGCGGACAAAGACTCAGAAAATTATCGGCTCGTCGCTGGTACTGCTGGTAGGGGCCTGAGCCGAGCGTGCTTGGATCGGCTGGGCGTTCACTGGACCCGCGCCTATCGGGGTGGTCATGCACCGGAGATGAGGGGACTCGTGATTGGACTACGCCTTCACGTTTGTGGATCGTGTCGGCTTTCGGGTGCGGGTCAACGTAATCGCCGGTCGCGCTAGAGCTGTATCGAGAAGGTCGGCGGGGTTCTGACAGATCGTCGGGAGAGGCTAACTCTCCGCGGGAACATTGCTGAGGATGTCGTCTGGGGAGATGCGGCGGTACCAGCGCCATTAGGATAGAGACAACCGCACCGCGTGCGTGTGGAAGAGTTCAGATGACGCCATCGCGACATAACCGCGCCGCTTGAGCCGACGGCGAGATTTGATGATGAGTGATTCCGTTTCTGTTGGCGGCTCAGCGGCAACTCGTTAGGCATACAGCTTAGTAGACTGTACTCGAGCAAACGGCCCAGCTCTGCGGCGAAGCGCCAGATTCGGCGCCGTTGCAAGCATGAAACTCAGGACCGAACCTAAAGCTTAAAGAGGAGGATCTTATGAAATTTTACAACTCGCTGCTTGCAATCGCGACGTTGGCGGTTGTTGCTGCCGGCGGTATGGACCGGATTGTTGACGCCGCCGGCGCCCCACCCCCGAGCATGGGTTTTTTGTTACGAGCGCCAAGAGTAAAACCGGCAACCTGGGCGGCTTGGCGGGCGCGGATCGGATTTGCCAAACGTTGGCGACCGCCGTGGGGCAAGGGGATAAGACGTGGCGCGCATACTTGAGTGTCGAGCGCGATCCTGCCAACAACAATCAGCCCACCAATGCGCGCGATCGAATCGGCAACGGCCCCTGGTTCAATGCAAACGGCCTCATGGTCGGAAAAGATCTCACCGACCTCCACGAGCGCAAAGGAAACCCGATTTTGTTCGTCGACGAACGGGGCCAATCGGTTCCGGGTGCTTGGCCTGGGTCGCCGAAACCCAACGAACACGACATTCTGACCGGCTCGACAGCCGAAGGTAGAGTCGTGCCAGGGAAAACCTGCAACGACTGGACATCAGAATCTCCCGACATGCAGGCGCAAGTGGGTCACGTTGACGGGATCGGCCTTGGTGGCAATACCGCGGGAGCCTCCGGTTCGTGGAACTCGGCGCATGAGAGTCGAAGCTGTGCCGATACCGCTCCCGGCGGAGGTGCGGGCCGATTCTACTGCTTTGCGGCGAAGTAAGGATGGTGCCCTGATCGCGACCTCTCGGCGTTAGCTCCTGAACCTACGGGAGTTAAATCACTAAAGATCTTGCATCTTGCTGAGTCAGCTGAGCGAGTCACGGGTAAAGGATTGGCCTAACCCGCCGCTTGAGCCGACGCGAGATTCGATGGTAAATAATTTCTCTATCTATTAGCGGCTCAGCGGCATCGCGTTAAGCGGCAACTGCTTTGTCGCCAGTCGACAGTGACAGAGGAGGGGAGACTATGACAAGCGGCACCGACGCGGTACGACAGCGATACGCCATGAGTGGAATCCTGGATCGAGTGATCGCATTTCTCCTGGGCGAGGCATTGATCCGGAGCGCCCGACCTACCAGGATTTCTTTCCTTCGATCAACTCCACGGGCGCGGAGTCGAAGCTACACGCGAGCATATCCAGCGGGCTGGTATCAATTCGAGCATGCACGTGTTGGACCTAGGGTGCGGCGTCGGCGGTTGCTCGCGTGTCATCGCCTGCGACATGCGGCTGCCGCGTTACCGCCATTGACCTTACGCCACAGTTGATCGAAGTTGCACGGGAGCTGACCCGCCGATGCGGGATGGCCGACCGCATCGAATTCCGGCAAGCGACGCCCTCGACACCGTTCGCTGAAGGTACGTTCGATCACGTTTGGTGCCACAACGTCACTATGAACATTCAGGATAAAGAAAGCTGGCCTCAGAAGTAGCGCGAGTGCTCAAACCCGGCGGTCGCTTCTCCTGCTCCGAGTGGGCAAGGACCTGGCGGCCCCCTTATCTTTCCCTTGCCTTGGGCTACCGACGCATCGGCCAGCTTCCTCGTTACGCCAGCGACGATGCGCCGAGCACGAGGAGGGGCGGCCTGCGGATCAGCGAAGAGATCGACCTCAGCGACCCATGGATCGCGTTCCTCAAGGAGATGCGTGTTCGTGCCGAGCGCGGCGACCCACCGCTCAACGCGAATCACGTGATCATGGGTGACGATATTGGCGAGCGCATCAAGAACGCTGGCAGGTGTGCGATGGAAAACGCGTGGTTGAGCACTTCATCCTAGCGGAGAAACCATGAATTACAACGTGGATTGCTCAAGACGTCTACCTCGCCGAACAACCCGACCGGGACTGCCGCGCCGATCGGAACTGATCGAGGCGGTATGCGGCGCGGCTCCCGGCCTGGTGGTGATCGACGAGGCGTACGCCGAGTTCGCCCGCGCAGGGCACGCCGAGCGCGCTCGACGCTGCTGCCGCGCTACCCGGGCCTGGTGGTCACCCGGACGATGTCCAAGGCGTTCGCGATGGCCGAGCGCCAGGGTCGGGTACCTGGCCGCCGCGCCCGAGGTGGTCGAGCGCTGCTCCTCGTGCGGCTCCCGTATCACCTGTCCGCGGTCACCCAGGCGGTGGCGCGCGCGCGCTGGCGCTGCGCCGCCGAGCCGCTGGCCACCGTGGCAACAACTACGGACCGAACGGGACGAGCTCAGTCGCCTGGCTTCGGCAGCGGGGCCTGTCCGTGGCGGACTCCGACGCGAACTTCGTGCTGTTCGGCGAGTTCGAGCGACGCGTCGCGCGGTCTGGCAGGGCTGCTCGACCGGGGCGTGCTCGATCCGGGAGGTCGGGCCGCCGCGGCTGGCTGCGGGTCACGGTCGGGACGCCGGAGGAGATGGCGGCGTTCCGTGCCGCCCTGGATGAGGTGCTCAGCTCATGAACCGGGTGGCGCGGGTGGAACGGCTCACCCACGAGACGCAGATCGTGGTCGGAACTCGACCTGGACGGAATCGGCGTGGTGGAGGTCGCCACCGGCGTGCCGTTCTTCGACCACATGCTGGCCCAGCTGGGCAAGCACGGCAGCGCTCGACCTCACGGTGCGGGCCGAGGGCGACATCGAGATCGACGCGCACCACACCGTCGAGGACACGGCGATCGCGCTCGGCCAGGCGCTCGCGCGAGGCGCTGGGCGACAAGTCCGGCATCCGCCGGTTCGGCGACGCGACTGGTCCCGCTGGACGAGACGCTGGTGCAGGCCGCGGTCGACCTGTCCGGGCGGCCCGTACGTGGTGCACCGACGAGCCGGACGGCATGGCGCCGTTGATCGGCACCTACGACACGCACGCTGACCAGGCACATCTTCGAGTCGCTCGCGTTCGCGGCCGGGATCTGCCTGCACATGCGCGTGTCGAGGGCCGCAACCCGCATCACATCGTGGAGGCGCAGTTCAAGGCCTTCGCCCGGGCGCTGCGCGCGGCCGCGGCGCCGGACCCGCGGTGCCTGGCATCCCCAGCACCAAGGGCGTGCTCGGCTCGATGCCGCCGGAGTGGTGGTGCTCGACTACGGGTCGGGGAACCTGCGCTCGGCGCAGCGCGCGCTGGAACGGGTCGGCGCGCGGGTCGAGGTGACCGCGGACCCTGACGCCGCGCTGGACTGCCGACGGCCTGGCCGTGCCCGGCGTGGGCGCGTTCGCGGCGTGCATGGCCGGGCTGCGCGCGGTCCGCGAGCGACAAGATGATCGCCCGGCGGCTGCGAGCTCGGCCGCCCGGTGCTCGGCATCTGCGTCGGCATGCAGGTGCTGTTCGACGCGCGGCGTCGAGCACGGCGCTCAGACCGACGGCTGCGGGGCCTGGCCGGGCACGGTGCGAACGGCTCGACGCCGCCGTGTGCTGCCGCACATGGGCTGGAACACGGTAGCCGCGCCGCCGGGATCGGCTGCTGTTCGCGGGATCGCCGCGGGCACGCGGTTCTACTTCGTGCACTCCTACGCGCTGCGGTCACCCGGCGCCGAACAGCTCGCCGCGGCGGGCGCGCTGATCACCTGGGCCGAGCCACGGCGAGCCGTTCGCCGCCGCCGTCGAGAACGGGCGCGCTGTGCCGCGACGCAGTTCCACCCGGAGAAGTCGGGCGACGCGGGCGCCGCGCTCCTGGCGAACTGGCTGGGGACGCTCTACGTGACCGGGCTGACCCTGCTGCCCGCCGTCGACGTCACCGAGGGCACGCGGTCCAGCTCGTCCAGGGCGTGGCGGGCAGCGGCGGCCAGTACGGCGACCCGATGGCAGGCCGCGCTGGCCTGGCAGCGAGGCCGGGGCGTCTGGATCCACCTGGTGGACCTGGACGCGGCGTTCGGCCGCGGGTCGAACGCGGACGCTGCTGGCCGACGTGGTCCGCACGGTCGAGGTCCAGGTGGAGATTGTCCGGCGGCATCAGCGGACGGCGATCGCTGGCCACGGCGCTCGGTACCGGCTGCGCCCGGGTCAACATCGGCACCGCGGCGCTGGAAGACCCGGACTGGGTGCGTTCGGTCATCGCCCGGCACGGCGAGCGGATCGCCGTCGGCCTCGACGTCCGGGGTACCCGGCTGGCCGCCCGCGGCTGGACCGCGCGAGGGCGGGAGCTGCACGAGACCCTGGACCGGCTGAACGCCGAGGGCTGCGCCCGGTACGTGGTCACCGACGTGCTCAAGGACGGCACCCTGCGCGGCCCGAACCTCGGACCTGCTCCGCGAGGTCTGCGCAGGCGCACCACCGCGCCGGTGGTGGCCAGCGGCGGCGTGTCGAGCCTGGCCGACCTGCGGGCGATCGCCTCCCTGCGTCCCGGCGGGCGTCGAGGGCGCGATCGTCGGCACCGCGCTCTACGAGGGCGCGTTCACCCTGGAAGAAGCCCTCGCGGAGGTGGCGGTCCGGTGACCGTGGCCGTGCGGGTCATTCCCTGCCTGGACGTGGACGGCGGCCGGGTGGTCAAGGGCGTCAACTTCCGCGAGCTGCGCGACGCCGGCGACCCGGTCGAGCTGGCCGCGTGTCTACGACGCCGAGGGCGCGGACGAGCTCGACCTTCCTGGACATCACCGCGTCCAGCGGCGGCCGGGAGACCATGCTACGACGTGGTGCGGCGCACCGCCGAGCAGGTCTTCATCCCGCTCACCGTCGGCGGCGGCGTGCGCAGCGGTGGCGGACGTCGACCGGCTGCTGCGGGCCGGGGCCGACAAGGTCGTCGCTGAACACCGCCGCCGTCGCCCGGCCGGACCTGCTGGCCGAGACCGCCGGACGGTTCGGTCGCAAGTGCATGGTGCTGTCGGTGGACGCCCGCCGGGCCCGAGGGCCCGCCCAGCGGTTTCGAGGTGACCACGCACGGCGGCCGGCGCGGCACCGGGATCGACGCGGTCGACTGGGCCCGGCGGGCCACCGAGCTCGGGGCGGGGAGATCCTGCTGAACTCGATGGACGCGCGACGGCACCACGATCGGCTTCGACCTGGAGCTGATCGCGGGCGGTGCGCGCCGTGGCGACCGTCCCGGTGATCGCCTGCGGCGGCGCGGGCACGCTCGCGCACTTCGCCCCGGCGGTGGACGCGGGCGCGGACGCGGTGCTCGCGGCCAGCGTGTTCCACTTCGGCACGCTGCGCATCGGGCCAGAGTCGAAAGACCGCCCCTGCGCGGCGCTTAGCCACCCGTACGCTGAGGGGGAGCCACCACAGCCCGGCCGGGAACGTGATCTTCTCCGGTGCGACGAGCGGGGTGCCCACCTCCAGCTGGATCTGGGCGTGCGCGGTGAGCGGGATGTTCCGCGGGTCACCCTGGAAGACCTGGCCGTTGTAGATCGCCACCACGTGCCCGCGAGCCGGGCCAACCTGGGTGGTGCTGAGCGGCTGCCCCCACTCGTCGAAGAAGTTGCCCAGCGTGTGGGACCGGTGCACCGGGGACTCGATGTGGATGATGCCGTCAGCAGCGTGCGTGTGCAGCCAGTAGAAGCAGGTCCCCTCTTCGATGAACGAGCTGACCGGGGTGGACTGGGCTATCGCACCCGGGATGCCGATGGCGGCCGGGACCTGCCGGGCCGAGCCGTTCACGAAGACGGTCAGGTGGGCGTGGATGTGGAACAGGGTCTGCTCGCTTGACTGGCAGCTGATCCCGTCCTTGGCCTGGCCGGTGACTCGCGGCGGCGGTGCTGGCCAGCGCGGCGGCGGACGGCACCGCCGGCACCTGCTCAGGCCCCAGCGGTCCGGCGGCGGGCGTCAGCCCGAGCGGGCCCAGCGAGCCGAGCGGCTTCAGGTGCAGCGGGCCGGCGGTCTTGGCGCCGCCCCGGACAGGGCGAGCACCAGGCCTACGACGAGCCCGATGACCACGACCACCGCGGTCCCGCCGACCAGCCACAGCCGCCGCCTGCGCCGGGCTTCCTCGGCACCGGATCTGCGCGATCCGCTCTCGCGCGCGCTGCTGCTCTGGCCCGGTTGCTTTCGACACGTCTGGTGGAACGTACCGGACTAACTGCCGGTTCCGGTCGCGCCGGAGGTATCCGGCGCGGAATCGCTGGAGGTGGCCATCGCGGCGCCGACGATGCTAGCTGTCGTTGAGCAGCGCGCGGGTACCACGCGGGCCCGGATCCCGGTCAGCCGCGGTACCCACTTGTCCGACTGCTTGCTGATCCCGCCGCCCACGATGATCAGGTGGGGCGACAGCAGCGCCTCGATGTCGCTGGAGGTATTCGTCGACCCGGCTAAGCCCACTTGCCCCAGCTCAGGTCGTGCAGTTCCTTGGCGCGCTCGGACGCGCGCGTCTCCGCGTCGTGCCCGCGGATCTCGATGTGACCGAACTCGGTGTTCGGCACCAGCAGGCCGCGGGTGAACAGCGCGCTGCCGATCCCGGTGCCGAACGTCAGCATCAGCACCGTGCCCTTCTGGTCCACGCCCGCGCCGAACGTCATCTCGGCCACGCCTACCGCGTCGGCGTCGTTTCAGCTCACCCGGACCGGGTTGCCGGTCGCGGTGCGGAACAGCGCGCCCGCGTCCGCCCCGATCCAGGCCGCGTCCAGGTTGGCGGCGGTCCTGGTCACGCCGTCGGTGACCACCCCGGGGAAGGTGATGCCGATCGGCCCGGACCACGCTGAAAGCCCGTGGTGAGCTGCTTCACCACGTCGGCGACCGCGTCCGGCAGCGCCGGGCGGGGTGTGGCGATCTTCTGCCGGTCGGCGAGGAACTTGCCCGTGGTCACGTCCACGGGCGCCGCCTTGATGCCCGAACCGCCGATGTCGATGCCGAGTGCGTGCATGGGCTCAGCGTAACGGCCGGCCTCGATCCGGCGCTCGCCCGACGCTCCGGCCGTATTCACTGGCGCCAAAGTCGGGTAATATCGCGAGAGAGAACAGTTCCCTTGTCGAGAGAGGATGCGGCGGATGCGCTGGTTCACGGTCGCAGCCATCGGCGTCGGCATACTGATCGCGTTCCTGATCGTCGGATCGCGTGGTCGGTGCCATCTTGCATCTCGTGATCGACGTGGTCATCGCCGCGGCGGTGGTCGGGGCCATCGTGGTCGCCGTCAAGGTGAGCCCGGTCCAGGCGTCAGGTCTCCGGCAAGAAGGCCGAGCGCGGGTCCGCGAGCCGCGACCACGGAGCTACAGCAGGCCGCTGCGCCGCGGTCCGACGTCGAGCCGGTCTCCACTCGCCGCCTGTCGCCCCAGTCCGCGCGGCGCCAGCGCCGCGGACGTGGACGACGAGCTGGCCCGGCTCAAGCGGGAGATGGGCAGCTTAGCCTTACCAGTTCGCCTCGGCGAGCTTGGTCACCGCCGCCTGGATGCCGTCCATCCGCACCCGGCCGCGGCCCGGCGGCCCATCACCCACATGGTGAGCTCGGCCGCGGGCTGCCGACCACGGTCACCGCCGGGGGTGGCGTTCCGCGCCGTGATCGGTAGGACGCGCCGTCCGCGCCCGTGTCAATATCGTCCCGGGCCAGTTCCACGCCGACCGGCGCCTTGCGGAGCATGAATCGCGCCATCCGCAGCCGGTGCCAGAGCATGTCCGGACTCGCCGCTGCCGAGCTCACGAGGCTCCAGCCGGGCGCGCCGCGCACGCACTCCGTGGTGCACGAAGAACTCCACCGCGTTGACCCGCTCGTCCATGCCGGGCAGCGCCATCACCGACAAAGCGCGGCGGCCCGACCTGATGGTCCGCACCAGGTCGGGAACGGGATCCGGCTCCTGATCCGCTGCTGCACGCGGGCCGTGTACTCGGCCAGCGGGCCGTCGACCACGCTCGACCGCGGCGTCCGGGCGGCGCTCCCGCAGCACCAGGTGCGCGGCCAGGTCGCCGGTGGTCCAGCCCCTCGCACAGCGTCGGCGCGTCCGGGCCGGTCTCGTCGAGCAGCGCGCACAGCGCGCGACGCTCTTCCCGGGAGTAGCTCACCCGCCGATCCTAGGCGTCATTGCTACCCTGACTGAAGTCTCGAAGAAGCGAGGGGAACCGATGCTTGACCCTGCCATCGCGGCACGGCTGAAGCGGGACGCATCCGGCCTGGTCGCGGCCATCGCCCAGCAGCACGACACCGGTGAAGTGCTGATGCTCGGCTGGATGGACGACGAGGCGCTGCATCGCACCCTCACCACCGGCCGGTGCACCTACTGGTCGCGCAGCCGCCAGGAGTACTGGGTCAAGGGCGACACGTCCGGGCACTACCAGTGGGTCAAGTCGGTGGCGCTGGACTGCGACGGCGACGCCCTGGTGGTCAAGGTCGACCAGGTCGGCGCGGCCTGCCACACCGGCGACCGGACCTGCTTCGACGCGGATGTGCTGCTGAAGGATGCGTAGGGAGTTCGGCCTGAAGCTGCTGGTTGAGCTGCGGTCGGCAGCTACACTGGTCGTGCTCGCCGCCCGCCAGGCCTCGGGCGCACGCCGTCTTCACCCCGCCCCGGCCGCTGCCCGCCCAGGACATCGCGGTCACCGGGCAGCAGCTCGTGCCGCTGGCCAGCGCGCTCGCGCTGGCCGCGCTGGCCTGCCTGGCGGCGGTGATCGCCACCAGGTCGGTGCTCAGACGGGCCGTCGGCGTCCTGCTCGGCCGTGCTCGGCGCGGCCACGGCGGCGGCCGTCCTGGCTCAGCCTGCGGGCCTCGGCCGTCCTCGCCGCGGCCCGCGCCAGCGCCTTGTCCGGCCCGCTGGGCGGCTCGACGACGAGCGGCGCGCCTTCCGGCGGCGCGGTGCACGAGATCGTCGTCGCCGGGCCCGGCCAGGCGATCATGGCTTACGCGCCCTGGCGCGCGGCGGCCATCGCATGCGCGATCGCGATCGTGCTGGCGGGCGCCGCCACCGCCTGGCGTAGGCCCGCGCTGGCCGGTCATGTCCGCGCGCTTCGAGCGGTCTGCCCCGGCTCGGCCGCGCGGCACCGATTCGGCCAGCATGTGGGAGTCGCTCAGCCGCGACGTCGACCCGACGGTCGATGACAGCGACCCGACTAGGCTCGAGGACGGCACCTCGGCTAGACCTGGCTCCCGCTCGGTCCTGCTGGCCGAGCACGAGCCCGAGGTGGCCGAGATGTCGGCCCGCTACCTGCGCCGGGACGGCCTGCTGGTGCGGCCGGTGACAACGCCCGAGCAGGCGCTGGCCGAGCTGACCGCCAGCCCGGACGCCTGCATGGCCGTGCTCGACCTGACCATGCCCGGCCTGATCCCCGGCGCATCCGCCGCGCGCTGCGGACCCCGGTCATCTTCCTGGTGGCTGGCTCTGCAGGCCCCCGGCCGCGTGGCCTGGCCCGCGGCGGGGCCACCGGCCCGCGACGGTGGCTGGCCCGGCCCTTCGGCCCGCGTCAGCTGGTCGCCATGGTCCGCGACGTGCTGGCCACCCCGGTGCCGCCGCTACGGGACGCCGGGGTACGGCCGGATGGCCAGCCGGTAAAGCTGACCGCGACCGAGACCGCCGTCCTGGCGGCCCTGATCGCCCAGCCGGGGCGCGTGCTGTCCCGCCGCCAGCTGCTCACCGCCGCGGGTGCGTCCGGCGGCTGGGCGACCGGGCCGCCGACGTGGTCATTGCCCAGCTCAGGGCCAAGATCGGGGGATGCGGGCACGATCAGGACGGTCCGCGGCGCCGGCTATGCCATCGATCACGGGACAAATCGGGACACCGACGCGATTTCAGGGGCAGTCACCGGGTCACCGGGGTGGCCGGGCTACCATCAGTGGCGCAACAGTACCGATTTGAGGGGACGAGCGAACCGCGTGAGTGTGCTCGACGAGATCCTAGACGGCGTGCGTGCCGATCTCGCCGAACGGCAGCGGCACGTCTCTCTTGACCACCTGAAGGAGATGGCGCGGCGGGCGCCGTCACCCGCTGGACGCGATGGCCGCGCTGCGGGCCGAGGGTGTCAGCGTGATCGCTGAGGTCAAGCGGGCCAGCCCGTCCCGTGGGCAGATGGCGGCCATCTCCGACCCGGCCGCGCTCGCCGCGGACTACGAGGATGGCGGGGGCCAAGATCATCAGCGTGCTGACCGAACCGAGGCGCTTCGGCGGCAGCCTGGACGACCTGGACGCGGTGCGCCGGACCGTGCAGGTCCCGGTGCTGCGCAAGGACTTCGTGGTCAGCTCCTACCAGCTGTGGGAGGCCGCGCGCACGGCGCGGACGTGGTGCTGCTGATCGTGGCGGCGCTCGAGCAGAGCGCGCTGGTCTCGCTGGTGGAGCGGGCCGTCTCGATCGGCATGCTGCCGCTGGTGGAGGTGCACACCGAGCCCGAGCTGGACCGGGCGCTCGACGCGGGCGCCACCGTCATCGGCGTCAACGCGCGCAACCTGGCCACGCTCAAGGTGGACCGCGGGATCTTCGGCCGGATAGCCGGGCGGATCCCGGACGGCATCGTCAAGGTCGCCGAGTCCGGCGTCCGCGGTCCGCGCGACCTGCTCGCCTACGCCGCCTCCGGCGCGGACGCCGTGCTGGTCGGCGAGAGCCTGGTCACCGAGAAGGACCCGCGCGGCGCCGTCGCCGACCTGGTGACCGCGGGGTCGCACCCTGCGCTCCGAGGAGAACGCGGTTGACCGAGACTGCCACGGCGCAGGCACCTGCCGCGCCCGCCGAGCCCGATATCTCGCCGGTTCCCGACATCGGAGGCCACTTCGTGGTCGGCGCGGTCGGGGTCGCCGAGGTCGGCGGCACGGGCGAGGCGCCCGGCGTCGCTTACGGCGGCCGGTTCGCGCCCGAGGCGCTGATGGCGGCGCTGGACGAGCTGACCGCCGCCTACGAGCAGGCGCGGAAGGACCCGGCCTTCCGGGCCGAGCTCGACGGGCTGCTGCGCGGCTACGCGGGCATGCCGACGCTGCTGTACCGCGGCGGAACGGTTCGGCCAGCAGGTCGGCGGGTGCACCGTGCTGCTCAAGCGGGAGGATCTGGCCCACACCGGGTCGCACAAGATCAACAACGTGCTCGGCCAGGTGCTGCTGGCCCGGCGGATGGGCAAGACGCGGGTGATCGCGGAGACCGGGCCGGCCAGCACGGCGTGGCCACCGCGACCGCCTGCGCGCTGCTCGGCCTGGACTGCGCCGTCTACATGGGCGAGGAGGACACCCGCAGGCAGGCGCTCAACGTGTCCCGGATGCGGATGCTCGGCGCCGAGGTCATCCCGGTCGCCACCGGCACCCGCACGCTCAAGGACGCCATGAACGAGGCGCTTCCGCGACTGGGTCGACCATCGGTCGGGCACACGCACTACTGCATCGGCTCGGTCGGCGGTCCGCACCCGTTCCCGATGATGGTCAGCGACTTCCAGCGGGTCATCGGCCTCGAGGCCCGCGAGCAGGTGCTCGAGGCCACCGGCCGCGCTGCCGGACGCGCGTGATCGCCTGCGTCGGCGGCGGCTCCAACGCCATCGGCGTCTTCCACGCCTTCATCGCCGGACGCCCGCGTTCGCCTCATCGGCTGCGAGGCGGGCGGCGACGGCCTGGACACCAGGCGGCACGCGGCCACCCTCACCGGCGGGTCGCAGGGCGTGCTGCACGGCATGCGGACGTTCGTGCTGCAGGACGCCGACGGCCAGACCCTCGGCACGCACTCCATCTCGGCGGGCCTGGACTACCCCGGGCGTCGGGCCCGGAGCACGTCTGGCTGACGGAGACCGGCCGGGCCGAGTACCGCGCGGTGACCGACGCCGAGGCGATGGACGCGTTCTCCGTTGCTCTGCCGGACCGAGGGCATCATCCCGGCGCATCGAGTCCGCGCACGCGCTGGCTGGCGCGCTCGACGTCGGCCGCGAACTCGGCCCCGAGCGGGCTGATCCTGGTCAACCTGTCCGGCCGCGGCGACAAGGACGTCGACACCGCCTCCGCGTGGTTCGGGGTGTGACTCGCGTGACGAGTGCTGTCACCGAGGCCTTCGGCAAGGCCAGCGCGGACAACCGCGCGGCCCTGGTCGGCTACCTGCTAGCCGGGTTCCCTCCGTGGCTGGCGCGTATCGAGGCCGCCCTGGCCATGGCGCAGGCCGGAGCCGACGTCATCGAGGTGGGCCTGCCCTACTCCGACCCGCTGATGGACGGCCCGGTGATCGCCGAGGCGGTGCACCGCGCGCTGGCCGCCGGAACGCGGGTCGCGGACGTGCTGCGCACGGTCGAGGCGGTCGCGGCGGCGGGCGTGCCGGTGCTGGTCATGACCTACTGGAACCCGGTCGACCGGTACGGCGTGCGCGCCTTCGCCAGGGACCTGGCCGCGGCGGGCGGCTCGGGCTGATCACCCCGGACCTCACCATCGAAGAGGCGGGCCCCTGGCTGGACGCCTCCGGCGAGTACGACCTGGACCGGGTCTTCCTGGTCGCGCCGCAGCTCCACCGGCGAGCGGGTCGCCAAGATCGCCCGGGCCTGCCGCGGCTTCGTCTACGCCGCCTCGCTGATGGGCATCACCGGCACCAGGGACGCGGTCAGCGCTGACGCCTCCGGCCTGGTCGGGCGGGTCCGCCAGCACACGGACCTGCCGGTGGCCGTGGGCCTCGGTGTCAGCAACGGCGCCCAGGCGGCCCAGGTGGCCGGCGTTCGCGGACGGCGTGATCGTCGGCTCCGCCTTCGTCCGCCGCCTCCTCGATGACCAGGGCATCCCGGCGATCCGCGAACTGACCTCCGAACTCGCCGCCAGCGTCCGCTTCTCCCGCCCCGTAGCCGGCCGCACGCGTAGCCGCCCGTAGTTCAGGCACCCACTGGCGTTACTGATCGGCAACATCCGCCTATCTGGTCGTGCACTCCCGCCCACCGCCGGTGCCCATGACTTGGCTTGTACGTCGGTTGACCACGGCTACGCGGTCGATTAGGGTACCCCATCGTGCCACGGGGCGATCATACCACGTAACCCGAATCAACCGACTGATCTTCGCCGCGGACTCAGGTGCCCCACGGCACGCTCGGGTCGCACGCGGCGCACGAGTCAGCGCGTGCAGGGCGGGCGGCGGAGCTGCCAGTCGGGAGGCGGTAAGTGTCCGAAGATGCCGCTCGCGTCGATTCCGAGCCCCGGCCGCGCCGTCTGGCATCTAGGACCGCTGTCGGTCCGTGCCTACGCGCTGTGCGTGATCGCCGGGATCGTCGTCGCGGTGGCGGTGGCCAGCCGCAGGTACCGGCGTTCCGGCGTCCAGACGGCGGCACGCCCCGGGGTCATCCTCGACGTGGCCGCCTGGGCCATCCTGTTCGGGCCTGGCCGGGGCGCTCGTGCACACGATCCTGCTGGACAACAGGCACGCCTTCGGCGACGAATACCGGCTCTGGCACGCCGCCACGGTCGGCGTCGCCGCCATCGGCGTGCCCGGTGCGGTGGCGCTCGGCGCGGCCGGTGCGTGGATCGCCTGCCGCCGGTCTGGCGTCGCTTCGGGCCGGTGGCGGGCGCGGTCGCGCCCGCGCTGGCGTTCGGCCTGGCCGTCGGCGGGCCTGGGCAACTGGTGGGCGCAGCAGTTCTACGGCCCGCCGTCGGCGTGGTGGTGGGCGGTGCGGATCTCGCCCGAGCACCGGGTGCCCGGCTACGAGAACTACGCCACCTTCCAGCCCGCCTTCCTGTACCAGTCGCTGGGGAGGTCGCCCTGGGCCTCGGGGTGATCTGGGCGGCCAGGAGGTTCGCCCTCAGCGGCGAGCGGACGTTCATGCTGTGCGCGGCCGGGTACGCGGCCGATCGGCTTCGGTGGAGTCGCTGCGCGTCGGCCCGCTGCCGCACGCGCTCGGCATGCGCTACGGCGCGCTCGGCGACGTCGTCGTTTTCATCCTCGCCGTGCTGGGCATGTACCTGACCAGACCCGGGCGCCTGCCGCCCGCTCGCGGACCGGCGAAGCGAGCGGTGGTAGAGGATTCTCCCGGTGATGTAATGTCGGTGTAACAGTGTCTGCCTAGCTGGGCCAGTGTCGTCCCGAGCGCATTGAAGTGGCGTTTGTGCAAGAGACGACAGGAGAGCCCATGGTCGCTGCTGGCCTTTACGACCCTCGGTTCGAGGCACGACGCGTGCGGCGTCGGTTTCGTCGCGGACCTGTCCGGACGCGGCGGTCATGATGTAGTGGCCAGGAGCCCTGCGGGTGCTGTGCAACCTCGAGCACCGGGGGCCAAGGGCGGCGACCCGGGAACCGGGGACGGGGCTGGGATCCTGACCCAGATCCCCGACGAGTTCTTCCGCGCCACCGTGCGACTTCGAGCTGCCCGCGAGGTCGGCCTACGCGGCTTAGGCATGGCCTTCTTCTCCGCCGAACGGCACCTGGTCACCCCCGCCCTGGCCCGGCTGGCCGCCGCCGAAGGGCTGACCATCCTCGGCTGGCGCGAGGTCCCGTTCGACATCACCGCCTGCGGCGACAGCGCGCGGGCCGTGCTGCCCGACGTGCTCCAGCTGTTCGTCGCGGGCGCCGTGGGCCAGCGCGGCATGGAACTCGAGCGGATGGCGTTCTGCCTGCGCAAGCGGGCTGAGCACGAAGCCGGGTGTACTTCGCCAGCCTGTCCGCCCGGACCATCGTCTACAAGGGCATGCTGTCCGCGCCGCAGCTCGAGCCGTTCTTCCCCGACCTGTCCGACCGCGCGGCTACGCATCCGCGCTGGCCCTGGTGCACTCCAGGTTCTCCACCAACACGTTCCCGTCCTGGCCGCTGGCCCACCCGTACCGGTACGTCGCGCACAACGGCGAGATCAACACCGTCCGGGGCAACCGCAACTGGATGCGGCCCGCGAGGCGCATGCTGGCCAGCGAGCTCATCCCCGATTCCGCGGACGGCCGGGGATCGAGCGGCTCTTCCCGATCCTGCGACGCCGGACGCCAGCGACTCGGCCAGCTTCGACGAGGTGCCTCGAGCTGCTGCACATGGGCGGCCGGTCGCTGCCGCACGCGGTGCTGATGATGATCCCGGAGCCGTGGGAGAACCACGACGGAGATGGACGCCGAGCGGCGCGCCTTCTACCAGTTCCACGCCGCGCTGATGGAGCCGTGGGACGGCCCGGCGCTGATCGCGTTCACCGACGGCTCGGTGATCGGCGCGGTGCTCGACCGCAACGGCCTGCGCCCCGGCCGGTACTGGGTGACCAGCGACGGCCTGGTCGTGCTGGCCAGCGAGGTCGGCGTGCTCGACCATCGACCCGGCCACGGTGATCCGGAAGGGCCGGCTGCAGCCCGGCCGCGATCTTCCTGGCCGACACCGACGGCCGGCCGCATCGTCGAGGACGAGGAGGTCAAGGCCGCGCTGGCCGCCGAGCACCCGTACGACGAGACTGGCTGCACGCCGGGCTCGATCTACCTGGACGACCTGCCTGATCCGTGGGCACGGTCGCGCCGAGCAGGTCCGACGGGCCTCGGCTCACCCGGCGCCAGCAGCGGCTGCACGGCTACACCGAGGAGGAGCTGCGGGTCATCCTGGCCCCGATGGCGCGGGCCGGAGCCGAGCCGATCGGGTCCATGGGCACGGACACCCCGGTGGCGGTGCTCTCCGGGCGGCCGCGGCTGATGTTCGACTACTTCACCCAGCTGTTCGCCCAGGTGACCAACCCGCCGCTGGACGCGATCAGGGAAGAGCTCGTCACCTCGCTGGGCACGATCACCGGGCCCGAGCAGAACCTGCTGCACCCGATCCCGGCCTCCTGCCGCCAGATCGTGCTGCCGCTACCCGGTGATCGACGACAACGACCTGGCCAAGATCGTGCACATCAACGACGAGGGCAACCTGCCCGGCTTCGCCTCGCCACGTGGTCGACGGCCGCTACGACCCGGTCTGCGCGGCGGCGACGGGCCTGCGCGCCCGGCTCGCGCGACATCTGCGCCGAGGTCTCGGCCGCCATCGAGGCTGCTGCGCCGCCTCATCATCCTGTCCGACCGCCGCCACGCGGCGACGGTCCCGACCTCGTGCCCATTCCCGTCGCTGCTGCTGACCGGCGCGGTGCACCACCACCTGATCAAGCAGAAGTCCCGCACCCGGGTCGGCCTCGTGGTGGAGGCCGGCGACGTCCGCGAGTGCCACCACGTCGCGCTGCTCGTCGGCTACGGCGCCGCCGCGGTCAACCCGTACCTGGCCATCGAGTCGGTCGGGGACCTGGTCCGGCGCGGCGTGCATCGAGAACGATCTCGGAGCAAGGCCGAGGCCAACCTGCTCAAGGCGCTCGGCAAGGGCCTGCTGAAGATCATGTCCAAGATGGGCGTGTCCACCGTCGCCTCCTACACCGGCGCGCAGATCTTCGAGGCCATCGGCCTGGGCCCGGAGGTGATCGGAGACCTGCTTCACCGGCACCACCTCGCGGCTGTGCGGCGTCGGGCTTCGACCAGCTCGCCGAGGAGGTCAGCCAGCCGGCACCGGCCACGTCCACCGGCGCGCGGCGCCGGGCTGGCGCTACCGGCGGCTGGACACCGGCGGCGAGTACCAGTGGCGGCGCGAGGGCGAGCCGCACCTGTTCAGCCCGGAGGCGGTCTTCAAGCTGCAGCACGCCACCCGCAGCCGCCGGTACGAGATCTTCAAGGAGTACACCAACCTGGTCGACGACCAGTCGCGGCGGCTGATGACGCTGCGCGGGCTGCTCGCATCCGCGGTGTGGACGAGGCTACGGATGAGCACGCAGCCCGGCCCGTTCGGGTCGAAGAAGTAGAGCCGGTGCCAGCCATCGTGCCGGCGGTTCGCCACCGGCGCCATGTCCTACGGCTCCATCTCCGCCGAGGCCCACCAGACCCTCGCCATCGCCATGAACCGGCTCGGCGGCCGGTCGAACACCGGGGAGGGCGGCGAGGACGCGGACCGGTTCATCCCCGACGCCAACGGCGACCTGCGCCGGTCCGCGGTCAAGCAGGTGGCCAGCGGGCGGTTCGGCGTCACCAGCGAGTACCTGGTCAACGCCGACGACCTGCAGATCAAGATGGCGCAGGGGGCCAAGCCCGGCGAGGGCGGCCAGCTGCCGGGCCACAAGGTGTACCCGTGGATCGCCAAGACCCGGCTACTCCACGCCCGGCGTCGGCCTGATCTCGCCGCCGCCGCACCACGACATCTACTCGATCGAGGACCTGGCCCAGCTGATCCACGACCTGAAGAACGCCAACCCGGCGGCCCGGGTGCACGTCAAGCTGGTCGTCCGAGGTCGGGCGTGGGCACGGTCGCCGCCGGGGTGTCCAAGGCGCACGCCGACGTGGTGCTGATCAGCGGGCACGACGGCGGCACCGGCGCCGCCCCGCTGACCATCGATCAAGCACGCCGGGCGCGCCGTGGGAGCTCGGCCTCGGCCGAGACCCAGCAGACGCTGCTGCGCAACGAGCTGCGGGACCGGATCGTGGTGCAGGCCGACGGCCAGCTCAAGACCGGCCGCGACGTGATCATCGCCGCGCTGCTCGGCGCCGAGGAGTTCGGCTTCGCCAGCGCGCCGCTGGTCGTGTCGCGGCTGCGTCATGATGCGCGTCTGCCACCTGGACACCTGCCCGGTCGGCGTGGCCACCCAGAACCCCGAGCTGCGCGCCGCGGTTCACCGGCAAGCCCGAGTTCGTGGTGAACTTCTTCGAGTTCATCGCCGAGGAGGTCAGCGAGCTACCTGGCCCGGCTGGGCTTCCGCACCCTGGAGGAGATCGATCGGCCGGGCCGACCTGCTCGACACGGTCGCGGCGGTGGAGCCACTGGAAGGCGTCCGGGCTGGACCTCTCGCCCATGCCTCTACCTCCCGCCGCTGCCCGAAGGGCGCCGCCTGGAGCTGCCGTCACCCAGCCAGGACCACGGGCTGGACCGGGCGCTGGACAACACGCTCATCCAGCTCGCCGAGGGCGCGCTCGAGCGAAGGCCGCCCGGTCCACCTCGACCTGCCGATCCGGAACGTCAACCGGACCGTGGGCACCATGCTCGGCTACGAGGTGACCCGGCGCTGGGGCGGCGAGGGGCTGCCCGACGACACGATCGACGTCTCGTTCCGCGGCTCGGCAGGCCAGTCGTTCGGCGCCTTCCTGCCGCGCGGCGTCACGCTGCGGCTGGACGGCGACGCCAACGACTACCTGGGCAAGGGCCTGTCCGGCGGGCGGATCGATCGTCCGCCCCGGCCGGAGGCCACGTTCACCGCCGAGGAGCAGGTCATCGCGGGCAACGTGATCGGCTACGGCGCGACCGGCGGGGAGATCTTCCTGCGCGGCATCGTGGGCGAGCGGTTCTGCGTGCGCAACTCCGGGCGCGCTCGCGGTCGCCGAGGGCACCGGCGACCACGGCTGCGGAGTACATGACCGGCGGCCGGGTGGTGATCCTCGGCCCGGTCGGGCGGAACTTCGCGGCGGGCATGTCCGGCGGCGTCGCCTACCGTGCTCGACCTGCCCCGGATCAGGGTGAACACCGGAGATGGTCGACCTGGACCAGGTGGACGAGGACGACGCCGAGTCTCGTCCGCGAGGTGGTGGAGCGCCACCACGCGGAAACCGGCTCGGCGGTGGCGGCCCGGCTGCTCGCGGACTGGGATCCGCGCTGCCCGGTTCGCCAAGCGTCATGCCGAAGGACTACAAGCGGGTGCTGTCCGGCCGCCTCGCAGGCCGGAGCGCGAGGGCCGCGACGTCAACGAGGCCGTCATGGCCGCGGCGCGCACGGCTAAGGGGGATCGCATGGCTGACCCGAAGGGTTTCCTGTCCACGCCGCGCGGAGATCCCGGTCCGGCGCCCGGTCGACCTGCGGCTGCATCGGACTGGCGCGAGGTGTACGAGCCGTTCCCGCCAGCCGCCTGGAGCGGCAGGCGGGCCGGTGCATGGACTGCGGCATCCCGTTCTGCCACCAACGGCTGCCCGCTGGGCAACCTGATCCCGGAGTGGAACGACCTGGTCTGGCGGCACGACTGGCGCGAGGCCGCCGACCGGCTGCACGCCACCAACAACTTCCCCGAGTTCACCGGGCGGCTTTGCCCGGCGCCGTGCGAAGCCGCCTGCGTGCTCGGGATCAACGCGGACCCGGTCACGATCAAGCAGGTCGAGGTGGAGATCATCGACCGGGCGTTCGCGTCGGGCTGGGTCGTCCCGATGCCGCCCGGCGGTGCGGACCGGGCCGGACGGTCGCGGTGATCGGCTCCGGCCCGGCCGGGCTGGCCGCCGCCCAGCAGCTCACCCGGGCCGGGCACGCGGTGACCGTCTTCGAGCGCGACGACGCCGCCCGGCGGCCTGCTGCGCTACGGCATCCCCGAGTTCAAGCTGGAGAAGCGCCACCTGGACCGGCGGCTCGACCAGATGCGGGCCGAGGGCACCGAGTTCCGCTGCGGCGTCGAGGCGGGCACGCGACGTTTCCGCGGAAACGCTGCGCTCGTCCTTCGACGCCATCGTGCTGGCGGGCGGCGCCAGGGTGCCGCGTGACCTGCCGATGCCCGGGCGCGGAGCTGGACGGCATCCACCAGGCCATGGAGTACCTGCCGCTGGCCAACCGCGTTGTGTCACAGCCGGATATCGCCGATCAGCGCGCGCGGGCGGCACGTGGTCATCATCGGCGGCGGCGACACCGGCGCGGACTGCCTGGGCACCGCGCACCGCCAGGGCGCGGCCTCGGTGACCCAGCTCGAGATCCTGCCCCGGCCGCCCGGCGGCCCGGCCGGATCACCAGCCGTGGCCGACGTACCCGATGATCTACCGGACCTCCAGCGCGCACGAGGAAGGCGGCGAGCGCACCTACGCGGTGACCACGCTGGAGTTCCTCGGTGACGCCGCCGTGGCCGGGTGCGGGCGCTGCGGCTGGCGGACGCGGCCCGAGTTCAGCCCGGTTCCCGGCACCGAGCGCGAGCTGCCCTGTGACCTGGTCGCTGCTGGCCATGGGATTCACCGGGGCCGAACGAGCCCGGTTGCTCGCTGACCTCGGCGTCGATTTCGACCCGCGGGGCAACGTCGCCAGGGACGGCTCGTACGCCACCTCGGTGCCGGGCGTTTTCGTGGCCGGGGACATGGGCCGCGGCCAGTCGCTGATCGTCTGGGCCATCGCCGAGGGACGTAGCGCCGCCGCGGCCGTCGACCGCTTTCTGGGCGGTATCAGCGAACTGCCTGCACCGATCCCGCCCACCGCGCGCCCGCTGACCTGAGTCTCACGTCACGGGTAGAGAAAGACCAGGTAAAACACCATCGAGGCACATATCCTGCTCTGGGCGAAACTAAAGGAATCGTCGGTTCAAAGGGGTGGGTATGGGGACAGTGTGCCCACAAGGTCACGACTCGGCGAGCAGTGACTTCTGCGACGTTTGCGGGACGAGAATCAGCAGCTCGCCGTCCCGGCCGGAGGGCATGACCGGGAAGCATCACGCGCCCGGCCGGTTCGTGGCCAGCGGTGGCGAGAGCCTGCCCGCGCTGCGGGTCGGCCGTGACCGGCCAGTTCTGCGAGGCGTGCGGATTCCGGGTTTCCGCCCGGCGGCCCTTTGCCCCTCTCGGCCATCAGGCGGAGCGCTTCTTCCGCTGCCCCCGCCGAAGCGTCGCGAGATCACCGTACGGCACCGTCCGGCCCGGCATCGTCCGGCCCGCCCGAATCGCTGTTCCCGCCGGTTCCCAGGCCCGAGCCGCCCTTTTCGGCTTGGAGCCATAGCCGCAGCCGCCGCAGCCTGCCGTTCACGCCCAGTCCGCCGCCGACCGTCAGCCTCCGCCCGCTCGGCCGCGGCGGCTGCGAGCGCCGGAGGCGCCCGAGTCGCCGGACGAGCCCACGGTGGTCGTTCCGTTCGAATCGCGTGTTCCTGCATACCCGGCCCGTCGCGGCCTCGCCCGTCCGAGCTCGCCGGCCGCGCCGCGCCCGTGTCCCGGCCCGAGCCTCGGCCCCAGCGCCGGTGCCGCCGTCGTCCGGCTGCGCCAGCCCGCCGCGCCTGCGCCGCTCGGCCCGGCCCGTCGCCAGCCGCGTCCGCGCCCGCGCCTCCGCGGCCTCAGCCCCGCCGACGACGCCCATACCCTCTCCTCTCCAGCGTTACCTGGACCGTGCTGGTTGCCTCGGATCGCGTCTACTACGACAGGATGAAGGCGTCGCGCGCCGTGTCCGGCTCGGCCGTCGAGTTCCCGGCGCACACCTCCGAACGGCGGATCCGGCTCGTCGGCAAGCAGATGCGCATCGGGCGGCGGAGCGCGCGCCCGGGACCTGGTGCCGGAGATCGACCTGGCCGACCAGCCGGTAGACCCGGGCGTCAGCCGACTGCACGCGGTCCTGACCTCAGCATCGGACGGCACCTGGTTCATCAGCGACCCCGGATCGGCCAACGGCACCCTCGTCCAACAGCCGCGAGCTCGCCGATCGGGGAAAGGGTCACCCTGCACGAAGGTGACCGGATCAACCTGGGCGCGTGGACCGTCATCACGGTGCACCGCGGCTAGACACCGGTCGCCGCCGGACCAGGGCAGCACGGGCGAACCGCGCGCGGTTATCCCGTCGGCCGCCGTCCTCTGGTATGAACTTACTTAAAGCCAGACGGCACCGGGCAACCGGTGCGACGGGAGCGGTTTTGGCGGTCGGCCCATGACAACCAGCGTCGGCGTTTCGCCCGGCCCGGTGACCCCCGCGCCAGCGGTCCGCCGTGCCTGGTGGCGGTCCCGCCTGGACGGGGCGACGACGCCCGCGAGGCTCCGGCTGCTGCTCGCCCTGCTGATCCTGCTCAGCCTGGCCTGGGGCGTGCTCGCCGCGCTAACGGCCGACCAGCACGCCTCGGCGGCGGCGGACGTGGTCGCGGTCAGCGAGCCGCTGAGCCTGGACGCCGAACAGATCTACACCAGCCTGTCCGACGCCGACGCCACCGCGGCCAGCGCGTTCCCGGTCTAGCGGCCTGGAGCCCGCCAAGGCCAGGCAGCGCTACCAGGCCGACATCACCGAGGCGGCCATCCGGATCGAGGCGGCCAGCGCCCTGGTCGGGTCGTCCGCCGCGCGGACCCAGCTGCCCGGTCACCTGGCGAAGCAGGCGTCGGCGGCGGGCACGGCCGTGGGCGACGACCTGGCCATCTTGTCCGGCCAGCTTCCCGCCTACACCGACGAGGTGGGCACGGCCCGGGCCGACAACCGGCTCGGCCTGCCGCTCGGCGCGGCCTACCTCAGGGAGGCCTCCGCGCTGCTGCGCGGGACGCTGCTCCCCGCGGCCAGCGACATCTACACCAGGAGAGCGCGCAGCTGACCTCGGCCAGCGCGCAGGCCACCGGGCTGCCGCTCATCGTGATCGCGGTGGTGGCCGGGCTGGGCCTCGTGCTACGTGCTCTTCCGCTCGTCCCGGTGGCTGTCCCGGCACACCCACCGGGTGGTCAACTACGGGCTGCTGCTGGCCGCGCTGGCCGGGCTGGTCTCGCTGGTGTGGCTGGCCGCGGCGTTCGTGGTCGGCCGGGGCGATCTGCTGCACGCGCAGCAGCAGGGTTCCGCGCCGGTCCAGGCGTTCGCCCGGGCCGAGGTGGCGGCGCTGCAGGCGCACGCGGACGAGAGCCTCACCCTGATCGACAACAGCGGCGACGACTCCTACCAGCAGGACTACCTGGCCCAGCAGAAGCTCCTCGGGCCCGGACCCGGCACGCTGCTCGCGGCGGTGCAGGAGGCGGCCGCGAACGGGGGTCGGGACGCGACGTCGCGGCCGAGGCCCGGGCCTGGTACCAGGCGCACGCGGCGCTGCGCGCGAAGGACGACGCCGGGAGTCACGCCGCCGCGGTGGCAGTCCGCGCTGAGCGGTGACGCCGCCACCAGCTTTCGCCCGGCTGTCCGCGACGCTCAGCCAGGGGATCGACGACCCACCAGGCCGTCTTCGCCGCCAGCGCCCGCAGCGGCCGGGACGCGTTCACCGGGCTCGCCGTGGGCATGATCGTGGCGTCGCTGGTGATGGTGGGCGGCTGCGCCTGGGGCCTGAGCCGCCGCCTCGCGGAGTACCGGTGAACGCGCGGCCGCGTCCCGGCGTGCCCTGGCGGCGGGCGGTCCTGGTGGTGATCGCGGCGTCCGGGCTGGCGCTGGGGGCCGCGACGGCCGCGGCCGAGCCTGGCCACCCGCCCGCCATCCGGGCGGCCACGGGGGCCACGGCGGTGACGCGCGCGCCGCCGCGAACGCCTGCGATCCGACGGCGAGCAGCCTGCGCCCGTCCGGCCGCCCCAGGTGACGTCCGGCTCGTTCATGGCGAAGATCCGCGCCCGCGGCTACCTCATCGCCGGGGTGGACCAGAGCACCTACCGCTTCGGCTTCTTCAACCCGCTCAACAGCCAGATCGAGGGCTTTCGACATCGACATGGTCCGGGCGGTGGCCAAGGCCATCTTCGGCAACTCCGACCCGGACACGGTGCACTTCAAGGCGATATCCGACGCGCAGCGCATCCCGGACATCACCAACGGCACGGTGGACATCGTGGCGCACACGATGACGATCACCTGCGACCGGCTGAAGACGATCGACTTCTCCAGCGTCTACTTCGAGGCGGCCCAGCGGGTCCTGGTGCTGAAGAACTCCAGCGCGACCAGCCTGGACGACCTGCACGGCCAGAAGGTGTGCGCGACCAGCGGATCCGACTCGGTCGACCGCATCCGACCAGCACCATGCGATCGCGGTTCAGGTGCCGTACTGGACCGACTGCCTGGTGCTGCTGCAGCAGGGCGACGTGGTCGCGATCTCCACCGACGACTCGATCCTGGACGGGCTGGCCGCGCAGGACCCGTGGACCAAGATCATCGGTCCGCCGCTCACCGAGCGAGCCCTACGGCCTGGCGATTTCCAAGCAGCACCCGGAGTTCGTCCGGTTCGTGAACGCGGTCCTGCAGCAGCTGCGGACGGACGGCCAGTGGAAGGCCAGCTACGCGCACTGGCTGGGCAATCCGGTGCCCAACCCGCCGTCGGCGCATTACGCGGGCTGACCGATGACGAGGCGGACGATGCAGGGGGCTGACGAGGGAGCGGGGTGGCGATGAGCACCTGCACCAGCTGCGGCGGGACGATCGAGGACGGTTACTGCAACGTCTGCGGCCTGGCCGCCGCCCCGGCGGCCCTCGGTACCTAGCCGGATCGGCGTCCGTCCGGATCAGGCATCGGCGGGACCGGACGGCAGGATCGGGACGGCGGATCCGGGACGGCAGGCAGCCGCCAGACCACCGGCACCCGGGGAACCAGGGGATCGCGGCGCACCAGCGGGCGGTCGGCGCCGGGTAGCGGCTGGGCGCGGGGCTGGTGGAGATCCCGCCGGTGCCGTACCGCGACCCGGCCAGCGCCATCCTCGCCGATCCGCAGGTTCCGGAGAGCCGCCGCTTCTGCGCAAGCTGCGAGCAGCCCGTCGGGCGCGGCCAGGACGGCCAGGCGGGGCTGACCGAGGGTTTCTGCCGCAACTGCGGCACCCGGTTCTCGTTCAGCCCGAAGCTGGAGCCGGGCGACCTGGTGGCCGGGCAGTACGAGGTGCTCGGCTGCCTCGCCTTCGGCGGGCTCGGCTGGATCTACCTGGCCAGGGACCACAACGTCAGCGACCGCTGGGTGGTGCTCAAGGGCCTGCTCAACACCGGCGACGCCGATGCCATGGCGGCCGCGGTCGCCGAGCGCCAGTTCCTCGCCCAGGTGGAGCACCCGAATATCGTGCGGATCTATAACTTCGTGCAGCACGCGGACCGGCGGACGGGGAGTCGGCCGGGTACATCGTGATGGAGTACGTGGGCGGCAAGTCGCTCAAGCAGATCCTGCAGGACGCCCGGCGCGACGGCGGCTCGGTGCCGCTCGCGCACGCGATCGCGTACGCGGTCGAGGTGCTGCTCAGCGCTGGGGTACCTGCACGACCGGGGGCTGGTGTACTGCGACTTCAAGCCGGACAACGTGATCCAGACCGAGGAGCAGCTCAAGCTCATCGACATGGGCGGCGTGCGCGGCGTCGACAGCGAAGGACCGATCTACGGCACGGTCGGCTACCAGGCGCCCGAGATCGGGACCGACGGGCCGTCGGTGTCCTCCGACCTGTTCACGGTGGCGCGGGCGCTGGCCGTGCTCACCTTCGAGTTCAGGGCTACCAGAGCAGCTACAAGTTCACCTTTCCCGACGCCGTGCCGCTGCTGGAGCAGCAGGAGTCGTTCGCCCGGTTGCTGCGCCGGGCCACGCACTCCGATCCCGAGCGCAGGTTCGGTTCGGCCGGGGAGATGGCCGAGCAGCTCACCGGGGTGCTCCGCGAGGTGCTCGCGACCGCCGACGGCACACGCCCGGTCGGCCTTCTCCACCGTGTTCAGCCCCGAGCTCAGGCCGATCGGGCCGGGCGACGACACCGCTGGAGCCGCTGGGCAGAGTCCCCAGCTCTGGCCGTCCCCCGGGCCGCCGAGATCATCGCGGGGATGCCGATGCCGCAGGTGGACCGGGCCGACCCGGCGGCCGGCTACCTGGCCACGTTCGCCGGGCTCGACTCCGCCCAGCGAGGCGGCCGCGCTGTACCGGCGCGGTCTCGGGCGACGCGGCCGTGCCCGCCGAGGTCGCCACCTCCGCCGAGACGCGGCTGGCGCTGGCGCGCGCCCAGCTCGACGTCGGCGACTACGACGGAGCCGGGGCCACGCTGGCCGACCTGGCCGCCGAGGACCCGTCCGACTGGCGGATCGCCTGGACCACGACGCGCCTGCTGGCTGCCGGGAGACAGATACCGATGGCGCGGAGGCGGCGGCCGCGCGGGGCGCGTTCAGCGCGGTCTACGACGAGCTCCCCGGCGAGCTCGCGCCCAAGCTCGCGCTGGCCTTCGCGGCCGAAGCCGCCGGGGACGCCGCGTCCGCCGCCCGCTACTTCAAGCTCGTCTGGACCGTGGACCGGTCGTGCATCAGCGCCGCGTTCGGCCTGGCCCGGGCCTGCCTGGCGACCGGCGACCGGCCCGGCGCGATCGCGCGCGCTCGCGGCGGTACCGGAGACGTCCAGCTACCACGCGGCGGCGCAGATCGCCGCGGTCCGGATCCTGGTGTCATCCGGGATGACCGGCGATGACCTGCGGCAGGCCAGCGGCCGCCTGGGTCACTGGCCCTGGACGAGGCGCGCCGCCAGCAGCTCACCGTGGAGATCCTGCGCGCCGCCCTCGGCTGGGCTGGGGATTCAGGGCGTAGGCGCCGGCCCGCACCGTCCGGCGACGGCCTCATCCTCGGCTGCGAGCCGAACGAGGCGCTCGCTGCGCTTCGGCCTGGAACGCGGTTACCGGGCGCTGGCCCGGCTGACGTCGGACCGCAGCCGCCGGATCGAGCTGGTCGACATGGCCAACGCGGTCCGGCCGAAGACCTGGTCGTGACGGGTCCGGACGGCGGGCGGCCGGTGAACCCCATCTCGTCGGTGTGCGTTAACCCAAAGGACCCTCTGAGTGCGGGCAAAATGGTAAACGTCATGGTTCGTCGGTTCCGATGACGGGAGCGGCATGGCGGGTCAGATGACCGGGCGGCTGGCGGAGTACCGATGAGCGTTCCGGTGATGACCAGGGACCAGGCGGCGGCCGCGGTCAAGGCGGCCGTGGCCGAGCGTGACGCCATCCAGGCCAACCTGCTCGAGCTCGACTCGAGCTTCGGCAAGCAGCTGCTCGCCGGGGCCGAACTCACCGGCGACCACCAAGCGCCGCTGGGACGCCACCTCCGCCACGCTGGGCACCCTGTGGCAGGTCTTCGAGGCCTACTCGGCCGTGGTCGACCAGGCCGCGGAGGCCGCGGCCCGGCATCTCGGGCCGCGCGAGCTCGCCGCTATCAGCGGGCTCCTGGTTAGCCGTTCGGTTCAGCTGGCCTCGGGTCCCGCCCCGCTGGCTGGCCGTGACCTGGCCGACCCCGGCCGTGAGGACCTGACCATGGCGACCGCGGTGGCGCGGATGCGCGGCGCGTTCAGCGCCGTGACCGAGGTGGTCTCCGCCGCGGAGCACGTCTGGACCGAGGTGGCGGGCCGCCTGGACGCGGTCGGCGCCGAGCTGGCCCGGGTAACGCCGCTGGCCGCCACGCTCGGCGACGAGGCGCTGACCGGGCAACCTGACCGCCGCCCAGGGCAAGCTGGCCCGGCTGCGCGACACGCTGAACTCCGACCCGCTGGCCCTGTGGCAGCCGGACGGCACGGTCGACACCTCGGGAGCGGACCGCCTCGCCGAGCGGCGTCACCGCGACGGCGAGCCGGGCCGACGAGCTGGCCCGGCTGCGGGACGAAGCCCACCAGCGCGTCGCCGAGGTCACGACGGCGGCAGCCACCGCCCGTTCGGCCCGCGAGGATGCTGTCGCGGCCCGGCAGCAGGCGGCGGTGAAGATCGCCGCCGGGGCGCTGCCGCCGCCGCTTCCGGACATGGCGGACCTGTCCGGCGAGCTGGCCGACCTCGGCACGCTGCTGGCCGACGGCCGGTGGACGCGCCTGGCGTCCGAGCTGGACCTGCTCGAGCGCGAGCTGGCCACCGCGACGGCCGGGTTCAGGAGGCCGAACGGGCCGTGGTGGCGGCCATGGCTAAACGGCGACGAGCTGCGCGGGCTGCTCGGCGCCTACAAGGCCAAGGCCGCCCGGCTCGGCGGCGCCGAAGACTCCGGCCTGGCGCAGCGCTACGACCGGGCCGCGACCTGCTCTGGACGGCGCCCGCGCGACCTGGCCGCGGCCGAGGCCGCGGTGGCCGCCTACCAGCAGGCCGTGCTGGGGTGCAGCCGCATGACCAGCGCCCAGCCTACTCGCGGCGAAACCGGCCTCGAAAGTGGATGAAACTTATCGACATGGCGAGACGCAATCCGGCCCCGGACGCTGACATGATGGCCCCTGCCCTGGATGATGGCCTGATGCACGATGGCAACACGGGAGTTACCTGCCCCACCTGCGGCGGCACCGCCGGCTGCCGCGGACAGCTTCTGCGAGTCCTGCGGGACCGAGCTCGCCCCGCCCGTCAGCAGCGCCGACCGCCCGGCTACACCGCGCAGTGCCCGGTGTGCTCGCTCGACGATTCGGCCGAGCCCGGCCCGATCAGCGCCGAAGGCTACTGCGAGTCGTGCGGCCGCAAGGTGCCGTCCGGCCGCGATCACGTCGAGCTCAACCTCGAGCTGCTGGCCGGGGTCACCGACCGCGGCCTGCGGCATCCTCGTAACGAGGACGCGATGGCCCTGGCGACCACGGAGACAGCCTGCGGCCCGGTCTGCGATCGCGGTGGTCTGCGACGGGGTGTCTTCCTCGCCGAACCCGGAGGACGCGTCGCTGACCGGGGCGCAGGCCGCGGTGCGGATGCTGCTCAGCTCGATCAGGCGCGGTGACGACCCGGACGAGGCGTCCCTGGCGGCGGTGCGCCAGGCGCACGAGGCCATGGCCATCCTCGGCTCGCCGTCCCGTGCGCCGAATCGGCCACCTACGTCTCCGTGCATCGTCGGCCCGGAGGAGGTCACGCTCTGCTGGCTCGGTGACAGCCGCGCCTACTGGCTGGCCACCGAGTCCGAGTCCGCCCGGCTGACCAGGGACGACTCGCTGGCCGAGGAACTGGTGGCCCAGGGGCAGATGACCGAGGCCGAGGCCATGGCTCGCCGCAGGCGCACGTGATCACCCGCTGGCTCGGCGCCGACGTGGCCGCGCCGGAGCCGCACGTGACCGGGTTCGAACCGCCCGGCCGCGGGGTCGTGCTGGTCTGCTCTGACGGGCTGTGGAACTACCAGCCCGAGGCGGCGGGCTGGCCGAGATCGCGCTCCCGGACGCGTTCCACGATCCGTCCAGCGCCGCCGACGCGCTGCTGAAGTTCGCCCTGGACGTCGGGCGGCATGGACAACATCACCAGTCGTGCTGGTCCCTTTCCGCTCATGCGGCTTGGCTGCCGTTATCAAGGAGAATCCGCCGATGACCGACTCCGGCTTCACCGTCGACGTCGACCAGAACCAGATACCTGCCCGAGGGCGGCCGCGACGTGAGCGCGGTGGTCACCGTGTCGTCCGGGGCGGACGTCGCCATCGCCGCGCCGGGCGGCGGCGCGGATAGCGCCGAGATCATCATCATCGACTGCTCGGGGTCGATGGACTACCCGCCGACCAAGATGTCCCAGGCCAGCGTGGCCACCGCCGCCGCCGATCGACGTGGTGCGCGACGGTGTGGGGTTCGCGGTGGTCGCGGGCACCAGCACGCGCCTGGCTGGTGTTCCCGCCGGACGGGAGCATGGCGGTCGCGAGCCCGTCGTCGCGGGCCGCGGCCAAGCAGGCCGTGGCGCGCGCTGCGCGCCAGACGGCGGCACCGCCGATCGGCCAGTGGCTGCGGCTGGCCCGGCAGATCTTCGCCGCGCTACCCGGCCCAGCTGCGGCACGCCATCCTGCTCACCGACGGCAAGAACGAGCACGAGACGCCCGAGCGGCTGGCCGCCGAGCTCAGCCAGTGCGAAGGGCGCTTCAGCTGCGACTGCCGCGGGCGTGGGCACCGACTGGGGAGGTCAGCGAGCTGCGCACGGATCTCCACCGCGCTGCTCGGCACCGTCGACATCGTGCCCGACCCGGCCGGGCTGGCCGCCGACTTCGCGGCCATGATGGAGAGCGCGATGGGCAAGCAGGTCGCCGACGTGTCGCTGCGCGTGTGGACGCCGCAGCACGCGCCACGCTCAGTTCGTCAAGCAGGTCGCGCCCGCGGTCGAGGACCTGACCGGCCGGCGCACCCAGTCGGGCCCGCAGGTCGGCGACTACCCGACCGGGGCGTGGGGGCCGGGGAGAGCCGCGACTACCACGTCGGCGTCGAGGTCGCCGCCGGCTGCGGTCGGGCAGGAAATGCTGGCCGCCCGGGTCAGCCTGGTGCGCCGCGCGTCCGAGGTCCGGTGCGGCCAGGGCCTGGTCCGGGCGATCTGGACCGATGACGAGGCGCTGTCGACCAAGATCAACCAGCGGTCGCCCACTACACCGGCCAGGCCGAACTCGCCGAGCGCCATCCAGGAAGGGCTGGAGGCCCGCAAGCAGGGCGACGAGGACACCGCGACGGCCAAGCTCGGCCGGGCGGTGGCGCTTGCCCACGCAGTCGGGCAACGAGGACACGGCCAAGCTGCTGGCCAAGGTGGTCGACGTGGTCGACGCGCGAGCCGGGCACGGTCCGGCTGAAGAAGAAGGTCGAGGACGCCGATGAGATGGCGCTCGACACCCGATCGACCAAGACGGTCCGGGTGAAGAAGTAACCCGGAAGGAGGCGGCGATGGCGGTATGTCCGAACGGCCACGATTCGGCCAGCGATGACTTCTGCGATACCTGCGGTGCATGCGCATCGGCGGCAGCCCCGCGCCCGGAGTCCTCAGCCCGGCAGCCGCGCTGACCGGCCTGATCGCCCGCATCGGGCGCTCCGCCGACGACCTCGGCCCGATCCCGCCGCCTCCGCCTTTCCCGCGGCCGACACCCGCGCCCGCGCTGCGGCACCCTGCCGAGGAACGGCCAGTTCTGCGAGGCCTGCGGCTACAACTTCGCCGGCCCCCGCTTCACCCCCACCACCCGCGTGCCGCCCCTCCGCCGCCCGCCCCCCGCGCCTATAGCCGCCAGCCCGGCCCCGGCACGCGGCAGTTACAGTTCAGCCAGCCCGGCCCCGGCGCAGTTCACGGCGGCCAGCCCGGGCCAGGCGGCCCTCTCGCCCCATCGGCCCCATGGCGGGCGCCCGAGCCCGCCAGGCCGACCCCGGCCCCGGCCCAGCCGTCGATGTCCTCGCGTTTCCGTATGCCGCAGGCCACCTGGACCGCCGGTGGTAGGGTGCGGACCGCGCCTACTACGAGCGGGTGCAGGCGGGTCACCGGACCGGAGGGTTCGGCCGTCAGTCTCCCTTCCTACTACGCCGAACGCCGTTTCCAGCTCGTGGGCAACCGGGTGCGGATCGGGCGGCGGAGCGTATCGCGCGGCCTGGCCCCGGAGATCGACCTGACCGGGCCGCCCGCCGATCCGGGCATCAAGCCGGCTGCACGCGGTGCTGATCGCGACGCCGGACGGCAACTGGGCCGTGCTCGATCCGGGTTCAGCGAACGGCACGCTGGTCAACGGTTCGGAGATCGGCGTCGGCGACCAGGTACCCCCTACACGACGGCGATCGCATCAACCTCGGCGCCTGGACCACGATCACCGTGCACCAGGGTTAGCAACGACGGACGATTGCAGGCACTAACGTATGCACATGATCACCAACCCGTCCTCGCGAGACCATGCCGAGGTCGACCTTGGTCCCGCTGCCAGCGTCAGCGACAGGGGCCTCTCGGCATCACCGTAACGAGGACGCGATGGCGCTGGCCGCCGAAGCAAGCCCCGGACGGCCCGGCGGTCGTGGCCGTCGTCTGCGACGGCGTCTCTTCCTCGGCCCGTCCCGACGAGGTGCGTCCCAGGCGGCCGCGCAGGCCGGGTTGCCGGTGCTGGTGGCGGCGGTGCAGGCGGGCGGTGACCTCGGCGAGGCCTCGCGGGCCGCGGTGGCGGCGGCTCGCCAGGCAATAGCGGACCTGCAGGGTCCCGGCGGCGACACTCGGCGACCACGTTCGTGTCCGCCGTGGCGAGCGGCTGCAGGTGACCTTGTGCTGGCTCGGCGACAGCCGCGCCTACTGGCTGGAGCCAGCCACGCGGACGAGATCCCGGCTGCATCACGCCGCGATGACTCGCGTGGCCGGTGGCATGATCGCGGCTCTACCTGGGTGGACGAGGCCGCGGCGATGGCCTCGCCGCACGCGCACGTGCTAACCCGCTGGCTGGGCGGCGAGGCCGCGGACCTGGCCGATGACCCGGAGCGCGCCCCGCACGTCGAGCGGTTCACGCCGCCCGGGGCGGGGTCCCTGCTCATCTGCTCCGACGGCCTGTGGAATTACCTGGCCGAGGGCGCGGCCCTGGCCAGGCTCGCGCTGCCCAAGGCGCTGACCGACCCGCTCTGGTGCCGCCGCCGACATGGTGAAGTTCGCGGTCGACGCTGGCGGCGCCGACAACATCACAGTGGTCCTGATCCCGTACCTCGGCCCCGAGACCCCCTGACCGGTCCGCGATCCGGCCGGAACGCCATGAAACCCGGATCCAGTGCGCCTGGGCTCAACGGGTCGTTGCAACAGTGCCGGTAGATGACCCTTTCCGTGTTCACCATATGCGGGCGGGCGCCGTGCGGGGTGCCGTGCGCGGGCGGGGGCAGGCCCTGGGCCTGGCCCTTGATGCCTGCCGCCCAGGGGCCGCAGAGGTCTCCGGGGTCCAGGCTAGCCCGCAGGGCCGTCGCCGCAGGCGATGCGGAGCAGCCTGGAGGCCGGAGGGGCGGCCCCGGACACTGCGCGGCGCCCTCCCGGGAGATGAGCGGCGGCGGCAGCCGCCACCGCAGGAGCCCGGTCAGGCGGCGGCTGGCTGTCCAGGATCTCGGCCAGCGCCTCGGCCGGGGTCTTCCAGCCCAGGGTCTTGCGGGGCTAAGCCGTTCAGCTCGTCCGCGACCGCGGCCAGGTCCTGCGGGGTGTGCCCGGCCAGGGAGGTGCCCTTGGGGAAGTACTGGCGCAGCAGCCCGTTGGTGTTCTCGTTGCTGCCCCGCTGCCAGGGCGCGTGCGGGTCGCAGAAGTAGATCTCGCAGTCCGCGTCCACCGCGATCCGCGCGTGCGCGCGCATCTCCCAGCCCTGGTCCCAGGTCAGCGACCGGCGCACCGCGTCCGGCAGCCCCGCGATCACCGGCGTCAGCGCGTCCGCCACCGCGGGCGCGTCACGCCCGGCGGGCAGCGGCACCAGCATCGTGAACCGCGTGGTGCGCTCCACCAGGGTGCCGATCGCGGACTTCCCGTGCCGCGCCGACCAGCAGGTCGCCCTCCCAGTGCCCGGGCACCGCCCGGTCCGCCGCCTCCGCTCAGCCGCTCGCTGATGTTCACCATCCCCGCTGATCTTCCCGCGCCGCTCACCCTCCGTGACGGCGCGGCTTGCGCAACGCCCGCCCGGTCCGCAAGCTCTGCCGCCAGCTCCCGCCGCAGCGCCCCCGGCCCTGCACATACATGCGACTGGTAGATCGTCTCGTGCGACACCCGCATCTCCGCCCGGCCCGGGAACTCCAGCTCCAGCCGCGCGCTGATCTCCTCCGGCGACCACTTCATCTCCAGCTTGCTCCTGCACCCAGCCGCGCAGCTCGTCGTTGCCCGCGAGCTTAGCCGTCCTTCGGCCGCCGCCCCCGCAGCTCAGCCAGCGCCTGCGCCCGCACCGCCCGGTACCGCCCGGCCGGCCCGTTCCGCGCCACCTCCCGGCTGACCGTCGAGGCCGACCGCCCGATCCGCGCCCCGATCTGCCGGTACGACTTCCCGCGCCAGCCCCACCGCGATCTCCTCCCGCTCCGCCAGCGACAGGTACCGCCCCGACACCGCCCCCGGCCCGTTCCCTTCACCCCCCGGCCTCCCGGAACCAGCGCCGCGCACCATCCGCACTGCCCGCCGCCACCCCCGCATCCCCCGGCGCCAGCCCCGACCGCACCAGATCCCAGAACCGCTCCCGCACCACCCGCGGCGTCTCCGGACGCCCCCTCAGCACCACACCCACAACGACCTCCACATCAGGAAACCGTTGCAACCACCAGTTGAATCCGCCGCGTCCTTGACGCAGCTGGTGTTTCGCAGTTATGCGGCGGCGGCGTGCCAGGCTGCCAGGACGGCGGTGATTTGTTCGGGTTCGGGGTGAGCTGCGGAACCGCCGGAAATGCGGGCGCAGATCATGACCCGGCGGAGCTTGGTGAGCATGTCCTCGAAGGCGGGCTCGCGCTTGGAGGTGTACCAGGGCTCGGCGGCGCGGCGGGCGGCGATGCCGGACGGGTCGTGGCCGTGCCGGGCGTACCAGATGCATCGACCAGGGTGTGCACGAGCAGGGCGAACGGGACGGTGCGCTCGACGGCGCGGCGGGCCCGGGTGCGGCCTCGCTTGCGCCGAGCACGTTGCGGGCGTCGGCAGAAGGCCTGCTCGATCGACCAGCGGGCCGCGTACCGCTCGACCAGGGACGGCCGCGGGGCGGCCAGGTCGGTGGTGACCAGGGCCAGCGTGGTGGCGGTGTCGCGGGCCAGGATGACCCGGACGGTGCTGGCGTCCAGGCAGCCGTACCACAGGCAGGTGACCTCGGCCAGGTCCTCGGCCTGGTCCCGGCCGTAGATCCGCACGGCGGCCGGGGTCCAGGACGGCGGCGGCGGCCAGGTCCGCCGGCGGTGCCGAGCCGGGGGCCCTTGCGCGGCGGGCGGCCGGGCTTGCGGACCCGCGGCGGGGCCAGGCCGGACAGCACCGCGTTCCTGCGGCAGCCGGGTCGTCCAGGTCACGCTCGCGGGCAGGTCCCGCAGCGCCGGGCCGTGATAGTGCGCGTCCGCGACCACGTGCACCTGGCGGCCGGGGAACGCGGCGGCCAGCAGCGTGACCAGCGCGGCCGCGCAGCTGACCATGCTGGCCGCCGGGCCGCCTGCCTGCGCGGCTTGCGGGCCGTGCCCTGGCCCGGGACGTGCAGCCGGGCCAGCACCGGCAGGCACACCGGCCGCGTGCAGAACGGCAGCGCCACGATGATCCCGGCCGTCACGAAGCAGGTCCCGAAGCTGAGCTTGTTCCGGGCCGGGGACGACCCGTCATGCTGCCACGCCGCCCCGTAGACCTTGCCGGCCGGACCGGCGGAACACCGAGTCATCGACCGCCACCGACCAGCGGCTCCCCGGACGGCACCAGCAGCGCCACGACCAGCCGGGCCACCGCCAGGCCCAGCTCATCCAGCTCCCAGGCGGCCCGGGCGAAGAAGTAATGCGCCCGGTCATGCGGCCAGCACCGGGACAGCCCCGCGCCCAGCAGCATCCCGCACACCGTCCGGCGGCGCACCTGCCCGGCACAGCCCCGCCGCCAGCCCGCAGAACGTCCGGAACGACGGCCCGGTGAAACACCGGACGCAGCACGACCAGCAGCCCGGCCAGCGACGCCGGTAGAGTCAGATCCGGAAGCATCGGCGGATCTCCTCACTCGCGAGGCGGATACTAAGCACCGCCGATGCTTCCTCTTCACACCCCCAGATCAACCCGCGCGCCCACCCCGCAACCCCCAAAACTGCGAAACACCAGACGCAGTGAATGTCCGGTTTCACGCCGTCCGGCACACCAGTCCGGCGCACGCGACGCCACGGTCAGGGAAAACCATTGTGCCGAGCTACCATCGCCCAGCCTAGCCCGCGCTGTTCGCCATCGGGCTGCGCCGCCCTGGTCATGCCCGGCCAGCCGGTCCAGACCGTCGCGCTGCCGAGTCTGGATCATCGTGGTATGGCGGCAACGCGTACTGGGCGCCGGTCATCGCCGCGATCTGCTTCCTGATCATCCTGGCAGCCCTCGGATGGCGGTATCTACGAGGTCTACCAGATCGGTCACCCCGCCCTGCTAAGCACTAGCCGTCGGCCTCATCGAGAGGGTTCACGAACATGGCGCTGCCACCCTTCCTCAACTCGGTCATCGAATGGCTGCGGTACGGCTATCCGAAGGCGTACCCGACGTCAGCAATACGTAACTGAACGAAGTACAA
>ERZ1370068.416-contig-10376_pt1 | contig 39245 bp, 76 predicted proteins | sample MGYA00561227_ERZ1370068 | MGnify/ENA primary metagenome ERZ1370068 (study PRJEB38410, sample SAMEA6850437) | metagenome | study: Metagenomic assessment of the ecological functions of the soil: analysis of the soil microbiota associated with the...
AACTATAGCGAGCGTTTCGCAGGTTGTCATGACTCTAACCTACTGCCGTCGCTATGCTGCCGCTGATCGCTGCCTCCTTTCCACAGGGCGCCCAAGAGTGCCGTATCCCGTGGAGGCAGGGCAGAGAGGGCGAAGGTCTGTGCCGGCAGCGGCTGCGGATCCCGGGACTGAAGACGGCGAAAAGCGGTGATGCCGTACACCAGGCCGCGCAGCGGCCCGCGCCTGGGAAGCCAGCGACGCAGTGCAAAGAAAATGAGCGCGCCAGTGACTAGGCCCAGTGGTGGCACCTCCGAAACACCACGGCAAAGAAGGAAGGAAGGAGCTGCCTCAGGCTGAAACCGGACGACCGTTCCCACAACGGCGAAGATCCTCATGGCGAGACGACCGCCGACCCCCAGGACGATTGCGCCGACGCCACCTCTGAAAGAAAGGGGCGAGCTGGCGCAGGTCTCGAGCCACGCGTGTGAGTTAACGTGACTGCGGAGGCGCAGATGCTGGTTCGCTTCAGTCGTGAAGGCTTGCTGGCCGACTATCAGGCCATCCTCGTTGACCAGTGTTCCGGCAAATCGGAAACGGTGTCGACCCGGGCTCAGGCATGGCCGGCCTGGAAGCGCAGTGGGGGACATCAGCTCTTGCGTCGCCCCGGCTGGTCGCCGTGCCGCCAGTCGCCGGGGGACCAACCCTGTCGGCGCTATCAGACTCGACACCCCACTGATCCTCCCCGTTCAGCGGGTCTTCGACCAGCACCAGAAGGCCTGGGCGACAATCCGGCGTCCATCGGAAGGCTGGGTTCGTGCCGCCACCAACTGGAGAGAGGGTGACCGGGCCGGCGCATTGGGGAGAGTTGCAGTCCCCATTCCAGAGTCAGAGCAGCCAGTCACCAGGAGCCGGGCTACTGCCGTGAGCGCCAACGGACGACGGTGAGACGGGCATGACGGAACCTCCGTTGAGTGTGCGGGCGATGTCTAACCTGCGGAGGGCGACGTTGACCCCGCAAGCAAGATGGTCCGCTGGCTTCACGGGCAGGTACCGGACGGACTCCGTCCATCATGAGGAGGGCTTCGGGACCAGTGGGCTGGGCCGGAGCGCCGCCATGTCCGCCCAGTAGCTCGTCGTCATGCTATCAACCAGCTCGAGGACCATACCCGGGCTTCCGTCGATGAAGAGACGGCGCCCAGGTGCGCGGAGCACCAGCCGGGTGGATGGAGAACAGGCATTCATTACCGTCTGCAGCTTGTGCCGCATCAGGAACTGCACCAGGAGCACGCTCCACTGCGACCACCAGATCGTCGAACTCTGCTCCTTGAGCTTGGCAATCGTCTCCGCCGACATCGCCTTTAGAGCAGGGTCGGGTTCTGCCAGGGCAGGGATCACGCGAGACTGCGGGGTTGAGACGACGTACTTCTGGCAGTTGTTGAACCGCACCTCGGTGAACGTGGGTTGTTCGCTTTGCCCGGTTGGTCCAGACGGCGTATCAGTCGCTGGTCACCTCGGCCAATCCCGTCTCCGCAGAGCAGCGCCAGCTTTTTCTTCGCCATTCCCTCGGCCGCGACCTTCCCCGCGGCCGCGTCGAAGTAGGGGAATTGCCCATCCTCCATGGGTGAATCCGCCCCGAGCGTGTTCGTCAGGTCGTCCAGGCGCCTGGATCACGCCATCGAGGGTGAGGCTCAGGTTTGCGAGCGAGGGTTTCCCGCACGGAGGTCTCCACGCAGGAATCGTTCTGGCCCGGATTGCCGATTCTTTGACATATCCCGATCGGGGAACTATCGGGTGAGCTAGCTGCAACGAGCCGCAACCACCTCCAGCGGATGTCTTCAGCGCGGTCGCGCCGAACCACGGCGGCGCCAGATCCTCAACCTGCCCGGGCGCGGCGGGAACGGTCGGTGAATGACCTGTGGCGCTTTGCTCTGCTCCGGGTCCGGCAGCCGCAAGCAGTCCAAGCATCTTCGGGTCTTGAAAGAGGCTGGCCTTCGGTCCACGTGCGGGAAGCGGGACAGCGGCATCTCGGCCACGCCTCGCAGGGGCGATGGGCTCCAGCCGATTCACGACTGGGTGACGAGCTTCACTCAACTCCGGTCCGAGAAGCTTTGAACCGTCGGACCAATTACCTTCAGGAACCTTCAAAGAGAGGAAACAGGACCGACCGCGGAAAAACACGCCATGAAAGTGACGCTCCCTTCGGACAAGGAGATCGTCCTGACCCGAAGTTCGACGCTCCGCGGACCTGGTGTTTGACGCGTTCGTCAAACCCGAGCACCTGGACTCTGGTGGGGCCGCTGTGGCTCGACTTTGACCGTGCGAGGTGGATCTCCGCCCGGGCGGCGTCTGCGCTGCGTGACCCGCAACGCCAACTGGATCGACACCCCTTCCGCGGGGAGTATCGCGAAATCGTGCCGCCGGAGCAGCTGGTCTACACCTTCATGTATGACGTGGATGGGTTCCGGGATCCCGGCGGGCTGGTGCAGGACGCTCTTCCTGGAAGAGAGTCGGCCGCACCACGCTGGTCGAGACGATGTACTTCCCGTCGAAGCACGCGCGGGATGAAACCCTCAATTCCGGCATGGTGGCCGGTGCCGAGGGAGACGCTGGACCGTCTGGCCGAGCTGTTGGCGACGCTGGTGAAGAAGATGGAAGCGGTCTTGAGCTTCCGGTAATGAAACACAGAGACACAAGAGCACAGAGGGTCGCCGATATCTCTTTGTGCTCTCGGTGCCTCTGTGTTTTCATTTTGAGTGGGGTAACAGTTGACGCTGGTTGAAGCACCATTCGCAGTCTGAAGGATGAAACACAGGACACGCTGAGGGCAACTGGGGTCCCGAATACGCCCTGACGTCGCAGGTCATCAGGGCCGCGATCGAAGTTCATCGCGCACTAGGACCGGGGCCGCTGAGTCAGCCTATCTGAGTGTGCCTGGCGCTGTGAATCCTTGAGCCGGCGGGGTTACCTGCCGTTCAAAAGCCAGGTTCCGCTGCCTATCGTCTACAAGGGAATGCTGGCTTGGAGTGTGGATACCGGCTGGATCTCTCGGTTTCAGATGCCGGTGGTGGTCGAGTCGAAGCGCTGAAGCGCGAAGCGTGTCGATCCATGGTTGGCCCTCTCGCGAACTCCGTGCCTCTGTGATTCACCTTGCCTGGATACGCTTCTACGTCGTCCGGACGAGCTGGTCGAGATGGTGGCCGCACGTGCAACTCCTGGAACCGCGCGAAGTCCGCCACCGTCATCGAAGATCGTACTCGCCACCTCCTTCCCCCGGATTCCTGGGTCCGACACGCCTTTTCGAACCGGGCGTGCTTCTGCTCCACCCGCACGCGACCCTGACCCGGTGTCGGTGACCGCTCGCTGGATCGAAGGCTTCAATCGTCTTCAACCGGAGAAAGGAATTCCTCCTCAGGACGCGTCTGAAGAAGAGGAACCGGACGATGGGACGAAGCAGCGATGAGACGGTAGGGAACTTCGAGGGAACGCCGGAGGCGACGTTAGCCGATTCCTCCATGATCAGGCGACGTGCTCGACGATCTGGCTGGGCGACCATTTCCCCGGGGCGCGGGGAACGGTCCATCTCGGGGTGGCCACCGCCGCGGCGGTGACGAACTCGGCAACGGCGCCATGAAGGCCAAGCAGCGCCTGATTCAGATCGGACATTCCGCACCAAGTGCCGGAGCGAGGCGTGGCGCGTCATTCGCCAGGCACCGCGAGGGTTCGAAGCGACCAACCGCTCTGGGTCGGCCACCAGCTCAATGGCGACGATCCTCTCCTCAATAATAGCCAGTCCCACCGCACCAATCGCACCCCAGGCGAACGGAGGCGGGCAGGACGAACGGGGCGGACGGATGCGCGAACTGAGCGGTCCGGTAGCTACTGCCTCTCCTTCGCCGTCCGAATGTCTCTCCACACCATCCAGCCCGGCCGAAGCGCCGTCGCACCGTGATGCAGATAGAACGGCCGAGCAGCAGGACTATCGGGGTTTACATCGACGCACACCCTGAACGCCTTCTGCTGGATGAACCAGGCCCTAAGCTCGAGCAGGAGTGCGCCCCGATTCCGGCCCGGCGAAGCTCCGGGAACGACATGCAAGGCACTGGACCTCACGCCCTCACAATCGAAGCGGCGTGGGAGTGGTGCCCCGCGATGTAACCGACCACGCGAGAACCAGCCAACGCGATAAAGGCGATGCGGGGAGAGAGCGCTTTTTGCGGATGGTGCTGGCCTGCGAGATAGAGCCGCGATGCGCGGGTCGGCCGGCCGAACCACGGTGTCGCCACGTCGGCTCGCTGCGCCATCTGGGGCACATCGGCAACTGTCGCCGCCCGGTCATTGAATTGGCGCGGGTGGCGTGCTCATGAACGTTGAGCTCAGCCGGGCTGTCCAACGTGCCAGCACACGCCAGCCAGGTCGATGAAGTTCACCTCTCTACCCCAGGCGTAGTCGGTCGGCGGGGCGAGCCTGAAGCCGGGATACTTCTGGTCCAGCTCGCCTGGCCGACACCTCCCGCCACCACGCATCGAGATCGGGGACGTTGAGCCGGACCATGAAGTTGTCGGCGAAGGCTTTCTCCTCGAAGCGCTGCAGGATGAACTGGGCCTCGCCGTTCCGAAACCCGCGTAGCCGGCGTTCTCCCACAGTTCCTGGAAGCCGAGCTCGGCGAAGAGGCGGCGCGATCTCCTCGTAGCGCGAGCCACTGGGGACGAACGGGAGCAGCGACAGGGCGTGCAATGCGGTCACGGTACTATTCCTCTTTGGTGCAGAAGGCCGTCAGCCGTCAGCCGTCAGCCATCAGCCACGTTAGTTACCCGTTAGCTGTTAGCTATTAGTGTGTTGGCTCACGGGAACCGCACCTCAGCGATCTCATCGGGCTGGAGCGCGACCCGGGATGGCGATGGCAATGCCTCGCCAGGACCAGAACGGCGGCGAACGTGAGTCGGGCGGTGAGCTGCTCCCGCAGCAGAATCCACCCCTCCCGCACCCGCGAGAATCGGCACGGCGAGCTGCACGACGGCGGCGCGCTCATCGCCGAAGAGATGACGAAGTGCCGCGTACCAGAGAGCGGTAGCCGATCCCCGAGGCGATGGCGCCCGACAACACCGCCCACAGGATCCCGCTCGACCGGATCGGGGCAACCGCGCCAGGCGACGAGACAGAGGGCAAGCGCCATTGGGACGGCCCGCGCGAAGTTGCCGGCAGTCTGGGCAAGGGTGCGGTCGTGCTTCGGCCGCGCAAGGAATCAGAGGCCCCAGGCAATGCCGGCGAGGATCATGAGCGCGGCGCTGGGCGGATCCGGAGCGGTGAGGCCGGGAAGCACCAGATAGATCAACCCCGCGAGGGCGACGGCCAACCCCACCCACTGGATCGGTCTCGGGATCGCTCTCCCGGGCGAGGGCCGCCACCACCATGGTTACCTGCACCGCCGCGAAGAGCAGGAGGCGCGCCGGTCCCCGCGCTCGAATGCAAATAGGCGAAGGAAAACGGTGCAGCATAGAGGAAAAGGAAAGCCGGCCGACGTCCAGCTGGAGCCGCTGGATACGGGAGGGGCATTGGTCGGCCAGCGGACGATGAGGCCGAGGATGAGGCACCGGCGGAGAGGCGGATGGCGGAGAAGGTCGCGGGATCAATGGCCTGGCTTCGCAGCGCGAGGCGGCAGAGCAGGGAATTAGCGGCGAAGGCGAGGAGGGCGAGCGTGGTGTAGAGGGCGGTGCGCATCGACTCTCTCACCGCAGCTCCTTGTAGAAAACGACAGTCGCATGCGGTGTCCCACCCGGATCCAGCCCATATCCCGGGATCGCTCCCACCTCAATCCATCCGCCTCGGCGATAAAGCTCCTCCGCCGCGTCGCCTTGCACTGGTGTCGAGGGTGAGCAGGGTGAATCCGGCTTGCCGTGCCGCCTGCTCGACGGCCTGCATCAGCTGGGAGCCCAGTCCGGTCCGACGGCTCCGGCGATGCACTACCAGCTTGGCGATGTCGGCCCGATGGGGCTGGTTTGGAGCCCACGCGGGATGGGAGTTGCACCGTGCCGACGATCCCTTCGCTATATCGCGTGCCACGAGGAAGACAGCCTTTGCGTCGGCCGTCGTGGTGATCTTCCGCCACCAGGCTTCGGCCTGCTCAACCGTGAGCTGGCGGGAGAAAGCTCACCGCCGCTCCGGAATCGACCGCGTCGACCAGGAGCCGAGCGAGGCCTCGGAGGTCGGCGTCCGAGACTGGCAGGGGTCAATCGTTCGATCGCATGGGATTGCCGGGCCATGGCGCCTGAAAGTCTCTCCTTCCAGCGAGCCCGGCAAGGTCGAGCGCGCGGTTTCATGAAAGGAACTGCCCTCATGGACAACTTGACGGTGTTTTCACCGTTCCATATGGTGGCGTTGTCTGCGTTTTCCACGTCCAGTCGGCAGGGCCAGCTCCGCCGGACATCAAACGGGGCGGGAGGATCTTCCTCTTCCGCCCCGTTTCGCGGGATCCGGCAAGGTGGACGCGCATCCCTGCGACTGGCCATTCCTGGGCCGACTATCTCGTTCCTCATCGGTGTGACCCTGCTTGGGGTCCTGAGCATGTTGGTGGTGGCCTGGGAGCGCCACCGTCGCCAGGTCAATCAGATACGGGAGAACGAACGGCACTGGACCGAGGTTCGTCGGTTGCTCGGCACCCTTTGTGCGAGCCCTGCGGCGCGGAGAACTTCCCGGGTTGCGTGCTCACGACCACCTATCGGGCGCCCGACCAGTCGGTCGCCAACTCGGTGCGCGAGTACCTGCTGGATCAGGGCATGGGTTGGAGCGAGGTGGATGTCCTGTCGAAGGACGGCAAGTGGAACGTCGCGGCCATCACCGCCTCCACGGTGGTTACCCCAGCCTTGTGCGACTCGTGGATAAAGAGATGAGATACGTGTGCGAGGAGCTGGGGGTGCAGCCTGGAGTACTTTGGCGCGCCCCCGACGGGCCTGGTGGGACGGGCGTACCGGCGTATGCGTGATGGGAGATCCGCAGATTAGAAGACTTTCAGATTGAAGATTGGTTGCAGATTAAAGAGTGAACCACTTGGCGAGCACGCCCCGTCAGCGTTAGCCGTAATTCACTCTCCGGTGTGCAAATCTTCGTCTGCACATCTTCAATCTGCAATTCCTAGACCCCACGCAATCCGCTGGCCCAGGCCCCGCACCTTGAATGCCAGGATGACGAGAAGAAGCCCGATCACCAGCGCATAGATAGCGATCAGGGTGATCACGGCGAGTGCTCCTGCGCCGGGTCGGGCGAAGGAGCACGCCGAACACGACTGACGCGACCCCACCGGGATGAGGAGCCATTCACCCTCGATCTCTTTGCGCAGGCGAATGCCGTCGAGATCTCGAGAATCCCGCGAAAGATTGCCCAGATGGCGATGTAGTAGAGCAGGGCGAGTGCGGTGATGCCCGGAGTCATGAAGTGTCATGATCCCGTACGGCGACACCAACCAGCCCGATCGGCGAGCAGTACCCACCAGCCATCGTAGGTCTTCCGGCCTGCGACGGCGGTCCACACGGCCAGGACTCCGTCCACCAGCGCATAAGCGCCGAAGAGCAGCACCAGCGCTGCGAGGAGATGCCCGGACGGAACCAGGTAAGCAGGGCAAAGGCGATGGCGCGCGAGGCCGCGGAGCAGCAGGTGCCACCAGCCACGAGACAAGGACGTCGGTCAACAGCTTGCGAGCGCCGTTCATGCTGCCCTCGCTTCGGACTAGGGGTCGCGATTCTCGCGGAGCACAGTGCAGCTTGAAGCAGACGTTGAAAATTGGACCAAAGGACTATGGTAGGTGGGGTTCAGCGGGCCGCTTCATCGAGGTCGCGGGACCATGCTCGGTCCCGCGACTCTTTGATCCAGCACTCCGGCGACGGGCCTCGATCGAGGAAGGCTCGCGGCGCTCTACCTCAGTCGTCGATGATCGTCACCAGTCCGGTGTTGACGGTACCGCCAGCTGACGTCGAGCTCGCTGACGATACCGATGCCCGGGCAGTAGAACTTGTTCTCGAGCGCATCCGGCTCGAGCGGTGTGAACTCTGCGGTCTTCAGGCAATGACTCAAGGTGCCGAATGGGACGGTGACCGTCGCGTCCAGATCGAGCACCTTTGCCTTGTCCTCGGCGACGCCGGGGGCGCTCTCCTGCGGTGCTGACCTGCCCAAGCTTGGGATGGACCCGCAGTGATGATGCCGGCCTTGGCCCCTTCTTTCCCCGCCTCGAACGACCCGGCAGTACTGATGATGCTTTGCCATCCTCGAACTCCTTGGTATCCTCCCCGAAATACCAGACGTTGCCTTGGTTGTCCTGGGCGAACCAATCCAAAGTCTTTTCCTTGAGCTTGCCGCCCAGGAAGACCCGGTCCAAGGACGACCACCACGGGGACGCCGAGAATGGTCTTAGTGGCCGCGCGTCACCTCGGTGATGACCGTTTCCGACTCGCCGTCTTCGGTGCCGCGGTGAATGAGACGCGTCGGCCCAGCGGGAGGGGAAAGAGCGGGTGGTCCACCACCGGCACGAAGGCGCCGGGACCGGGGAACGGTGGCAATTCAGAGGTCTCCGGCAGGGAGGTCGGAGGTCAGTGGAGCGGTACCTGATCGCTGCCGAGGGCAGGCGGCGCGGGTCAAATCCTGGGAATGGCAGCCCAGCGCGACCATTGGGACAGGGCGGAGTATTACTCGGGAAAGCGAGTAGGTACGCATGGTCTGATCTCCCTTGAGGGTTGTAGTCGCCCCTTACCTGGAGCGCTGGAGCGGTTCTTCCTCAGAGCCTGTAACCGATTCCCTTTGTGACACCGCCGCCCGGTAACCAGCTCGAGATGTCGGGCAGGCGCTGGGTTCAGCGGGGCAGGCAGCGTTTGGCTACGAGAGAAGGGGCGAGGTCGGCGGGTGAGGACGATGGCGGCCAGGAGAACCATTTCAAATGCGGCGTCGGCGAGATAGATCGAGCGAAATGCGGCCGCTCACGGCATACCAGATGTCGATGGCCGAGAAGGCCGGGGTGGCCCCGGCGGCGAGGACGGTAGTCTCCAGGGTCCACACCGCACTTGCGACGACCGCCACTCCCAGCGTGGCCCCGATCAACACGACCAGACAGCGCCACCATCCGCACCAGCCAGTCGTCGGTCTTGGGACCGGTGACCAGCTCAAAACTCGAGAAGTGCAGCAGCGGCCAGAGCCCGGTGAGGACGTAGTAGGAAGCTTGAATGGTCAGGATGCGGTGCCGGTAGAGGAAGCCATCAGCCGTCAGCCGTGAGTTGGAATCGCCATAAGCCATAAGCCGTAAGCCATAAGCCATTAGCTATTAGCATGCTAGCTGTTAGCAGTTGCAGTTCAATCTTCAATCTGAAATCTTCAATCTTCAATGTTGATTCCTTCAATCTGACATTGGCTTCAGGCCATGGAAACCCTTCCAGACCAGCCCAGGTTGTCGGCCGCATTCGATCGGCGCTGCGATCAAAGGACGAGGCGCCCAGGCGGGGCTCGGAGGGAGCGCCGGACGCCTGGCTCGATGTGGACCCCGCCTTCGCGCCGGCGCTGCGGGGCGTCGCCGCGGGCGACGAGGTCATCGTCATCACCTGGTTGCACCGCGGCGATCGCGAGAGTCCCTCCAGGATGCATCCGCGCGGCGACCCGGAGATTCCGATTGCGGGAGTGTTCGCAGCCCGGTCTCCCGACCGGCCGAACCCGCTGGGACTCCATCGTGTGACGGTTCGGGAGATCTCCGGCACCCGGCTGCGGATCGGCCCCATCGAGGCGATCGATGGGACGCCCGTGCTGGACATTAAAAGGCGGTGCTGGATGACGTGGATGATGGGTAGTGGGGAGTAGGGAGTGGGGAGTGGGTGGTAGGGAGAGGCAGGTTAGGTAGAACGCGCCCACCACCTACCACCTCCTCTCCGACGACTATTCCCACTCCCCACCCCCACTCCCCACCACCTCTTTCCCCGATACATTCCCGCTCCATGGATCCCCTCTCCGATCTGCTCCGAGTCGTTCGTCTGGACGGCGCGTTCTTCTACTCGGTCGAGGCCGTGGCGCCCGTGGAGTGTGGAGACGGTGGCTGCCCGGGAGCTGACGCCTAGGATCATGCCGATTATCGCCGAGCATTTGATCTCTCTACCACATCGTGACGGAAGGCTCCTGTTACGGGGGCCTGATCGGTGAGGAACCGGTGGAGCTGGTGTCCAGGGGACGTGATCGTCTTCCCCCATGGGGATGCCCATGTCATGTCGAGCGCGCGCGGGCTCCGGAGCGGCCCGAACGTTCACACGGTCGTCACCGCGCGCTATCTGGAGCCTGTTCTCCTCGGCAACGGCAGGCCACCCACGACTGCGTTTGTCTGCGGGTTCCTCGGCTGCGATCTCCGTCCATTCAATCCCCTGCTCGCGGCACTCCCGCACCTGATGCATATGCGGGGGATGTCGAGCGCCTGGCTCAGCAGCTTCACGCGCCAGGTCACCGAGGAATCCCAGCTTCGTCGCGCCGGGGCCGACAGCGTGCTCACCCGGCTGGCCGAGCTGATGTTCATCGAAGTGCTGCGCCGCTACCTCGAGGAGCAGTCGGCCGGACAGACCGGGTGGCTCGCCGGCCTCAGGGATGAAGTGGTCGGTCGGGTGTTGGGCCTGCTTTCCACGCCGATCCTGGCCATCCCTGGACTCTCGACGAGCTGGCTCGACACGCCGCTTCATCCCGCACCAATGTCGCCAAGCGATTCACCGAGCTGGTGGGCCAGCCGCCGATGTCAGTATCTGACCCAATGGCGGATGCAGGTCGCCGCCAATCTGCTGGCTCAAAGCGGGGCCAAGATCGCCGCGGTGGGCGCCGAGGTGGAGTTACGACTCCGAGGCGGCGTTCAGCCGCGCGTTCAAGCGGGCGACAGGGATTGCTCCACGGTGCATGGGAGGAGAGGCGTGAGTAAGCCCAGTCGTGTCAGCAGCCTAAGCCAACAGCGTCAAGCCTAAGCCTGTTAGGCCCCGGTGCAGACAATCCGCCGTCTCAGTATTCCTGAGGCAAGAAATCGGGACTTCCAGTCATTTCCTGCAACACCCCTCCATAGCACAATTGGTCACGCGCAAGACGAGGCCGCGCTGGTACCCATTGATGGAGGAGTGGCATGTCGTCGGAGAGTGTTCCAACCGCAGGTTCCCGCACCAGCAAAGAGGTCCGCGCCTGGTCGGAAGATCCCCTCACGGCCCGGGCCCGGTCGGTCTGGACCTCGGGTGATTTCCTCCCGATCGCGCGCAGCTTCGCGCCCGGCGCTCGAGGAGTTCATCACCCGGCTGGGACTTCGCCCGGGGAAGTGGTGCTCGACGTGGCGTGCGGCACCGGGAATCTCGCGATCCCCGCCGCCCTCGCCGGAGCGCGGGTCAGCGGGATCGACATCGCGCCCAACCTGATCGCCGAGGCGCAGCTCGAGGCGCGGGCGGCCGGGGTCGCCATTGCCTTCCGAGGTGGGCGATGCCGAGATCGCTCCCGTATCTCCAGGGCCAATCTCGACACCACCGTGACCATGTTCGGCGCCATGTTCGCCTATCGCCCAGAGCGGGCCGCCGCGGAGCTCCTCCGAGTGACTCGTCCGAATGGCCGGGTCGCGATGGCAAACTGGACCTATGAGGGATTCGTCGGTCAGATGCTGCGGGTGCACACGGCGATCGTGCCGCCGCCGCCCGGCGTGCCGAGCCCGCTGGAGTGGGGCAAGGAGAGAATGGTCCGGGCCCGGTTTGGTGACCGGGTGAGGTCGGTGATCTGCAGCAAGAGAACCCTCGAGCTCAGCTTCCCGTTCCCCCCGCGGCCGTGACCGAGCTGTTCGCGAGTTGTTACGGACCCACCGTCGCCACCCTGCGCGCGGCCGATCCGGAGGCGCGAGCCGGCTGCGCGAGGAACTCACCCGGCTGTTCCAGAACACAACGTTGCCACCGACGGCACCACGACGGTGGTAGGAGATATCTCGACGTTCAGGCGCGAGTCGCCTGACGACATTGCAATCACACGCACAGGAGTTGGAGGTCACGATGAGCAAACGCACCGAAGCGCTGGCCGTTCGCCTTGAGGAGGGAGCCCGCGCTCGCCACCCTCGCCCACACCCTCACCGGACGCGGAGTGGCAGACGGCGACCAAGGACGGCCGCAAGATCGGCGTGGTGGTCCACCACGTAGGCAACATGTATCCGCTGGAGATCCAGTTGGCGCAGACCCTCGCCAAGGGTGAGCCGGTCGTTGGAGTGACCTGGGATGCTGTCCACGCAGATCAATGCGAAACACGCCAAGGATTTCGACAAGGTCACCAAGGAGGAGGCCCTGCATTTCTTGGAGATCAACGCCGCCGCGGCGGCCGAGGCGATCCGGCCAGCTCACTGATGAGCAGCTGGACAAGGCGGCGCCGGTGTCGCTCAACGCCGATGCACCGCTTACCACGCAGTTCATCCTGGAGGATCACGCGGTGCGGCACAGCTATCATCACCTGGAGAAGATCCGCGGGGCCCTGAAGGCGGCGGAGCGTGTCGAAGGCGCCGGTAGGGAAGATGAGAGTGACAACAAGCCGTCAGCCGTGGCGACGGTCGATGGCGTTAACATCCTGTGGCAGAAGTTTGTAGTTCGCAGCAACGGCTGATGGCTTTCAGAACGAGACACAGAGGACACAAAGGGCTGCGAGCAGTTTTTCAGGAGACTCGCCGCTTCGTCCATCGCGGGCCTTCGTGACCTTCGTGTGCCTTTATGTGTCTTCGTGTTGTTTTCAGCCATCGCTAGCCGCTAACAGCATGGCTTTGCTGACGGCTGACGAGCGGACCGCTGACGGCATGTCGAACACAGAGGCACGGAGGCTGGGAACCGAACGCTCAGCTGCCCCGTACGGTGTGTCTTTTGTCGGACAGGACTTACGGGTCTAAAGGCACAAAGGACGCCTCACGCCAGCTCAGCGCCGCTGCTCCTCAGCAGCTCCGCAGCACCGACCGATGGCACCGGGACTCGTCTTCGCAGTAGCACCCCTACCGATAAGTGCGTGCCTCGAGACAAGGCGGCCAATAGCCTGAGTAAGCGGACCTTGATCGGGCTGGGACATTTCGGCGCGATGGCGCTTCACGAACGCCTTCCACTCGGCCTGGGTTTTTGCTGATAGGGCCCGTTTCGACTGCCCCGCCGCGCTCGGCGCCAGTTCGAAGCCACACGTCATACCAGTTGTCCCGGCTGTACCGACTCTTGGGCACCCCACGGGCGGTCGCCGCACCGTGCCAATGCGAAGGCCCCTCGCCGCGGAGTCTCGGGCTGCCGAGTTGCACGATGCGGAGAGTCATGTGGGGTTTGGGGCAGCAAGGGTCTTGGTGGTGGCAGAGGCTAATGCGGTTCCTGTTGCTTCTCCATGATCCGGTCGATCGCCTGCCGCAGAAGGGTGTTGAACCGCTGGGCATCCTCCAGCATCATGAAGTGGTCTACTCCGGGCATCAGGATCACCTGGATACCGTAACGCTTCATGGAGGCGACGTCGGTCGGCGGGCTGTCGGGATTGATGGCGATCAGCGGCAGCTTGAGCTCCTGCAGGTCCCGGGTGATCTCGCGGCTGTGATTGAATGAAGACTCAGGGCACTGAGCGCGACTTCCGGAGGGGCGGACGACATGTCGAGCGCTACTCGCTCGACACAGGCGGTATCGGCGCCGGGCCGGAACAGGGTTCGCACCAGCGCACGGGTCGAGTCGACAAAATCGGGCCGCAGGTGGTCCCGAGGCCTGGACCTGTTCCGGGGTGCGCGCAGTCCGGAGCTGCCTAGCCAGACGTCCACCCAGATGAGGCTCTTCACCCGGCCCGGGAGTAACCGCGCCGCATCGGCGATCACGTCGCCTCCCATCGAGTGGCCGATCAGAGATCACCTGTTTGAGGTCGAGCCTCTCGACGACGGTCGCGACGTCACCTCGAACGACTTTATCGTCCATGCCTTCCGGTCGAGTCGGACTCGCCGTGCCCGCCGAGGTCCGGGGCGACGACCGTGAAGTCGCGGGAGAAAGCCTCCAACTGTCCCGCCCAGTAGCTCCGATCGCAGGACCAGCCGTGCACGAAGACCAGGGCAGGCGTTCCCTGGCCGGTCCACCTCATAGGCGATGACGTGACGCCGTCAACCGAGGAACGACGTCTACCTTCCGCGAACCCCCTTGAGCATCGGCCGGCGTCCGCGCGCCGAGCGTCGCGGGATTACGGCAATGAAAGCCCGGCAGTCTCTCGCAACCCTCATCCGACCGGCTGGGCTTCCGGGAAATGCCACTTCCACTCAAGATCTCCTCCCGCGGCCGGTAGAGCCTCACATGTAGTTCCACCCTTCCGTGATCGGCAGGCAGTTGGAGGCCTTCCCGTCGCAGCCGCCGAACTGGACGGTGACCGACCCATCTGCATCCTGCTTCGCGGTCACGATTGTTTATGGAGTAGCCGCCCTGATCGTTTGCCTCGAAGTAGCCCTTGGCGTTATAGAGGCTGATCGACCAGAACCCATCCACCGGCACATCCTGACGGTGAGCTTGTGCACGGTCGTCCCGTCGTTCCTGGCCGGTGTGACGTTGAGGTAGGTCGCTTCCTTCTCCGGATTTCCCCCACGCCATGGCAGAGCCGATCAGGAACCGCACCGGATCGACCTGGTCCCTGGTCCCGAACATCTTCTTCGAGTCGGGGAGAGTGGACCCGAGCGGCAGGAGCGCCTCACGCACCTTGCTTTGACTCTCCTGATCCACCTCGGCGCCTCGAGCTTCCGGGACTCTTCTGCGTCACCTTGATCGAGTCCTGCAGGGCATGGACCTTGTCGGCATCCTGGGCATCGTCGGGATTGACCAGGATCCGGACGGCGGTGATCACATAGCGGGTCCCGATCTCGTCCCGAGTCAAAGGATAGGTGCCTTCCTTGTAGGCCACGGAGATGGTGTACTGATCTTCATTGATCACCTGCAGTGACATGAAACGTTCCCCGGGGTCGGGAGGGTGATCGTGACCGCGCCGGCATCGAGGTCAAAGACCCCGGCGCTGTACAACGTGTCGCGATTCATCCGAATCACGGTCTGATCGTCAATCGGGGTGACTTCGCGATGGTGGAACAGTGTCCCTGACCCGCCTTTCTTGACGGCGCTGGCGAAGTAGAGATCGGACTCTGCGCGGAGAAATTCTCGGCCGTGACGGGGACGGTCTCGGCTTTGGTAGCAGTGGTCGGGGAGGACGTCGCGGTGGTTATTGGCATGATCAGGACCCTTCAGTAACTCGTCTCGTGCGGTTTGGGCTTGCTCCGTTCCCGATGTGCGTCCGGTGAGATAACCGTCAGTCAACCTGCTCGATGTCGGGAACACCCTGCCGCAATGCGATCTGACCGGTCACCAAGCCGTACTTTAGGACAACCCGACGGCTGAACCACTCTAGACCGGAACCACTCTTGAATGAGGGACCAGCGCTTGCGATGGACGGCCGCGCTCCCGTGCCTAAGCGCTTGGCTTGTGTATGTTTCGTCGCGTCGCCCCTCGCCTGGCGTGGGCAGACTCCTCCGAAGTCCACCAGCCGCTCAAGGTTCGCACGGTCACCTACCTCGCCGAGATTACATCGGTCTCGGCGATACCAAGGGTTACGACTCCTATACTGATTACCGGCCGCGATCCGACCTGCACTTCAGCTCTCATCTCCGTTGCGACCCGCTGCTGGATCCGGTGGCGGACAATCCTGCCTTCAATCACTCCTTCTCAAAGAGATGCCTCGTCCGCCTCACGGGTGCTGACTAGAAAAAGGCGGGCCCGGGAAGGCCGCCGCCTTGCCGGAAAGGGCAGGGGCTTCGCGCAGATCGTCTACTTCGGCCCGCCGCCTGTCGCCCCTGCGAGCTGAGATCCAGCCTGACGCGCTTTCTCCAGCGCGTCGTCGACGCTGACAGCTCGAAGGTTTCTGCCGCGGCGGAGAACTCCTCGAACGTCTTCAGGAACTCGGCGACGATTGCTTGGGCCGGCACCAGCGTGAACATCCGGTCGGCCATCCACTTCTGGTAGAAGATGGAATGGTTGCCTTTCTCAAGCGGATCGCTGCGCAGGTTGAACAATTGTGGTACGCGCTGGGGCACGAACGGGTGTCGACCAGGCCGCGTACACCTTCGGCTTCCTGCACCATGAAGTGACATCTTCCAATTGCCGGCGCCAGCGCGATCAGAGTCGCCATCGTCAGCTCCAGTACATGATGCCCTGCGCGAGGTTTTCCTGTAACCTCCCCCCTCACGAATGGCGGGAGGTTGTAGCCGTCGAGGTGGACCTTGAAGGTCTTGCTGCCGGCTTTGTGCCCTTTCTTGCAGTTTCTCAACGATATCGGGCTCGCCTGCCGCGGCCGAGCAGCGTCGGCAGCATGTCTACGTGCGAGAAGATCTCGTTCGACACCGTACCCGGCTGAATCACGCCCGGCCAGCGGATCGCGCACGGCACCCGCCAGCCGCCCTCCCAGTTCGTATCCTTTTCACCGCGGAACGGGGTCATCCCACCATCGGGCCAGGGCAGACTTCGGCGCCGTTGTCCGTCGAAGTACATGACGATCGTGTTGTCGGCGATACCGAGCTCGTCGAGCTTGTCCAGCAACTGGCCGACATGCCCGTCGTGTCTCGACCATGCCGTCGGGATAGGTGCCCAGACCAGTCTTCCCGACCGACTCCTTCTTCAGGTGAGTAAAGACGTGCATCCGGGTCGAGTTCCACCACACGAAGAACGGCTTCCGTCGTCCTGTGCGCCTTGTCGATGAACTTGAGGCTCGCGTCGAGGAACTCCTCGTCCACCGTTTCCATACGCTTCGTGTTCAGCGGTCCGGTGTTCTCGATCTTCTGCGTGCCATTCGCGTTGGCCCAGCGTATGGAGCACGCCACGCGGGCCGAACTTCTTCTTGAACTCCGGATTCTTCGGGTAGTCCGGATTCTCCGGCTCCTCTTCTGCGTTCAGGTGATAGAGGTTGCCGAAGAACTCGTCGAAGCCGTGCACCGTGGGCAGGAACTCGTCGCGGTCGCCGAGATGGTTCTTGCCGAACTGGCCCGTGACGTAGCCGAGCGGCTTGAGCAGCTCCGCGATTGTGGAGTCTTCGGCCGCAGGCCCTCGTCGTCGCCCGGCAACCCGACCTTCGTCAGGCCGGTCCGGATCGGGTTCTGACCAGTGATGAACGCCGCGCGACCCGCGGTACAGCTCTGCTGGCCGTACCAGTCGGTGAACAGGCAGCCTTCCTTCGCCACGCGATCAATGTTGGGGGTCCGGTACCCCATGATCCCATGGTTGTACGCGCTGACATTGAACCAGCCGATGTCATCGCCCCAGATGATCAGGATGTTCGGCTTCTCCGCCTTGCCCTGCTTGGGGCTGGATGTCGATCGCTTGGCCATCAGGAACCCCCTTCGTGGCGTCCGTGTGCTAACCGCAAATAGTCAGCGCCAAGATAGAGCGAACTACTGGAAGGGGCTATTGGACGAAAGGCTGAGAAGGGAGACTGCTGGAGAGGTCAGAAGGGCCAGCGGATCCCCAAGTTGGCCGCGAAGGGTCGGTGAGATCGAGCCGCCACTCCGGGATCGCGAGCCCATGCTCGGACGCAGGGATTCGATCCCCAACGTGCTCGTAGGGGCGCCGGGGATCGAACGGGGCGTCGAGCTCCGCCGGAACCACTGGGTGTTCTTGCACATAGACGTAAGCCTGATCTCGCCAGAGGGCCCACATGAGGTGCGGCTCCTCGCCCGCCCCACGGTACGCGGTCATAGAGTGCCGTTGAGGGGAGCATACTGGACCAGGCGCGCGATACCTTCCCGCCACTGCTGCTCGTACTCCCGGATATCCCAGACCCGGAGGTCCACGAGGGAGGCAGCCACGGCCCAGCACGAGTTCGGCGCCGGCGTGCCGCCAGCCCGACTCGTCGTTTACAGCAGGGGTGAAGAACCGGATTCGAAACATGCGCTTCCTTTCGCGGTGCGCGACACCGGCCTGCACGCGCAAGCGCGCACCAGCACTGGAGATGGCCGATCAGCAAGAGATATGCCCCTCACTGCGGCTGCTGGCGATTGGCTATTAGCGCCTCAGCTCCGCGTGGTCAGCCTTGCTTTAGCCTCAATTTGGGGATTGCATCCCGGGCATCGTGATCTGAAAATCTTCAATCTGAGATCCCACTTCTGAGACCCCCCTTGGTCTCATCCACGCTGGACGCGCTGGATCCCGGGTCTCCGGGTGTTGCGGACCTATCAGCGAGAGTGGCTGCAGAGCGATGTGCTCGCGGGCATCTCGCTGGCCGCGGTTGCGCTGCCGATTGGCATCGCCTACGCCGAGCTTGCCGGATTCCCGCGGTGGCTGGCACCATACGCTTCGATTCTCCCGGCGGTCGCCTACGCCTTGGTTCCTCCCGACAGCTGGTGGTGAATCCCGACGCGGCCGCCTGCGCCATCGTCGCGGCGACCGTGACTCCGCTCGTTGCGGCGGATCCTGCGCGCTACAGGGGAGGTCGCGATTACGCTGACCTTTTTCACCGGGCTGCTCTGCTGTCGCCGGTGGGCTCGCCAGGCTGGGGGTCATCGCGGACTTCCTGTCGCGGCCCATACTGACCGGGTATCTGAACGGCATCGCCCCCAGCATCATCGCGGGACAATTGGGCACGCTGATGGGTGTTCAGTCCCCAGAGGCAGGATTTTTCCGGACCATCGCAGGGCCGTTTCCCGCCTGGGAGAGGCTCACTCCATCACCCTGGCCTTCGGCGTTGGTCTTTTCATCCTCCTTCGCACCTTGAAACACTTCTGGCCCGGGTGCCTGGCCGTTGATCAGGGTGGCGCTTGGCATTGTGCTGGTCGTACGCGATGGGGCTCGAGGCGAACGGGTGTCGCTGTCGTCGGCCATGTCCCGGCTGGATTCCCGATGCCTGCCTTGCCCAAACTCAAACTGGGCGAGCTTCTGCCGCTGCTCGAGTGCCGCGGGCATCGTGCTGGTGAGTTTCTGCAGCATGATGACGACCGCGCGGGGATTCGCCAACAAGAACGGCTACTCAGATCGACGCGAATCAGGACATGATCGCTCTGGCGCCGCCGACCTGGCGTCGGCGGTGAGCCGGGGTTTCGTGGTGAGCGGGGCGGATTCCTGGACCGCGGTGGCCGATAGCTCAGGCGGCAAGACTGCAGCTCACCGTCGGTCGTCGCCGCCATGGCGATGGCGCTGGTGCTGTTGCTGTCCTGACCGGTCCCTTGGGATTGCTGCCTAAGGCTGCGCTCGCCGCGATCCTGATCTCCTCGCGCGATCGGGCTCTTCGACGTGGCGTCCCTCCGCCGATATCTGCGCGTGAGTCCCGCCGAGTTCTGGCTGTCAATCGTGATGGCGATGCTGGGCGTCATGACCGTCGGCGTGCTGCATGGGGTGCTGATCGCCGTGGCCTTGACGCCTACTCCGGCTCATTGCGCTCGCCTCGAGGCACGCGCGACGCCGTCCTCGGGTGAGGTCGACGGACAGTCGGGAGTCTACGGGCAGATTGGTGAGGCACGGCAGCACTCCGATTCCCGGCACTTCTCCTGTTTCGGTTCGAGGCCGCGATCGTGTTCTTCAATGCCGATCATTTCAAGGAGCGAGTCCAGACCGTGTTAAGGCCAGGCCAATCCCAAGCCCCGGTGATGTTTTCTGTTCAGTGCCGAATCCACTCCCGCCCTCTCGACATTACCGGCGGAGAAACGCTGGAGGAGCTTCGGGCTGAGCTCGAAGAGCAGGGCATTGTCTTCGCCATTGCCAAGCCCCGGGGTCGGTTCGATGCGATTCTGAAACGTACAGGCGTGGCCGAGCAGGATCGGACCGGAGCGCATATTCCCTGCCTTCGTGCCGGGGGTGGCGGCCTTTCGGCGCGAGGAGGCGGGTGGTTAGGATGTCTCACCACCGACCACCCCAACGTCCTCGTCTTCCCGCCGCTTCTCTACACCGACGCCCTCGGCGTCGCGTTGCTCCTGCACTGGTTCAAACCATGGTTCCTGCCGCACTGGTGGCCGGTGCGGATCGCAGGGAGTCCGGACTGATCGTCGCCGCGGCGGCGCTGGGGATCTGGGGAGAGAGGACCCTCAAACGGGCCGGAACCAACGCGAATCCTCGCGAGCCGACGCTGGCTATCGTGAGCGACGGTCCCTACCGCTTCACTCGCAATCCGCTCTACGTGGCACTCATCTGGCCTCTACCTCGGCATCACCCTCGCAGTGGGCACCGCCTGGCCGCTGGTGTTCCTGATTCCGGTGCTCGTCATCACCCACTACGGCATCATCAAGCGGGAGGAGCAGTACCTGGCGAGGCAAGTTTGGGGAGCCGTACGTGGCGTACATATGGGGAGAGTGAGGAGGTGGATTTAGTAGCCATAGGCCGTATGCCATAAGCTGTTAGCCGTTAGCTGGTAGCTACCGGACCGGACTATTGCACCTTGGTGCATCTCCCAGCCGCCCGTCCCTTCCTTACTTTGCTGTTCCTCTCTTCGCGTCGCGCACGCGGACTCTTCGGGAGGACCTCCATGAAACGATTGTTCAACTTCATCGTGGCGTCTCTGGTCACTGGTCATACTGATAGTGACTCCGCTCTACCTCGCAATCCTGCTGATGCTCAAGGCGAATGAAATCGCTGGGCGTCGACTGGTCGAAACCATTCGCGGGATTGCTGCCCAGAGTGGTTGCCGGCCGAACGCCTCGCTCTCGCTCCTTTTCGGTCCTGCTCGATCTGCTTCTTCATCGGTGCGCTACTGAGCACACGCTCTGGCTCGCGCGTCATGCGCAGAGAAACTGGAGCGGTCCTTCTTCGAACGGATCCCCGGGTACGCGGTCATTCGAAGCTATGACCCAGCGGCTGGCCGGCGAGGGCGATCGAGAGCGATATGGAAGCCGGCGCTCGTGGAGATCGAGGACGCCCTGGTTCCCGGATTCATCATCGAGGAATTCGATGATGGTCGCTACACGTGTCTTCGTCCCCTCTGTCCCGACACCGTTTGCCGGAGCGGTCTACGTGCTCGATGCGGGAACGGGTGCATCCGCTGGACGTCCCGTTCACCCAGGCGATCGGATCCGGTCTCTCGCTGGGGCTCGGGGTGCAAGAACATGGTCGCGACGATGCAGAGGTAGCGGGTCAGCTCCCGCGCGTCCGGGCGTAGGCGGCCGGTGAGGTGCCGACGGTGGCCTTGAAATCCTCACGAAGTGGGCCTGGTCGGTGTAGCCGAGGGTCAGTGCCAACGCGGCCTGGCCAACTTCTTTATCTGCCGCGAGCCGTTCCGCCGCTTCGTGAAGCCGGTTACCGCTGAATGACCCACTTTGGACTTACTCCGACGTACTTGGCGAACAGGCGCTGGAGGGTGCGCTTGTTCACTCTAAAGCGTTGGACCAGGTCCTCGACCTGAGGATCCCCCGTTCCCTGGCGACGGCGTACCATCTCCGACAGGAACTGCACGTTGGCGTCTCGCTCCTGGCCGCGCCGGCCACGAGGAGCGCCTCGATGAGCGCGATGCGTCCAGCATCCGAGTCCTCCGCCACGACCGCGCGATCCAGCTTCTCCCCTTCCGCTCCGAAGACGTTGACCAGCGGCACCGTGGTATCCGATAGCTGTGACACCGGGAACCCGGCGAAGGGATAGAATCCTCCCGGCCGGAACTTGGCCGCGAATACCCCGCCTTTTCCCTTGAGGGTGCGGGTGAACTTCGCCCTGGCCACTCCCGTTATCCTGCTCTTTCCGCCTTCGAAGATCATGTGGACGCTGGGATGGGGCAGGGTCTCCACCAACTGGGACCGGCGTCGCGGAAATCCCATTCGACCACCCAGAAGTGCTCTACCCACGGGTCCAGCTCATTCGAGGGATGGTAGCGTACGTGCCGCAGGCCCCGTGGCTCGACCACGGCGGTCGTGAGCACACCCTGGCGGGCTCGCTTTGGGCCGGGTCATGCCGCGTCGCGTTTCTGCAAGACTCCGACGGATGGGCTTCGCTATCATTGTCCCTATGTTAACCGAAACCGGCCCAAGGGTTATGGTCGTGCTCGGGTTCCTGGCCGCCGGTCTGGCGTCCGACAACCTGTCCGGCCAACAGGTCTCCCGAGTCCCTTCCTCAGAGGCGACCATGCACGCTCGTGGATCGTTCGATGTCACCGTTACCCCACGGCCCGACAGTGACAGCGCGCGGTGGGCCCATCAGCCATCTCGTCCTCGCCAAGCAGTTCCATGGCGACCTCGAGGCCAGCAGCAAGGGTCAGATGCTGGGCGCCCAGGCTGCAGTCGAGGGCTCCGGAGCCTACGTCGCACTGGAAGTCGTGACTGGCACGCTGAATGGGAAATCCGGCAGCTTCATGCTCCAGCACCGAGGGACCATGAGCCGCGGCAGCAACTACATGATGGAGGTCACGGTGGTGCCGGAATCGGGGACCGGTGAGCTGACCGGCATCACCGGCACCATGTCGATCACCATCGAGGGCAAGGCGCACCGATACGACCTCGAGTACCGGCTCGAAGCGGGTTCGTAAGAGCTTTACGACGTCGTCGGCGCTATTGGGGTGCCTTGGGCCGATACCAGCTGCCAGCCGTCCGAGCCGTGCACGTAGACGTGAGTGTAGCGGCTATGCGGACTGAACGACTGGTCACCGTAGCGTCCCTTCATCCGGGTCTGCCCGGTGACGACGGCCGCATCGCGATAGAGTCGGATGCGGGCATCAATCCGTTCGACCGCCTCGAAGATCAGTTGTCCTGAACCCACGACATCCAGCAGGCCGGCCCTGGGGATCTCGGAGCCGGTCAGGACGTCAACAAGGACGGAAGTCCGGATCGAGTACGCTTTCGAGTCCGGCACGGTCGCCTCGCAACAGCGCCCCGAAGAATCGATCTTCGGCGGCCCTTATCCCCTTTTCGCTGTCCATCTCTATCTCATTTCGTCAGATGTGGTGAGTTATCGCCGCATCCTGCTTGTCCTAGCGGGGCACACCGGCTGCCGAGTCCGCTTGCTGCAGCAGACCGGCGAATTCCTGGAGCTCCGGTTCGCCCAGGTCCGAGACGACCCAGTACGTGAAGTCGGGGCGATTCCAGTGCAGCAGGTTATAGCCGTGGCGGGTCACGGTCGTGGGTCCTCCGGCCATCGCGGCGTCGGCCGGCCAGAGGAAGACGTTGATGATGTGCTTACGACGCTGGTACACCAGGGCCGCGACCTGCCGCTCGCCGAGGTATTCCAGTCGTCCGCCGAGGAGAGGATAGCCCCTGGCGGCGAAGTCGTTGACCGGTGGCGAAAAGTCCAGCCGGCCGTTGAACCAGGGTTTCACGGTGTGCTGATCGCCGCTCGCGACATCGGTGAGATGCTCGCCGATGAGCGAGCGAATGTGGCTCTGCAGCACGGTCTGGGTGAACAGCGCGGCATTAGCCCGTGCGGTCGCGAGCTGCCAGCTCCCCACCGCCACCAGCGCGAGGCTCGCCGCCAGGGCGAGCCCCCATTGCCGGCTCATCGGCCTTGTCGCCCGCGCCGGTCCATTCGGGTGCCTCTCGCGATGACCGCACCAGTTCCTGGCGCAGGGCCTCGGGCGCCGTGAATCGGGGCAGCTCGCGCCTGAGTGTCTCGCGCAGCGCACTCCTCCGTTCCTGGCGCGCGTTGCAGTCGGCACAACCCGCCACATGGGCGTCGACTTCCGCCGCTTCTCCCGCCGCCAGCTCTCCGTCGAGCCGGGCGTCCAACCGGATCCGCACGTCGTCGCAGTTCATTCCCATCCTTCCTTCCCCTCATCCCGCCGAGCAGCTGCTCGAGCCGGTCGCGGGCCCGGGCCAGGCGAGACATCACCGTCCCGACTGGCACCTCCGCCACCTCGGCGATCTCCCTGTAGGAAAGGCCGTGCAGCTCACGCAGCACTACCACCTCGCGAAAGTCGAGCGGCAGCCCGTCGAGGGCCCGGCGCACTGCCTCGCGCGTCGGCGGCACGGATCAGCGCCGTATCGGGGCGGCGGGCCTCATCCTCAACGGTGTGCAGGTCCTCGTCGAACGAGACATCTCCCCGGCCTCCGCCGCGCCTCCGCAAAAGGGTATGACAGGTGTTGCGCACGATGGCCAGGAGCCAGGGCCGCGCGTCATCACCGCGACACTGGTCGACGTTCCGGAGTGCCTTGAGCATCGCTTCCCGGGTCGCGTCCTCTGCCTCATGAGTGTCCACGCATGAGATAGCGCGCCAGGGTGTAGGCGGCGTCGAGGTGTGGCAGCACCAGCGCTTCGAAGCGAGTGGGCGGGCTCTGACTCAACCGTTCTCCCGGCCGGGACGATGCTGCCACCGCCCTCTCACGCAGAGGCGAGACGGGGCGGTGGTTCGTTGCGGCTGAAATTACCGGCATCGGCAGCACGGCTGGAAAGTCCACCCGGTCTGCCTAGTTGGCCGGCATGTTCGAAGTGGACTTCTCCCAGTTCACGAACAGGAACCCGCCCGGCGCGTCGAACTTTGGCTCGCCCGGCCCGGGTAGGATCTGGAGCTGTAGCTCCTCGATGGGATTGCGAGAGCAGTCCCAGCAGTCGAGCGCCCAATCGCCGGGGTGTCGGGTACGGGAGAGCAACATCACGTGCACCTGGGCGTTGTCGGTCACCAGCGTGTCGTCGCGGTAGAGATGCCCGACGGCCCACAGCGCCACCTTGCTGTTGATGGTCGGGACCAGCGGGGTGTGGACCTGGGTGTTGCCGTGGTAGTAGAGTCCCATGATCACCCCGCCAAACCGCGGGTGATGCGGCACGTCCTTGGTCTGCACCCGGTCCAGCCGCAGCCGCCAATGACTCCCATCGTTGCTGACGAAGGTGGCATTGCCATTCACCGAGTCCCGGGTGGCGCCGAGGTCCCAGGCGGTGAAAGCGAACCGTCCGGAAATCGGCGCGACGTTGTTCGAATAGGGCCCGTTCTTCACCTGAGACTCGAGTCCCTCACGCTCATCGCCAAACGCCTTGAGGACCGGTGCCGCGCTGTCGGGGAAGGGAATGGGCCGGGGAGGATCTGAATTACCGGACCACCTCCCTCGACGGCGATCGCCTTTACCACCGGCATCGTCATCGCCTCGGCAGCCATGCCGGGCCCAGTGGTGCCTACGCCGGCTGCGGTGAACTCCACGTCCATGCCCAGCTTCTTGTGGCTGTCGCCGCCGACCGGGCAATAAATCTCGTAGTGCCCGGCTTTGAGCGTCACTTCCAACGTGTCGCTGGCACCGGGCGAGATCAGCTCGATCTCCTTTCCAGGCCGCCACCTTCGACTTTCGAAGCCGTGCGGGATGTTCCCGCCGTTATGGACGATAAAGCGCACCGGCCCGGCAGGGACGGAGGCGCTGGACAGTTCGACCTTCCATTCAGTGAGCTGCACCTGAATCTCGGCTGGCGGCGGAACGGTGAGGCCCAGTGCAGCGGCCGGAGGTGGCAAGGTGGAACAAAAAGGTGACGAGCGATCACAGGAGTACCCCCTAACAGGTTCGGGTGGGCGCGGAGTGCGTCCACCCGATATGACCCGCGCGGGGCTGGATTTATTCCCGGCCGTTCCCCTCCAGTGACGTCGTTACCCGGCCAGCGGCGTGACCCGCTCGTCGGTGAAACTCAGGTTCCCGCCGTCGAGGTCGTAGCGGACCCGGAGAACAGCGCGCGCGACTCGGGTATCAATCCACACCGTCGCGGGCGCTCCAGGTACGCCGACGGTCACGACCCACACCTCGCGCGTCCCCAGTCGGGAGAACTCGACCGTGCTGCGCTCGCGCACCTGCACAGCCATCGGGACCCGGCCACCCCGCTCATAGATGAAGAACGGCAGCTCGGTGGTGAATTGCGGGTGAAGGGGAGCGCCGCAACTACCAGATCCAGCACGTTGGAGTCGAAGATCGGGCCGCCGAGTCCCTGGCGGACCGTCTCCATTCGAGGTGCGGAGTCTCCGGCCGCGGTTGAGACCGTCCCCACGGCGCTGTCCCCGACGAAGGCGAACCGCATCGTCCGCTTCGGCTGATGCGAGCGATGTGCCACGGCGCGCATGGTGCGCAGTTCGGCGACCGCGGTATCCACGATCTCTCCACCACCAGCGGGAAGCGCTGCTCCACCTCGAGCAACCGGGTGCCGCCTGGACCTTCAACCACCTGACGCACGACAACGCGAGTGCCGCTGGCGCTGTCGCGACCGGCACGGGTGATCGAACGGGCATAGACCACGGTGTCGGGCCCCGGCGTCTGGTCCATCTGGACCGCGAGCCCCGGCACTACTGACGGTGGAGCAGAAGGTGAACACGAGGGTGCGAGAAGGATCGGCAGGGCAATCCAGAGGTGCCGGAAGGATTGCAACGGGCGAGTCGCAGAAGTGGGCATGATGCGGTCCTACGTCGTGAGTGAAGGTGCGAGCTTCGGCAGGTCACCCGCCGCGCCTTTCCACCAGATAGACAATCCGCGAGAGCCGCCGTTCGCTGGTGAGCTGGTGTACGGCGGCAAAGAATTTCTGCAGCCCCTCGAAGCGCTCTTGTCCCTCGATCTGTACCAGATCGTCTCGATGGGCCTGTCGCGCGTCATGCCAGCGGCCGGAAACTAGGGCGGCGTTGGCGGTGACGTCTTCCTGTCGCACCAGCTGGAAGTCGGCCTCCTGGATGAACCGCTCGTTGACCCCGGGCGGCACGAAGAGAAAGAGACCAATCGAGCTGCGGCCGGCCAGCTCGTCGTTGGTGACCGGGCCGGTGATCAGCACCGGGTCGGTGAAAATCGCCCGGCCACCTGGGCGGAGGACCCGGCACCACTCCGGAACACGGCGAGCCGATTGGGAAAGTGGTTCATGGAATCGATGCAGAGCAGGGCATCGAAGGAGCCCTCGGCGAAGGGCAGGGAAGCGGTCGCGTCGGCAACCTGAAAGTGAACACGGTCGCTATCACCCGCGTCTGCCGTCAGCTGTGACGCCGTGGCCACACCGCTCTCGTTCGCGTCGATTCCGGTGACTCGACAGCCGGTCGTACGAGCCACATAGCTGGCCGGCCCGCCGGAGCCGCTGGCGATCTCGAGCAGGTGACTGTCTCCGGTCAGGTTGAGCCGAGGGAGCCAGCGCTCGTACTCGTCAACTGTCAGCCAACTGTTTTGCCCGATGTCTACACCGAAGGTTTCCTTCCGGATCGCATCCAGCACCTCTTCGGTGAAGTTGCTGTAGGTGCTGTCGAAGAGATCCACCCGCTTGGCCATCGGCTCACCTCTATCCTCATGAATGACGCTGCTCAGGGGCCTGCTGAACACGGCGCCGTGGGGTATTGCGCGCCCGCTCGACCCGTGAGGGCCACTGCACCAGACCAAGGTCCAGTCCCGGCGTTCTCCGCTCCCGGCGACTTGAAGGTCGTATCGAGACTCAACTGCACCTGTAGTCTGATTCAGGCGGGCCAAGCAACACCCGCGACTCCAGGTCCTTGTACCCGGTGATCACCACTCGGCCTCCACTCGGCTCCAGGCCCAGCCAGTGGGGAATTTCATTCAGGCCGAGGGTGAGTCGGCTCACCTCGCGAGAGGATGGTCCGGGTCGGAGACGTCGAGGCTCACCACCGCGTGCTCCGGTCCGCTCGGTTGCAGCCAGAAATGCCCAGCGACCACCGGCACCGCACAGAAACTCCGGTCCACACTCCATGGCGTGGAATACACCCACGCCGCGGTTGCCGAATCACCGGCCAGACCATCGATCCGGTACAGGCCACAGGTAAAGGTATTCACCAGCACCGGTGCGGCCATCGGCCAACGCACCCGCGGCTCGGCCGTGAGCCAGTTCTCGTCACCGCGGGGACCCGGCGGCAGCAGGATCGTCTGCAGCAACCTGAGGTCGGATAGCCGCCACACCTGAACCGCCCGGCTCCGCACCGCGGAGCATGCATGTCAGTGGCCGTGGTCACCACCAGCCCGGTCGAGGGCGGGAAGGACGGCCAGACTAGGGCCGTACGGTCGAGTCGATCGTGGGTGCCGCGGCGTCCGCTGTACGGACGACATGGCCCGCGGAGTCGAGACTCGACCAGGCCGCCGGTCCCACCACTCCCGTGCTGGAAGGTGGCCAGGATGTGCCCGTTAGAGAGGCGCGAATAAGCTGTGGGGATGTGGCTCATCGGCCCGACATCGCCGAACGACGTGACCAGCATGGGGTGGAGTCGGGTCTCGCAGATCGAACAGGTAGGTCTGGCCGGCGTCGAAACCGTTCGCCCAGAGGATCCCGTCATCCGGCATCTGGTACTCGGTGTGATGGGGTCGAGTGCCTTTGGCGCCGACGGGAACCGTCTTCACCACGGTGGCGTAGGTTGGGGCTCCGCGGATCGACGTCGATCACCGCCAGGAAGTCACTCTCCTGCTTTGTCCGCGTCGGCGGCCCAGAGGAAGAGAAAATTGCTTCGCGGCGCTGACCGGTTTCGCGGCGGGTGCGGCCGTGCTGGAGTGACGAGGCGCCGATCAGCAGCAGGGGCAAGGAGTAGGGAGCGAGGTCGTACAGAGTGATTTCAGGCTGTCGGGGCCTCCAAGCTATCGATTAGCGTCCCCAGTTTGGCAGCTCCATGTGCCGCTTGGCCCCTTTGTAGGACGAAGGCTGACAGCCGGATGGGTCTCCGATACCGATCCACCACCCGCGTCAAACCGGCATCATTGATCCGTCATCGGCGGCCATGCACCAGGGCCGCAGTCACGATCCTGCGTCACGAGATGGGGATGCGGGCGTCAACGACCTTGGTCTACGAGGTCCATTTGTCGGAGAGGTAGTCATGTCGGTGAATGAGGGTAGCAACTGAAGTTGATCGCTATGTGCTTGGTACCGGAGAGGCCGGGGCGGATCGTCTCCGAATCCTGCATCGGGCCTACGGTCCCGGCACCCGACGTTTCCTGGGAGTCGCCGGCCTTCAGCCGGGTATGCGCGTGGCGGATGTCGGCTGCGGGGTCGGACGGGTTACGGTGGATCTCGCCGAGCTGGTCGGGGCGAAGGGGCACGTGGGCGGGAGTAGACGTAAGTCGGGCACAACTGACGGAGGCGCGCCGGGTGGCTCACCGGCTCCAGTTGGTGAATGTCTCCTGGGTCGAAGCCAGTGCCGTCGCGACGAGGCTACCCAGTGGCGCGTTCGACCTGGTGTACTGCCGGTACCTGCTGCTGCACCTGGTGGAGACCGGAAGCCGCACTGCGGGAGATGCACCGCCTGCTGCGTCCGGGCGGCATCCTGGTCTGTGAAGACGGGAGACCTCACCTCAGCCGGGAGTGAGCCTCCCTCTGCCCTCGGCGCCTTTGCGGGCTCTTCGGCGCCCTGGGCCCGACCCGGCAGGTGGACCATACCCTGGGCGCAGGCTGTATCACATGGTCATGGCGGCGGGTTTCGCGTCGCCCGATATCGCGTTCAATCAGCCCGCCTTTGCGCGCAGGAGGAGAAGCGCCTGTTGGAGCTGTCCCGGTCGCCGAGGCTGGACCTGCGCTGGGTCGAGGCCGGGCTTCTGCTCTCCCCAAGCGCTGCGGGATGTGCTGCCCTCGCGATGGAGGGTGTCGCGACGGATGGAGCATGGTGGCTCGCGATCATGCCACGGATGGCGCAGGTGTGCTGCGGTGAAGCAGGCGGCGTGGCATCAAAGCTCGAGGAGCGCCGTGCGTGGTTCGCGCGGCGCCCCGCGTCATCTCTACTCTGGTGTACACGGTCTCCTCCGCCACATCGGTTGGACTCTCGAAGTCAGGCGGTAGCCATCAGGTCCTGCACCGAGGGTGACCCACAGTCCGTTCCCTACGAAGGGCGCACTGGCGTCGATGCCTCGTGAGATCAGGTCGTGGTAGATCGCGATGGCATCAGTGCACATAGAAGCAGACGGAGACTCCCTGACCCAGAGGGCCATCGGGAGCTCCGGCATGTCGCCCGTCGCTTCCGGTACTCCTGCAGCATCAGCGCGGCACCGCCGAGGTTGAAGCCAGCACCACTCGATGCGGCCCTCGAGGATCCACTTGTTCGTCATGACGGCGCCGGGCCGTCGACGCCGAAGCGCAGCGAGGCTTCGATGTCGGTAACCATGAAGAAGGGGACCGCCTGCTTCACGTTGGGGTGGTAGTGATGTTGGCTGTCGTGAGTAGAGCCTCAATCAGCGCTGCCGCTTCCTGGTGCGCTTGTTACGAGCGACCTCGATCGCCTGCTCGGCCCAGGAGCTCCAACATTTCGGGATCCTCCAGGAGGTCGACAGGCACTCCGTAATGCACATGACACTCGCCCGTGGGTCCGTGGGCATGAAGGGACCCAACCCCCGTTCCTCGAAGGCCGGACGATTGGAATCATCCACCTTGAAGTAAAGTGTATCATCGGCGATCAGCAAGCGAAGAGAGGTCGCCGGCATAGATGCCCACCCGCCGAACATACTGCGGTCGCGAACGTCGGGTCGGACCCGCTTAAGTTGCTCGAGCACATAGGTGCGGAAGGATCGGCTCACTGCGTCATTCTCCCCAACCGGCGGCAAGGGGCGGCTAAGGTCTGGGAGAGGGACGCTGGCGCTCGATAAACACCGCTGAACTCACGATCCAATGCTGCCCGACGTTCCCGCCAGAGGGCCCGCATCGCGGCCTCGTCGGGGACGTGAAGGTATCCCGGCGACACCACGGGTGCCGCGGTTTCAACCTGAGCAAGACCACTCCAGCCACTGGATAGCCGGGCTCCCTCCTCGCCGAAACACCTCGGCGGCACCCTTCATCAAACAGAGCGCCTTGCGGTGGGTGCCGCCGGACCGGCGAAGCGATACCCTCGACGCCGAGGAGCTGATCGACGACGTTGAGCCCATCCAGGGCCTGACCTCGAGGTTGGCTCGCGTCCCTGGAGATGCGATATCGAGAAAGAAGAGACTGCTGGTCGTCCCAGACACGAATGGTGCCTGGGAGAAAGATTCGGCCGACCCGCGGCCGTGACTGTGGCCGCAAAGCAGAGGTGGGCGGTGTGGATCACCGCTCGCATGTCGAGTCAGCGTGACGGGCATTCGTGCGGATGGATGGCGTCGTGAATCTGATGGCGCCGATCAGGACGCAGAGTCCAGGAACTTCGCGACCGCCACTTCGAGACTAAGTGCATCCGCTCGGTTCCCAGCACCTTCCCAGTGCTGACCGCTGGACCACCGCCAGCACTTCCGGGCTGTGAGCCCTACGAGCCAAAGCGAGACCCGCGCGGCTCTCTCTCGCTTCTCAGCTTCAATCAGCATCTTGAGGGCGGTGTACTCGAGGTCCGGAACGCCAGCTCAGATCGAGCGCCACGACCGTCGGCTTTGCCTCCTCCATCAGCGGCCGCAGCTTGGATCCAATGCGCTCGGCGTTGGCGAAGAAGACTCCGACCCTCCGGTCGGATCAGTGAAGCAGACCTGGAAAGGTCTCATCGTCCGGGTTATCCGCCGATGTCGGTCGGAAGACGTTGGTGCCCCGGCTTGCGGCCGAGCACGTACGGACCGGCGGATCGGCCGCCTGGTACGCCAGGGCGACCAGCGAGACGGACGATCGCGACGAGAATCCCCTTCAGCGTCCCCAAGCAGACGACGCCGGCAAGCGCCGCGAGCGCCCAGAAGAACTCCAGTGCGCCGGACGCTGCGAGGATGGCGCGGGAACGCTGCCGGCTTGATCAGGCCGATCGAGTAGACGATGACGACCGCGGCGAGCGTCGCCTGCGGCATCAGGCCCGATGCAGCGGCGCGAGCAGCAACATCGTGAGTAGAGTCGCCGCCGCGGTGACCAGCGCCGACGATCTGTGTGCGCGCCCACCGGACAGGCGGTTCACCGCGGTCTGCGAGGTGCCGCCACCCGACGGCATCGCGCCGAACAAGCGCGCCACCGGCATTGGCCAGCCCGGTCGCCATCAGCTCCTGGTTCGGTCGGAGCAGAGGCTCACCTACTGCGGACGAAGGCGCGCCCGGCGGCGATGGTCTCCGGTGAAGCTCATGAGCGCGATGCCTGCGGCTCCAGGCCAGCAACTGGGCAAGCAGCGAGAAGGTCCGGCATGATGAGCGACGGAAGCCGCCGGGGAATGTGGCCGACCGACTCTCACTCCTCGTGACCTCCAGCCCGAACAAGCTCATCGCGGCGATGCCCGCCGGCCATCGCGATCAGCGGCGCTGGCAGCTTTGCGGGACGAAGTGCTCGAGCGCCGACCAGCGGAGCGCGATCGTTGCGACCCCGACGATGAGTGTCGGCGATGTGAGTCTCCGGGACGCCTGCGCGAGGCGCGAGCAGGTTGTGGAGGAAGCCGGCCTTGCGCGAAGTGGATGCCGAGCAGTTTCGGGACCTGGTCCAGCACGATGACGAGCCCGATTCCCGCCTTGAAGCCGACCAGCACCGGCTCCGAGATGAAGTTGGCGACGAACCCCAGGCGCAGGACCGAGGCGACCAGCGAGCATGCCACCCACGAGGAGGGCGAGGGTCGCCGTGATCCTGATCAGTGTCGCGGGATCGCCGTCCGGGAGCGATCGACGCGAGCTCGGCGCCGGTCAGGATGGCGATCGTGGTGGTGGTGCTCACGCTGAGCGGCCGCGAGGTTCCCAGCACCGCGTAGATCACCATCGGGCACGAGGGCGGTGTAGAGCCCCACCTGCACCGGCGGCCCGCGATCGTGGCGCAGGCCATCGCCTTCGGAATTACGACTGCGGCGGTGATGAGGCCAGCGATCAGGTGTATCGAGGCCACGCTTCTCTCGATACCCGGAAGCCATTCCAGCATGCGCGAATGGCGCGGGAGCGCTGGGTATTGAGACACCTGGTCTCTCCTGGTTCACGAGGGTCTGCATTCCATGCACGGTCCGCTACGATCTGGGCACTTCAGTGATCTGTCAGGATCGGCGATGAACGGCACCAGGGCCGACCTCCTCATCGATATTGTTTCGCCATCACCCGTTCGATCTGGGCCAGACTGGCCGGAGTCGTGGACACCAGCTCGCGAGCAGCTGGCGGAGGTGACGCGGCCCAGGCCGGGGTGGAGTCCGGGCAGGTCTCAGGCTTGCCGGGGGTCGACTCCCCAGCTAGAGAGCAAGTCAGGAGATTGGCAGCGCGCAGCTCGGCAGACTCCGGACAGAGGCTCTGCGAGGGTGCGGCCGATGTTCCGGGTTCGATGGCGAAATCGGTCGAAGGGCTCGAAACGCGGCTCCGGGCCTTGGGCCAGGATGATCCGGGCTCGGGGTATCCAGTCGGTTTCCTCTCCATCGATCAGGTGGCCGACATGACATCGAAGGGGCTGAACGGCGTCGGGCCACGCACCAGCCGGCCCGGCTCATCCACCTCCTCCACGGCAGGTCCGCGCCGAGGGATTGCGACAAGGGTGCTCGGCGTGCGCGCGAGGATCGAAGAGGTGGCCTGTTCGAGATTGAAGTTCAACATCGGTCGCCAGTCAGCCGTTGGCAGAGTGACACCAAAATGAAGGAGAGCGCTTTCAGTTCCTTACGGCTGGATTCACCACGCCCACGATTCGAGGGCACAGCAGGGACAGGCGGGTTGGCTGACCGATATGATACCGGAGAAGATTCCGTGGGCACCAATAGGGTACTCCGATACCTATTCACCCAGAAACCACGAGACGATCCGGCCGGCTGCCCAGGAAGTTGCGATCGCTGTTCTCGCGAGGATCGCCAGCACCATCTGCTGCCGTGGGTATACCGCAATAAGGGACGAGCTACTCAGGGCCTCTCCCGTGATAAACCAGCTTGCGTCGTCCGGCCCGATCCCTGACCACAAACCAGCCGAGGCCATACCCGGTAGAATCGCCTCGCGGCAGACTGGGATGTCCACATCAGACGAACGGTGGCGGGATGATGACGCGGCCCGCGAGGAGGCCGTTCCCGAACCGGCGTAGAGGTCCTCGACGGTCGAGCGGAAAGCCTCCACTGGGGAGTTTGTAGCTGTTGTCGACGAACGGAGCCGGCGTTACCCCGGGATGAGCTGTCGGGATGAACGTATGACTGGGGCCTGCAGGCTGTTGTAGGATGAGTGATCATCTGGGAGTTGCATGGTCCATTCCCATGGAGTAACACCTGGACTGCTCATGAACTCGGCGAAGGGCATGCCTCGGCTCCCTTCGATAACCGCCCCACAGTACAGCCAATAGGAGCTATAGAAGAAACTGGGGTTCCGGGCTCGAACAGGAGACTATCGCCCGCGAAGATGGAGAGAGCGACGCCAGGAGAGCGGGTAGTGCACGTGCTTGAACTCTGTCCTGGTAAAGCCGGATTCCAGCCTGATGGGCCCGCGTGGAGCTGCCAAGCGGTAATAGCCACGGGTTTGGCGGGGAAATCAGGCACGCAGGTCTGACCCGGAATATCCAGGTCTGTGGCGGCTCCTCTTGTCCAGCAGACTCCAACGGCAGCGGCGGTCAGCGGTTTGGACACGCTGCCGATGCGCCATTTTGGTGAGCCCGGTCGCGGCGATCTGCGTTCGAGGTCGGCGACCTGCAAAGGCTTGGCTCCACTCAATTCGTTCATTCCGGGGCGACACAGATAGCCACACCGGGATTCCTCCCAGGACCCGCATCGTGTCCTCGATGAAGGCCTGACTGCGGGCGACAGCAGTGCTATCGGAGGCGAGTTGGCCAGCGGCCGACGATGGTCTGCCCTGCTACGGGCGCCGCGAAGGCTTGAAGGAAGAGAAGGCCGAGAGGATCTTCGTTGAGACATGGGGCAGCCCACAGGCTCACCCCCTCGCCTTGAGGCGTTAGGTCGAGCGCAGGCCACCGATCGCGATCCTGGTGCCGGCGCCGGCAGCCAGCGCCTTCTGTACACATGGCGCACCGCCCCACGTCTTCCACCGCAAGGCCCAGCGACTTGAACAGCGTGATCTCAGTTCGGATCGCGGCGTCCGCATGACCAGGCCGGCGAGCAGTTCGCAGCCCAGCTCCCCACAGGATATGCTGGTTGCCGGTGATGGCGCCCTCGTTCACTCGGGATCGTGGAAGTCTCCGCCCCGCGTTCTGGCGCGGATTCCCGCAGATCCACGAAGAGCCGGGAGCTGGCGCACCGCCTCGGTCATGATGCCCCGCCGCGACAGAGCGACTGCGCCACGGCGTTCACTTGGGTTCCCCGGGAGCGATCCAGACGCGCCCGTCGAGGATCGGGTTGCGCGAGGCGGCAGATGATCAGCAGATCACGTCGGCGCGGCGCTGACCTGCCTCCCGGAGCGGAGGGCACGGCGATGGCGTCCTGAGATCCACGCGGCGTGCCTGCGCCCGAGTCACGCCGACCCCGGGCCCGCCGGCGAGCGACGCCAGACTTCGCGGAAGGTCTGCTTCCCGGGCGCCGGGGTCTGCGCCGGAGGGATGTTGCCCGCGTCCAGGTGTGCGCGTCGCGAGCCGCGGCAGCTAGCAGCGCGAGCCGGTGGGAATCCGGCCCCGGGCGAGCAGTCTGGTGGCGAGACCTTCGACACCGCGGCGGTCCGAATCGCGGTGATGACCGACGCGTCCGCGATCGTCGAACGCAGCTCCCCGTGATCGGCGCTAGAAGAGGAGGACGACGCTGCGATCTTCGCGGGAAGTCGGACGGCGTCGAGTCGTTGCCGCGGGCACACGGTGGGAAATGATCTGCGGCCGCACCCGGGCGCTGGCGCGGAAGCCCGACGAACGGTGAGCCAGCGGCGCTGCGGCAAAGGCGTTCGGACCGTCCGGAAGCCGGATGACGGGTGGGCAAGCGGAACGCAGAGCTGGTGCCTGCGGTCAGTCGCTGCCGGAAGGCGCCCTCCATGGCTCATGATGCAGCCTTGGCCATCTGGGAGGCATGCGGGCGCGACGCCGCGTGCTGAGTCCAACAGGAGAGTTGCCCACTGATGGCGTCCTCATTCAAGCGCTCACTGCTACCCGCCACGGCGGCCACGTTTCACGCCGCAATGTTGGTGTGTGGGGCACCTCTATCCCTGGGAACTGCAGCGGCAGTTTCGGGAAAGGCCAGCCCGACTGCCTCACAGCTTGGCGCCAGGTTGCCGACCGCTGCAAGTCAGAGCCAGCGAGAGATCCGGGCTCACTCCGACTCAGCGGCAGAATGCCGGCCTGGACCAGCAGCGCGGCGTTCGCAGATCGAGATCGCACGGCATCCGCGCGACGGTGGTCGCCGCCGAACCAGAGATTGCGGTGTTCGAAGCCTGAGCCACCGTGGCGCACTGCCGCGGCGAGGAAGGCCATCGCACTGTCTGCAGGTGGATCATCGTATCCGGGTCCGCTGCCACTGGGCGTGCGCGATTTTGTATCAGGATGTCTGGGCGGGGGGCAGTGACGCTTCCGCGAAACGCCTCGGCTCTCGGGCGGCTCAGCACGGTCGCAGCCTCCGGAAGTCGATGCCCGGAGATGAACCACGATCGCCGCGCGCGGGTGTGCGTTGGCGCTTCGGGACACCCTGCTGGAGCCGCGCCGAGCGTGGGCCGATCGTCGAGCTGCACATCGCGAAGGTTCCCGAATGCCACGGTTTTGAGAGGCCGACCCCGGGGCTCCTTGCGGTCTCTGGAGCAGCGCAGTCCCAGCTCATCGAGGGCGCGTACGATTTCGGTAGCGGGTTGAAGCTGCAGAATGCCACGAGTCGGCCGGGAAAGAGCGCAGCCTGGAAATTCCGCGGCACTCCAGTCGTTTTCAGCCGCTGCGCCCGGCGCACTCATCGTCGACGGCGCGGCTGGGACCGGCCGAACACGTATCAACGTTGCGGCGCGGAGGATCGCACGCTGAATTCCGGCACGGGGCCAGGCAGAGGTACCAGGTCGCGTGCCGAGAAGCCCGGAGATGAGCTGGTCGGGATTGAGCAGGTGTGCGAGGGCTGGCTGAAAATGTTGATGGTAATCGACCATCCGGGGCGTGAGCTGAGCTGACGCCGGGCCGGCTAACATGAGAGGGAGGAGAGGGGCAGCAAGAGACGAGGTACGCGTGCAGTCGAGTGCTTTACCTGGGTATTAACCTGGGTTGACGAGGTTCGCGCGCTTCGCGGTCTTCCCGCTTCTTCGAAACGCCTTTGCGCGCTTCGGCTTTGCCTCTTCGTCGTCGCCCGGCGCCAGCCCGGCTGCGCGCCTGGGCCGGGCAGCCTGGCCTTCCCGGTCATCCCGGTTCCACTCTGCTGGAACGTCCCAGGCGAGGATCTCGCGCTTTGACCAGAAAGCTCCGGGCAAAACTTGCGGCGCTGCGCCTCGCTCTGAGACGGCATTCGCGATCCACCGGATAGACTCGCGATTAGCTTGTGCGCCGATGGCCACCGCTGCACAAGGGGCGCGCCTCTTGCCCGCGTCTCTCGCGGCCCCTGGTCATCCTCACGTTGTGAAGCGGTGACTGCGACTGGGGCCGATCAGAGGCGCGTTCCGGTCGGTCGCTTGCAACGCGTTGCCCAGCAGCGATTCAGACCACAGGGCCAGCCAGCGATGTCGGCATGCGAACGGCGTTGCTAGATCAAAGCCGCAGCCAGCGACTGTAGCGTGCGAGCAGGCGGTAAAGGGATCCGGGGCCGCGCAGCGAATCAATAATTCCGGCGCGCCTGAGGCCGTCGCTCAATCGTCGCCGCCATCTTCCATCCGTACCGTGTACCGCGGTCAGCTGGACCCCATAGGAGATGATGTGAGGCGATGGCTTGCGCGGTATCCGCCGTGGCGAGTCGCCGCGTTCGAGGATGCCGTGCCGGCAAAAAAACTGAACCCAGTGATACCTTAGGGGTTCTGGTTGAACTGCGTGATGTCGCGGTCCCAACGAGGCCTCGATCTCGCCTCGGCGCTTACGGAGTGCGGATGCACCCTCAACGGACCACTGCGCGCAGCAGCCAGCGCATGTGCGAAGCCTCCGCCGAATGCGCCGATCCAGCGCGCTGGCAATGCACCAGCCTGGGCGGGCAGTCTGGCTCGAGCGGAATCGGATCGCGCATCTTACGCTGGGACAGCCCGATGACGATGAAGCCCGGGGCAACGGTGTTGGCAACCAAAAGCGCCGAGTGACTGTCGGATCCAGATAGAGGAAGATTGCCGGATCGGTTTGGACATCCCACACGAAGCTGTTGGCGCGGGCTGGGATCGCCGACGGAGCAGACGGTCGCGGCGATCCTGGCGATCCTTCCGGGGATGGGGCCGCCAGCGCTCGGCCAAGGCGTCCCGCCACATATCCGCTGCTTCCCAGTCACCATCGCGCTACGCGAGCGCCGCTCTCCTGGCGCTCGAGCGTATCGGAGAGCACGAAGGCCCTGAAGTCATGCCGGTGAAGCTGGCCGTCCCATGGCCTCCCCTCGCGCGCCTTCAATCGGACATATCCAGGCGTGGCGTAAGAGGCGCCAGGCCAATCGGTGCATTCGAAGTCACTCTGGCTTCTGGATCTCTGCCGTCCAGAACGGCGATGACCGACCTGAAGGGTGCGTACCGAGCCGTAGCTGGATCCGGTCAGCGTCGCCGCCGCGCCAGGCAGGGAGAGGTGACGAGACCAACCGCCAGCCAGACCAGAAGCGCCGGGCAATCAAGTGCCCTCCCGGATTCGGGGACGGGGTACGCGTCGCTCCTGACCCACACCGCGTACCGGTCTCGACACCGGGGACCGGCCGGGTTGGTTGCGGCCATGAACCCGCGACTTCCTGCAACCGGACCGGGCGGAGTGACGACGTTAGCCGCGCGATCGGTGTGCCGGACGCGGCTGGTCCGGCATTGCTGGATATCGTGATCGCGCACCGCCATTGCCCATCCGCGCCTTCGCGCCAGACTTTCGACGTAGCGGCCCCTCGATCGGGTCAGGCCGAGATGCCCTGCCGAGTCCGGCACGGTAATGCGATTGGATCCGTAGGTATATCCCAGGTCTCCCGCCAGGCAGAGACAAAAACCGCACCGTCCGAGCCCATGAGATCAACGTGGGTGCCGGATGGCCATGGCCCGCGTGACCATCTGCCGAAATCGCTTCCCGTTCCCACGCAGGCAGGCTGGTCCGTCAGCAGTGACCCGGGCGTCCTCGGTCCAGTAGGGAAGGATGCTCATCCACGTCGCCCGTGGCGGCGGCACGCGCGACCAGGGCGCGATCCCGTTCCAGCAGGGTCCGGACGGCGGCATCGCGATCTACCCGCGCCTGGCACCCGGCAACCGGTGATCAGGCCCAAGGCACAGGACACCCACAGCGTTTGCTTCAATGAAGTCTCCTCAGATTTGGGCCCCACGGGACGCGCAAGCGCGTGGGCAAAAGCCGCGGTACATGCTGGCACATTCTGATAAGGCTGAATCGCTCCCCAGAGCGCCGCGCCTCAGAGCAACGCCAAGAATGCAGAACGCAAAGCCGTGACGCCGAGAAAATCAGCCCACGGAAGTGGGGCCAGACAGTGACAGCAGCGCCTCCCCGAACAAGACCAGGACCACCTGAAATCATCGATTGGTGAGCAATACGTAAACTGGAACGAAGGCCATA
>ERZ1370068.10632-contig-9314_pt1 | contig 39239 bp, 66 predicted proteins | sample MGYA00561227_ERZ1370068 | MGnify/ENA primary metagenome ERZ1370068 (study PRJEB38410, sample SAMEA6850437) | metagenome | study: Metagenomic assessment of the ecological functions of the soil: analysis of the soil microbiota associated with the...
CCGGTCGATATCCTCGGGATCACGCGGCACCGGTAATGGGGTATGGCACCAAGATCGGCATCGACGCGACCCGAAAATGGCATAAGCGAAGGCTTCGCGCGCCAATGGCCGGATGCGATCGTCATGGACGAACAAAACCAAACAGTATGTGGACTCTGTCTGGGATAAACTTGGACTATGAAGGCTGACTCTCTCCGCCAAACCAAAACCGCAATATCTAAAATCCAAGATCGCCGACTACGCGCGCCTGGTGCGCTCCTCCCATACCGTGTTTGCTTTGCCGTTCGCGCCTCTCTCGATTGCCTTGGCGTGGCCGAGGCATCCGTAACGCTGCGCGGTTTCTTGTGGATCTTGATCGCCATGGTGAGCGCACGCGCAGCGCGGCGATGGATTTAACCGCTTGGTCGACCGCAAGTTCGACGCGCTCAACCCGCGCACGCAAGCCTGGGAGTTGCCCACCGGAAAAGTCAAAGTTTGGGAAGCGTCCTTACTGACGACCACAGCGTCGCTGTTGTTCGTCTTTGCCGCCTACCAATTGAGTTGGCTATGTTTGTTGTTAGCGCCGGTGGCGCTCGCCATTGTGTTTTTCTACTCGTTAACCAAACGATTCACTTGGGCATCGCACCTCGTTTCTTGGGCTGGGTCTCGCGCTCGCCCCGATCGGCGCTTGGCTCGCAGTGGCGGGTCCAGCGATCACATTTGCCGAGCTGGCCAGTGCCGCTATTATTGGGCCTCGCAGTGCTCTTCTGGCTCGCCGGCTTCGATATCATCTATTCACTCCAAGATCGCGATTTCGACCGTAAACAAGGCCTCCATTCGATGCCGGTGCGATTCGTCCGGCACTGCCGCTGCATTGCGGCTGTCGAGTATTTTTCATGTCGCAACGATCGGTTTTCTTGCGCTGGTCGGCGTCACGGCCGGCCTCGGCATCATCTATTGATCGGGTTTGGCGCCGTTGCCATTGTGCTTTTCTGGGAGCATCGAATCGTCGCACCGAATGATTTGTCCCGCATCAATCGAGCATTTTTTGATTTTAATGCCTACATGAGCATCGTTTATTTCGTCGCCACTTTGGCCGATTTGGTTTTGATCTCCGGCGCTGCGACTGCTTTGCAATGAGCTTGCTGCCGGCCGCCGTCTTGTTTCTGACTCCGGCGGCATCGGCGGTTTTTCCCGCCGGAGTGCGGCGTGTTAATGTTACCGTCTTGCTGATTTATGTATTTTCGAAGTCTTGCCGAGAGTTGCTATTGACAGCAGTTTGATTGTCGCGATGAGAACACTCTTTCCGGAATTCGTGGGCAAGCTGGTTATCGGTCAAATCCTCTTACACCCGGCCAGCGGCGTGTTTGGTGCGGCAATCCATAGGTTGCCGGCGAGCAGCTAAATGATCATAGCCCACCTGCGCTTCGCAACATCCATAGCTAGACCGTAGCTAGACCGTCAGTTTAGTCAGTCTTTGCGTCCAGCTTTCCGCGGTTGGATTGACGCTTGACTCAAGTGGATTTCGGCACAACGCCCGATCGGGGGATTGCATTTCAACAGGGGATAAGTATGATTTTGCACGAGGTCGCGAAAGGTGGAAAAACTATGAAAACAAAATGCTTCCTGGGTTTCTTGTCCGTAGTTATTTTCCTCTCAGGCTGCGCGAGCATGCAGACGGCCACCGAAGTCAATTCCGGCCGCCAGGCTTATATCACCGGCAATAACGAAGTCGCCAATGCTTATTTTGTTAGCGCCGCGCAAAGAGATCCCAACTATATTTACGGGACTGCCCTACGCCAGGGAATTTGGAGTTACGTTGGCAGAACCGAGTATGCCGCTGGGCAGGTTTCCCCAGGCGAGAGAGGCGCTTGACCGGGCGCTATCGGCTAACAACGACGAGAATATCGCTAGACTCTACTTGGGCCTGACTTTGGCGCAAACCGGTGATCGCCAGAAAGGTCTGCAAGAAATCGAAAGTAGCATGAAAGGCATGCAGAGTTGGCTTGAGTATATCACTGAGACCTTTAGATATTCGTTTGGACGTTTCTGGGATCCTGGCTTACGAGATACGCTCAGCGATCAAAGGTGATCTTGCAATGATCTCCAGTCGGGACCTTGACTGGCAAAAGCTCATTACCGCGAGCGAGTGGCTAGGAAAAATGATGGAAGAAGAGGGCGATAAGGCGCGGAAGCAACAAGCTGAGGAAGAGTCCCGGGACAGCGGAGGTCGCGGCAATCAGCCTTGATTGCCAATGCCGCTTATCGATAGAGCGGCGCTACGTTCTGCACGTGGTTAGTCTTCTGGAAGTTTTCCTCGTCGTCCACCTGGGCGAGGAGCTGACTCAGGGACTGAAGGATCTTGTCTTTTGCCTGGCTGTCCGGAGATAAGCAGAAAAGCCGAGCGGCGGATTGATGCCTGAATGGTACGGCGGATATCCCCACTTTTCATAGTTGTGGTAACCCTCGACCATCACCTTGCTAGCCAAGGTAATACCGCTTTAAGGGTCTCAATACCCTTTTCATTTTGCCCCAGCTGCAGTTGGGTCATCCCGAGACTAATCCAAGCAATCTCGTTATCAGGATTCACCGCTAGGGCTCGTTGCAAGATCGCGGAAGGCGTCTTGATACCGTTGCTTGCGGTAATAGGCGCGGCCTAAATAGGTGAGGCTGTCCTTATAGGTGGGATCAACCGTGACGACTGCCTCGAAGCGCGACAACGGCTTTGTCCATATCGCCGCCCCTGCCTCTCAAGAACTGGTCTCGTCCCTCTTCGTAACGCCCGCCTGTGCCAAACCTGGGAAGACTATTGGAACAGCCATAGATAAGAAAGGCGACGAGCAAGAGCTTTTTATAATCCACCTATGGTTCTCCAAATCAGAGTTCGGCGCTGAGCTGCGCGAAGTAATTTTACGAGCCAATTACAAACTACTCACTGATTACCATCGGAGGATATTGAAGGCAAGAATGACTCCTGAATTGACTTATCGGGAGCCAGAAAAATCGGCGGGCTCTTTCTACTCTCGGTTCACGGTCTAAGGCGAGAGCTTTTTCAACGACCTGCTTTGGCCGTATGATTATTAGAGAGCATCCGCTGTCGGTCAAGTGCGGTCAAAATAAAAAGGGGAAGCCATCTCTGACTTCCCCTCTTTGGTTGAGTTTCTAAGTTTCGCTTAGAACGCGTAGCGCCAGGCAAGAATTACGTTCACCCAATCCCCACCGCTTGCCCGGTCTCCGCGTTGGCCTTGCTGAAGATTTCGGTCCTGCGCTGTAGCGCCTTGGCCGTTCCGTTAGATTCGATGCGTCGTACCAGAGAAAATTGGCGCCGACGCTCATAGCAGGCGCAATGAAGTACCAAAGATCCCATTCCCGCAACAGCACCCTCTCACGGTGAAACTGACCGCCGTTTATAGTAGCGGGACAATTGTCACATTTAAAGTTGTCGCGCTCGAAGTGCGTGCCAAAAAGTATCGACCCCGGCGTGTTCGATGAACCCGTCAGAAAACCCTTCGGGCTCCAGAGAAATATATCGTGCGCGATCAAGAACACGTCAGCCGACGGGTCGCCTTTGAAGGCTTGGCTACAACATGGCGTAGTGGTTGCCGCCGTTGAAGTTCATGTTACCCGCGATGGCTCGTAACCGGTATGGCCCGACGGTGTACTGAAGCCCAAAATTGACGTAGTTCTGGCGGCCCGCGCCCACAAGCGTGCCCGTGTCGTAAATGGTCGTTTGCGAGTTGGCGCCATTCTCGTTTTCCCGTACCCGCGAACGTTACAGGAGTTGTGCACTGCGTTGGCCCCGTTCTGGCGGGCGTCAACGGCGCAATACCACCAACCCATTTCAAATTTCAAACCGGAGAGCCATTTGTTCTTAACGTCGGCCAACGGGTCGATCCCCAAAAACGCCACTAAGTCTTTCTTATCCGTATACATAAAAGTGTTATCGCCACCCCTTGCCTGGAACGGCATAAGCAAGCTGGAACCGCGAAATTCTTCCGGGAATGCCGATGCCGTTCAGCGAACGATCATCCCAGTTAAAGACAATGCCAAATCCCGAACTGCCGGTATTGAAACCGTTGTTGCGGCTCATAAGATCGTAGTCCGCTTGAGCCCCGGTGGCGCTCGATCCTTGGCGGATCGTACCACCGGCGCTGGTCGAAATGTCGTTACCGAAATCAATCGTCGGCAGGAATGGATTCAAGTTCTCCGCATGGAAATGCACCACGGCCCGCTGAAACAGACTGTTGCCAGCCAAAGCCGTCTCAGATCGAAGGTCGATTCAATTTCCCACAAACAATTGTCGATGCAATAAAAGAAACCCGGCCGAAAACGCCGCGCCTCTATTTCGCCGTTGGTCCGCTCATACTGGTCCTGTCCCTGGTTAAAGTACATGCGCCACTGTGTTTCGATAGTCGCGCGAAAACCCCACGACTTATCTGCCGCTTCGATGTTCAACCCGTTGCCCGGACGATAACTGAACGTCGGCAGCGCCGCGGCCGCCGCCGTGGCCTCCTTCTTCATCTCGACCTGCTGATCTTTTAACTGCGAGAGCTCCTGCTCGAGCGACTTGATCTTGTCATCGACGCTCTGAGCAAATGCCGGAGCCGCAGCAAAAAGCGCGGCGGATAGCAGTGCTAGCTTTACGAACCTCGTCTTCATTTTGCCTCCTTGTTCCTCCTAATTCTTTTTTGCTTCTTAATGGAAAATCCTGAAAACAATCCCCTCACGCTTGGCGCACATCAGGATTTCCGAAGGTTTTACTTTAATATTGGCCCTTCCAGCAATACGCGGGTAGTATGATTTTTCCGCGTTAGCCGGGTGATAAGGCTACATTCATACGACTTACGGCCTAGCTGGTTAGGCATTTTAGCGGTTTATAGCCGGCTGCTGGGAACCTATTATGACCTCGCAACAGTCTAACGAGAGTTCACGGGCGGCTCGTCGAGGTTTTTCTCCCCCAGGATAATCCTTTGGATATCGACGAATTTTGTGTCAAAGGAAAAGCATCTGAGGAGTGAGAAGTGGGCATGCTGCGATTTGTCTGCTCAATGAAAATCCGGCTCGCGTTGATCACCGCGTTTTGCGTGGCAACGGGAACGGCATGCGCGCCGCGTATCGCTTCGACTGAGCCCTAACGAAGGCGCGCCGGCGACGCCGGTGCATGTTTCACTCGAATACTTAGTCGGCTGGCCGCGCGTCGAGATCGGCGGCATAATGCTGGACTGGCCTCAACTCAACCTCGTCGCAGCGAAGCCGGAACGGAACGGCGTTCCCGGCGAAGAGCTGGTGTGGATCGAAGACAAGATTTTGCAATTCAAGATTCCGGATCTGCCGCCCGGTGAATACGTCGTCACGATTCATGACGACAAAGGACCGCCCGACGATTTGATCTATTCCTTCTTGGAAACTACTGCCTATGTCATTTTCCCACCGGTTTTGGCCGTTCGTTTTTCGCTCCAATCAGACGCAGTTCATCGCTGCGCGTGCTGCCGCACAATTAAAATAAAAGTCTCTCGATCGGCGAGACCGCAATGATGGATCGAGTCTTGCCGCCGGCGGGAAGCGCACTCCCGCGCAGTCGTGGTCACTCACGCCGTCGTAGCGCGGCCTCGATTTATGTCATGCGGGTGGCAATCCGATCGAGCATCGCGGCGAAATGACCAAAGGGTCTTTGGTTGAACGTTTTCGGCGACTGATATTTTCCCGCCCGTAAAACTTGACTCCACCTCGGGTCGACCTGTATCATTGTGCGGAAGATTTCAATAAGAGGTGTAATGCATGCATATAAAATCCATGATTGCGCTTCTTCTATTCGTCGCATGGGTTTCCGGGTGTTCGTCTGTCTCCATGCCCTCCATGCCTTGGAGCGGTGCCAAAGCTGATCCGAGCGCCGAGGCGCTGTTCGACGAAGGCATGCGCAACTTTAATGACAAACGTTACGTGCGCGCGATCGATAATTTCTCCAAGCTCAGGACCGATTTTCCGTTTCACCCGCAGATGATGCAGGTGGAGTTGAAAATCGCCGACGCCTACTATCTAAATCAGCAGTATCCGGAAGCGATCACCGCCTTCAAAGAATATCAGTCGATGCATCCTACCAACGAGCAAATTCCCTTTGTCACTTTGCGCTTGGGGCAGTCGTATTTTGATCAATTTAGCGCCGCCGATCGGGATCAAAAAATACCGAAATTGCCAAAGGATATTTTGAAAATGTCATTACGGCTTATCCCAAATCGCCCGAAGCGGCTGAAGCCCGTGAGAAACTTGCGAAGTGTGCTCGAGTACCTCGCCGAACATGAATTCAGCATAGCCGAGTTCTACTTCAAACAAGAGAAATACCCTGCCGCGCGCGACCGTTTCGAAGAAATCGTGCGCAAGTACAAAGACACGCCGACGGCGGTAAAAAGTCTATTTTATCTTGGCGAAAGTTATCGCAACGAGAGAAACGCGATTCGGGCCACTCTGGCCTACGAAGCCTTGATCCAACATTATCCGAAAACCCAATTCGCCACCGACGCTAAAGTTCAACTGGCTCTGGTGGAGAAAGAAAAACATGACCCTTTGGCCCTCTTGCTCATGCGCGATCGTCGGCCCTCTGCCGCGCCGCCACCTGAGGTCAAGGAAGATCCGGCGCTGGCGAAGCTGAAAAGATTTAAATCTTGTCGCGAAGACGGAGGTGGTTCACGAGGAGCCCGGTGCCGAAGGGGTTTTCAGCCGGGTGGCGACCAAGTTAAATCCTTTTTCCTCGGATAGCAGCCAAAAAACCGAGGAAAAGGAGCCGACTGCCGTTGAGATGCTCGCCAAGCGTAGCCAAGCGCAAAGAAAGAAGAGTCCAGTGGCGTTCTGGCGTCGCTGTGGCCCTTTGGCTCCAATAGCTCGAACGGAGCTGTGGCGAAAAGCGATCCGAAAACAACGGACGCCTTTGTCAGCCAGGATCGATAGTTCGCTCAAACAGAAGGGCATTGACTCAGCGAGCCAGTCTACTGTGAAGCTGCCACCGGTAGCACTGCCCAACACCGATGATATGGCGGCGAAGCCGGCCAAAACGGCTGATGTCGCGACACTGTTGAGTTCCGTCGACTGTCCAATTTAAAGAGCGGCGGCAAAGATGGGAACAGCCTTGCCGCCGGCGCCGGAGATGGCAGAGGGCTTCAAAGATCCCGCGGTTATACAAGCGGCAAAAGCAAAAGCGGAGCCGCAACCACCCTGCAGGACGTCCAAACCAGCGGGATTTTGAGCAGCATCGACCAGAAGCTCAAGACTCAAGGCGTTGAACCTGGGAAATTACGAGGCAGCGCCCACGCCGGAAGAAACCAGTGGAAGGCCGTTGCCCAGAAACCGACTAACATCGAGCTCGAACCCAAGTTGAGTCTCGAAAAAGGCCCTCTGTTCTTGAGTCCGGCGGACATGCAGAAAGCGCAGGAAAAACCCACATCGAAACCGGAAACAATTAAAACCTGATGCGGTGGATACACAGGACATTCCGTCCAGAATCCTCGTCAAGGGACCTGTGCAACCAAAAGCATCTACGGTCTCGACCAAACCGGCCGAAACAAAAGCCCTCTCGGTCGCGGATGATGCACCTAAAGGTGTTTTCGATCAAATACGCCAGGACATGGAAAATGTTAGCAAAGCGCTCCAGCCCGTTTAGTTGGTAGAAGTCTGAATCTAGCATGAGGCTTGAGGGCTGGAGTAAAAAGGATCCAGGTATTTCCGATCCGACTAAGCCGCGCTTTCTTCACCTTCTCGCGTACACCTTGTCCCCAGAGCGCAGTCAGAATTTAATCCCGCCTGCGTCGACCGAAGGTTGAGGATTGCCGACGCGGACTCGAATACCAGATTTCAACAAACTCAACGGATCGACGATCAGCCAATCGCCGTTTTTAAGACCTCGGACGATTTCCACGCGCTCGCGCTCGCTTGCGCCAAGCGGTAACTTCCTGACGCACCGCACGGTCCCCGGCCAGCTGATAAACATAATTCTTGCCGCCATCGGAGATGACGACCGGGCGCGGCAACCAAAGGGTTTTCGACCTCTCGTATCAGGTGCAATCGCCGCCTCCGCTGAAGTTCCCGGCTTGCACCCGCTCGCGCACAGAGGCAATGCCGATCTCGACTACAGCGATCCGGTCACCGTCTGTCGGAGGGCGTTCGACGCGAATCACTTTTCCATCAAGTATTTTCTCCGGCGCCGTCGACTCGATAACTTTGGCGCTCATGCCGGCGCGAACGGCGCCAGCAAATTCCGCGGGAATAGTGGCCTTCATTCGAAGCGCGGCCAAATTGGCGATCGTCACAATCGTGCTCGATGCCGCGATCGTCGCGCCAGGATTCACGTGACGCTTAAGCACAACGCCGCCGACCGGGGTCGTCACCCGGGTGAATCCCTGGAGCGCTCGCGTTTGGGTCAACAGCGCTTCTTGTTGCGCCACCTGCGCCCGCGCTAGCTCGGTTTGCGCGCGCGCCGTTTCCATTGTCGCCGTTTCCTGCTCAACATCGCGCCTGGCGATTAAATCTTGTCGGTATAGTTCTTCGATGCGCGCCAGTTGTTTCTCGGCGCCATCGAGTTGCTCTTTGGTTCGTTTTCAATGACTTTCGCGCAGCGCTCAGAGCCGCTTCGAGCTCGGTGAGGCGTTGTGTCAGCGTAGCTTGACTCGACGATGGCAACGACGGCATTGGCTGGCACGGCATCGCCGACATTAAAGCGCACTTCGGTGACTTTACCTGCCAGACGGGACGTAACATCAAGCTCATTGAGGGGTAAAAGCTCGCCCTTTGCGCGTACGGTCGCAGGCCCGACATGCTGCCGCACGCGCGTGACTCGAACGATGATTTCCGGTTCGCCGCCAAGCCAGTTGGGCAAGAATCGGAGCTCTGAAGCGAACCAGGCGACACCAACGATCAAGGCGACGATCGCGCTCGCAAACCGACCCAAACCCAAAGGCTGATGGGAGTGAAATTATGACGCGGTGGAGACACCCATCGGCACCTAGAAAACCACCGTTAAATCTTTGTTGCTGACGAAGAAAAAATTTCGCCGACCGAAAAAAAGGGCTACCGGCCGTGTCGACTGGGTAGCCCGGAAGTCAATGTGAACCAATTCAAAATCGGCTCACGCCATGAGCTAAGGCGCCTTATGCGGTGCCGGATTGCTGATGCTCAGCTCCGCACCAAGCGCCGATGCTTCCGGCGCCGCAGCGCCGCTTGCGGTCACGCCCACGCATGCGCGCCGGTAATGACACCAAGAATGCTTGGCCCTTCTCCATGTAAAGATACATGACCGGCGTAATGTACAGGGTCAAAACCTGAGAAATGAGCAAACCACCGACGACAGCGACACCCAAGGGTTGACGCGCCTCAGCACCAGCACCCCAGCCGATCGCGATCGGCAAAGCGCCAAAAATCGCCGCCATCGTCGTCATCATGATCGGCCGAAAACGCACCAACGCCCCCTCGTAAATCGCTTGCGCCGGCGGCTTGTTTTCGTTGCGTTGCCCTTCGAGCGCGAAGTCGATCATCATAATCGCGTTCTTTTTCACGATACCGATCAGCATGATCAATCCCACGAACGCATAAATACTCAAATCCATATTGAACAAATACAAAGCGATCAGGGCACCGAGCCCGGCGGAGGGTAAACCGGAAAGGATCGTTACCGGGTGGATAAAGCTCTCGTAAAGAATTCCCAAGACCAGATAAACGACAAATACCGCGAGAACCAAGAGCACCCACAAGCTTTTGATCGACGACTGAAACTCTTGCGCGGTCCCTTGAAAACTCGTGCTAACGGAAGCAGGAGAGTCTCGCGCGCCAGTTTATTGATCTGTTCGACGGCATCGCCGAGCGCCACGCCTTCGCGCAGATTGAATGATATCGATCGCCGATGGCAGCTGTCCCGAGTGGTTCACCGAAAGCGGACCCACCGTTGTAAGCAAGCGTCGCCAGCGCTCCCAACGGCACCATGGGCTGGGCCGTTCCTGCTTGACCGGTGGTAGACCTGATGTTTAGCAGCGACAGCGCCGATGGGTCATTTTGGAACTTCGGATCGAGCTCGGGAATAACCTGATACTGATTGTTCGGCGTATTGATCGTCGAGACTTGCCGGGTCGCATAAGCGCTCAAAACGCTTCCTCGACTTGGCGTTGCGAGATTCCCTGAGCGGTAATCGCCCATGGCGGAGGCCCGGTCTCGGTCCAGCACCACTTTCAGCTGGGGATTGTTGAGCTGTAAATCACTGCCGAGCATCGCGAAAATCTCCCATCGCCCGCAAGCGTTCTTCGAACTGCGCCGCAGCGCGATAGAGCTCGGGTGCGTCAGGGCTCTGCAGCGTGAACTGGTACAAGCTTCGGCTGAGTCGACCGCCGACCCGAATAACCGGCGGATTCTGTAATGAGACGCGGATGCCGGGCACGCGCGCCAGCTGGGCCGGAGCTCACGGATCAATTCGTCCGCGCTGAGCGATCGACACGATTTTAACCATGACGATGTCGAGCAAACAGCTGGCCGCTGCGACCGCGCTTTGAGTTTAACGAAGATCCGGCCCGTGTTGCCGGACAAACCGACGCCACGCCCACGCCGACGCTCGAGAAAAACGACTCGACGTTGCGCATCTCTTGCCGACGATAGCGGCCAGCTGTTGCTGGTTGCGCACCATCTGGTCGAAGGACACTCCTTGAGCGCCTTCGGTGTTGATCAGCAACTTGGCCGGTGTCTTCGCTCGGGATAAAGCCCTTTGGCACTAATGCGAACATATGGAATGTCGCTTCCACAGAACGACGAGCGACGCCACCATCGTAGTCACGTGGTGCCGCATCACCCACGCCGGAGTCACTTCGTAGCCCCGATTCATGCAGATCCAGGCAGCGTCCGAGGAACATGATAGAGCCGTCCGTGCTTCTGGTCGTGCGGCGGGCGCAAGTGGCGGCTGCACAACATCGGCGTGAGGCTAAGTGAAATAAACCCGGAAACAGTATCGCTACGCAAATCGTCACGGCAAACTCGCGTAAGAGCCGGCCGAGCATGCCGCTCATGAACAGCACGGGAATAAACGCCGCCACGAGCGAGATCGTCATGGAGACAATCGTAAAGCCGATCTCCTGAGCGCCCCGAACAGAAGCTTCGTAAGGCTTCTCACCTTCTTCCATATGGCGCACGATATTTTCGAGCACGACGATGGCGTCATCGACGACGACGAAGCCGACGGCCAGAGTCAACGCCATCGAGCGACGAGATTATCGAGGCTGTAGTCGAGCAGGTACATGACGGCGAAGGTGCCGACGATGGACATCGGCAGCGCCAAGCTCCGGAATGACCGTCCGCCGAGACGTTGCGTAAAAACAAGAAGATCACCAGGATGACCAGCACGATGGTGCCGATCAGGGTCAACTGGACGTCGTGCACCGACTCAGCGGATCGACTCAGTACGATCGAAGAAGAAGTCGAGTTTAACCGATTGCAGGATTTGCGTCCGCAAACCCGGAAGAATTTCTTTGACCGAGTTCACCACGTCGACGACGTTGGCGCCGGGTTGTCTTTGAACGCCAATAATGACGGCCCTTTTATCTTTGAACCAGCTCGCGACTTTATTGTTTTCAACGCTGTCGATGGCTCGACTCACGCCGATATCTTGGATCCGCACCGGCGCGCCGTTGCGGTAGAGTGACGACCATCGATTGGAAAGGCTGCGCCGTTCATCAATTGGCCGTCGAGAGACCAATGTGTAAGCTTGGTTCGAGAGCATCTAAAGTGCCGACGGGGAGATCCGACGTTGCCGCGCTGGATCGCCGCTACGACGTCGTCTACTGCCGATCTGATCGAACACGCCAGCTGATTCGGATCAAGCTGCACGCGGACGGCATATTTTTGGGAACCGAGACGTCGACCTGGGCAACGCCGCTCACCATGCGAGATCGCGCTGCGCCAGGATCGTCTGGGCAAACTCGTCCACCGTCGATAGCGGCAACGTGTCGAGGTCAGGGCCGAGAACATGATGGAATTATTTGCCGGATTGACCTTCGCGATACGACGGCGGGCTCGTCATGGTCGGCGGCAGATCGCGCGCCGTGCGCGCGATCATCGCTACACGTCTTGCGCGGCGGCATCGACATTCCGTGCTCAAAGTGAACTGTAGGGTAATTTGCGTGCGACCAAGAGTACTCGTCGAGCTCATCGGATCGAGACCGGCGATCGTCGAGAAGTTTTCTCGGAGACGGCGTGGCCACGCGAGAGAACGCCATGGTCTCGCGCTGGCACCCGCCCAAATTGGCGCTGACGGTGATCGGTCGGAAAATCGACCGTCGGTAGATCGCTGACCGGGAGTGATTTGTATCCGAGCGCGCCGAAGATGACGATTCCGAGCATCACCAGCGTCGTCGCGACCGGGCGACGTATGAAGAGTCCCGAGATATTCATGACGCACCTCGTTCTTCGCCCTTAGTTTTGCTTTTGGCGTCGATCGCTGCGCCTCCGCGCTGGCAGCCTCGTCAGTCTTCGCAGGGTCTTTAATATCCACGCGCGCGCGCCAGGACCGAGGAGAATTGGCCTTCGCGCACGACCATTCTCGCCGGCGGCGGGCCTTTTGATGCACCGATTCGCCTTGTTCGGGTCTGGCCGACGGTGACGAGCCGTTCGCTCGACCACGTTTGTCTCCGATCACCACAGACACTTGTTGGCCTTCGGTCCGGCCTGAATCGACTCCACGATGGAATGACGACCGCGTCCACCTTGGGTCGTCAGAGTCAATGCCGCGACGTTAACGAATTGCCGGGCGCAGGCGGCGCTCGCCGTTCGCTAAAGACACCCTTGAGTCTGACGTTCCAGGCTGGAACGATCGGCAGCGTTATCGATAAACTCTAGGCCGTCCCTGCTCCGGGCGCCGCTTCGTCCGATGGAAACGATGCGTCGATAAGGGAGTTTACCGCTCGCCATGTGTCGCTTTGGGAGCGGTTAGATACTGTCCCGGCACGTGCGAAGGCAAAAATCCAGGGCTGACCTGATTGATCACGACCAGCGGCGCGCCAAATCGTGTGACCCGCGCTGAAATTCCCGTTCGTTGATGAGAAAGCTACCGACCCTGCCGCTCACCGGAGCGTAAATGTAGCAGTAGCTCAGCTGGACTTTGGCATGTGTCCACCGCGGCCCTATCCGCCTCGACGACGGCTTGCGCCGCGTCCGCGTTAGTACGAATCTGATCGTACTGCTCCTTCGATACACACTCCTTGTCGACCAATTCGGCGTAGCGCTTGACCTGCTCGCGCGAGTTGACCAGTTGGGGCGTTATCGCGGGATAGATGTGGCTTCGGCCTGTTTAACCGCCGCCTCGAAGGGTCGAGGATCGATGGTAAAAGCTGAGCTGATCCTTTTTTACGTCGTCCCCTTCTTTAAAATGTATTTTATAGATAACCCCGGTCACTCTGGCTCTCGATCGCCCAACCGTCGAATAGGCTTCGACGTTGCCGACGGCGCGGATCTGCGTCCGGCACGCTTTTCTGGACTGCCGTGGCAACTAGAACGGGAACGGTTTCACCCGAGCCCGCCTCCAGCCGACCCTGCGCTGCTGACCGCCGGTTGAAGGGGCTGCCCGCTGTCGCCGTCCCGCTCTGTTCAGAGGCGCGTTTGAAGGCGCTGCTTTGAGAGTTTGTTAAGTGACCAGGATTGGTATTGTTGGAAGCCAGCGAAGCCGATGACGACGAGAGGAATGCGACCACCCAGAGCGTGTTCATATTTTAAGGACCTTAGAAGAGCCCTTTCCCGGTACAATCCCGCGTGTATTTACTTAATCGATCCTGGTTTCAATACGCCGACTCGTGTATCTCCCATCGCCCGTGCCAACTGAGCATCAGCGATCTTGTAGTCATAAGCTGTGCGTATACTATGTTTGTTTGTGCATCAGGTGTAAAAGTCTCCGCGTCGGTTATTTCGATGATCGATCCGACCCCACGCGTAGCATCCTGCGCCAAATCGAGGGTTTTCCTTGGCGGCCTTGGCCGCACGGACTCCGTCGCGTTGATGCGCTCCTGGGTTTCCACCACCTCTAAAGGTAGCTCTGCTACCACATCGAGGCGCAATCAGTTGCCGGCGGTTCCTCCTCCATGAGAATTTGACGTTGTAATAGTTGGCTGCAAGAGTTTCTTCGACTCGGTTGGTGGTGAAAGCGTCGACAGATGAGGATGATCAAGCTTAATTGCACCGACCAGAGGTAGGTTGCAACGGAAAGCGTATTGAGGTTTTGTCCGCCGACGGTTTGATCGCTCGTCACCGCCGCCGCAGGCGGCATCAAAGATAACTATCCAGGCAAATGCGCCGCCGGGCGACGGCAATCAGTTGATCGGAAGCGCGCCGTTGGGCGTCAAAACTTTTGAGCTCGGTGCGCGTGTCAAACGCCCGGGTTCGCGCCTCCGCGCGGATTCATGGAGATTTCCACCTCGGGCGAGTCTACCGCCACACGGGCTGTTCCAGCAGGCGCGGCGATCCCGTAGCGACGTTTCAGAGCGTCACCCAGGCGAATCTTGACCCCGTTCTCAGCGGCAATCAGATCGGCTTGCGCGCTGGCCATCGTTCGCTTCCAGCTCTGGCGACATCGATTTTCGCCCGGGTGCCGACTTCACGTAGAACCCTCTTGCTGCGCGCTACCAGCTGGTCTCGACTTTTGACCGTAGCCTGGCGAACTGTTACAAAGCGCCTGGGATGCTGAGATATACGTAATAAGCCTGCTTGATCGATAGCACGATATCTTGAGTTGGTCGTCTCGTAGTCGTATTTCGTCGCATCCAGTGTTTCCCGCGCCGCCTGAACATTGCCTTCGCGTTTGCCGAAGTTATAAAGCGTCATGTTAGCGATCGCCCTGGCTGCTGAAAGCATCCGCTGCGTGATCATTGCCCCCGTTGGTACTGCTCTGGGTGGTGCGGTACGAGATTGACCATGCTGATGGTCGGATAATGAGCTGACATTTGTTGACCGAGCACCGCTTGCTGAGACCCGACTCAGTTCGTTCAGACGCCTTGATGCGCGGATGATTATCGAGTCCGATGCGCACCGCATCTTCTATGGTAAGCAGCTTTCCGGTCGGCGACGGCGGAAGCCGGCGTCGCCGGTGTCGCACACTGCATCTGAATTTCTGCTGCCTGGACGGAGGCACTAATGACCCAACCAGCACACCAAAATGCCGGCAGTTAATCGAAAGATCTGATCTAACATTGATTTGGGTCATACAGTTCCTCCTGATTGCGCCGGCAGAAATATATTGGTTTTGGTCACTGAAAGCAAAACCGCGGACAAGTGTGACCGCATCGCTGCCCAAAATGCGCTCGGCCACCGCATGGGTGACGAGGTCTCTAAGGCAAGAGCGCGAAGATACGCAGCGGCGCGCCGCTGCCTCCCTTTGATTTTCATCGGCAGCGCAAAAATCGTCGCGCCCTTGGCCGGCAATCGATCCAAAGCGGCAACGTTCTCGAAGATCGGCACGTTCGCTGAGCCGAGAAATTTGATGGACGATGAAATCGCGCGACGGGCCGTGGGTCGATGCTCGGCGTGCATCGATGCCAGACCGCTTTCGCACTTCTCTGTTTGACGAGAAACTCCGCGATCTCCTTCGACAGGCCGGGAAAATGCGAGATCGGTAACATTGCCGGCCTCGTCGGTGCCGAAATAACGCGTTGCGATCGCCCCAGTATTTGCCCCAGCCCGTGTGTCCAGCACAATCGAGCCCGGCGCGATCCGCCCATGATCTTTTCCCAGGCGCGCAGGTCCTCAACTGCGAAATAAGTAATCCGATTGGTTTCGGCCTTGCGCCGAAGATCGATCACGATGCCCGGACCGATGGTTCGCGCCAGGGGAATCTGTTCGGCGGTCCACTTGCCGCTTCGGCAAAGTGAAACGGCGCGCGTCCATGTGCGGTGCCGACGTGTTCCGGAGCCGCTGTAATCGCAAGAAGGCATACCAGTAGCCCGCCGGGGTCCTTCCTTCGCTTACTTTCTTCCAGATGAAACGGCTTGGCGGTCGGCCAGTGATGGGTTTCTTTCGCTGAAAGGATAAGTCAAATCAACCGAGCTTTTTCGTCCAATGCATGCGCAGGCGATATCCATAAAATCAGCGAGAACGACAAAGACGAACGCAGCGTTCTCATCATAGCTCCTCAATTTCTGGCTTTGGTAATCTGAAAAGCGTCAACGGTTTCGCGCCGGATGGCATCGAGTTGGCGGCGGGCATCGCCGAAGTCCGGATTGATCTTGAGAGCGGCTTCGAATTCTTTTTCAGCCTCGGCGCGGCGCCCGCATCGGCGAGAGCCTGCCCAGTTCATAATGGGCAGACGTCGTCGTCCGGACCAAATGGCCAGCCCGTCGCGGTAAAGCAAAATCACCTGATCGCGATTGGTCGATGACTGGGCTTTGTCGAAATATCTCGCGAAAGGCGCGCACGCAGTCTTGCTGCTTTTGATCCTGGACCTGTCGTCCCGCGGCGAGCGCCTCCAATTCTTTGCGTTGGCGGGTGATCTCGGCTCTGCTGCTGGCGGATCTGCTCGGCTTGTCGCTCCAGAGCCCCGAGTTGCAACCCGCCCACACGAGAGCGCCAATGAAAGTTAGATAGAATCCTGTTTCGTCTCGCTTCCATTATTTATTCGCCGGGTAATTTTACGATTTATTATGCTCCAGCCCAAGATAAATTTTTCCTCCGCTTTGATCGGCAAGTCTTTGATGCGCACGCCGACGGCGTCGTAAATCGCGTTGGCGATCGCCGGCGCGACCGGGATCAGCGCGCTCTCTCGCCGATGCCTTTTCGCGCCGAAAGGGCCGTTCGATCGGGCACCTCGACGCAAATCGGATCGATCACCGGCGGCATATCGCCGAGAGAAGGCAAAACGTAATCGACCAGGTTCGGATTGATTAGCTGGTCCCGTTGTCGTAGGCGATCTCTTCGAACATCGCCTGGCCGATCCCGGTGATCGCCGCGCCGGCAAGCTGCTGGCGGCAGCCGAGCGGATTGAGCGCCTTTGCCGACGTCGCACCGCAGTCGCATATTTAAGGAGTTTGAATTTTCCGGTATCCACATCGACTTCGACCTCTGCGGCGCTCGGCAGCGAGAAACCAGAACGCAGAAGTGCTCTTTTCGCCGAATTCGTGCCCTTGACGGAAGTTTTGACCTGTCCCTCGCCGACCAGTGTGCCGCCCTTGCATGCCGAAGCGCTTGAACATCACCTCGGCATAATCCAGTTGCGTTTCCGGCAAGCGAATCTTGCCGTCGGCAAAGCTAGCTTATCTTCCGGAACTGCATATTCCTTCGCGACGATCTGCTTGAGCTGGCGCCAGGATGTCCTGCACCGCCAACCTGCACGGCTTTACCCATGTGAAAAGGTCGAGCGGCTCGACGAAGTCGATCAGATCAACGGTACGACATCGGTGTCGACGCCGAGCACCTGGATTTTCGCAGCGGAATCGCCAGCTCCTTACCGGCAATCTGCGCCAGCACGGTTTCCGAGCCCCGCCCCATCTCCGACGGTGCCGCTGTAATATGGATAGGCTCGCGTCCTCGTTGAGCTTCACCACCGCGCATGAGATCGACGGCGTGATCGTCGCCTTGATCATGCCGACAACAAGCCCTAGTGCGCCGCGCCTAAGTCAGCCGGATTGTTTCCGACGCGACACCTTGGGCCTTGGCTCGCCTTTGTTGAACTTGTTCGAATCCCATCCAATCGACGCTGGCGGCTGCGTCGAGACACTCTTTGAGCCGATCGCGCCGCAGAGTTTCTTCGGTCGACGAACGGATCGCCCTCGTTGTAGCCGTTCTTTTTCTCAGCTCGAGGCGGATCCATCTTGAGCGCGCGCGGCGATGATATCCATCTGCGACCTCGACGGCCCAGGCGGATTGCGAAACGCCGAAGCCGCGAAATGCGCCGGCCGGCGGCTTGGTGGTGTAAACGGAATAGGAATCAATTTTCAGGTTGCGGAATCCTGTACGGACCGCGTGCGGTGTAGCCGGACTTTTCGCTACCCGCGGCCCGATCGTCGGCGTAGGCGCCGGTGTCGAGATGAATCTCGCACTCGCGCGCCACCAAGCGTGCCGTCCTTCTTGACGCCGGTCTTCATGCGAGATCACCGCGGCGTGCTTGGTGATCGTGTAAAATACTTCTTCGCGCGACAGCATCAACGCGCACGGGTCGACCGACGCTTTCTGCGCCAGCGCCACGGCGATCGGCTCGACTTTCCGGTATACTTTGCCCGCCGTAGCCGCCGCCCGAGGTAAAGAGCACGATAACGCGCACTTTGGCGACCGGTACTTTAAAAATATTGGCGAGCTGGGTGCGCACGACGAAGGATTTTGCGTCGTCGCCCAGACGGTGATGCGCCCGCCGGGCTCGACGGACGCGATACAAGCGTGCGTTTCGAGAAAGCTAATGCTGTGTCGCCGGCAGCGTGAACGTGTCCTCGAAAACACTGGTCGGCTTCGGCGAAGCCTTTTGTGAATATCGCCGCGATCGAGCTTGAAGTGAGTGCAAACGTTGCGTGCCTTTCGACCGGTTTGATCTTCAGCCAAATCGGCGAAACCGGAACTCGGCAGTTTGACCGAGATCGTGCACCAGGGTCGCGCCCGATCTTAGCGCTTGGTGAACGTCAAAACCGCCGGCAGTTCTTCGATAGTCGACTTCGATCAAGCGCAGCGCTTCGTCCGCCGCATCGACGCTCAAGGCCGCAACCGCCGCCACCGGATCGCCGACATGCCTGACTTTCTCCACGGCCACGATCGTTTGATCTTTGAACACCGGACCGTAGTAAGGCTCGATGCCCTCGTCGTGCAGAATATCGTCGCGCGTCAGCACCGCCACGACGCCGGGCACTTTCCAACGCCTTGGCAGTATCGATCTTCAGAATACGCGCATGGGTGTACGGACTGCGGAGAATCTTGCCATGGCACATGCCGGGGACGTTCATGTCAGCAAGATACTGAGCTCTGCCGGTTACTTTGGTTTCATAATCCAGACGGCGAAATGTTTTTCCGATATCCGCTAGTTCCATGGAAGTCTTCCGTATTCTACTTTGGCGTTTCTTTCGCAATTCAGCGTGCTCGTGTTCGTGGTTCGTGTTCGTCTGATCACGAGCACGAGCAGCGATCACGATTTTCCGCCACGTTCTTCACCGCCTGCATAATCTCTTGATAGCAACCGCAGCGGCAAAAATTATCCTGCTAGGTAATCGCGAATCTGCTCGTCCGAGGGCCGCGGCGCACTCGTCGAGCAGCGCTTTCGCGCTGAGAATAAATCCCGAGGTGCGAGTAGCCGCACTGCAGCGCGCCGAAACTCCATGAAGGCTTCCTGCACCGGATGGAGCTTGCCGTTAGCGCCTCAATCCTTCCACAGGTCAAAACTTCGCAGCCGTCGGCATCGACGGCTAAAACGAGCAGGCGCTCACCGGCTTGCCGTCGAGCAGCAACGTGCAAGCGCCGCAGACTTGAATATCGCAGCCGAGCTTCGCGCCCGTCGAGACCGAATTGCTCGCGCACGAGATCCAGCAAGCGTTAGCCGCGGCTCGCACCTCCGCGCTCCGCTCCAGCCCGTTCACTTTAAGTGAGATCGCCTTCTTCATCAGCGAACAATTTTCAATTATCAATTTTCAATTATCCATTTCCCAACGCTCGCTCATACTGCCTTCATTGCCGACCGTTTCACCAGAGTCCCAACGATCGCGCGCTTGTATTGTTCCGACCCGCGTAGATCGTCGGTCGGCTGGCACTCTTGCGCCGCGATCTTTGCCCGCTTCGGCAGCCAATTCGGCCGAGATGTTTTTCCCGGTCAGATTTTCTTCCGCTTTTCGCGCGCGCACCGGCGTCGGGACCGACACAGCCGAGCACGATGCGCGCGTTCTCAATCGAATCTTTTACTTCTGCCAACGTGAGCCGCACCGCCACACCAGCTGACGGCTTGTCGACCACTGAGCTGCTGGAAAAGCGAATGTACTCGATACCGGACCGTGAGCCGACACGGCGGCAACACCACCTGCGTGATGATTTCATCTTCAGCGAGGCTTGTCGTATAAAAGTCGAGGAATAGTTCTTCGATGGCAATCGTGCGCGCGCCGTTTGGTCCGACGATTCTCGCTTTGCCGTCAAGCGCAATGAAGATCTGCGACAGATCCGTCAGCGGCTCGCCGGAAGCGAGATTGCCGCCGACCGTGCCCATGTTGCGCACACGAATATTGGCGACTTCTCTTTCGGCTTCGCAAAGAACCGGAAACTTCTCTTTGACCAGTGCCGACATTTCGAGCTCGCGGTGCGTCGTCAGCGCGCCGATGATCAAGCCTTCGCTCACTGTCGTAGCGAACTCCCTTTGAGCTCGGAATATTTTTGATGTTGACCAGAGTCTTGGGCTCAAAGAGCCCCTGCTTCATGAGAATCGTAACATGCGTGCCGCCGGCGAAAACTTTGGCTTCACCGCCATGTTGCTGCAGCAGCGCACACGCTTCGGCCACAGTCGTCGGTTCGAGATAATCGAAATTTCTTCATCTAATTTGTCGCGATCTTTGCGGTAGGCGCGAGGCCCCTGTGCCTGCCCTTCCGGATGGGCAACCACGAGGGTTGCCCCTACATCGATCCGATCCTTTTCCGAGCTTGGCGTCTTTGCGCCTTTGCGGGAGAAATCATTTCGCCGAGTTCTAAATGTATTTCACCTTATCGACGCCGGGAATTTCCACTTTCTCGAAGCGCCAGCGCTCTTTCATCGGCGCCGTGGCGTCGATGCCCAAACCAGCCGTGACACGCGCCTCCGGACAAGAAGGATCGAGCGTCGAGCAGGCGATGCGCGGAATGATGATCGCATCTTTATCCGCCTGAAAGCGCGTCGCCATCGCCCAGTCGACCTGCATCGGATCGAAGGGATCGATGTCGTCGTCGACGACGATCACCTGTTTGAGGCCGATGCCCATCGACAGCAGCGCGAGAATCACGTTGCGCCCTTCGTTCTCGGCGCGCTTCTTGATCGAAACCACCACGTGATGGCGGAAACGTTCCGCCCGGAGTCATGTTGACGCCGCGCACTTCCGGCACGATCTTTTTCACTTCGCGATACACCACCGCGGCGTTGCCGTATTCGATCAGCGTGTGATTTTCCGTCACCGGCATGCCGGTGAGCGCGGTCTGCCAGATCGGATGTTTGCCGCATGGTGATCGCCGTGACTTTCAAGCACCGGCGCTTGCTTGGCTTCGCTGTAGCAGCCGGGATACTCGCCGTAGGGCCCGTCGGCGACCCGCTCGCCGGGAATCGTCACGCCTTCGATGATCACTTCGGCGATCGCCGGCACTTCGACGTCGATGGTTTCGCATTTGACCAGCTTCACCGCCGCGCCGCGCAGTCCGCCGGCGACGTGAAATTCGTCGATGCCGAACGGCACTCGCGCTTGCGAGCCGACCACGATCGCCGGATCGACGCCGACGGCGGTGGCGACTTCCAAACCTTTGTTCTTTTCCTCGGCCATCAAGATCATCCGGCCCAGATGATGATCCGCCGGCGCCCAGAGCGACAGCTTGTCCTTGCCGAGCACGAGCATGCGGTGAATCGGACAGATTGCGAATGCCGGTGTCCGGATCTTTGCCGATCTGCACGCCGATGGTGACGTACGGACCGACAATCTTTGCTCGGCGTGGGTGACGATGGGCAGCTTGGTCAGATCGATTTGCTCGCCGGTCCATTTGATTTCTTTGCACGGCGCGGCTGGCAACGATCTCAGGCGGGATGCGCTTGTCTTCCAAAGTCAAATAGCGCTCGAGCATCTGCTCTTGCGGCACGCCGAGGCCGAGCGCGACCAGCTTTCGCGTCGCGAACAATCCGCCCAAGCACGCGCCAGCCCGGATAGTCTTTGACGTTCTCGAACAGCAGCGCCGGCCCTTCGATATCCGAAGTCTTGCGCATGCCCGCGGCGATCTCGTATTTGACGCTCGACCTCGTCCTTGACGCGTATGCAACTGGCCGTTGGCTTTCCAGGTGAGCCAGAAAACCTCTTGAGATCGTCAAACATGGAACAACCTCTAGGAATTCGATTGGAGTGATGGAGTATTGGAGTAATGGGTTTGGAGTTCCGACTCAATACTCCAACGCTCCATTACTCCGTCATCTATTCATCAGCGATAGCGCCGTCACTTCAACCGCAGCAGTGGCAGCACTTCGTCGATAAATCGGCGCACCTGGCCGAGCTGATCCTTCGAGGTGAAACGCAGCACCGGCGTGGTGATACCCATATCGATCCATTCTTGAATCAAGTCGAGCGCAATCTTTCGGCGGCCCGTGCGCCAGCCAAACTTTGATCAAGCTCTCCGGCGGATAAGTCGGTCCGTAGTAATGATTGAAATAGTCTTTTGGCTTCGCCGTATGCCGTCTGCTTATCGTCGTTGATATTGACCATGCCGTGGATGGCGCACTCGAAGTTGGACAAATCCTTGCCGATCTCGCCGGCGGCTGTTCGATCACGCGCCAGCGTTTGGCAAATTCCTCGCCAGTCACGCCCATCGTGATGTAGCCGTCGGCCAAGCACGCCGACCCGGCGCATCGCCTGATCGACGATTTTGTCGCCGACCTGCTCGCGCTCGGGGCTGACCGGCGATCCAGATCGGCGGCGGCTTTTGCACCGGCTTGGGCACGATGTTGTAATTTTCCAACGTGTAATACTTGCCGCGATGATGGACTTCTTCGATCGCTCCAGATCGCGCGCAACAGCTCGATGCCTTCTTTCATGCGCCCGACCCGCTCCTTGCGCTTGACGCCGAAGGCTCTGAGCTCGCCTTCATGAGCCGCCGCCGATGCAGACGCCGAGCAGCGACCGGCCCTTAGAGATTTGATCGAGCGACGCCCACTGGATGGCGAGCAAAACCGGATGACGCACCGGGAACGAAGCCATGCAGATCGTGCCCAGGCGAACTTTCTTCGTGTGCGTCGCGAGTGCCGGCGAGCATGGTGATCGCTTCCAGACGCGGCTTGTGAATCAAGCTGTCGCCGAACCAAACCGATTCGAACACGCCCGATTGTTCGGCGACCGCGGCCGCATTCGATCAACTCGTCGATCGTCGGCGAGGCCGAACAGCGCGCCGCGATTGGGCAGGCTCAAGCCCCATTTTATCGGCAGGTTTCGCATCGCTATTTCCCAGTCCCACAGTTAGAAGAACGGCCCCAGGCTGTCAAGCAAAGCTGTGGGCAAAGCCGGAGCGGCTTTCAGGTTGTTGCCAGATGATTTCAACTATGCGTATTATAGCAAGTAAGATTTTACTCACGCGACCAAACGCTGGCATGCCGAGATAAACGGAGGAAGCAAACATGGCGAAAGACCTGCGCAGCTATTTGGATGAATTGTTGGAAAAACGGCCGAAAGACGTAGTGGTCGTCGACAAAGAAGTCGATCCGTGTCTACGAAGCCAGCGCCATCGTCGAGAAGTTCGAGCGGAGAAACGAATATCCCTCTGGTATTTTTCAAGAACATCAAAGGCTCGAAGATTCCGTTAGTCATCAATCTCGGCGCCACTTACGAGCGGCTGGCATTGTCGTTGGGCTCGCCGTCGGTGCCGCAGATGGTCAAAGACTTGGCGCACCGCGAGCATCATCCAGTACCGGTGAAAGAAATCGCCGCCAAAGACGCGCCGTGCAAAGAAGTGATTTTGAAGGGCGACGCCGCCGATCTCGATCTCTTGCCGGTCCTCACCATCAACGAAGGCGACGCCGGCGCTTATGTCAACGCCGCCGCGCTGATCTGCAAAGAGCGCGGCACCAGCGCGGTCAACGTCGGCATCTACCGCCACCAGAAGCAGGGCAAAGCGCCAGCTCGGCCTGATGATCAACCCGGCCAATCACGGCAACTACGTGCGCGCCGAATACGAAGATCACAACGAACCGATGGAAGTCGCGCTTCGCCATCGGCCATCATCCGGCATTGAATATGGCCGCGGTCAGCAAGCAGGCCGGCGTCGGCTCGGAGTTGGAAATCGCCGGCGCGTTTCTCGGCGAGCCGTTGGAAGTCGTCAAAGCGGAAACCGTGAATCTCATGGTGCCGGCGCGCTGCGAGATCGTCATCGAAGGCATCGTGCCGCCGAACAAAGCGCCACTACGAAGGCCCGTTCGGCGAATGGCCGCACTACTATTATAAAGAAGGCGAGCAGCCCTACATCGAAGTCACTGCGATCACCATGCGCAAAAATCCGATCTATCAATGCATCCACAGCGCCCACTTCGAGCACAATATCATCGGCGCCGCGCCGCGACTCGGGCAGCCTGCTCAAGCGCATCCAGGAAGGTCGTGCCGAGCACCACCGGCGTCAACATGCCGATCTCCGGCGCCGCCCGCTCCCACTGTTACATCTCGGTCAAGAAAGCGCCGAGGGCGAACCGAAGCAGGCGGCGCTAGGAGCCCTCGTCACCGATCCCAACATCAAACATGTCATCGTCGTCGACGACGACGTCGATGTATTCAATGAAACCCAAGTGCTTTGGGCGCTGGCGATGCGCTTTCAGGCCGACCGCGACTTGGTGATTATCCCCAACATCATCGGCTCGCATCTGAATCCCACCGCCTACGGTTACAACCGCATGGAGAAGGGACCGATGGAAACCAAGCTGATCTTCGACGCCACCAAGCCGCTGCCGCCCTATGATTTTCCCAAAGAAGCGCAGGCGCCGGACGAGGTGCTCAAGCAAAATCGATCTGGCCAGAGATACGCGACCTTACGAACCGGGGAAAGACGACAAGGCGATCACCGGAAATACCTGAAAGCGAAGTTCAAGCTGCAGATCACGTGCTCAAACCGTTATCGTCACGGAGGATACGACGATTGAACATTCGGAGTCCGAATTCGTTTTGAAACGTCTTGGACCTGCGCGATTTCGTACGAGTGACATTATAACTCGGACCATGAACCGCTGTATCGCCCATTTCAGTTTGCCCGTCGTCCTAGGCGCAAACGCCGCGCGCAATGGAAAAACTGCGCGTCGCTTACACAGTGATCGCGCCCACGCAGCTGAACGTGTGGACAGCCAAGGACATGGGGTTTTACGCCAAGAACGGCCTTGATGTTGAACTGGTGCTGTTGGTCGGCGCGCCGCTCGCCGTCGCGGCCTTGGTCGGCGGCGAAACGCCGATCGTGCACACCGGCGCTTCCGCCGTGATCACCAGCAACTTGGCTGGCTCTGGAGCCGTGTTGATCGCCGGAGCGATCAATCGTTTTCCTATGTTCTTTTGTCACGGACCAAATCAAGCGAGTCGAAGACCTCAAAGGCAAGAAGTTCGGCGTCAGCCGCATCGGCAGCGCCGACAATGCCGCCGCCGTCACCGTGCTGGACAAATTCGGCATCAAAGAAAGCGAGATAACTTACGTGCAAGCCGGCAGTATTCCCGGCCGCGCTCGCGGCGATGCAGACCAACGCGCTGCAGGCGACGCTGCTGCAAGCGCCGGAAACCCTCAAAGCCAAGGAAATCGGCCTGCGCGCGCTCCTCGATTTCACCAAGCTCGACGTCGAATGGCAGCAAAACGGCGTCGCGGTCACGCGCGACTACATCAAGAAAAAGCCGGACACGATTCGCCGCTTCATGCGCGCCTACGTCGACGCGATCCACTACAATCTGACGAACCCGAAGGGCGCGCAAAAGATCTTACAGAAGTATCTCGCGATCAAAGACGAAAATCCGTCGAAGAAGCCTACAATGAAATCGTCGTCAAACTGACCCGCCGCGTGCCCTATCCGACCGAGCCGGGCATTCAGCTTTTCCTGGATCAGCTAAAATCAAAAAATCCCAAAGCCGGCGCAAGTGAAACCGAGCGAATTCACCGATGTCAGTTTTTTAAAAGAGCTCGAGTCGAGCGGCTAACATCGATCGGTTGTATCGCTAAATTTCATTGGCGCGATGCCTGGATATCCAATCCGCGATTTTAATGGAGATGATCCGAACTGAAATTCCTATCGTGACGAGTGATTTGCACAGCTTTGGCGAGGACGCATGTGTTGAGATCCGCGGGGTCTCGAAAAGTTTTCAGAAAACCGTCAAGGACAACACCACCGAGGTGAAGGCGCTCATCGACGTGAATCTGTCAGTACGTGCCAATGAGTTCGTCAGCATCATCGGCCCGAGCGGCTGCGGCAAAACCACGCTGTTGAAGATCATCGACGGGCTGATCCCCTGCGACAGCGGCCAAATTTCGATCAACGGAAAGCAAGTGACCACCCCGGGGCCGGACCGCGCCGTGGTTTTTCAAACCTTCGCCCTCCTGCCGTGGCGCACGGTTTTGGCCAATGTCGGAGTTCAGCCTCGAGCTGCGCCAGCTCCCCAAAGAAGAGCGTGCCCGCACCGCGCGCGATTATCTCAAGCGGGTCGGCCTCACTGATTTCGAGAATCACTATCCTCATGAGCTTTCCGGCGGCATGCAGCAACGCGCCGGATTGGCGCGCGCCCTGGCGGTCAATCCCATGATTCTGCTCATGGACGAGCCGCTTCGGCGCGGTCGATGCCCAAACCCGCCAGCTTTTTGCAGGGAAGAGCTCCTCGATCTCTGGCAGCGCGAACGCAAGACCGTGATTTTTATCACCCACAGCATGGATGAAGCGGTCTATCTTTCCGATCGTGTCGTCGTGATGACGCCGCGGCCGGGACAAGTCGCGGAAGTGCTCGACGTGCCGCTCGCGCCCGACCGCGCATCGCCGATGAAGTGCGCCGCGATCCGAAATTCGTCGAATTGACCAATTACATTTGGGGTAGCCTCAAGAAGGCGATGGAGAACCACCATTGAATAGCCGTTTCGGCACCAACGTTATTTCCATCTTATCACGCTCGCGGTCCTGTGGGAAGTCACCGGAGCGGATCATGGATTCGACGCTGATCCCGCCGCTTTCTCGCATCGGTGCCGCTTGGTGGAAGCTCCTCGCCAGCGGCAAGCTCGCCGCCAACCTGACCCTGAGCCTCACGACACTCGCCGCCGGTTTTTCTCGCGGTAGCGATCGGCATCATTATCGGCCTGCTCATGGGCCGATTCCGCGCCGTCGAGCACTTTCTCGATCTCTATGTCAACGTGTTAATGTCGGCGCCCACCACTGCCTTCGTCCCGTGTTTTGATCATGTGGTTCGGCCTTGGCGTCGAGTCGCGCATCGCCGTGGTTTTTCTGTTCGCCGTGTTTGTCATTATCATCAACACCATGACCGGCGTGAAGCAAGTCGACTCGGTGCTTCGTCAGAAATGGCGCGTTCCTTCGGTGCTAAGGAAAAAGAAATTTTCTTTAAAATCATCTCTGCCTGCGGCCATGCCGGCGATCATGGCTGGCGTTCGCTTGGGCATGGGGCGCGCCGGTCAAGGGCATGGTGACCGCTGAAATGCTGCTCACCCTCACCGGCATCGGCGCGATGATCATGCAGTATGGCTCGTCTTTCGCCACCGACTCGCTCTTCGCGGTGATTTTGACGATTCTGATAATCGCCATGATCACCATGCGAGCGGTGCAGTGGCTCGACCGTCGGCTGACCGGGTGGAAAGCAGAGATCGCTATCGAATAGTCAACTAGGCAAAAGGAGGGATTCTTATGACCAAAGTCATTCGCGAAATTATCGGTGTTGCTATTGGTTCTGACCCTCGGGCTCATCGGGAGCAGGGAAGCGCACGCGCAGAAGAAAGTCCGCTTCGCCTATCCGTCTTCGGCGGACATGGGCGATATCCCGTCGCTGCTTCGCCTGGGAGCAACTCAAGAAACAAGGCATCGAAGTCGTCCCGACGTTCTTTCCGAAGACGGACCTTGCTGTTCAGGCCGTGGTTGCGGGAGAAGCCGACATGGGCTCGGCCGCCGGGCATCGCCGTGGTCAAAGCCGTCGAGAGCGGCATGAACGTGCGCATCATCGGCGAGCAAGTGCGCAACGGAATGGCAGTTGGTTACGCCGGTGTCGCTTAAGGATCCCAAACAGCTCGACGGCAAACGAGTCGGCTATCATGCGCCGATTACCGTCACCGAAGCGCTGGTCAAATGGATGGCGCGAACACTACAAGATCAATCCTAACTGGATGATCATTCCCGGTTCCGGACGTCCGAGCCGAGGCGCTCATGCGCGGCCAACTGGACGCGACTCCGGCGGAGATCGGCGACGTGCTCAATATTCTCAGCGCCAAGCCGGGCCAGTTTCACGTGTTGATCTCCCACGCCAAGACTTTCCCGCAGCTTATCGGCTCGATGTATTTCGCCCGCGCCGATTACGTGCAAAAAACAGCGCCACGGTTGAAAGAGTGATCGCGAGGCGATTCTCCAGAACCCATCGGAGCCGCCGAAGAACGCCCGGCGTCCATCGAAGAAAACGCTCTCCGGTTGCCTGCCGGAGACTGAGCCCGAGCTTAATCAGCGACGGCCGCGGCTTACAAGGAGCTAAGAATCTGGGACGTCAACGGCGGCGCCAGCAAAGATCGCGGCGACGCCAGCATTAAATTTTTCGAGGAATCCGGTTTACTCAAGAAGGACGCGGTGAGCTTCAAGCAGGCCTTCGACACTGGCGCCGCTGGACAAGGTACTCAAGTAAATCGGCCGCAAGTAGAGCGATGAAAGCGCGCACGCTTAGAATCATCTCTCTTTTAACGCTCGCGGCAGGCCTGGGAGATTGCCGGACGCGCCGGCAATGCCCATCTCCTGCCGCCGCTTTCGAAAGTGCGTGATCGTCTGGATCGACTCCTCGTTTCAGGCCAGCTCTTTCAGGCCCTCGCGGTCAGTCTTCAAGCCCTCGCGCTGGGATTGCTTCTTTCCGTGCTTTTCGGGCGTACCGCTCGGACTCCTGATGGGGGCGCTACCGGCGACCTCGAATCGTTTCTCGATATCTATATGACCGCGTTGCTCACCGGTGCCGATGATTTCGTTCATTCCGTTTTTGGTCATCGCACTTCGGTCTCGGCCTGCACTCGGCGCGTCTGGATCGTTTTTCTCTTCGCCTTCGTCATTATCGCCATCAATACCACCGCCGGCGTGCGCAGCGTCGACCCGGTGTTAACCGAAATGGCGCGCTCGTTCGGCGCGCGCGAAAGCGAATTGTTTTTGAAAGTGATCTTGCCCGCGGCGACGCCGATGATCATGGCGGGCATTCGCCTCGGCATGGGCCGCGCGGTGCTCGGCATGGTCACCAGCGAAATGATCCTCGCCGTGGTCGGGTTCGGCGCCATGCTGATGACGTTCGGCGCGTCGTTCAATTCACCCGCGCTCTTCGCCACGATCTTGACGGATCGTCTTGCTCGCCGTCGCCTTGCTGTCGCTGATTCATATTTAGACCGCCGCCTCACACCCTGGCGCACGGCGGCGTAACCCTTTCAAACCCCGACACTTATCCAAATTCTAACCCCTCTTTTCCAAAGGGGAATAATTCAAGAGGGGAATAGTCAAAATTAGTGTGCTTTGGGAAAAGCTTTCCCCCGAAAAAAGGGTGTATAGACCGGAGACATAGGTAACAGGTGTACCGGAGACATGGGTAACACTTTTGAAGCAACTGAAGGCATAGTTTTCCCTGAATCGGAAAGGGGGAAGAGATTATGCCTTGGGGAGTGGTTAGCCTCATGTCATTGCGCCAAGAGTTTGTCCGGTTGGTCGAGAGGAAAGCAGTGAGTTTCACTCGAATTGTGCCAGCGCTACGGCATCAGCCGAAAGACCGGCTACAAGTGGCTCGGTCGTTATGGCCAACAAGGAGCGCAAGGTCTGGCCGATCATTCGCGCCGCCCCAAGCACAGCCCCAATCAATTGCCCCAGGCCACAGAACAACCGCTGGTGCGATTGCGTGAGAGCTACCCGCGCTGGGGAGCGCGCAAGATCCGCCGCCTGTTGAAAAATCAAGGTCAAACCCAGGTGCCGGCCTGTAGTACGATCACCGCTGTGTTTCATCGCCACGGGCTGATCGACTCCAACAGTCAAGCCGCCAAGCCGAACTGGCAACGCTTCGAGCGTGAGGTGCCCAATAGTCTTTGGCAGATGGACTTCAAAGGACCGCTGCCCACGGTCGGTGGTCCGGCCCATGCGCTCACCGTTTTGGACGATCACTCGCGCTTTAGTTTGTGTCTTAAGGCTTTGCCTAACCAGAAACGAGAATCTGTCCAAAAAGCCTTGACTGAAACCTTTCGTCGTTATGGGCTTCCTAACTCGATGCTCATGGACAATGGCCCGCCGTGGGGCAACGATCCTGTCTACGTCTATACACGGCTTACAGTGTGGTTGCTTCAATTGCGAATCTCGGTGAGTCACAGCCGACCGTACCATCCCCAGACCATGGGCAAAGACGAACGGTTTCATGGCACCCTTAGCCGCGAGCTTCTCGCTAAACGGCAATGGCAAGACATCCCCGATCTCCAAGGGGCCTTTGACCCATTCCGCCATCAGTACAATTTCATTCGGCCCCACGACGCTTTGGGGCTGGAAGTGCCGGCCTCTCGTTACCAAGTGAGCTTGCGCTCTTTTCCAGAGAGCTTGCCGCCCGTCGAGTATGATCCGGGAGTAGCGGTGCGCAAAGTGCAGCAAAAAGGAGAGATCTCGTTTAAAGGAAAAACCTTGAAAATAGGTCAAGCCTTCTCGGGTTATCCCGTCGGGCTTAAACCTACGTCCACTGATGGAATCTTCGACGTGGTGTTCTGTCATCACACTATTCGCCAGATTAATCTAGAGAGAGCTTTTAGACTGCGAATCTCCGTTCTTCAATGACGATGATGAAAAACGGCTTTCACATTTCGCTTATAACGAACGATCTCGATCGGGTTGGACTCTGAGTATCTCCCTCCAAAACCTTCTCAGCCCAATCCGATCCACCACCATGAAAACTGTTACCTATGTCCTCGGTACGTTTGTTACCCTTGTTCCCGGTCCGAACAAAAGGGGGATCAAGGGGGATTTTTGCTTTGACCCGAGTCAGATGGTGATCCTCACGCTTGTGCAATGATCATAAATCTTTAGGTCTTTGCCCCGCCCGCCTTCCGGGCACGCGCTGATGCCGACCAGAGCGAAATCCATCCGCGCAGCGCAGATCCATCGTGTCACCGCCCGGCCGCGGCCGCGTCGCTCGAATAACGCATGCTGCCGGTCTTGGCGTTGATCACCATGGTTTGAAAAACATTGAGCGGACTCGGCACGTCTCTCTTTTGCACGCCGTAGGGCTTTAGCAGCGCCTGGGCGAGATTTTCCCAGCAGCCGTGTTTGGGCGCGACGACTTTTCTTTCTTCCTAATCTTTTCCAAACACCGCCGTATATCTTGGAAAATCTCATCGCCCCATTTTTTGTAGAAAGACGTGCTGCACATGCCCTTTTCCATGTCATGGGTGCCGCGGTACGTGTCTTTGACGATGGTCTGCATGACGTTGTTGTATTTGGAAATCAGCACGTCAGCCCGTCGTCACGTAAATTTTCCCTGATCGACTTTGGTGCGCGCCTGGTCGAAGCGTTCTTTGACGTCGCCGTAAATTGAACACGACGTAATCCGCGGTCGACTCGCCGATGACTCGAATGATTTGACCTTCTATGACCTCGAACGTTTTGCCCGTGTTGCTTTTGATAATCGACTCGCTGATGATCTTCAGTGAATCCTCCTCATGGTGCGAAGTCTTTTGAAATTAGCCGATCGAACCGTGTAAAGCAAGAATTTTACTGCGAATGAATATATACGCCGCGCATTGACCCACGACTGCGCCTGCCATATAGCGAAGATTGAAGATGCGTTCATCAATCGGCATTGTCGTTTTGCTCTCTGCGTTACTTTTACGCCGCGTCGACCGCACGGCGGCGCGGACGGTCCGCATCGCCCCCTGCCCGGCTACAACATCACGCAAATCGTTTTTTCGCGGCAAAAAGAAAAGGGCTTTTACAAAGAAGAAGGACTGGACGTCGATCTAATTCAAATGACCGGCACTTTGGCCAATCTTCGCGCTGATGAGCGGCGAGGTTTCGTTTAGTAGCGTGCCCGCGGCGGCGATGAGCGCGCTAATCCAGCGCGGCGCCAACCTGCGGGTGCTGTCTTCCAGCCACGAGCGGCCTCTCTTCTGGTTGATGACCCGCGCGCCGATCCCGCGACGTCAAGAGAGTTGAAAGGCAAAAAGATGGGCGTGCCCGGGTTCAACGCGGTGACTCACTTTCTGCTCCGCGAATTCTTATCGAAGCACGGCCTGGAGCCGGGCAAGGATTACACGCTGCTTCAGGCACGGCGACACGGCTCACGCGGCTTTTGGCGCTGCAGAATAATTTCATTGGACGCGACGCTTTGCCGCTGCCGTGGAACATCATGGCGCAAGAAGCCGGCATGTACGAAGCCGCTTCAATGGCCAAAGGCGATATCATCACGCCCAACTGGCGCCATCGTCGTGCGCGAAGAAATGTTGCGTTCCGACCCGGCGTTGATCGAACAGTTCAGCGCGCGCAACTCTGAAAGGACTTGCGCTTTACGCTCGATCGGCGCGCCGAGACGATCGCGATCATCGCCGCAGCATCAAAGTAAAAGAAAATCTCGCCGCCAAAGGTTACGACGCCGCCCGCCCGGCGCTAACGAGCGACGGCACGTTCAGCGACGATTCGCAAAAAAGCGGTGGAATCGGCTTGCAGAATCGCCGCAGTCAAAGAATCGGCGCCCGTCGACAGATTTTTCAATTTCGCCATCGCCAAAAAGTCGCTGCGCCGAGCTGCAAGCAAAGGTTGGAAACCGTAGAAGGGATAAGGGATAAAGGCAAAAGGATAAAAAACTCCGGCTCGGGCGTCTCGCCAGCTATACTTTACCCTCCTTATCCTTTATCCTTCATCTGGTTGACAGTGCAAGTTTCCCATGGATAATGGCGCTGGCGCAGGGACAGAAATTTCATGGCGGATCTCGCACACGAAGCTCAGCAGTCGAGGCAAACCCAACCCGACGTCGTCATCAAGGTCCAAAATCGCTTTCGAAGATCTTTCACACGCCCAGCGCAGAGCCAACCTCAAGCGCGCTTACCGACATCGAATTGGACATCCCGCCCCGGCGAGTTTGTCACGGTGGTCGGCCCCAGCGGCTGCGGCAAATCCACTTTGCTCAAGCTGATCGCCGGATTCTCCCCGCGTCTCGGCCGGTCGGATTCTTTTCAAGGCGACGAGGTACGCGGCCTCAATACTCGAGTCGGCTATGTGCCCCAGGAAAGCAAGCTCTTTCCCTGGCTCACCGTCGAAGAAAACGTCGGCTTCGGACTGAGCTCCAAGCGCTTTTCGCGCGCAGACCGCGAGCGGCAGGTAGACTCATTTTATCAACCTCGCGGGCTCTCGACGGCTTCGAAAAATATTATCCCGCGCAACTCTCGGGCGGCATGGGCAAACGAGCTTCCATCGTCCGCGCGCTCAGCTTACGAGCCGCCGGTTATATTGATGGACGAGCCCTTCGGTCCGTTGGATGCGCAGACCCGCATGGTGCTGCAAGACGAGCTGCTAAAGATCTGGGAGCAGAAGCGCCAGACCATCGTCTTTGTCACCCACGATTTGGTCGAGGCCGTCGCCCTCGCCGACCGGGTCGTCGTGATGACGCACCGCCCCGGCAAAATCAAAGATGTCATCAAAGTGCACGATGACCCGGCCGCGCAATATTTTTGAGATTCACCGCCAGGAAGGCTTCGACGATGCCTACGGGCGCTTGTGGAATATCTTTCGCCACGAGCTCAATATCGGCGCGCACTAAGCGGAACATTCTATGAAAGATCAAGTAAGCCGAGAACAGCGCTCCAGATCAACCCGATCCAGGCGCAATCGACCGCGAGCGTCAAGACTACGTCGATCGATTTCGCGCACTATCAGCGTAACGCTGATTCGCAGCGCCATCGTCGTCGGCTTTTTCTCGCTCTGGGAATTCGCGTCCGGCACGATGGATCGAGCCGTTTCTGATCAGCAGCCCCAGCCGTATTTTTACCGTCTCTGATCAACGGTTTCTACGCGAGGGTGACTTGCTCCAACACACCTGGGTGACCTTTCAAGAAATCGCCATCGGCTTTCCGGTCGGCGCTTGTCGCGGGCATCGGCCTTGGCTACGGTTTCGGCCGCAGCCGATTGCTCGCCGAGATTTTCGAACCGATCATCATCGCGCTCAACGGCATCCCGCGCACCGCGCTGGCGCCGCTCTTCATCGTCTGGTTAGGCATCGGACTCTGGTCGAAAGTCGGCGTGGTATTTCCTCCTGACCTTCTTCCTCAACTTTTTAATACCTACACCGGCATGCGCCAGATGGATCATGAGTACGTCGACCTGGCGAGGTCTGATGGGCGTCAAAGGCTGGAAGTTGACTTTCAAAGTGATCTTCCCGGCGATCTCGCCTACGTCTTTACCGGCATTCGCACGAGCATTCCTTTCGCGGTCATCGGCGCCATCGTCGGTGAATTCGTCGCCGCCACCGAAGGGCGTCGGCTTTTTCATTCGCATGTCGGCGGGAATCTTCAAGACCGCCGACGTCTTCGTCGGCATCATCGTTCTGATGATCATGGTCATCATCATGGACAAAATCGCCGAGATGATCGAGCAGCAGAGCGCTGCGCTGGCAAACCCAAACCGAACACATTCAAATCCAAGCGTAAGAGAAGGGAGACTCGTGCGATGCGAAAACAAGCTGCATTCGCACGTCGAGTTCATGGCGTTGACCGCTTTTATATTCCTTGGCTGGAACTCCATCCGAGACCAGAGCGCAGCAAAAGGATCTCCCCGAGGTCACCATGCTGACCGCCGTGCCCAACTTCGCCTTCGCAGCGATCTGGGTTGCCGAACAGCTGAAATATTTCGAGCAGGAAGGCGTGCGGGTCAAGATCACGCCGGCGCCCAGCGGCTCGGTCTGTCTGAACGCGGTGGTCGGCCGCTCGACCAATTTCTGCGCTTCCACGTCGGAGGGACTAGTTCTGGCGCGGGCCGAAGGCGCGCCCGCGATGGCGATTCAAGCGCACAACCGCGCCATGACGTTGAGCGTCGTCCTGCGCAAGGCGATCGTCGATAAGCTCGGGCGTAACGCGTCGAAAGCCCCATTGGCGCGCGACTCAAAGCGTTGACGCAGTTGGGCACCATCGGCGCCACCGGACCGGGCGCGGCCTCTGAGCAGATTTTTAAATTCCTGGTGAAAAAGCCGGCGCGGGCGGCAACCGTACTCAAGTTCGTTTACATCGGCGCGCCCGAGCTTCCGGCGTCGCTGATGAACAACGTGATCGACGCCTACGCGCTTCTCTCCGCCTTCGGCCGAAATCACCGAGCCCAGCGGCAAGGGCTACGTCCTGATCCCACTCGGAAAAAGGAGAAGTTCCGGAATTGACCGATTACCCGTACGAGGTTTTGATGGTGCGTCCCGACTACGTCGAAGCGAATCCCAAAGATCGCCATGGCGGTAGCGCGCGCGATCTCGCGCGGCGGCGCGCTGTTTCACAGCAAACCTGAAGAAGCCAAAGCGGCGCTGCGCAGCCACCGCCTCGGCAAGACAAATTGACGAGAGCGTTTTCGATCTCTCTTACAACATGGTCGCCGGCGCCATGCCCGCCTGGGGCAACCATGAGCCCGCGGGATGGCAAAAGGTCATCAACTTTGCGACCGGCGCGGGTATTGTCAAAGAGGCCCAAAGCTCCTTCGAACAAAGAGGGCGTGCTCTGGACGAATAAATACGTCGGCAAGCCGTAGCCAGCGCTGCGCGGAGCGGTTTCGGGTTTCGCGTTCGGGCATGAGAGAAACGGAAGTGGTCATGACCACGCCAATCGGGCAACCCGTAAGACTGTCATCGGCTCGTTAGCCGCGATCTACCATTCTAACCGTTCTTGCCCTGCGCCGACGCGGCTCGAGGCGCAGCAAAGGAATTGCCCGAAATCAATATTCTTACCGCCGTCAACAACATGGCGTTCTCGGCGGTCTGGGTCGCCGAGCAGTTAAAATATTTCGAACAAGAAGGGTTCGTCGCCAAAATCACGGTGGCGGGCGGCGGCGCGCCGTGTCAAACCGCGGTCGTGGGGCGCTCGGCGCAACTTTGCGCATCGAGCTCGGAGGGACTGATCCTGGCAAATCGAAGGCGCCTCTTTAATCGCGATTCAGGCGCATAACCGCAGTCTGACTCTCAGCATCGGCGTCCGCAAAGCGATCGCCGACAAATTCAAGGTGACGCGCAAGAGCCCCCTGAATGACCGCATCAAAGTACTCACCCAGTTGGACACCATCGGCGCCACGAGTCCGGGAGCGGCATCGGAACAGATCATCAAGTTTCTCGTAAGAAAGATTGGCGGTGACCCGAGCAAGCTCAAATTCGCCTATTTGGGCGGCACCGAGTTGCCGGCGGCGCTTATGAACAACGTGATCGACGCCTTTGCATCATCACCGCCGTCGCCCTCGAAGGCACGGAGGCCGCCGGGAAAGGCTATGTGCTCATTTCTTTAGGCCTGGGAGAGGTTCCCGAGCTGACCGACTATCCGTACTTGGCCTTGATGGCGCGCCCCGATTGGGCCGACCAAAACCCAAAACTCGCCACTGCCGCAGCTCGCGCCGTGTCTCGCGGCGGGGCGCTCTTTCACAGCAATCCGGAACAAGCCAAAGCCGCCTTGCGCGCCCATCGCTTCTCCGATCCGACAAAGCTCGACGAGCAAATTTTCAACCTGGCCTATCCGATGGTCGTCGACGCGATACCCCGTTGGGGCGACGTGAATCAAGATTGGCTGGCAGAAGGTAGTGAGCTTCGCGACGGGTTCCGGGATCATCAAGGACCCGTCCAAAGCACCTGTCGGCCAAAGAAGGCGTGCTCTGGACGAACAAATACGTCGGCAAACCGTAAAAGCACGAAGCTTAAAATCCGCCATTGCGTGTCATGCAGGAGCTGCGCAGCATGAAATGATGATTGGCAATCGAACAGAAATTACGCTGAAAGCAGCATTTTCGGCCACGCTATTGGTGCCGCGGCTAATCGCTCTCGCCGCCATTGACGCCGGGTCGGAATCCGGCGCAGCAGCTACCTGAAGTCAATATTCTCACCGCCGTGGGAACATGGCGTTCTCCGGCGTCTGGGTCGCCGAGCAACTTAAATATTTCGAGCAGGAAGGCGTGCGCGCCAAAATAACGCCGGCGGGCGGCGGAGCGCCGCGCCAAAACGCTGTCGTTGGCCGTTCGGCGCATTTTATGTGCGTCGAGCTCCGGAAGGATTTGGTGCTGGCGCAGATCAGAGGGCGCGCCGCTGATCGCGATTCAAGCGCATCAATCGCAACCTCACGCTCAGCATCGCGATACGCAAAGCGATCACGGATAAACTCAACGTCACGCGCAACAGCCCGCTGAACGAGCGAATCAAAGCGCTGCACGCAGCTTCGCACGATCGGCGCCACCAGCCCCGGCGCCGTGTCGGAACAAATTTTTAAGTTTCTTCATCGCGCAAAATGAATAGGGAATACGAGCAAATTAAAATTTGCCTATCTCGGCGGCACCGAACTACCGGCCGCGCTGATGAACGGCGTCGATGGACGGCTTGGCGCAGTCGCCGCCGTCGGCTGAAGTCACCGAAGCGGCCGGGTAAAGGTTACGTGCTTCATTCCGCTCGGTCTCGGTGAAGTGACCGGAGTTGACGTAATTATCCTTACGAAGTTTTGATGGCGCGTCCCGATTGGGCCGAGCAGAATCCCAACCTGCACTAACGCGGTGTCCCGCGCGATCTCGCGCGGCGGCTGCGCTCTACCACACCAAGCCTGATGCGTTCAAAGCAGGTTCCTGCGCGCGCACCGTTATTCGGACAAAACTAAGCTCGACGACAACGTTTTCGATCTCGCCTACTCGATGGTCGCCCCGGCGATGCCGCCCTGGGGCAACATGAATCAAGAAGGCTGGCAAAAGTCGTCGACTTCTCCGCTCGGCTCAGGCATCGTCAAAGAATGCGCGCAAGAGCGCCGTCGGCGAAAGAAGGCGTGCTGTGGACGAACAAGTACGCGAAATAGGTGTGAGTCTCGCGTCGAGGGCTCTGCGGTTTCGGATTCTGGATGGATGCGAGCAAGTCCTGATGGATTCTCAACTGCACCGGAAAAAGGTCCTCCCAAATTGCCGTATCGTATTGAGTACTCCACCTGATGCAGAAGATCATTTGCGCAGATTGACCGCACGTCAGCGGGTACATTGTCTGGACAGCGTCGACGAGCAACTCACCCACCGCCTACGAAAGAAACCAGAAATCAAACCCATGCGTCCTAACTCACTGGCTCCTTGGAGCCAGCTGAATCGGCGACTTGAGGGTGTATTATGATGTTGACGAAAACCGGAATTGGTGCTGATTCGCGCGGTCGGTATCAAAGTTCGAAAACCTTGTGCGCATCGGAAAGGACATATTTGAGCTATGAGGGTCGTCGAAAAATCGAAAGCAACAGCCCTCTGGCGACCACACTGGTGAAAAGGAACTGGTCATCGTGACCGTAAAGGGAAACCGATTGCAGCGCTAGTGTCCCTCGAAAACGCCGATCTGGAAAAACGTTGCGCTGGCAATTAACCGGAAATTTCTCGCCTCGATCGAGCGCCGCTTCAGCACCCGTCATCGCACTGGGAAGGCGGAATTTCCAGCAACGAGATGCGTCGAAGATTGGGAGTAAAAACCTGCCTGAAGCGCCGGTGCGAAGGATTGAACCTCCCAGCGGTGTCACCTCCGGACAGCATGAACTCAGGAGACGGTACAAGTCGACTCTCCGTCGGCTCAGGCATCGTCAACGAACGCGCCAAAGCGCCGTCGGCGAAAGAAGGCGTGCTGTGGACGAACAAGTACGCGAAGTAGGTTGTGGGCCTCGCATCGAGGTCTCGGGTTCGTGTGTGACTGCAACTACTATCCGGATGCAATGTGAATTGAGAGAATTTTAGTCGATCCATCTGCGATGAGTTGCTCAGTCAAGAATCCCGGAAAAGCGAGACCTGTTGCTCGCCACTATGATTGTTTGAAATTGATGCAGCGTTGAAGTAGCGTCGTTCCAGTTCAATCTCAGGCTAAAATCTGGTCTCTCTCTGTCCGACAAATAACTGTTGCCTTCCGTCGTAAATCTTAGTTTCCCTGATACAGCCCGTTTCCTGTGGTTGTGAAATCGACAGCCCGAGAAGCTGCGGATCAGTGACAAAATCAACGATGCTGATATTTCGCTTCACTGATTTTTCTCCGGTTTATCCCTGGCTAATAAACTCGACAATTATATGTCGTTTGAGCTAAGGAAAAGATGATGAGGGCAGCACCAGATGCTAAACGGTTCGCATTTCAAGGGGTTCATCATGATCGGTTTGGGAACTGCGATGCTTTGGAGTTGTGTTCTACACAACAGCCTCAAGCAATACGTAACTGAACGAAGTACAA
>ERZ1370068.5954-contig-4958_pt1 | contig 39239 bp, 62 predicted proteins | sample MGYA00561227_ERZ1370068 | MGnify/ENA primary metagenome ERZ1370068 (study PRJEB38410, sample SAMEA6850437) | metagenome | study: Metagenomic assessment of the ecological functions of the soil: analysis of the soil microbiota associated with the...
TGTACTTCGTTCAGTTACTGCGTATTGCTATCGTGGCGAAGCCGTCGTAGCCGATCTTGTCGAGCACGGCGAGCACGGCGCCGATGTCGACCAGCCCGTCGCCGATGGGGCAGAAGACGCCGGCCTTGATCGCCTCCCGAGAACGTGAGGTGCTCCTCGTGCCGATCCGCGCCAACACGTCGGGGCGGATGTCTTTGCAGTGGACGTGGCTACGGGCAGATCGGCGATAGCGCTCGATCATCGCCGCGGGGATCCCGTCCGGGCGTGACGCCAGTGTCAGCCGTGTCGAGCGTCAGGTCGAGGTCGGTGTCGGCGACGAGGCGCCTCGATCTCGTCCTCGAACTCGATGATACCCGCCGACGTAGAGGATGCACCGCACCGGGTAGACCCCGATGCCGGCGGGCGACGTCCGCCAGCGCGTTCCAGCTGGTCGACCATCTGACCCCACCACGATCGGAGTCGAGTCCAGGCGCCGCGTCCGGCGAATCCTGGCGGTGGCGGCGCGCACCATCGCACGGGCTTCCCGTCAGTCAAGGACGGATCGTGCCGCCCGACGCCGCGATCGGGCTGCTGACGCGCTCGGCGATGCCGAGCAGCCGATCGCGCGCGGACGGGTCGTGGATGATCGTCGAATGAACGATCCGGCGGACTGCCGATTGCGCTCGGCGAGCAGCGTGCGCACCGCGCCGGGATCCTCCGAGGTGGGTAGCCGACCGGGTCCGAGCTCCATCGCCGGCAGCCCGGATGCGGTGATGTCGTCGAGGCACCTGTTGCTCGCGGGGGATTGGTGGGCGTATCGGCGAGATCAACGCCCCGCGTCACGGGCCCGGTGGCGAGCTTGATGGCCATCGTTCGTCTCCATCTCCACAGGTCCACTTCACTGGTCCGTCATTGCGTCGGCGTCATGGTGATACATGGTGCTCGTGGTCCAGCCGCTGCACCCGACGCGATCCACGAGTACTCGAAGGCAGCGACCCGACGTCCAGCTACACCGTGGTCACCGACCTGTCGAAGAAAGCAGAACCTGATCGACCACGTCGCCGACATCGACGCGCCATGACGCCGCGCGACGGGCCGATGCCGGCCATCGGTGGTCGCGGCCGCGCGCCGCACCTCAAAAGTGATCTCCCGTCACGGCGTCGGGTTACGACAACGTGCCGCTCAGAGCTGATGCACCGCCGCGCGGGATCCCGGTCACGCTCACCGTCGCCGCCAGCGCGCAGTCTCGGTCGCCGAGCACGCCTTGCTGCTGATGCTGAAAGCCGCGGCGCGCTGCAGCCTGGTCGAGCTCGACGACCGCTCGTTCAGGGCGGCGACTTCGCGGTCCGCTCTCGCCTGCCGAGTGTCGAGCTCCGGGGTCGCACGCTGGTGCTCGTCGGGTGACGGGCGGATCGGCCGCGGAAGGTGGGCGTGCGATGCCGCGGCGTTCGGGCATGTCTGGAGTCTGCGTCGTCGATGCCCCTATCTCGCGGCGAGCCCACCGGACGGCGTCGGGCTGGTCGACGATCTCGCACAGGCGCGGTCGCCTGCGCCGACGTCGTCAGCCTCCGCGTGCCGCTCACATCGAGGAGACCCGCGGCCTGATCGAGCGCCGCCGGGCTGGCGGCGATGCCTGACGGCGCGATCCTCGTCAACGCCAGTCGAAGGCGGGGTCGTGGACGAGGTCGCGCTGCTCGAGCAGACGTGCGCTCCGGATCACCTCCGCGGTGCCGGCCTCCGACACGTTCGCGGCCAGAGCCGTTGCCCGCCGATTCGCCGTTGGTCGCCGAGCGGCGGGATCGTGCCTCGGCGCCGCACGCCGCGGCGCTCGCCGAAAGGAGTCGATGATCGCGATGGGCCGGGCCACGATCGAGAACGCTGTTCGCGGCGCTCGACGGAACGCTCGACCCAGTCGGTGGTGGTCAGCCCATCGGTCCTCGCGCCCCGAAAAAGCCGTGTGAGCGATCCCTGGGCTTATAGCCCGGGATCGCTCACCCTGATCGGCTGAGGTTTGTTGGGGGACTGGGCCGCAGTCCGCGCAAACGATACCTGCGGCGATTTCGAGACGAGTTGCGACAGGTCGGCTGTCCGGGGCTGCTGCCGCTCGCCGATCGCCGAGCGTCGATCACCGTGCGTGCCGTCGACGACGCCTGCGACGTGGTCGTCGATCCCACTGCTCGTCGGCGACTGTCGCGCCGGCGACGACCGCGCTCCTCGGCGACGAGCTGGAGGACTGCACTGTTCGTCGCCCGGTCCGCCGTCCAGGGATGTCGTTGCCCGGTCCGCCGATCAGCGCATCGCCGCCCGGCCTCGCCGATTGAGGACGTCGTGGCCCGTCGCCGCCGATCAGGACGTCGCGTCGCCGTTGCCGCCGTTGGCGGTGGTGCAGCCGGATCGCCGTCGCCTGCGGCGACGGGCCTCGACGCACGTCGTCGCCGTCGAGGGCGTTGACCGTGATCCGGTCAGTGACCGGCGTGGTAAGCTGACCATTGAGCGTGACCTGCTTGGTGGAGGCCCAGCACGGCGGCACCAGCGCTCGCATGCACCGGTGACGACGGCGACGTCGTCGCCGTTGGTGGCAGTTGACGATGTCGCGTTGTCGGTGCGGCGCCGTCGCTGACGCCGCCGACTGGCGCAGAATCGGTCATTCGACCTGACGGTGACGACGTCGGTGCCGGTGAGGTCGTCGACCGACGACGTTGTCGACTCCGCCCCAGACGCCTTAGAGCGGCGGTCGACTCGACGTCGTCGAGGTCCATCGTCGACGTTGGCGATGTCGCGGGTGAAGAGCACGCGCGCCCGCCGTTGGCCGAGATGTTCGATGTTCTCGGCGATGATTGGCGCCGTTGAACAGCCAGCCGTGTCGGTGCCGGCCTGGCCCTCGAGCGACGTCGTTGTCGTCGCCCGGGTTCCAGACGAACGTGTCGTCGCCGGCGCCCATGCAGTGCCGGTGTCGATTGCCGTCGCCGCCGTTGATCAGGTCGTCGCCCTCGCTGCCGATGATGGATGTCGTCGCCGAGGCCGCCGTTGATCGTCAGCTGGATGCCGTCCGCCTCCAGACGAGGTGGCGTTGATGACGTCGATCGCCGCCCTGGCCGTTCAGCGTCAGCCGGTCGTTGGCCGACCTCAGGGAGAAGATGTTGACGCGTAGCCTGCAGCCCGAACACGTTGACCCCGCCGGCGTCGCCCGCAGCGCCCGAACGACGTCGTCGCCCTGCGTGCCGTTGACCGTGACGGTGTCGGCTGCGCCGTCGCCGCCGCCGTTCGGGCCGCGGAGATCGACGTCGACCGCGTCACGGTCAGTTGCCGGTCAGGTCGCCGACGACGACGTTGTCGGCACCGCCAGGCGCGGAACTCGATCGTTCTCGACGTCGTCGAGTCCATCGTCGACGGTGGCCACGTCGCGGGTGAAGAACCGCACGCGCCCGCCGTTGGCGAGATCGTCGATGTTCTCGTTGATGTTAGCTCCGAAGAACAGCATCGTGTCGGTGCCGTCCTGGCCTTCGAGGCGTGTCGCTGCCGTCGCCCGGGTTCCCACTGGAAGACGTCGTCGCCGGCGCCCATGCTGCGCGAGGTCGTTGCCGTTGTCGCCGAGCAGGAAGTCGTTGCCGTCGCCGCCGAGGATGATGTCGGCGCCCTGCGACGCCGAGGATCGTGTCGTCGCCCGGTGCCGCCGTCCATCGTCAGCTTGATGACGCCGGCGGGCAGCGTCGGTCGCGCGTCACGCCGTCGTTGCCGCCAGCGTTGATCGACAAGCGAGTCGTTGGCGCCTTCCGGAGTTGGTGATGTTCACCTGCGCCGTGCAGGCCGACGACTGACGCCGAGGTCCCGGCAGCCGACGACGTCGATGATGTCAGTCGCCGTTGGTGCCGTTGACGATGACGTTGTCGGCGGCGCGCGTCGTCGCCGCCGCCGGCGCGCCGGCGAGGTCGGCGTCGACCTTGATCGACGTCGGTGCCGGACAGGTCGTTGACGACGAGGTTGTCGGTGCCGCCGAGCGCCTTGACGGTCGACGTCCTCGACGTCGTTGAGGTCCATCACGATGTTGCGCGACGTTGCGGGTGAAGCGCACGCGCCCGCCGTTGGCCGAGACGCTCCATGTTCTCGTTGATGTTCGCTGCCGTTGAACAGCATCGTGTCGGTGCCGTCCTGGCCCTCGATCGATGTCGCTGCCGTCGCCCGGATCCCACTGGAACGACGTCGTCGCCGGCGCCGAGCAGGCGCGGTGTCGTTGCCCTGGTTGCCGTCGACGAAGTCGTTGCCGTCGCCGCCGAGCAGGATGTCGGCGCCGTTGCTGCCGAGCAGGCGTGTCGTTGCCGGTGCCGCCGTCGACCGTGATCGCGATCAGCGCGGCCAGGTTGCCGGTCGCCGAGAAGCTGGTCGTCGCCGCCGTTGGCGTTGAGGACGAGCTTCTCGGACGTGCCGATGTCGATCGAGAACGGCGCCGGGTTGAGGCGGTCGAACGCGGACGCGCGTGCCGTTGGCCGTCGCGGTGAACTGCTCGGCGCCGTTGCCGCCGTTGACCTCGACCGTGTCGGTGCCGTCGCCGCCCTCGTTGAGGTCGGTGTCGTCGCCGGGGTTCCAGATCATCCGGTCGTTGCCGGCCTCGCCGAAGACCTGGTCGTCGGCGTCGCCGCCGGTCAGGGTGTCGTTGTCGGCGCCGCCGAACAGGAGGTCGAAGCCGCCCTTGCCGAGCAGCGTGTCGTTGCCGGCCTGGCCGAAGAGCTGGTCGCCGCCGGAGCCGCCGGTGAGCGACGTCGTTGCCGGCGCCGCCGAACAGGTTGGCCGTCGGGCAGCGCGCCGTTGACCTCGTTGAGCGTGATCGTGTCGTTGCCGCCCAGGCCGAAGACCTGGATCAGCGACGTGTTGGCGACCGTCGCCGTGCCGCCGACGACGGCGACCGCGCCGCCGTTGACCAGGATCCTGCCCGGCAGCGTCGCGGCTGATCGTGATGTTGTTGTCGGGCTGTCGCCGAAGACGCGGTGAGCGATGCCGGTGCTGGGGCTGAAGGATCGGCCCAGTGACCGCGGCGCTGGCCGATTGGAACTCGAGTCCTGACGATCCACGCCGGCGCCGATCAGGTGCCGAACAGGAAACCGGCGCGCGGCGCGGCCCATCTTGTCGGTGTCGCGTGTTCATGATTTCTCCCGTTGGAGTTCGGTTGCTGGTTGGGGGTGCCTGCAACGGGAGGAGAGGCTCTCGGTGACTGCGGCAGTGATCGCGGCATCTCTGCCGGCGGCGTCGGACAGTACGGAACGCGACCTTCCCAGACCTTCTCGGTGACCCGCCGTCACCTGTCTGGGCAAGCGCCAGCCTCGACGTCTAGTCGAGGGGTGAGCGCCTAACCCTGAGGTCCCTGGTCGCCAGCGCTGGCGAGCGAGACGCCGATACGGTGTTGCCCGGCTCCGGGCGCGATCACGATCTGTCCGTGGTTGGCGCCATCACCGGTCGCGACCGTTCCGAATTCCGGCATTGGCGGGGCCCGATGCACCCGTTTCGCTGCGCAAGGCATCGTGAAAGCCGGACACGCTGATCATTGCCGCAAAGAGGTCCGGACGCTCGACGAGCGCATTGCTCACGGTGAGGCCCCCGGCGCTGCTGCCGACAAGTGCCAGCCTGGCCGGCGTGGTCCAGCGTTCGCCGATCAAGCCACTGTGCTGTGGCGATGAGGTCGCGCCAGGGATTGGGCTTGGTCGCGTGGTAGCCGCCGCGATGCCAATCGTCGCCCAGCTCGCCGCCTCCGCGGACGTGGGCGACCGCGTAGACGCCGCCGCGTTCCAGCCAGACTACCAGCGACGGCCAGAACTCCGGTGCTTCGCTGACGCCATACGCGCCGTAGGCTTCAAGCAGCAGCGGTGCGCTGCCGTCGCGCGCGACGTCTTTCGGATGAGACGATCGTGAGCGGGACGTCGACGCCATCGTGGCTCTTCACCATCACGTCCAGCGTGACGATGCCGTTCCAGTCGGGACCGGCGCGGGGCAGCAATCCGGTCCGGGACGCCTCGCCGGTCTTGCCATCGACGCTGTAGTACGCCGGTTGCCTCGGTCCAGCCTGTCAGCCGAATCAGCGCGCCTGGGCGCAACGGGTCGGTGACAGATTTCCTCGACGGCGCCGCGATACGGCAGTTTCGACAACGGTGCCGCGGGCAATCCCCGCGACCTTGGGCAGCGCGGCGGGAGCTCTCTTGGCATTCACGCCCGGCTTGCCTTTGGCGGCCGGCGCCGCAGCGCGCGAAAGCTTCACGTTGTATTCGAGCCGCCGCAGCACGGCGTATCCGCGTCGGTTTCCTGCGTATAGCGCGTCCTTCGCGACGCTCACGCTGCGGGCACGCGCGCTCCGACGCCGGCACCACGATTTCCGCGTTTTCAAGCGAGTAGGGCCGCGGATCCCGCAGCGACCACCGCACGACCTGATAGCGCGGCGCGCCTTCGTGCGTCAGCAGATAGATCCACTCGCCGCGGAGGTCGAAGTCGGTAATCGCCTGTTCGCTGATCGCCAAGCTTGCGCCATGGCGTTTCGGCGCCACGCAGCTGCGTCAATGGCACGACGTAGAGTGAAAATTCGTCCTGCACGCCGCGGCTGACGATGCCGATGGCGAACGGCGATACCGGCGATACGCTGGACCGTCGGCGTGTCGTCGGCGTCGATAGCGACGGCGGGATTGAGGTCTGTTGCCAAAGATCGCCACGTCGCTGATGGTCCCGGAAGGCGCATAGGTTCGCATATAGGCGCGGCTTCCGCGGAGCTGATTGGCGACCGGTTCGCCTTCCGTGCGCTCGCGCTGCTGCGTATAGAACAGGATTTCGCTGTCGTAACGCCACGACGGGTTGGCGCCGCGCGTGCGCGGAATGGGCGCGCCGATTTCCTGGAGCATGGCGACGTCGATGACGTGCAGGGTCGCGTCCTCGGTGCCGCCCAAAGCCACGCCGACCGCGAGCCGCTTGCCGTCAGGCGACAGGCTGAAATACTCGATCGCCGCGGCTTGGCCGTCCTGGTTGTAGCGCGCGGGATCGAGCAACAGCCTCTCGGGTCCGTTGACGGTGTCGCGACCGTAAAGCTTGAAGGTGGTGTCGTCCGGGGCGCGCTTCATGTAGGCGAGCGCGTCGCCTGCGAGCTGCACATCGCGTATGTGCGTGTCGGCGCCGTTCAGTTCCACGAGACGCCGGTGCAGCGCGGCGCGTCCGGGCAACGCGTCCAGAACGCTTCGCGTGTATTCGTTTTGCGCGTGGAACCACGCGATGACCTCCGGCGTTTCGGTGTTTTCCAGCCAGCGATACGGATCATCGAGTGTGCGGCCGAAGAGCGACTCGCGCGTGAAATCGACCAGCGTCTCGGGCGGCGTGAGATCGAGGGCCGCAGCGCAGCATGGCAAGCCGACCGCAAATGCCAGCGCGACGAACGTCGCGCGCCATGCGCCGTGGCTCACCCGCGGTACCGAGCCACGCTTGCCGGCGCGATGCCGTGGCGGCCACCGGATCCGGGTTGAGATCCAGATACGCCGTGTCGAGCGGCGCAGCGTCGAGCTCCAGGCGAAACGTCTGCAGCTCATCGCGCCGGAACGCGTGCACGGTCGAGAGGCTTTCCGCCGGCGGGCCGTTGCAGCAGCGACGCAAGCATTTCCGATGACGCTTTCAGATGGTCGATGGCGACCAAGGTATCGCCGGCCGCAAGTCCGGCACGGCTTGCGGGACCGCCGCGAAGGACATGGGTGACCTTGAGGTCGGGCCCGACCCGCGCCGCGAACGTGCTTCTCAGCGTGTCGCCCTGCGCCGCTTTACCGCCGCGATCCTTGGGGCCGGTTGCCGCGCGAAGGCGCAATGTGACACCGAACTCGGACAGCAATTTCGCGAGCGGCAGGTCCTCGGTGCCGAAAACGTAGCGCGTGAAGAAATCGCCCAGGTCCTGCCCGGCCAGCTCGCTCGCCATCTTCTCGATCCCGTCCTCCGGAACGCCGATGCCGGGGCGTCCGTGACGCTTCCACAGCTCGCGCATGAGATCGTCGAGCGATGCGCCGCCCAGTGAGCGCAGCGTGAGGTCCAGTGCCAGTGCGACGAGCGAGCCTTTCGCGTAATAGCTGACGCCGGCGTTTGGCGTGTTCTCATCCTGCCGGTAGAACTTGATCCAGGCGTCGAAACTCGACTCCGCTACGCTCTGCGTCAGCCGGCCCGGACCGCGCAATACGGTAGTGATCGTCTCGCCCGAGGAGTTCGAGGTATCGCGGCGCAGGAATGAGCCGCAGCGCACCAGCGCGAGATCATCGTAGTAGGACGTGATGCCCTCGAAGGCCCAGAGCTGCCGCGTGTAGCTCTCGCGCGATCAGGTCGTACGGCGAAAACGCCTCGGGCTTGATGCGCTTGACGTTCCACGCGTGGAAATATTCGTGGCTGGCGAGGCCCAGGAAGTTGAGATAGTCGTCGCTGATCGTTTCCGCGCCAGGCTGCGGCAGTTCGTCGCGCCGGCACAGGAGGCTGGTGCTCGTGCGATGTTCCAGGCCGCCATGGCCATCGCCCACGGCCGTGACCTGGAACAGATACCGGTCGAATGGCGCCGGACTGTCCGGCGCGCCGCCGAAAAGGTCGATGTGCCACTGGCAGACGCGGGTGAGGTCCTGGCTCAAGCGCGGCAGGTCGGCCTGCTGCTGGCCCGTGATCGCGATATCGTGCTGCGCGCCGCCGGCCATGAATCTGGCGGTGGCGAACGTTCCTATTTCCACGGGATGGTCGATCAGCTCGTCGTAGCTCTCGGCGCGATAGCGGCCGAAATCGCAGGGTGCGGCGCCTCGGCAAAGGTTGTCGCGACCCGCCACACGCCGAACGCCGAATCGTGCGGCGCGATATCGACGGTGCAGGGCGTGCTCGCGCCCGACCGGACACAGGAACACCGACGCGCCGTTGAAATAGCCGCGGGCGCCGTCGAGATACGACGCACGCACGGACAGGTCGTACGCATAAACCTGCGCCACGACGATCAGCGGGCCGAAACAGGGTGCCGCCCGCCAGATGTCCTTCGCCTGCTTGGTGATCGTGATTGCGCCGCTTTCCGCTTCGGCGCGCACCGAAACGAAATGGCGCGCGAACTCGCGGATCAGATAGCTTCACCGGAACCCACGTCGGAAGCTGGAAACTGCTGGCCGGCGGGGTCCAGGATCGCACGACCGTGACGCTCACCTGGTAGAGGTGCGCGTGCGGGTCGAGCGGGACGATGTGGTACTGCGTGGGGACGGATGTGGCGGTCGAGGAGGCAAACGGAATCCTGGGGCGAAAGTTCAGTGCGAAAAGTACAGTGCAAAATGGGAAATGCGGGGCGGTGTCGGAACGCGAAGGAACAGCGAACTCTACCAAAAGACGCGCGATACCTTAATCGCTGCCCCATTTCGCGCAGGAATGCCATTGCGATCCTGGGTCCCGATGTAGCTGGCCACGATCTGCACGAACTCGTCTTCGCTTTCGGCCTGCTGTGCAGCCTTCTTCGCCACGACCTTCGCGATCGGGCCGAGATAGACAGCAAGAGCGCGATACCGTCGCATCGACGAACGCCTGCTCCAGCGGACGCGAGGTGACGGTCCTTCCCGAATGCGTGGTGCGTCCGCGATCCGGGGTCGACGCGTGCGAATGGCCGGCGCCGAGCTGTCCGGCCCCGTCCGACCGCTGGGGCGCGAAGTCGACGCGATGGCCACGGCCGCGTGCGGTTCCGCGACGAAGCGTCTTCGCTCGCTGCAGATCGCCGATGTTCGTGGCGAGCATCGCATACAGCTCGCCGACGTCGTGGGTCTGTGCCGCCGCCTGTGCGCACGAGCAACCTCGCCAGGGGACCGACGTAGCGGGCGAGCTCCTTTTTCGGCGGTCGTCAGGACCACATCGTCCCAGTCTTTCGGGGCAATCGTCGGTGCCTGAATGCTGCAGGTTCACGAGCGTCAAGTCCGACGACGCTCCTTCCGCGGCAACGGAGCCCAGGGCCTCCCAAGCGCCGCGCGCGAAATCGCGCGGCAGTCTGAAATCGCGCATCCGGCGATTTAGCGAGCGCCTTCGCGAACAACGCAGTCGATGGCAGGAGGAAGCGGCAGCATTGCGACTTGCGATGGCGGGCGCGCCTCCACCTGGCAGATCTGGTGCGTGAGCGCCTCCACGTTGCCGTGGAACGGTTTCTCGCCGGTGAGCAATTCGTAGAAGACGACCGCGGCGCTGAACAGGTCCGAGCGGTGATCGCTCGGCCGGCCAGTGCACTGCTCCGGCGACATGTACGACCGGCGTGCCCAGCACCGTGCCGTCCATCGTGAGTTCGGACGTGTCGATGCGCGCAATGCCGAAATCGGCGACCTTGAGCTGCGCCGCTCGCCGTGATGATGAGGTTGGCGGGCTTGATGTCGCGATGCACGACGCCGTGCTCGTGCGCGAATTCCAGCGCTTGCAGGAGCTGGACCATGACGTTGACGCAGCTGGCCGAACTCGAAGTTGACCTTGCGTTCGAGATATTCGCGCAGGCCGACGCCGTTGACGTATTCCATCGCGATGAACGCGACGTTTTCCTCTTCGCCGTACTCGTAGATGCCGACGATGTTCGGGTGATGCAGGCGTCCGGCGGCGCGCGCCTCGTTCTTGAAGCGCGCGAGGAATTGGTCCGTCAGCTCCTTGTCCATCAGGTCCTTGCGCACGGTCTTGATGGCGACCGTGCGCTGGATGTGGGGGTCGTAGCCCTGATAGACGATGCCCATCGCGCCCTTGCCGAGGACGCTCTTGATGTCGTACTTGCCGAGGCGAGTGGGGACGCTCATGACCGGCTCACGGCGCAAGTCCGCGGAAGCGGAAGGCGTGGCCGGGCATCGGGCTCATTCCTCCAGCATCTTCAGCGCCTGGACCAGGCTCGTCTTCATCCGGCCCAGCGCCTCGGTCAGCACGCCGATCTCATCCTTGCTGCGCGTCTTGGAACTCGCCCGCCTCGAGGTTGCCGAGGCTGACCTGGTCGGCGATTGCCGCCAGGCGGGTGACGCGCCGGATGACGATCATGTGCGAGCATCACGTTGAGCAGCACGAAGGTCGCGAGAAACACCGCCGCCAGCGAAATCATGAAGGTCGTGAACGTCGCGCTTGCCCGCGCGATGGGCACCGTCATCGGCACCGACACCACCTGCGCCCCGATGATCTCGTTCAGCTTCCAGCCGAAGCCGTTGGCGCCGCCGTAGATGTCGAGCATGGTCTTGGGCGCCGCATCCACCGTGCTGTGGCAGACGAGGCACGCGCCGTTCTTGATCTGGATCGGGCGGGCGAGGTAGAGCGAGCGTCCGGTGGGCGTGTCGCGCTCGCCGACCAGCTCGGTCGTGGTCGGGCGTCTGCCGGAAGATCGTGGACGACGTCGGCCTCCCAGTCGCTCGCGCGGTCGCGCGGGTTGGTGGGGTTGAGCGTCGCCTCCTTGTACGCGTAGTCCGGGTGCGTCTTGCGCACGTCGTTGAACTGCTCGGTGGCGGCGTACGCCGGCACCGTCTGCGGCAGGAAGACGTACTTCAACTGCGTTTCGAGCAGCGGCTTGATCTGCGTATTGGTGTAAGTGCGCGACGCGAGCGCTGCTTCCATCATCAGCCGGGCATGCTGCAACACTTCCTCGCGCGCATTCTTTTGCAGGACGTTGTACGAAACGTAGCCCGAGATCAGCGAAACCGACCAGGAAAATTCCCAGCAGCACCAGATTGAATTTCCAGATGAGCTTCACGGTTGGCTCCCAAAGGACGTGCGGCATGGTGCGAGCGATTTTCATTTTGCCTCGGCCGGAACCTTCGGCTTGTATTTTTCCGGATGCAGGATGCGATCCCACTCCGGGTAGCGCGTAATGCGCGTTTCGACCGCCGCGCGGGAACTCGGGGTCCTTCAATCGCGGCTGGAACCGCTTCACGAAGCAGCTTGCGGTATGGTCCCGAAAGCCAAGGCTCGGCCTCGGCGTACGCGATTTCCAGTCCCGGCACCAGCTGTACTCTTGGCCGATTTGTACGTTGGCCGCGAGCGCGGGTAACGCGTCGATCTGGTGCCGCGGGACCGCGGTCACGAGCGGCTGGCGCGCGCCGCTCGATGCGCAGCGGACGGTCCGTCGACATTGCCGCGTAGTCGCCTGCCCTCAATTCGGTGGCGGCAGACGATTTGCCTTTGCCGTTCCAGCTTCGCTGATCTTCGTGGCGCCCGACTCCACGAAGAGTTCCATCGCGCCGGGCGCGGCACGCATGACGACCACGGCCTCGATCGGCTTCGACGGAGTTGGGTCCAACTGCACCCGAAAGCCCGCCGGCGGGGCGTTGGCGGCGAGCTTGAGCCACTCCGTCCGGGAGCGCCAGTTCCACAGGCCCCGTGAGCTTTTCTCCCAGTGATCGGTACAGCCGCGGCGAACACGGTTCCCGGCCCGCTGAGGTTGAAGGCGCCGCCGGTAAAGAGCTCGACCTGGATCTGCCCCGATCCCGCCGCGACCAGGATGTCACCTTCGCGAAAACGCGCGCCTGGAACGAGCTTGTACCAGGTCGTATCGCGCAGCAATCGGCAAGGGCCCTCGGCAATGGAGACGATCCCCGCATCCGCCGCGTAGGCGAAGGGAACTGGCAGTGCCAGCCCTAGAACCAGCCAAAGAGGAGAGACTTTCACAAGGTTGGGCACGCGAATTTCGGACGGTGACCACAGGATGCTAGGCTGCGCCGGTTCGGGGCGTCAACGCGAACAATCCGCAGTCGCGGTCGCGCAAATTCGACATCGATTGAGGGGCGGATCACTCGGCATAACAAATGGCAACATCGCGGGCGCCATGACGCTGGACTCAAAGCGGCTTCGTTCCATCGAGCGCCAACGCCAGCTTGGTCGTAAGTGTACGCGTGCCGCGGTATTGCTCATTGCGATGCTGTGCGAGTGACCTTGGCCTTGTTCACGACCAATGCATCCGCTAGATCGGCGGTCCTCATTCCCGAGGCCGTCTTGACCGGCAACGCGTCGAGGTAGTCATTGAGCGCGGACCAGACGGCTTGCCGGCTTTCGAACGCCACGTTGCGTTCTTCGAGCAGTCCCATGATGACCGCAGCAAGCTCTTCCTTGCCGGCTCCGTACGCGCTTGCCCGTCGAGCGTCCAAATGGTCTCCGGCCAGCACCACATCCGTGACCAGCACCGACTCTTGCGCCTCGAATAGCCGACGGGCCTTCTCGGCCTGCGTCGTCGCATCGTCGTTCAGCAGGCGCCGCAAAACGACGTTGGTGTCGACGGCAATCACGCGGCACGTCTCTTGGCCGTAGCCTTCGCGCGCTTGCTATCGCGAGCGCGTCGTGCAACGACTCCGTCATCGGAAAACTCGCGCGTCGGCTTTTGAGGTGTCTCAGCACCCCTGCGCTGGCCCTCTCGTCTTCTTGAGAATGGTGATTCTGGCCGTTATGCTCCAGGAACTCAACCTGGTCGCCAGGCCGAACCCGGAGGCGATCGCACAGCTCCTTGGGCAACGTTACTTGCCGCTTGGGACTCAGAATGGGCATCGTTGTGCCTTGGCCAAAATGACAAAATCCTAAGACCGCGATCAGCTTTGTTAATCCCAAGCGCATAATGAGCAAATGCGCTGACACTGTACGGACGCACCGTGGAAGATTGTAGTTGCCTCCGGAGGCGAGAGTTGGCTCCGGCGACCTACCGCTTAGGAGGCGGTCGCTCTATCCACTGAGCTACCGGGACATGATGCGTAATTCTACCGCCCGCGGTTTCTGGCAAACACTGGCAGTTCTTACCGGAATGGGCCGTAAGCGCCTAAACTTCCGGCGTCGGAAACGCCGGATATTCCCATGTACGCCGAACTGCTCAAGGGATTCGCGTCGATCGACTGGATCGCGCTCATCTTCTTCTTTGCCAGCTGGGGCGACTGCACGGGTATTGCGCAGACCACCGGACCCGTTTGACTATGCGCGGACTCGCGGCGCCACGCAACAGTACCGGCTCGGCTGCGGGGCCGCCAGATGGTCCAGCGCGAAAACCGCATCGTCGACTCGCGGTCGCTGATCGGCAACCTGCGTGCAGGAGCGTTTCGTTCTATGCCAGCACGACGCTACGTCATTGCCGGCCTGATCGCGGTCGCCAGGCACCGTAGATCGGCTCGTCGTGCTTGACCGCCGACTTGCCGTTCGGGCACGCGGCGGCGCGCCGAGGTGATGGAAGTCAAGGTGATCCTGCTGGCTGTGATCTTCATCTTCGCCTACTTCAAATTCACGTGGTCGCTGCGCCAGTTCAATTTCGTGTCGATCCTAATCGGCGCCGCGCCCGGGCCGGGCTCGCCCGACGACGAACTCGAACGCTACGCGCGAGCGATTCTCGCGCCTCCAAACGCTGGCCGGCGACGATTTCAACCGCGGCATCCGCGCCTACTACTTCGGCTTTCGCCGCCGGCACGTGGTTCGTGTCTCCGTACCACTTCATCGCGTTCACGCTGGCGATCCTGATCGTGCTTTGGCGGCGCGATTTTCATCTCCGCCGCGCTGCGCGTGTTGTCGGACTGACGTGCTCGCCTGGCTGCGTCCGGACGCACCGTTTCCGCCGCTGTCCGCTGCGCTGGCCGAGCCGAACGGGCTGCTCGCGCGCCGGCGGCGATCTCTCGCCGGAACGGCTGGTCGCCGCGTATCGCCGCGGCATCTTCCCGTGGTTCTCCGCGGGCCAGCCCATCCTGTGGTGGAGTCCGGATCCGCGTATGGTCCTGTACGTCGACGAATTTCCGGACGTCGCGCTCGCTTGCCAAACGCGTTCGCCGGCACGAATTCGAGATACGGATCGATACCGCCTTCCGCGATGTCATGGACAGCTGCGCACGACGCCGCGCGACCGGCCAGGGGAACCTGGATCACGCCAGAAATGGTCGACGCCTACTGCGAGCTGCATCGGCGCGGCGTTGCGCATTCGCGTGGAGAGCTGGCGCGACGGGCAGCTGTGCGGCAGGCTCTACGGCATGGCGCTGGGGCGCGTGTTTTTCGGCGAGTCGATGTTCGCCCGCGAGACCGACGCGTCGAAGGTCGCGCTCGTCCACCTGGTCGCCTTGCTGCGCCACCTCAATGTGCCCCTCATCGACTGCCAGCAGGAAACCGCTCACCTGAGATCGTTCGGCGCGCGTCCGATCCGCCGCGCGGTGTTTGCAGCGCATCTTGAGCGAATTGATACACTCGACCGAACCTGTGGCCGGCTGGCGCGCGGGGGCGTTCGAGGGATCCCAGATCGAGCTGCGCGTGAGCAAGCTAAACGACCTTCCCCTGACCTCGCTGCAGTTCTACGCGACGGCGCCCGTATCCCTGCAGCTACCTGCCCGACCGAGCGGCGCGCTCCCAGGTGGCCACCCCCAGCCACCTGATCGACACTCGGGTCTACAGCGAACTGGTGCCGCTTGGGCTTTCGCCGCAGCGGCGCCTTCACCTACCGCCCCTACTGCGACCACTGCCGGGCATGCGTGCCGGTCCGCGTCCCGGTGGCCGATTTCCAGCCCAGGAGGACGCAGCGGCAGGATTACGCAGGAGTCACGCGACGTTAACAGCAGTTAGGCGTGATTTAGCCTACGATGCCGAACATTACGCCCTCTATCTGAGCTACCAGCGGTACCGGCATCCCGGCGGCGGGATGGACCAGGACAGCCGCGAGCAGTACCAGCATTTCCTGCTCCACAGCAACGTGGCGACCGACCTCTACGAATTCCGGGATGAAGGCGGCCTGCGGATGGTCAGCCTCGTGGATCGGCTGGTCGATGGCCTGTCCTCGGTGTATACCTTCTTTGAGCCCGAGCGTCGCGGGGATGAGCTACGGGACCTACAACGTGCTGTGGCAGATCGAGGCGCTGCAAGGCGCTGGGGCTGCCTTACCTGTACCTCGGGTATTTCATCGCCGAGAGCCGGAAGATGGCCTACAAGGCGAGCCTTTCGTCCGATCGAGGGGGTTGGTCGGTGGCGTGTGGCAGAGGTTGGGGAGTGACCTGGGGCTATTGCGCCGAAACTTTTGATCGTTGACGAGCACAACTTGCCCGGGGCCCGCGCCTTCGCGACGAAGGAAATTCCATGCCATTGCGACTACTTGATCCGAAGTCAGGGCGATGCCCAGCGTGGGCATTTTCCCGCATGTGCTCCAGCCGCTCGTGGATGCGGCGGCGCAGGGGAGGATTGGCGCCGGTCGTGCCGAGGCGATCGTCAAGGATTGGGGTTCGATAGTTTCGCGTATGCGCTGACGACCAGCAACATGCCCGACAAGGAAGCCCAACTGTTCGTGTTCACCACCATGCCAGCGGAATGGATGATGCTCTATGATCAGAAGGCGTACGTTGAAGTAGATCCTCGCATGCAATTGATCGCCAGGAGCACAATGCCCGTTCTCTGGGAACAAAGGATTTCCGGGGCCGGAGTGCGCGCGTGGATGCGTTTCTCGACGACGCCGCGAGGTATGGGACGCTCAGTGGGTTGATCTACGCTTTGTACGATATCGGCCATGGCGGCATTGGTGACGGTATTTAACTCCCGACTGCCTACCGTTGATTCGGTGCGCATGCAAATGATCCAACGGAACTTGCCCGACTTGGTGTCGTTCGGACACTATTTCCACGAATGGTTCATGAAGTCCTGTTATTGAAAGGGGCTCCCGTCGCGATTGAAGGACGCGCCGTTGTCGCTTCGGAGCGCGGGGTCTTGCGCAATGTCGCACATGGACTTACTACCGATGACATCGCGGACAAGCTCGAGATAAGCGAGCGAACTGTGCAATTCCATCTGGACGCGGTACGCACAAAGCTTGGGGCAGCGAATCGCCAGGAGGCGGTTGCCTCGGGCATCCGACGCGGGCTGGTCAACATGTTTCCATGACGCTCGACAGCCATTCATCCACGCATTTGGTAGAAGCGCATCGGTTATGACCGATCCGGACTCAGCGCTCATTCGTCACGTCCACAATTCGGTGGCGAGTTCTCCTGCCGAGCCGCGGCCCATGGGTGTGAAGGTGAAGGTTCCTGCACTCGATGGGTATGAATTGGGCGGGACGTCTCTTCGAAATGGCGGGCGATTCCAACCCGACCTCGGCGGTGGTGTTCGCCGGTGGCGGCGGCATCCCAGCGTCCGCATATCGCCATTTCGCGGCATTTCTTGCGGCCTCGGGAATCCCGGTGCTCACCTTCGACTTCCGTGGAATCGGAGCTTCGCGGCCACGAAAGTTGCGCGGATTTTCAGCTTCCAGTTGAGGATTGGTCGAATTCGATTGTGGAGGAGCAATCAATTGGATGCGTGCACGGCACCCGTGCGCCGGAAGCTTGTCGGCATAGCACACAGCGTTGGTACTTTGATCATCGGTGGCGCGCCAACGATTGGTGAACTCGGGCGACTAGTCTTCATCCGGGGCTCACACCGGCTACTACGGCGACTATCTCGCCAGGCACCGCCTTCCGATGCGGCTTTTGTGGCATGTCGTCATGCCCATGCTTACTCGCAGGTTCGGTTACTTCCCGGCGCGAGCTACTGAGACTGGGTGAGGACATTCCGGCCGGCGTTGCATTGCAATGGGCCGCACGTCGAACACCGGAGTTGCGACCGGAGGCCCGCCAACCCGGATTCTTCGCGCGCGCGCGGATGCTCGCGCGATACGCCGAGATTCGCGTTCCCACATTGGCAATTTCGTTCAGTGACGATGCGTTCGCGACCGAAGCGGGTGCCTCGACGTTTGCTGGCGTCCTACCCGGGCCTCGATGCGGGACACGAACTCATCGGACCCAGGTGCGGCCGGACTCTCCAAAATCGGACACTTCGGATTTTTCCGGCGCGATGCGGAGGCTAGACTCTGGCCGGTGGTCCTTGCCTATCTCGCCAACGCGGCCGACCAGAACTCGCCGCGTTGCCTCCATAGCGGCCGATCGCCCGCCCAAGCGAGCCGGCTTGCGCGAAACGCGCTCCGGCCCGCTGGCACAACCCTTGCGGTCTCCTTGGTGCTGTCTGGGGCTGGCCGTGCCGCCCTCCGGGACGAGGAGGCCGGCGCCAGACAGCTTTCATTTCTGCCTATGTACCAACGTGGGAGCCCAAAAGTGCCGTTCGACGGCAACAAAGCTGCGGCGCAGTCAGTTAAGAAGCCACGTTTCAGGCGGGAATGATCGGCGTTTGCGGACTATTCCTTCGAAATGGATCAGCGGGACCGGGGTAGAATGGAAATACCCAACCTATTTGGTCAAATCATTTCCAGACTCGTGATTCGGAAGTGGATCACCCGTGACGGTTTGCGGGCGCTGATGGCTGCGGCCCCTGGGCCGGAGCTCAGGACATGATCGTCGCTGCGCGTCGCTATCCCGTTCCTGGCGGCGCTGTGGCTGCTGGGTGATCTGGTATTTACTGGCGACACTGGCATCGGGTGAGTGGCACGGCTTGGCCGTGGCTCTGGGATTCCTCACCTTTGCGCTGGCCCTGACCATTCATATCCCTTGCCACGGGGGATCGTAAACCTCGTGTGACAGTGGCCCGACGTTTCCTGGGCATCATCGCCGACAACGCAGTAAATACCTATTTCATGCTGGTCATGGGTGAAGGGGCGCGGTTGTCGTTGGCGTCTATCTTCTTCGTAACCTTCGGCAATGGTTTCCGGTTTGGGCGGCTATACCTGCACGTTTCGCAGGCGCTTTCCCTCATAGGATTCTCGATCGTCTTGTTTTTCTCACCGTTCTGGTCGCTACCACCTTGCGGTCGGCAGCGGTTTCCTTGTCGCCATGGTCGTCCTGCGCCTTCTATGTCGGCGTGCTGGCCGAACGGATTACGGAGGCCAAGAAGCGGGCGGATATGAGGCGAACGCGGCAAACGGACGGTTCCTCGCGAACGTCAGCCACGAGATGCGCACGCCGCTGAACGGCGTAATCGCGATGACAGACTTGTTGCGCGGAAACGCAACTCGCCGAGTCGCAACGGGAAATCGTCGAAACGCTTTCGACTTCGGCGCAACTGGCTGGCGCAGATCGAGGAAATTCTCGATGCAGCGAAGATCGAGGCGGGCAGAGAGTACAGGCTGGAAGCCGCGGCCGTTCGACCTGGAGCAAGCTGCCTGACCGGCGCGGTCAAGGTCATCCTGCCGCAAGCACGATACAAGGGCCTGGTCGTCAATACGGAAGTAGCGCTTGGACTCACCTCGTGGTTCCTGGGCGACGCCCATCACCTGCGCCAAGTGCTGCTGAACCTGCTTTCGAATGCGGTCAAATTTACCGAACAAGGGGCAATAACTCTTCGGGCACGCGTGGCCAGCTCGGTGAACGGCGTCGCGATGATCCGCCTTGAGGTGTGCGATACGGGCATTGGCATCCCGCAGGCGAAGCAATCCGCAATCTTCGAAGCGTTTACGCAAGCAGATGACTCGGTGACTCGCGTATATGGCGGAACCGGGTTGGGCACAAGCCATTGCGCGCCAACTCGTCTCGCTGATGGGCGGGCAGCTGGGACTCCACAGCGTGGAAGGTGTGGGCAGCACGTTCTGGATAAACCTGCCTCTGCCTGTCTCGGAGGCCGCAGGAATCGACCTGGTCGAGGAACTCGCGGCCACACGCAGGGATTCTGGCACCGGGGCACGCCCTGAAGGCTGGCCAAGGCGCCACAGTCCACAAGATTCGCGGGGCGCGCGTACTGGTAGCCGAGGACAACCCAACTAATCAGCGGGTCACGCAGATGATCCTGGAAAGTGGCGGGCACGTCGCCACGATCGTCAGCAATGGCGAAGATGCATTGGACGCGTTGGAACGCGCGAATTTCGATATCGCGCTCTTTGACCTCTCGATGCCAATCGTGAGCGGCCTGGAGGCGCTGAAGCTCTATCGCTTTGCCGCCGCCAAGCCGATTCCGGTAATCATTCTCTCGGCTAATGTCACGACCGACGCGCATCGGCGAATGCCAGCGCGCGGGCGCGGCCGAAGTCGTCGCCAAGCCAGTGCGCCGCGTCGCTGCTTCTGGACGCGATTGAACGCAACCTCCGCGGACGAGGCCGAACAGTTCACTGCGGGACCCCCGGCGCGTTCAGACGATCGTCCGGCGCTCACGGTGGTTGACACACCGCCGTTGGATCCGTTGGTAATGGGCGAACTCGCGAACTTCTCCTCGACCGACGTTTGTCGAGCGACTGATACGCGGTTTTCGCGCCGATTGCGAACGACTGGTTGCACAGCTCAGCGGGAGGTCTTGCCCAGCGCAAGTACGAAGCGGTGAAGGACGCCGCCCATGCACTTCGTGGCGGCGCGGGGAGCGTTGGCGCCACGCAGCTGGATGCAATTTGCGACGCGCGTGACAAGGCCACACATGACACGATGCGGCTCAAGGCCTCGGCTTGGTCGGAGGATCGGGACAGGTCGTCGAGCGGACTTTCGCCGCGCTCGACGCCCATCTCGGAGTTGGAACGACAGAAACAGAAATCCTCGTCTTAGTGTCCCGACTTCGATAAGGACCCGGTCGGTGGCTAACCGACCGGTTGTTCGTTCTGCGTGCCTCTACTAAACAAAAGTAACACCGAAGTCCCGATTGATCAGTCGTCGCCGCCTACCGCGGCCAGACGCGCAACTGCGGGCATGGCCCGTACACCTGGTGCATAGGATCCGGCCGTTTCCATCGCGCTTCGTTGCTGCGCACGAACGAGCCGATCCATCATCTTGAGATCGCGTTCTTCAAGCTTGATGGCCGCGTCCACCCACATCGCCGTTACGCGATCGAGTTCCTCGCGCGTCACGGCTTCGAATTCGCGCCGCACCTGTTCGAATGCGCGGCGCCCGTTGCCGCCACGCGCGCGTGTCTGCGGACATAGCTGTACACCGCGGCCTCGCCGGTTCCATCCGGCGTAATGACGTCAACCACGCCCAAAGTCATAGAGTTCCCGGGCGGAGTAGGTATTGCCGCTGGTGATGAGGTCTTCGGTGACGCGACGGCCGACCTTTCGCTGGAGGAAGCTGTAGGCGCCCATGCCGGGGAACAGATTGAACAGGACCTCGGGGAAGCCCATGCGCGAGGACTCTCGGCGATCAGCACGCTGCTCGCGAGCGCCGCTTCGAATCCGCCACCGAGGGGCGCTGCCCTGTACCAGCGAGATCGTCGTAACCGGCAGGTCGAAATTGCGATTCCAGGGATACAAGTCGTCGACGCAACAGCCGCGCATATTGCTCCAGCTGTGAACGATCGGCGATGGACGATTGCGCTGCGGGATAGCGCGAGGTCACCGCCCAAGTTGGCAATACGCCGGGCGTCCTCGATGCAAGCACGGCGTAATTGACCGAATGGGCGTGCCCATTCTGGAACATTGTCGCTTGTGAATTGATGATGCCATCGATGAAACAGCGCAGTTCGAGCAGCAATTGCGGATTGAAACAGGGCCTGGGCTGCGGATTCATCGTGGCCCAATACACGCCGAACTCGGCATCGAAACGGGGTTCGATCTGGTCGAACTGTGTTGGTTGTAGGTACCGGACGTCAGCAACTGCATTCATGATGCACTCCCTTCGGGACAAGGTGGCGTTACGATTTGGATGTAAAAACTACAAACGACGAAACAGCCCCTAAACGGGAGGTCCTAGCGGACATAAAACCACTGCGACAACAGGGTGCCATCCCGCATCGCAACTGATCCACAGCCGTTCCCCCAGCCTAGCTGACCGAAATATCTCGCTTTCAACCGGCTCTGTCCACCACAATTTGGCCTATTTGTGTGGTTTGGTCCAGTGGTTGTCTTTGACTTGTGTCAATAATACCCAGTAGGACAATGAAAACGGGCAATAAACGCGAGGATTTGATATCCTGCGCGGGGTCCGTCTCGGCCTTATTGTGGCGTACAACAGAATAAGACCAACCACAATAGCGTGTGCATGAACCTAAAAGAACCGCGAAATCTTGGGGTTATAACTATTCGGGGACGCCGCAGCTTTGTGCTAAACAGATGTCAGCTACGAAACGGGGAAGGGTACTCTAGCAACTGTTGCGAAAATGGCGAGCACCCTATTGACGTGCTTCCCTATGAATGCGGACGTTTGCCGCCGCTCCGGGATGCGTCATCCACAATGACGACATCATATGTGCGATAAGTGACATAAGGATAATTCCACCCCACACCCGCCAACCATCGAATTTGAAATGTGTAGGTTTTGGCGCACGGTTGCGATAAATGCCCTTTGATTAAGAAGATGACATGTTGGGCCATTTTCCGAAAGTCGAATTCAATCGACCTGCAATCCACCCTGCGACACGTCGTTTCACCATTCGGGCGGCGAATAAAGTAACCTTCACCCACTTTCCGGCCGGCCATAGCGGCGGCCCATAACCTGAAAACCCCGTCGCATGACGTACCTGCATGAGCTGATTGCGGAAAAGCGCAAACTCCTTCGCGACCTCTTCCTCATCCGCGCGGGCGACCTGCGCGAAGAGCGCCTGCTACGCCAGGGGCGTGGCTGGATCCACATTCCCGGCCAGGGCCACGAAGCACTGGCAGTGTTGGCGGCGTCGCTCGAAGCGGAAGACCTCCTGTTCCTCTATTACCGCGACCGCGCGCTGATGCAGGCGCGCGGCGTGACGCCGCTCGAGATGGCCCGGGAGCATCTGGCGACTGCCAACTCGTCGTCGGCCGGCCGGCAGATGCCGGTCCACGGGTCGTTCCGCCGGTTGGGATCTATCCACCCGCTACGCCTACCGCCTCGCAATGCCTGCCCGCCGTCGGTGCAGCATGGGGAATCAAGCTCAAGGGTGACCGTCGCGTCGTCCTGTGCACGATCGGCGACGCGTCCACGCGGCAGGGCGAATTCTTCGAGGCGGTGGCCCGGTGCGGTGCAGGATCGCCTCCCGATCGTCTTCGTGGTCGAGGACAATGGGTACGGCATCAGCACGCCGACGCTCGACCAGCTGCCCTTCCGTCTGGGCATTTTCGGCACTTCGACGTTTCGCCACGTCGACGGCTGGTCGGTGGACGCCATTGCGGAAGCTGGCGGCACGGCAATTGCGGCCGCTAGGCGGGGTGATGGGCCGACGATACTGTGGGTGGAACTCGACCGGATGACGTCGCATACCAACAGCGACGACCACCGGATCTATCGGTCTGCTGCCGAGATCGCGCTGATGAAGGCGCGCGATCCGGTCGACCTCTTATGCGGCGTCGCTGGTCGACAGCGGCGCGCTCGACGCTGCGCAGGTGCGCGCGCTGCAGGACGAAGGCCACGGCGGAGGCAGATGCAGCCTACGCCGCGGCGGAAATCGAGCCGGCCCCGGCTGCCGGAGTCGGCCAACGACCAAGCTCCTGGGACCGTTCGATCCGAAAGGGCACCTACCGCCCTTTGCGCTGGAAGAAGCGAGCAACACGATGGCGGGCGCGCTCAACGCGACGTTGCGCGAGGCGTTGGCGCGCATTCCGAACGCCCTGATCTTCGGCGAGGACGTGGAGGATCCGAAGGGCGGCGTATTCGGATTCACCAAGGGATTGTCGACACGCTTTCCCGGCCGCGTCGTGAATTCGCCTCTGGCCGAAGCGACGATCGCGGGCATGGGTGTCGGTCTTGCCGCGACCGGCTTCCGGCCCATCCTGGAAATGCAGTTCATCGATTTCATCGCGCCGGCGTTCAACCAGCTGCTCAACCAGGCCGCAACGTTGCGCTGGCGCTCCAACGGCGACTGGACCTGTCCGGCCGTGTTCTACGCCCCGTACGGCGCTTACCTGCCGGCCGGCAGTACGTGGCACAGCCAGTCAAACGAGGGATTCTGGACACATATCCCCGGCCTGCGGGTCGCCGTTCCCAGCACGCCAGCCGATCTCGCGGGCCTTCTGTGGAGCGCGCTGCAGGAGTCCGACCCCACGCTCTTGCTCATTCCCAAGCACATCATGCGGGTGCGGCATGATCCGGTGACGCACGCAGCGGCGCGGGCTTCGGCCGTGCGCGCATCGTGCAATCGGGGACCGACATCACCGTGGCTGACATGGGGCAATTGTCTCGAGGTCGTGCAAAGGCAGCAGCGCACCACGCGGACCGTTCGTCGATCGAGATCATCGACCTCATCAGTCTGGTGCCATGCGATTGGGCGGCGATCGACGCCTCGGTTGCCAAGACGGGCCGGCTGGTGGTGGTCACTGAAGACGCGCACCGGCTGCTTCGGCCAGGCGATCATCACCGAGGTCGTCGGCTCGCAGGCGCGCTTCAATCGCTTCCTGTCCGCCGCCGTTGCTCGTGGCGCGCGAAGACGGCCACATTCCGTTCAACCCCGTGCTGGAATACGCGGTGCTGCCTGGATGCGGCGCGCGTGCACGCGGCACTGGCGGAAGTGATGCAGTGAGGGCGAATCGGTGAGCGAGAACGGCGCGCGCGAAATTCGGGTACCGCAATTGGGCGAGGGGCTGCGGGAAGCGCGGATCGTCCAGCTCCTGTGCGCTCCCGGCGCGCCGCTGCGCCGCGGCGACCGGCTCTACGTCATCGAAACCGACAAGACTACGGTCGAACTCGAGGCGCCGTTCGACGGCACGTTGCTTGGAATGGCGGGTGGCCGCAGGGGACGTCGTGGAAATCGACGCGACCGTCGCTCTCGTGGCGGCAGTCGGAACCCCTGGTAGCACCTTCGCCCGGGGCGGAGCGCGTCATTCCGCCACGCACCCGCGCGCATGCGCAGGAGCGCGGACTCGACGATCACGCACTGGCAATGATTCCTTCGGCTTCGAACAAGCTCCTGCCCGAGGACATCGACAGATATCTGGCGGAACGCGCTGCGGAATCGCGGAGAGCGACGGCATGCGCGAGCGCCGGGTGACGGGCGGCCATCGCGCGCTGATCTTCAGGCTGCGGCGCAGCGCGCACGCTGGTCATTCCGGGAACGCTCGCCATCGATGTGCCCTTGTTCGGCGTCGACGCGACGCGGCGCGGAGGATGGCGACGCGCGGCCGACGCCATTCCAGGTGTTTGCACATGCCGTTGCACGCGTGGCGCAAGCGCACGTGCAATTCCGCTCCGTCATGGTGGGGGACGATCGCATTCTGCGAATACGATCACGTCAATATCGGCATCGCACTGGCGCGGCCGAACGATGAACTGATCATCGCGGTGGTGCGCAGGGCGGATGGCATGAAGCTGCCGGAGTTCGTGCGCGCCTGCACGCGCGGCATGCGCGCGGCGATCCGTGACGGCGGCGAGGCCACGGAGGATACGCAGATCCTGTTCACGCACCTCGGCGAATTCGGAATTGTGGACGCCGTGCCGACGCTGGTGGCGCCGGCCAGCTCGATCTTCTTCCTCGGCGCGCCGCAGCAGGCTGCCGGCAAGGTGCGCATCGCGGTGACGTTCGACCACCGGCTCATCAACGGCGCGGCCGCGGCCCGATTCCTGGACGACTTGGCGGCGGAACTATTGCGCCGTTAGTGCGTGGTGCTCGTGTAGGTACTCCATTTGCGTGGCTACGCGCCGGCGGCCGCTTCGGTGCGTTTGGCCGCCTCGTCGGCCATGTCGCGGATGACCGCGGTGAGGTCGGACTCCACGGCCATTTCGCCATTGACGCTTGCCCGGCCACTGATTTTGGCCACACCGCGCGCGCGCGCGTCATTGTGCATTCGAGGAGGAGTTGGTCTCCGGGAACCACGTCGCGCCCGAAGCGGCACTTGTCGAACCCGGCAAAGAAGAAAATCGTCTTGCCGATCCGGCTCATCATGCCCGAGTAATGGCACAGGACACCCGCCGCCTGGGCGAGGGACTCCAGCAGCAGCAGCTGCTGGCATCACGCGGCCGGTCGAGGGGCACACCGGCGAAGAACTCGTCGTTGTGGCTGATGTTCTTGATGACGCGCACCCACTGCTTGGGTTCGCACGCCTCCATCCGATCGATCAGCATGAACGGGTAGCGATGCGGGATGTGTTTCAGGATCTCGGCGGTATCCGACGGGGATCTGCGCGGGCGTCGTCACGGGAGTCTCGACAAGGGCGGCTATTGCCGGGGCCGGGGGCCCATCCTACGTGGGGCGCGTCCCCCTGCAACTCGCAGGAAATGTCCGCAATTGCCACCGTAATGCTCCGGCCGGCGACGATATAATCACAGTTTCCCCGCTGCTTCCACGTAAGCCATCTCCATGAAAATCCTGGTCCCGGATCAAGCGTGTCATCGACTTCAACGTCAAGGTTCGCGTGAAGCCCGACGGCTCGGGCGTGGACACGGCGAACGTGAAGATGTCGATGAACCCGTTCGACGAGATTGCCGTCGAGGAAGCGGTGCGCCTGAAGGAAAAGGGCATCGCGACCGAAATCGTGGCTGTGACCTGTGGTCTGACCGCTTGCCAGGAAACGCTGCGCACCGCGTTAGCGTTTGGGTGCCGATCGCGCGATCCTGGTCGAGACCGACGTCGAACTGCAGCCGCTCGCCGTGGCCAAGTTGCTGGCGGCGGTCGTGGCGAAAGAGCAGCCGCAACTCGTCATCCTGGGCAAGCAGGCCATCGACGACGACGCCAACCAGACCGGCCAGATGCTGGCGGCGTCTGCTCGACTGGCCGCAGGCCGCGTTCGCGTCGAAGGTGGACATCGCCGACGGCGGCGCCACGGTCGAAGCGGGAAGTCGACGGCGGCCTGGAGACGCTGCAGATGAAGCTGCCGGCGATCGTGACCACGGACCTGCGCCTGAACGAGCCGCGCTACGCGACGCTGCCGAACATCATGAAGGCGAAGAAGAAGCCGATGGAGACGACCAACGCCGGCCGCCTTCGGCGTGGACGTGACGCCGCGCCTCGTCACGCTCAAGGTGGTGGAGCCGCCCAGGCGCAAGGGCGGCGGCAAGGTAGCCGACGTGCAGGAGCTGGTCGCCAAGTTGCGCAACGAAGCCAAGGTGATTCGCTGAAAGTCATCATGTCCGTCCTCGTCATAGCCGAACACGACAACGCGTCGCTCAAGTCCGCGACGCTGCACGCGATCACCGCCGCGCGGCAATTGGGCAGTGCGATGGGGACCGAGGTTCACGTCCTCGTCGCGGGCCACGAACGCCGGGCGCGGCAGCGCAGGCCGCCGCCAAGGTCGCTGGCGTCGCGAAAGTCCTGCATGCCGATGCGCCGCACCTCGCGATGCCCACCGCCGAGAACATTGCCGCGCACGGCGTTGAGCGTGCTTCCGGGCGCCTATACGCACGTGTTGGCGCCCGCGACCGGATTCGGCAAGAACGTGCTGCCGCGGGTCGCCGCCAAACTCGATGTCGCGCAGGTGTCGGAAATCACGGCGATCGTTTCGCCCGACACCTTCGTGCGTCCGATCTACGCAGGCAATGCGTTCGCGACCGTGCAGTCGAAGGACGCGATCAAGGTCATCACGGTGCGAGGCACGGCATTCGATCGCCGACGCGAGCGGGTGGCAGTGGTACCGGTCGAGACGATTGCGGCGCCGGCCGACACGGGCCACGCGAAGGTCACCGGACAGGAACTCGACCAAGTCCGAGCGCCCCGAGCTGACGAGCGCGCGCATCGTGATTTCCGGGGGCCGGGGTCTGGCCAGCGGCGAGAATTTCAAGATGCTGGAAGCGCTGGCGGACAAGCTCAACGCCGCGATCGGCGCGTCGCGCGCGGCCGTCGACGCGGGCTACGTGCCCAACGACTACCAGGTCGGACAGACGGGCAAGATCGTGGCGCCCGACCTGTACATCGCGATCGGCATCTCCGGCGCGATCCAGCATCTGGCCGGCATGAAGGACAGCAAGGTCATCGTCGCGATCAACAAGGACCCCGAGGCGCCGATCTTCCAGATTGCCGACTACGGCTTGGTCGGCGACCTGTTCCAGCTGGTCCCCGAATTGACCGCCGGCGTTGGGTTGACACGATGAGCGCCTATCACGCCCCTCTGCCGAAATGCACTTCGTGATGAACGAGCTCGCCGGTCTCCCGCAGATCGCCAAGCTGCCCGGGATTCGAGGACGCGGCGCCCGACACCGTCGCGGCGATTCTCGAGGAAGCCGCCAAGTTCGCGACCAATGTCCTCGACCCGCTCAACGCGGCGGGTGATCGCGAAGGTGCGAAGCGTCTCGACGATGGCACCGTCAGGACGCCGGCCGGATTCAAGGAAGCGTACAAGCAGTTCTGCGACAACGGCTGGAACGGCCTCACCAAGAATCCGGAATTCGGCGGTCAGGGGCTTGCCGCAACTGGTGCAGACCGGCCGTCGAGGAAATGTGGCACGCGGCCAACCTCGCGTTCGACTTGTGCCCGCTGCTCACACAAGGCGCGGTTGAGGCGATCGAGTTGAAAGGGACGGACGCGCTCAAGCAGACGTACCTGCCGCACATGGTCGCGGGCACGTGGACCGGCACGATGAACCTGACCGAGCCGCAGGCGGGCTCCGACCTCGCGGCCGTGCGCACGCGCGCCGTGCCGCAGGGCGACGGCACGTACAAGCTGTTCGGCCAGAAGATCTTCATCACCTTCGGCGAGCACGACTACACCGAGAACATCATCCACCTCGTGCTCGCGCGCACGCCCGATGCGCCGGAAGGTGTGAAGGGAATCTCGCTGTTCGTCGTGCCCAAGGTCCTGGTCAACGCCGACGGCTCGCTGGGCGCGCGCAACGACGTGCAATGCGTGTCGATCGAGCACAAGCTCGGCATCCACGCCAGCCCGACGGCCGTGCTGGTCTATGGCGAGCACGGCGGCGCGATCGGCTATCTGCTCGGCGAGGAGAACCGCGGCCTCGAATACATGTTCATCATGATGAATCTGGCGCGCTTCTCGGTGGGCATGGAAGGCGTGGGCCTCTCGGAGCGTGCCTACCAGCGCGCCGTCGCGTTCGCGCAAGCGATCGCGTGCAAGGCAAGGCGGTCGGCCTGGAGAAGGTGTCCCGCACGGGCCCGATCATCGAGCATCCGGACATGCGCCGCATGCTGATGACGATGCGCGCGCTATACCGAGGCGATCCGCGCGGTGGCCTATGTCACCGCCGCCGCGCTGGACAACGCGCACGCCATCCCGATGCGGACGCGCGCAAGACGCCATCAGGCGTTCGTCGATTTCATGATCCCGATCGTCAAGGGCTGGTCGACGGAGATCGGCGCAGGAGGTCACGTCGCTCGGCGTGCAGGTGCATGGCGGCATGGGCTTCATCGAGGAGACGGGCGCGGCGCAGCACTACCGCGACGCGCGGATCATCGACGATCTACGAGGGCACGACCGGTATCCAGGCCAACGACCTGCGTCGGCCGCAAGACCGCGCGCGACGCGCGGCGCCGTCGCCCGGGCAATAGCCGCCGACATCGACAAGGTCGCCGCCAAACTCGCCTCGCACGCCGATCCCATGCTCAACGCCATCGGCCTGCAACTCGCGTCGGCAACGTCGGACCTGCAGTCTGCGATCGACTGGCTCGTCCCCGCCGCCGGACCCCATGCGCGCGCCGCGCATGCCGGGGCGGTGCCATACCTCAAGCTGTGGGGAGTCGTGGCAGGCGGCTGGCAGTTGGGACGGGCTGCGCTGATCGCGCTACGCAGCAACTCGCCAGCAGGGGTATCGGGAATGCGGATTTCCTGCGCGCCAAGATCGCCACCGCGCGCTTCTATGCCGAATGCCTGTTGCCACAGGCCTCCGGTTATGCCCATGCGGTGACTCCATGGCGGCGAGAGCGTCCTGGCACTTCCGGCCGAGGCGTTCTGACGCACGATGCCGCGGCGGGATGCTCTGCGCGCCGGCGGTGTCGGCGATGTCCTACAGGGCATCTCGTACACGCCCGCCGGTGTACCAAGTCGGCACATTCCGAAGATAACGGAGCCTCCGAATTCGGTCACCAGGAACCGCAACATGATGTCATCCATCGCAAATGGCGATTGCGTCGCGACGCTGGCGGTCCTGCTCATCGGCGTGGCCGACGTTCGCGCAGACCCGATTCCCCCTTGGGGACCCGGACCCAATGCCGTAGGCTGCAGCAACATCGCGCAGGATTTTTCGCGCGTGGCATCCGGCAATCCCGCAGGAATACTGGGAAGGCAACCCGAACGGCAACACGCCGCGCTACATCACCGATCTCCTCGCGGATCCGGCGAATACGCTGACGGTCAACCTGGCCGTCCCGAACGACGGCGGGCTCTATCGGACCCTTACGTCAACCAGACGACATCCGTACGTCGGTGACTCTGCGTGTGTTATCCGACCTCGGCCGCAAATAATTCGGCGCCGGACTACGCGTTGCCGACCGGCGACGTCATTCCGCACATGCAGTCGGGCAGCCGAATCGCCGGTATTCGCCGATGCGGCTGCGCGCTATCCGGTCCTGCTGTTCTCGCACGGGTTGATCGGGCAGCCCGATTTCCGGTGACTACATCAACGCCATCAGGGTTTTCGCGAGCTGGGGCTATGTTGTCGTCGCCCCGTTTCACGGCGACCAGCGCTTCGCCGACATCAAGCTCGATGGTTTCAGCGACTTCGTCTACGCCGTGATCCACATCCAGGCGTTCATCGCGATGCAGGCGGTGCGTCCGCTCGTCGCTGTCGCTCGCCCTCGACGCGCGTATTGACCAGCCCGCAGTTCGCGCGCAGTTTGCCGGCCACGTCGACGCGTCCCGTATCGGCGGATTCGGCGCGAGCTTAGGCGGCGAATCGCTGATGCTCATGGCCGGCGCCGCAGCTGACGAACTCCATCGGGCAGGCGTCCAAGCAGGTGACGCTCGATCCGCGCGCTCAGTGACGGCAGCTAGGCTATGTGCCGTACTTCGGCCAGCAGATCGTTTCAGCCTTTGGCCGCGACCAGACGCGGGATTGAAGGCGTGGCGCTGCCGATCCTCGCGATCAGCGGAACCGCCGACACGACGGCGCCGGTTGCCGGAACGGAGAAACGGCTTCGACCACATGACACGGGACCCGCCAGCTGGTCGCTTTTGACCGGCGTCAAGCATGGTTTCGATCCCGGCGTTCTCCGACGACATTTTTACCTGGTCGCTGGCGTTCCTCGCCGGGCAATTGTCGAGCGATCCGGTGGCGCGCGCGACGAGCGCCCGCACTGACCTCGGTGGCCGGCGGCGGCGAGGGACATCCTGCAAACGGACTACATTGCGCCGTCTGCCGAGATGCCGGGCGAGCGCGTGGTCGTGGGAGTTCTACAACAGCTCGCTGGGTACCCATTTCGTTACGGCCGAGCCGGGCGGAAGTTGCAGTTGCTGGATGCGGCATTATCGTGCCGGGCTGGCAGCACGGGGATTCAATTTCAAGGAGATGCCGGCCGGCGATCCGCGCGGTCTGGTGGCTTGCCGCTTCTTCGGAAAGCCGGGTTCCGCACTTCTACACGATCGACGCGCGGTGGAATGCGCGGTGGTGAAGACCTATCCCTATTCGGCTCTACGAGGGCCTCGCGTTCAACTCGGATGCGCCGGTGGGCGGGACTTGCGCGCCCAGACCGAGTCCCCGTCGTCCGCCTGTACAACAACGGCATGGGCGGGCAGGCCAGTCATCGCTTCGTCACCAGCCACAGCGAAGCGCGGGAGATGACGCAGCGCGGGCTGGGTCGACGAGGGCACCAGACTCTGCGGAATACCTTGACCGCCTGAATCGACCAACTTGACGGCCGTCACATTTCACACGGATATGGCAGGCTGCGGAGTCTGCCTAACTCCGGAAATGGTGATGCGCCGATTATGGAACGCGTTCTTCTACTCGATGGCCGGATTGCGCGCGGCATGGCACGAGCCCGCCGCGCGCCTGGAAATCTCGTGCTGCTCGTCGCAGTCCCGCTGGCATGCTGGCTGCCCGTGGGGGTGGTTGAAAAGCCCTGCTTGTCGCTGCCCGGTGGCGCTCTTCGTCGTGGAGATCCTCAACACGTCTGTCGAAGCGGCTATCGACCGCATCTCCGAGGTGCGCCACCCGCTGTCGAAGCTGGCCAGTGGACCTGGGCAGTGCCGCGGTCTTCGTCGCCGCCTTCTTTGCGCTGATCGTATGGCTCGCGCTCGCCGGGCCGGTGGTGCTGAAGATGCTCGTGTCGCGCTGATGGCTACCGGCCCAGCCGGCCATTTCGTTCAGCACATCGAACAACACGGCATTTGACGCGATGACCGCACCGCCGTGGAGGAGGCCCTGCGGGCCGGGTAGGGCAACACCGCGCGGCCGCCGGCTTCTTCCACCAGCAACAGCCCTGCCTGCGCGTCCCACGCGTGCATGTGCGAGGCTCGAGATATGCCTCGTAGCGCCCCGCGGCTACCTGCGCGAGCATCAATGCGCCGGCTCCCCCATGTCCTTGATGGCCGCACCGGCGCGCGACAGCAGGCGCGTGAGGACGCGAGATGCGCTTCCACGTCGTGGCGGTCCACATACCCCAGCCCAAGCAGCGCGCGATCGAGAGTCGCTGCAGGCGGAGACTACGGGATCGGCGCACCATTGCAGGACGCGCCGGCGCCGCTCGCTGCAACGAACAATTCGTCGGGACACGGATCGTAGATCGCGCCGATCCTGCGCTGTCCTTCTTCGAGCCAGGCGATAGAGACGCACCAGTAGTGCACGCCATGGACGAAGTTGAGCGTGCCGTCGATCCGGATCGACAACCCAGGTCCGTTCGGCCACATCGCCGCCCGTTTCCTCGCCGAGCATCGCGTCATCGGGATAGGCGCGCGCCAATTCCCCGCGGATGAACGCCTCGACGGCGCGGTCGGCCGCGCTGACATAGTCCTGCCGCGATTTGGTCTCGACGATGAATTCCAGTTCATGCCTGAAGTAGCGGTTGGCGAGCGCACCGGCCGCGCGTGCCAGGCGGCCGGCGAATTCGGTGCGTGCGGCGAAGCGGTCGACTTTGCGCCATGGTCAGCCTGTGGTCGGCGGAATCACCACGACGCCGTGGTGCGCGAGCGCGATGCCGACGCCGGTGCCCACGGCGAGCGGCTCCTCGACCGCGGTCGAAATCACGAACAACTCGCCGATCGGAGATTCGAGCGTGTATTCCATCAAGCCACCGAGATAAGCGGCCTTGCGCACGGTCGCCCTGAGCGGCGCGCCGTCCTGCGGGCGCGAACGTGATCGCTTCGGGGCGGATGGACGGCGTCGACATCGCCGTCCGGGAGTCCGCGATGCGGCAGCGTCAGCGTCGTGCCGCCCACCTGCACATCGCCATACGTCGCGTCGCGGCGCGTCAACTTTCCACGGACACGATTGGCGTCGCCCATGAATCCGGCGACGAAACGGATCGCGCGGCTGCTCGTAGAGATCGCGCGGCGCGCCCTCCTGCGCGATTCCGCCCTTGTTCATCACGATGATGCGGTCGGACACGGCCATCGCCTCGGCCTGGTCGTGCGTGACGTAGACGACGGTCAGCGTGAGCCGTTGCTGGAGTTCGCGGATCTCCTCGCGCATCTGCCGGCGCAAGCGCGCGTCGAGGTTGGAGAGCGGCTCGTCGAAGAGCAGCACCGCGGGCTCGAGCACCAGCGCGCGCGCGACCGCGACGCGCTGCTGCTGTCCGCCCGACAGTTCCGACGGCAGCCGAAGGTCGAAGCCGGTCAGGCCGACGGTTGCGAGGGCCACGCGCGCGCGCTCGTCCGCTTTCGCCTTCGCCATCCCCGATACCACGAGGCCGTAGCGCACGTTCTCCAGGACGGTCATGTGCGGGAACAGCGCGTAGCTCTGGAACACCATCGAGACGTCGCGCTCGGACGCGCGAAACCTGCGACGACGTCATGGCCGCCGATGAGGATCGTGCCCTCGCTGGGCAATTCCAGCCCGGCGATCAGCCGCAGCGTCGTCGTCTTGCCGCAGCCGGATGGGCCCAGCAGCGTGACCAGCGTTCCCTGCGCGATGGTGAAATCGAGATCGCGAACGGCGGCGACGTCGCCGTAGAGCTTGCTGACCTTGCGGAATTCGATCGAGGCGGCGGTCATGGCGGAAGGTTGTCGATCATGCGGCCGAACCGGCCAGTTGGCCGACATCCGCGGTTGCCGCGCTGCGGCGGCCCGAGCCTGCGGTCGCCGACGGCCCACTGGATGGCCCAGATGACGACCAGCATCAGCACGATCAGGACGGAACTGTACGCGATCGCCACGCCGTAGTCGCCGTTGACGACGCGATTGATGATGTAGGTCGTCGCCCATTCGTATTGCGCGGAGACGAGGAAGATCACCGCCGACACCGTCGTCATGGCGCGCACGAAGCTGTAGACCAGCGCGGCGACGACGGCGGGCTTGAGCAGCGGCAGCAGGACGCGGCGCAGCGTCGTCGCGCCGCGCGCGCCGAGCGTGGTCGACGCCTCGTCGAGGCTGCGGTCGATCTGCGCCATCGACGCCATGCCCGCGCGCACGCCGACCGGCATGTTGCGGAAGATGTTGCAGACGACCAGGATGATCGCGGTGCCGGTGATCTCGATCGGCGGCACGTTGAAGGCGAGGATGTACGACACGCCGATCACGGTGCCGGGAATGGCGAACGAGAGCATCGTGCCGAACTCGAACAGCGCCTGGCCGGCGAATTTCTGGCGGGTCAGCAGCCACGCGGTGAGGATGCCGATCGCGGCGGTGAGCGGCGCGGCGATCGCCGACAGCTTGACCGTGGTCCAGAACGAGTTCCACGCCGCACCCGCCCAGAGGATGCCCGTGCGGTCCCCATTCGACGCCGAACGCCTTCACGTAATGCTTGAGCGTGGGCGTGTAGTCGCGTCCCCAGGTCTCGACGAAGCCGCCGGCCGAGCGCCATGCGCGTAGATCACGATGGTCAGAACGACCCACGGCAGCACGAGGCCGTAGCACACGCGTCGCGCGCCGGCGGGCAACGGCGTGGGCAGGCCCGAATCGCCCTTGCCCGACATCGACGTGTAGACCTTGCTGCCGAGCACCCAGCGCTGCAGCGAAGAAGGCCGCCAAGCGCGAACGCGAGCAGCACGATGCCGAGCGTCGCCGCGCGTCCCTGGTCGAGTTGCGCGCCGACGACGGAGAAGAAGATCTCCGTGGACAGCACGCCGAAATTGCCGCCCAGCAGGATCGGATTGCCGAAGTCGGCGATGCGACTCGATGAAGCGTGATGAGGAACGCGTTGGCGAGGCCCGGGCGCATCAGCGGCAGCGAGACGTCGGCGAACGTGCGCCAGCGCCCGGCGCGCAGCGTCTGCGCGGCCTCTTCCAGCGCCGGCGACACGCCCTCGACGACGCCGATCAGCACGAGGAAGGCGATCGGCGTGAAGGCGAACATCTGCGCGACGCAGCACGCCCTGCAGGCCGTAGAGCCAGCGCGTGGGCGTGATGCCGAAGGTCCACTCCAGCAACTGGTTGACGAGGCCGGAGCGGCCGAAGAGCAGGATGAGTCCCGAGGCCGATGACGAAGGGCGGGCGTGATGATCGGCAGGACCGACAGCACGCGCAGGAACTTCTTGTACCGGAAATTGCGTGCGCGTCGACGACCAATGCGAACGCCAGGCCCAGCGCGGTGCAGCCGACCGCGCACGCGAATGCGAGAAGCAGCGTGTTCCAGGCGACGCCGCAGCGCGTGGATCCCGACGATGCAGGAGAGCCCCAGATCTTCTCGGTTGACAGGCGCGCAACGAACGCGGCAAGCGACATCGTGCCGTCGTTGTCCTGCACCGCCTGGATCAGGATCGTGAAGACAGGAAAGAACGTGAATACGGCCACGAGCAGCACCGGATCGCCACCACGCGTGCCGGCGACGAACGCGTCGCCTTTGAAATACCCGCGGCCGGCGAGGCCCAGCGATACGATCATCGCGAACGCGCAGGCGACGAGGCAGCGCGCCAGCCCCATGCCGTATTGCTTCCCGCCAGCGGCCCGAACCAATGCGTCAGCGCATCGAAGCTCCAGCCGGTGGACCGATCGCGAATCCCTGCACGAGAAGGAAGGCGAAGCCCGCCGCGCCGACCGCGATCATGCCGTTGGCGCGAACCCGCGAGTCGAGTCCGGGCGTCAGCAACGCACTGCCAGCGACGAGCAACAGGCCGCGAGCGGCAGCAGCCACGGCCGACCGTGCCGGAACGCCTGCAGGATCGCCGGCGCATTGTCGTTGCCGGCCCAATCGCGCAGCCACGCAATGCCCAGCACCGTGTCCTGCAGCGCGTACCACGGGCAGGAGCAGGATAGCCGGCGGCGCCGACGATGAGCCAGGCCAGCAGGTGCGCGGTGGCGCATCACACGCTACTTCGGCGCCGAGTTGATTTCCTTCTCCCAGCGCTCGAGCAGCCGCTTGCGCGTCTCGCTCGCGACCGTATTTCGCGAAATCGTAGTCGATGACCTTGACGTCGGTGAGCTTCGGCACCATCGGCGGCAGCACGCACGTTGCGGTTGGTCGGGATCGCGTACTCCTTGACGTCGAGCCCGATCTTCTGCGCCTCGGCGGTCAGCGCCCAGTCGTACGAACTTCTTCGCGGCGTCGAGATTGCGCGCACCCTTGATGATCGCGATCGACGCCGACCTCGTAGCCGACGCCTTCGCACGGCAGCACCGGCTGCACCGGAAAGCCGCGCGACGATCTCGTTGATCACGCCGTGCAGCACCGTGCTGCCGACGTACGACTTCACCGCTGCGTGACCGCGGTCATCGGGCCGATGCCGGAGCGCGCATAACTGGTCGACGTTCGCGTTCAGCGCCGTCATGTAGCGGAACGCCTCGTCCTCGCCGAACACCTGCACGAGCGACGCGAGCATCAGGTAGGCGGTGCCCGACGACGATTCGGGTTGCCCAGCATCACTTCGCCCTTGTACGCGGGGTTGAGCGAGATCCTTCCAGCACTTCGGGCACCGGCAGCTTCTTCTTGCTGCCGATCTCGGTGTTGTAGCCGAGCGCGAGGATGCCGCCGCAGACGCCGGAGACGCGGTTCTGCGAGACGCTCGGTGATCGCGCCGCGCCCAATCGTAGCAGCTGCGCGAGGTTGGGCGACCGGTAGTCTCTCGAGCAGGCCGTCCTCGGCGGCCTGCAGGTAGCGAATCGGCGGGTCCGGCCCACCAGATAGTCGCCCTTCGGATTGGCGCGCTCGGCCTTGACCTGCGCGAGACATCTCGCCGGTCGCCTTCTGCATCGACCGGCGACCTTGCGTGCCGGTCGCCTTCTCGAAGCCGACCGCCATGCCCTGGCACCAGGCGGTGTTGGGCGAGCTGCAGTAGAGGTTGAGCTGCAGCCAGCGCGAGCGTACGGAACGGCGGCAATTGCCAGCGCAAGTGCAGCAGTAGCGGTGACGTCGCGGCGCGTCATCGTTGCGGAACGTTCCTGCAGGAGTTGCCGTCGCTGCGCGTCACTTGACCTGCGAGCCCACCTCGCTTGTCCCATCCTCGCCAGCAGCGCGCTTGCGCTCGCGCCGACGCGCCGTATTTCGCGAAGTCGTAGTTGATGAGCTTGATGTCCGCCGTCTTCGGCGACAGCGGCGACACCGGCGTGCTCACGTTCGACGGCAGCTGGAATTGCTTCGCCTGCGCGGCGAGCGCCTGCGCCTTTGGGGTCAGCGCCCAGTCGTAGAACTTCTTCGCGTTGTCGAGGTTGCGCGCGCCCTTGACGATCGACATCGAGCCGATCTCGTAGCCGGTGCCTTCGCAGGGCGCGACGCTCTTGACCGGGAAGCCGGCCTGCGCCTCGGTCACGACGTCGTGGATGAACGACAACGCTCACCAGCGTTCTCGCCGCGCGCGACGGCCTTGATCGGGCCCGACGCCGGAGCGCGGATAGTTGTTGATGTTCGTGTGCAGCGCCTTCAGGTATTTGATACGCCTCGTCCTCGCCGAACACCTGCACGAGCGTCGCGATCGCCGTGTAGGCGGTGCCGGACGCATTCGGATTGGCCATCTGGACCTCGCCCTGCGAATTCGGGCTTGATCGAGGTCCTTCCAGCATGCCGGCGCCGGCAAGTTTCTTCGCGCGAGCAGCTCGGTGTTGTAGCCGACGCCGAGGACGCCGAGGTAGAGCCCGACCGTGCGGTACTTCGACTGCTCGGCCTGCTTCTGCGCCCACGGCTGCAGCTGCGTGCAGCATCGGCGACTTGTATTCGTCGGTCAGGCCCTGCTCCGCCGCCTGCAGGTGCGGGTCGCCCGTGCCGCCGAACCACAGGTCGAGCTTGGGGTTCGCCTTCTCGGCGGCGATCTGCGCAAACGACTCGCCCGGAGCCCTTCAAGCGTCAGTCGCGACCTTGATGCCGGTTTCCTTCTCGAATTCGGTGGCGGCGAGCGCTGCACCACTCGGCCTGCACCGGGCAGATGACGCTGAGTTGTGTGCGCGCGCCGCGGCGGCAGCGCCAGGCCCGTCAGCAGTGCCGCCGCCGCGGATGCGAAGCGTAGTTCGAGCCGCGAATCATGCGTTCCCCTTTGGATGCAAGGCGCCTCGGAGCCGGGCGCGATGGCAACTTCGGTAATATTCGTTCATCGCGCCGAGAGGGTCAACTGGAGGGGTCAACCTGATGCTGCGCGAAACCGGAGGAAGCTACCATGGCGAAGGCCATACGCCTCGGCGTCGACCTGGGCGGGACCAAGACTCGAGATCGTCGCGCTCGACGCGTGACGGCCGTGAAGCGTTTCGCCGGCGCATCGCGACGCCGCGGGCGACCGGATACGCGGCAACGCTCGCAGCGGTCGCGGTCGCCTCGCGATGCGCGAGTGCGAGTTGGAAAACGAGCTTGGCCTGGCGCCGGGCGCGGCGACCGTAGGCATCGGCACGCCCGGCTCGATCTCCCGCGCGCGACAGGGTTGCTGCGGGGTTCCAATTCCGTCTGCTCTGAACGGGCATCCGATCCGGGAAGACTTGGCAGCGCGTACTCGGCCGCGAGGTCCGCGTCACGAACGACGCCAATTGCTTCGCGCTGTCCGAGGCCACCGACGGCGCGGGTCGGGGCGCGGATGTCGTCTTCGGCGTCATCCTCGGCACGGGCGTCGGCGCGGGCATCGTCGTGCGCGGACGCGTGCTCGAAGGCCCGAACGCGCATCGCGGGCGAGTGGGGCCACAATCCGCTGCCCTGGCCGCGAGACGACGAGCGGCCCGGGCTCGTCCTGCTTCTGCGGGCAGCGCTGGCTGCATCGAGACCTGGATTTCCGGACCCGGCATGGCGCGCGATCATCGCAGCGTCACCGGATCGGAAGTGCGCCACGACGGACATCGTCGCGGCGCGCGGCGCGGCGATCCGGCCTGCGCAGAAACGCTCGCCCGCTACGAGGACCGGCTGGCCCGCTCGCTGGCGCACGTGATCAACCTGCTCGACCCGCGATGTGATCGTGCTGGGCGGCGGAATGTCGAATGTCGACCGGCTTGTACGTCAACGTGCCGCGAACTGTGGGGCGCGTGGGTGTTTCCGGATCGCGTCGACACGCGTCTCGTTCGGCACGCGCCACGGCGATTCCAGCGGCGTGCGCGGCGCCGCGTGGCTGTGGAGCAATACGTAACTGAACGAAGTACTAC
>ERZ1370068.9410-contig-8190_pt1 | contig 39235 bp, 68 predicted proteins | sample MGYA00561227_ERZ1370068 | MGnify/ENA primary metagenome ERZ1370068 (study PRJEB38410, sample SAMEA6850437) | metagenome | study: Metagenomic assessment of the ecological functions of the soil: analysis of the soil microbiota associated with the...
TTACGTATTGCTACCGCTACGCCGCTTTTTTTTGAAACGAGAGTGCAGGAATATGTCGGCACATGCATGCATCGGTATAGGCAGCGAAGAGGGGCATGGTGAGCTTTCGTCCATCTATGGGTCTTCCTGGCCCGCGGTATTCAGTCGGACTCTCCAACCTCTTCAGACCACATGCCCATGAGCTTCAAACTCCAGCGTCGGTCATCGGCTTCGACACCTGGCGTTTGGGATCCTGCGGAATGACCCCATTCAGTTGAAATGAGATACTTTCACTCCTGGTAAGAAGTTCTTCGTTTCGCAATAACGAAGCCGGCGACTGCCGTCGGAAACTGGATCGTCCAGGCAGTGACCAAGACGGTCGGCGGCTTGCCACACATGAAGAAGATCGGTGGACTACGCCTCTCTCCCGTGGATGGCAGTAAATGCGCCGGCCAAAAGTCTCTTTCGCAAGTAAGACGTGTCAGTCGGTGCGCCATGGAAAAGTCTTGGCGGTCCCAAGTTCGACCACGATGCTCCTGCTCCCGCCGGTGCGATCGCTTTCACCGTGCGCGTGCCTACTCTGATCCGATTTTCCCCTGCAGCTCACGCGCAGCTGCTGGATCGTCGAGATGGCTGGGGTGATAGTGTCGAGAGCGCCGTCGGTTTCAAGAATCACCGAGAAGCTTTAACGCCATCGCCAAAGTCGAACCCGCCGCCCAGGTTGTAGCCTTCACAAGGCGTGGGGACCGACATCTTCCGCGCGGCGATCAGTCGCTTTGGGCCGAGTGGCATCGCGCGTTACACCATCGCGGGGAACGTTGACTGGGCCTCGGTCCGGCACGATCCTCATCGGCTCCGCCCAGCGGGGTCTGGCTCGGCAGCCACACGCCGGTCCTGCCTTCCTGCTGGCACACTCCGCACCATACTCGGCGTCGTGCTCATTGGTGCGGCAATGGGACTCGGCTCCAAGGCCGGCGCCATTCCGCCCTGGGCCATCGCCGTCGTCCCCGGCATCCTCGCCGTGATCGACTGTGGGAACGGTTCCGCAATCGGGTGCATCAAACAGCGACGTAGCAATCAGACCGAGCGGCGAACGCGCAGTGATAGGAGTCAGGAGAAAGGGCGAAAGGAGATGTTGAGAAGGGGAGCAGCGTGATGCCGGGACACACCAGCGGAGCTCCGGCCGTCGACTCTCGACTTCAGTCTCTCGACTCTGAGAAGATAAGAGTGCGGCCCCACTCGCCGAGGCTTTCGGCCCCCGAGTATGAGGTTGCTGTGATCACAGCTGCCCAGGCAAAGCAAAGGTTCGCGCCCGCGCCGTTTCTGGAAGCGGTGAATGGTGAACGGCGAGACAGTGAACGGGGAAGCAGAGAACGGCGGTGGGGGGACGAGACTCCCTGACACCTGAGACACCACGAACTGATATTGCCCGCCGATAGAAACACGCGCGTGCCCACGCCTTAAAGCAGGCCTCCGCCATCGGTTGCGCCGTCGCGGCCGTGCGTTATCGCTGCCGCCATCGTCCGGCAGCAGGAAGTCGAGTCGGGGCGCGCGGCGGCCGCGACGGAGAGGTCGATACGACGCTGCCCTGATCCTGTGATCCGCGATCGAACGCCTACATCAATGGCCTGGGGAATCAGCCTCGCCCGGGCAACCGACACCCGCAGCCTCACCTGGCACTTCCGCCGCGGTGGAGCCGGTAAGGAAGTCAACGCCTTCGCAGTCCCCGGCGGGCGGGGTCCACATCAATCGGGGGCTCATCGAGCGTGGCCGACAAACATGAGGCAAGAGATGCGCAGGCGTCAGCGGGCCGCGAGATCGTCACGTGACGCTGCGTCACGCGTGCGGCGCGAATCCCGCAGCTGCAGCAGAAGTGATAGGGGCTCGGTGCGGTGGCGCTGTGCACGCTGACGCAGGTACGTGGAAGCGACGCGAGGTCATCGACTGCGCGGCTGGTACGTCGGCTGGAGCGTGCCCCAGTTCGCCAGGCTCCAGCCGAGAGGATGAGGCGGTGAGGCATCTTGCGTACGCGGAGACCTAAAGACCGATCAAGTCGGGGATCGATCCCCATGGAACTTCGAGATGTTCAAGATCTGCCCGCTGGAGGAGCGGAAGTCCAACCCGGTCGGCAGGCGAGATCGCCGTTCTTTGCTTTCGGCACTCCGCTGGGAGGAAGACCGGATCGCAGCGACCGTAGCTTCCAGATCTGGCAAGCGCCCCAAAGGCGGATGCTTGCGGTCTGATCGATGTTTATCGTTCAGTCAGCCCCTTAACGATACCTCTGGCGTGAGACCGGCCTGAAGAGCGATGCCGTAAACGCTTCACCCGAAAGCCGAAACAGACGCTGTAGCACGGGTGAGTTCGTTGGGGTGGTCGGGGAAACGGTGAAGGGGGAAGAAGTGTCTCCAGGTCAGGATACGTGGGTCAGGGAATCGAGCGGGGAGCGCCATCTCCGACTGCTATGAAGCGGCAGAGTGGCGCTGCCAGACCTGCGCCAGCGAAGACATCTGGCATTGGGTTGAGATCTTCAGCTGTTTCCCGCACCTCGGAATGACATTGCAGCTTTGTAGGACAGGGGGTTAGGTCAGGGCGCGGAGCTCCTGAGGCGACGCATGAAATTCATCGATTCACGTACGTTATTCTGGTTGCCAGATTTGGTCAGTTCTCTTGTAGTTCGACGATCCCCTCGCCTACCTGCTTTCCCTTGGCAAAGTAGCACTCACCGCGCAGTCATGGTTGAGGGCGGATCTCGCGGAGTTGAGGATGGTCGTTGAAAGGCCTGACGCGGGAAGTCCGCTCCGAAGCTGAGATAGACGTCCCCGCGCTCTCAGGCGCTTCGGGCGCCGACGTTTGGCCATCGCCGTGGTTCCCGCCAAAACCACGGCCGTTCGCCCATGCCGGCAGCTTCGCGTTGATCGGCACAGACTCCTGGGGCCGAGTGTCAGCGAGTAAAGCCACGTCTGCTGGTGGTGCCGGCGCGGTAGTGGGCCGAGCATCGTCCAGCGCCTTGGCCAGTCCGAACCCCGGCTCGATGAGCGCCGGCAGTCCCTGATAGTGCCGAAGGTTCTGCACGCCGTAGGCATCGCCCAGCCGACCGCTCCTTGGCGGGATGTGGCGTGCCTGCGCGATGCAGTTCTTCGAAGTGCGCCTACATACGGGCCCGACAACGGTCTCCTCGCTCGAATGCTGAAAGGTCCAGCGATCACCGCCTTCGCGGAGCGGCAGTACGCCTCAGCGCCATCAGAGTCCGCTGGCAACAAGAATACACAATCAACAGCCTCTCCATCCCAGACTGGCGTGGATCTGCCTGCTAACGGTCGAGAAGCCGATGACGAGTGCGGGCGGTTGTTCTCCGCTCATATCACTGCTGATCCCGGCGACATGTGAGGGGTTCTGAAGTTGACGGCAGGTCTCTGACCGATCAGACACGAATGAGGCGAAACGGAGGAGGGCTGCCGCACACGCCAGGAAGTCGGTTGAGGCACTGATGTCCCGTCAGCGCTGCCGACCGCGCTCCAAGCGCCGGCGCGTATTGATGCAATTTTTTCGGGTCCGCCCAATCGCGCAGGCTCGCCACAGCTACTATTGGAATCCAGTGGGATGTTCAATAGCAATGAAGTGTGACTTCATCATGCGTCGCTGGGCCTTTGATGACGTCTCCGCCCACGATCGCCGCCATAAATGAACTTCGGCCGCCGGCAACACGCGAACTGCCGGCGCCGGCCAGGCCAGGTAATGGCGCAGTCTCTCGATTCGGCGATGCGCGCCGCGATGAGCCGGCGCCTGACGCACGCCGTTTATCGGCTGTCCGCGCCCATGGCGCGTCGGGACGAAGCAGGAACGAACGCAAGGGCAAGAGGAGGAAGCCACCATCGAGGTTGCAGAATCACGGTTTGCGAGGAGAGACCCGGGCGAAACAGCTCGAATAGTCGCGGGTGAAGTGCACATATATAGGCGCGTCCCGCGAGAACTGAAGCCAAAGCGCTGGACCTCCAACCGCCAGGTACCGCCAAGTCGCTCCATTCCGCTGCCCAGCGAATGAGCCTGGTCGTAGGGCGGGCCGCCGAAGTTGATCGCCGAGTGTGCAAGTTCCACCCTGACACCCGCACGAACGTGATACCCGCCGGGCTCCGTCACTCCCAGGCGTGAACGCTGTCCCCCAGCCGCTCTCGCCAATACGCGTCTCCGGCTGGAGTGGGGCCTTCAGCGAGGGCGACTTTCTGAGTAGCAGATAGGCGGCAATGGATGCAACGGACAGCACTGCCCGGTGCTGCGCGCCAGTCCGGAGCGCGGTTCCGGTGTGGCGAAGCGATCCATCTGCACTTCAGTGTCGCCAGCCGGAATGGTAGCGTGTCGAGGCGTCCGGAATGAATTGCGGCTGGCTCCAGCCCTCGTCCGGTCCGTAGAATCGACGCGACACAGAGATGAGCATTGGGATGACTCGCCGATCGTCGCCAGGACCCGGCCGGCATGACGAGCGTCAGTGCTTTCCATCGTGAACTCAGCGCGGGTATAGGATCGGCAGAGCCCCTGCCGAGATCGTTGGCTCACCTGGACTCCACACGTGCCCCGAGGCTCAAAGTCAGTCGGTGAGATGACCTGATAGTCCTCTTGATCTGGGTGACCTTCTGCTTGAAACAGCAGAACTCGTTCCGAGTCGGATGGACTGACGCAGCGAGCTGACTTGCCGGAATCGTCGGGGGTACATTGCGGGCCAAACGGCTCAGCTAAACGCCTTAGATATAAGATCTGTACCGCGCTGAGCAGATTTCCATTTTGCGGTACCAGCCAGAAGCACTGATGCAATCTCGTAGAACCACACATTTTCATAAGCCGTTGCTGTCGTCTGGCGGTTCCTACTGCGCCGCCCCGCCGTTCCGCCGTTCGCGTAACCCCACGATTCTCGCGGCTTCGCCTCGCCTATCCCGCCACCTCCTCAACCTCGTCCAGCAACTCATTACCATCGCCCGGGTGTCCTGCGCCAGTCATATTACCGCCAACAAATCGCGCCGGGCCGGTCAGCAGGTCCGCATGACTCGCAGAGCGCACTTTGAAGAGTCATGAGCGATCTCGGCACGCTCGCCAGCGCCATCAACGATGGTGAGGATCGCATTAGGTCAGCTCCGGCACCAATGGGTTCAGCACCTGCTTGATGCTGAAGCTGCCGGCGAAGCGCGGGTGGTAGACGTTGTTCTGGATCACGGGCAGCAGGTCCACCAGCTTCTTCTCGAGCGCGCTCAAGCCGATCCGCCAGGTGGGGAAGCCAGCCGGCCAGCTCCTTGATTCTGGTCCGCTCTGAAGTGGCTGTACATCACGATCTTCTCGGCGCCGGCCGTGGCATCCAGCAGCTGAAGCGCCAGCTCCTCCCGCGGATCGCCCGGACCCTCGGCGAGATAGGCTCGATGGGTGAACGTGCCATCCGCCTGCTGCTCGTGGTAGCTGAACTGCACCACGACCTGGCGCCACGGTCCGACGTCAGGCCACACCGGAACGGCTCGACTGATGGTCTCGAAGTCGAGGAACCCCAATCGTCCATCGAACGCGGCGCAGTTCCTCGCGAAGCTCCGGCTCGACGATGAGCTGATTCGCTTCGAGGGCGCGACGCTGCCGCTTCTGGGTCTCGGTTGAGCCTGTGGTTCGAGGCAGGTCGACCACCACGCGTGTATCCCTGGAGCACCAGACCCCACTTCTGGTTGGTCTGAGCCTTGTACAGCCTCCAGACGTGATGCTCGTCTCTGGGAAGCACCGGTCCCAGAACGGACACTCCCGATCGGTCATCCAGCAGTGCGTGGCGACCGGAACGTCGGGTTCCGGCCCCGCCAATACCGCGAGCTGCTCCTGCGATCATCAGCGGAATGCGAGGCTGGAAGGCCTCGACCTGTGCCGTGATGTCGGTGCGCTGGAACAGATCGCCGATGTCCGGGTGACGGAAGTCGGTGTTGAGAGTGCATCAGCTCCACTCGCCGCACATCGATCCCCGCCTTCCGCGCGACCCAGGTCTGGATCGCGGCGTCGGGGATGTGGTCATCCCTTCACCTTGCTGGACGACTTGACCTCGATGAGGGTGAATCCATCGGCCGTCCGCTCCAGCACGTCGATGGACGACGTAGACCCGATCCTCGATGAACGTGGCCTCGAAGACCGCGGGCACACCGTCGTCGATTGCCTTTCGAGTCGCCTCGACCCGCCACGGATCGTCATGGGGAAGGTCGATCAGCACTCCGCCCGGGAACAATCCCCGCGCGAGGGTACCGACCTGGACGCCCTGATCGAAACCGATCCTGCAGCACCACGTCCACCTCGAGCTCCTCCGCCTTCGGCTCGTGCACCTTGAGCCAGAGCAGCTTGTGGCACTGCCATCCGGCGACGAAGCGGGACTTGGAGAGGTTGGGAGGCATGGGTCAAATGTCGTATGGGGGAGGGACAATCCAAAGGCGGGAACAACGGGCACAGGAAACGAGGTGTCAGGCGTGCTGTCATTCCGAGAGAGCGAAGCGACCGAGGAATCCCAATGTGTTTCAGTCCGCGGGCGCCGCCCCGGGATTCCTCCGTCCTGATCCGCCGCCGCTGGCGTCACGCCGGTCCGCACCGGGTCAGTCCCCCACATCGCGACTCGATCAACCCTGCGGCTAGCAACACCCTTTAGCGCCATTCGTGCTCGATCGTACCCCCGTGGCTTCAGCTCCTGGTGCCACTCCCGAACGGTGTAGCCAATCCAAAACGCGCCGAATGCCGCGGCAGCAATGGAAGGAGCGACGAGCGGTGGGGAAGCTCTGGAGGCATGGGGTCAGGTGTCAGGGGTCAGGTGAGTCAGGTGTCAGGAGTCAGGAGTTCCAGCCGGCCACCCCTGACCCCTGACACCTGACTCCTGGCACCACCTCTCCCTGCATCCTCGGCTGTCGCATGCCACACCAGCCCGATCAATCCAGCCACCAGAAGCGACCAAGCCAATCAGAACTCTCCGGTACGGTGCGGCACTCACGTCCTGGTGCCAGGCTCCGACGCGGTAGCCGAGGCAGAGCGACCCCAGTGAGGCGCAGAGGACCGAGGATGCGAAGAGTGGCGCCGGATCCGGCAGTTCTACGGGAGGCACAGGGACCTCCAGCCTGCGAGATATAGAAGGAGAGTTCCGCCACCCAGCCAGAGAATGAGACCAACACGCGCCAGAGCGCCTGGGAGACTGACGCCACGCCGACCTGAACCGTCTACTTCCCCATCCTCACCCATCGGACCTCCTATCCAATGATCTGTCCCGGCATCGTTCGGTTCTGCCCCGCCCTGCCCGCCCTGCCCGCCCTGCCCGCCCTGTCCGCCCATCCGCCTTCCCGCCCCACCTGACCCCTGACACCTTCTCACATCACTGCGACACCGCCACCGACTGTCACAGGTTGGTGTTAGCGAACATCTCACCAGTTTCGGTATCTTATCGCTCTACGGCTGGATCTTTCCGCCAGCGCGAGACAGCTTGAGTCCCCTTTCTCCCTGACCCTTCGTGCCCCGACCACGCCGCTCAACTCGCCGTGTCAGCAAGACCGAGCGCTGGCTCAACCTGCTCGCCTTCCTGCTCGACCGGCACTTCCCCGTGACCCGCGAGGAAATTCTCAGCAAGGTCGAGGACTATCGGGGCGATTGGCTCAAGGGACGAAGACCGCCAAGGAAACGGTCCGTCGCAAGTTCGAGCGCGACAAACGTGAGCTCCGCGAGCTCGGCATCGTGATTGAGCCGGAGAAAAGAAGGTGGCTGCCGATCACACTGGCGGCGAAGTCGAGGCCTACCTGCTGCGCTCGCGCGATCTCTACCTGCCTTACCTCGAACTCAGCTCCGGCCCACGCAGAGTGAGGTCGCCGTACACACTCCCCGCGATCTCGCTCAAACCCGCGGAGTTCTCCTTACTCAGACGCGCCGCCGCGCGAGTCGTTGCCCTGCGTGACACCTCACTCGGCACATCCGCCGCGTCGGCACTGCGGAAGCTCTCGTTCGATCTCCCGGGATCGCTTCACCGGAGGATGAGACGGCTCTGGCGCAACCGGTGAATCCGGGATTCGAGCAGATCTTCAAGACACTGCGAGAGGGAGTTGAACGCCGGACCGCGATTCGCTGCCGTTACTACGCGATCGGCAAGGATGAGGAGCGGAACCGGAGTGATCGAGCCGTACGGCCTGATGCTGTCCTGGGGATACTGGTACTGCGTCGCGCGGGCGCGGGACTGCGGTGCGATGCGGGTCTTCCGCCTGGATCGGATGCGGACCGCCGAACTCCTCCAGGATGAGAGCGCCCAGTTCCTGGTCCCGCCCGACTTCTCGGTGCGGAACTATCTCGATCGTGCACCGTGGGAGCTTTCAGAGGAACCCCGGTCACCGCTCGGGTTCGGATCTCGATTCCCCACTCTCGCTGGACCATCGCCGAGGGACTCGGTCGCGTGGTGAAGCGGTGGACTCGGAGGGCGGGGCGCTACTCGAGTTCGACGTGCGGGTACCCGATGCCTTCGTCCGCTGGCTGCTGCCGTTCGGTGAGCAGGCCAGGATCGTCGAGCCGCGCGGATCTCGCCCTCGCGGCTCGCGGCGGAACGCGAGAGAGTGCGGGCGGTCTACAGCTGATCATGGCAGACCTGGCACAGAACCAGATCCAGCGACTGGTCGAGCTGGTGGCCTGGATGTCACAGCGTGACATCGAGGAGCCGGTGAGCTATCGGGATGCTCGCGCGGCAGCTCGAGATTCCGGAACGCACTCTCCAGGACAGATCTCCAGGTCCTGCTCGAGCTCACCGAGAGCTACGAGCCCTGGCTCGGCAGCCTGAGCGTGGCACTCACCGCCGATGGATTCATCCTCGGGAAGCCGCGGTTCCTTCCGCCGGCCGCCTCCGGCTCAACCGCGACGAAGCGCTTGACCCTGATGCTTGGTCTTGATCGGCTTGCCCGGTGGGCGGGACTCGGCCGTTCGACTGGGCGGCGATTTCGCTGACGTCGCAGGATGGCCAGCGAGACAGAGCGCGCCTGGGCAATCGGTCCGACGCCCGCAGAGCGGATGACGCAACTGCTCGGGCTGGCGCGACGGGCTCGGGATGAGCATCGCAAGCTCGACATTCTCTATTCCGCGAGCGCCGGTGAGCCTTCTCGTCGAACCATCGAGCCGCACCAGTTGGTGCAGGCCGGCAGGGCGTGGTACCTCGTGGCCTGGTGTGAGAAGTCGAAGGCCACTCGCCGCTTCCGGGTCGAGCGAATCCTCGAGGCCTCACTGCTCGACCAGTCCTTCACCCGAGGCCCGAGGTAAAGCGGGTAAAGTCGCTCAGAGGATCTGCTGGTGGCAGCACGACGCCCCAACGGCGACTGTCGCATTCAACAGCCGGATCTCCCGCTGGATGGAGGAACGCTATCCGGGCGGCAAGACGGCAGCGAGACGGACGTTATGTCGTGGAGTTCCCGGTCGCGGATCCCAACTGGCTCGCGCGCGAGGTGCTGCAGTACGGGGCCGAGGCCGAGGTGCTGGGGCCGGAAGGGATGCGGAGTTTGTGCGGGGATCGTTGGGTGCAGTGGAGACGGGAGACAGGAGACAGGGAGACGGGAGACGGGAGACGGGATAGAGGCTGAATGATTGTGCAGGTGTCAGGTGTCAGGGTATGGCACTACAAGAAAGTAGGTGAAGAGACTGACATGCGACAGTAGAGCATTTTCTTTCTCCCGTCTCTCCGTCTCCCGTCTCCCGTTCTCGTTCCCATCTCGACATAAATCGGTGACTCCGCAGTCCGCTGGTTTGTTACCTCATGGTGCAATCGTCCGGGGCCGTACTTCCCATTTCACCCGGAGGTTTCACAATGACAAGCCGTCTTTCCCTTTGCTCCCCACCGCGCTCTCGCTCTCGATCGTCTCGCTCGAGGCGTGTTCGCCTGACTCCGCTACCACGGGCACGCCCGACGCTACGAGTGACATGCCGTCGGAGCCTGGCCTGCCTCTCACCTTTGTTGCACGAGGAAATACTCTCCCCTTCACGCCGATCTCCGGTTCGGCCCTTTGCTCGCCGGGTGGAGGGCGCAGCAGCTCGTCGCTTCCCGCAGGCTAGCGTGCAAACGGTGGACGCCATCGAGGGTCCGGGCTTTCGACCAGCCTGACATGAACACTCGTCAACGAGACAGGGCCGCTCCAGGGCCGCTTTCTGTACCGGACTCACGAGCTGACCACTGGAGCCGGTGTCTCCGTTACCGATCTTGTCACTGGGTCTACCACCATAGTCGCCCAGCGATCCGACTGGGAACGGTTTGATGGCCTCGTCTGGACCCCATGGGGAACGCTGCTGGCGGGAGAAGAGGTTCTCCCCTCCACTCTTAAGGATCCAACCCAGCCCAATGCGGCGGGTGGCCACGTCTACGGAGATCGATCCGCAGACCGGGACTGCTGTCGTCCGCGAAGCGTTCGGCTCCCGGCCTCACGAGGGGATGCGGTTCGACAAGGATGGAAATCTTATGGCATCTCGGAGACCGGCCCGGGCTACATCTACAAGTTTGTGCCGGCTCAGCGCGATGACCTGAGCGCCGGCACCCTTTACGCCTGCGGATCGTCAACGATCAGGGTGACAGGACCGGGTTTGCGGAATGGGTGCAGCTGGATCTGGCGGCTATCCTCATCAACTCGGTCGATGAGGCCGCTGCCAAGCGGCGCCACTGGCTACAACCGGCCCGAGGACGTCTGAGATCGGGACCAGCACCGGCGATGACAACCGTGGGAACCACACACTGTTCGTCGCGGTGACCGGGGAGGACCGGGTGCTGGCGATCGACCTCAAGCCGAGTGGTGGTGCAAGGGGCCAGGTCTTCGTGTCCGACTACGTCAGGGACGGACTCAACGCGCCCACCGACTTCGATTTCCCGGACAACCTGGCGCTCGACAAGGCCGGCAATCTGTACATCACCGAGGATCCGGGTGGCAGCTCGTCAACCGGCAAGACCATCGGCGATGATGTCTGGTTCGCTCCGTTCAACCCGTCCAGCTCGGCACACGCCCAGCCGATCGTGCGATTCCTGTCGATCGACCGACTGCGATGCCGAGCCAACCGGTATCTACTTGAGCCCGACCGGCAAGACCCTGTTCATCGATGTCCAACACCGGGGCGGCTCGGATCCGCGCGACCTCTCGATCGCCGTGCAGCGCTTCAGCAACGTGCAGTTCCTGCAGACCAGTAACGGCGAGGGTCGTGGGTCGTGAGACGTAAGACGTAAGTCGTGAGACGTGGGTCTCCTGGCTGATTGTTATCGGCCTTGAGGCTCACGACTCATGACCCCTGCTGGCCTGTCCACGCCTGATGACACTGCCGTCTCACGTCTGTTCCCACGTTATGCAGAAGTCCATGCGATCAGGCTGACCGCCGTTGTCCGCCCTGACCGCCTTACCGGCATACCGCCTTACCGCCCACCCGCCTTCCCGCCCTACCGCTTCCCGCCCTCTGGCACGCTCTTCGCCCTGCCTGCACGCCCGAAATCCCCCGTTCACCGTTCGCCGTTCACCCGATAGTCGGAGGACCCGTGCGCACCTCACTGCTCACAGCCATGCTGCTGGCCACTCTCACGGTCGGCTCACTCTCCGCCCAGGAAGAAGCGCGGCCTTCAAACGTTCGGAAGGGATTCTGGCTCGGGTTTGGGTTGGGTGCGGGCGTGAACTCTCTCGGAAGGTCTGGACGGTGACAAGCTCTGGGGCGGCAACGGATACCTCCGCATGGGAGGCACTCCCAAGTCCAATCTGCTGCTGGGTGGCGAGGCGATCGGCTGGACGGTGGACGACGACAATAACAGCACGCTCTCGCGCGGAAACGTCCACTTCGTGGCGATGTGGTATCCCAACGTGAAGTCGGGCTTCTACCTCAAGGGCGGTATCGGCGGCGCCTCGATCGCGCAAAGCCATCACTCTGGCAACACGAACACCAGCACCACCAAGGGCGGCTTCGGCTCCGGGCTCGGCCTGGGCTACGAGCTCCAGATCGGCCGCAATCTCTACCTGGTTCCCTCAGCCGACTTCCTGCTGCAGCTGTTTTCCAGTGAGAACGATCCCGTGCTGGGACATATTCCGGGGTCGAATACGATGTTGTTGTTCAACCTCGGACTCACGTGGCATTAAGGGACTCAAACTCGCTTCCCCTTCAGCATCCTCCTGATCACCACATTGGCTGCGGCAATCGCGGCGGCGATCGCCGCCGCCTTAACGGCCTCTTTGCTTACCTGAGCGGCTCTTCTCTTGCGAGTCGCCTTCTTCGCTTTCCTCATCAGCTTCTTTATCGTGCCCATTGTCATTCCCCTCCGTTGGCGCCCGATGCAGGATCCTGCCGCTTCACCGAGCGGGGGACATGGGCTGGGGTGTGACCTGCTCCCCCAGGAGCCTCGGGGAAGCAAGCCTTCCATCGAGTGCTAGATCCCGTCTCCATCCGCGTCGCCGGGAAGGGCCCGCTCGATCCGATGCCAGGCATCGCGGGTGGCCTGGCCTTGGCTTCCCATGTGAGATTCTTCGGCATGGGGGTCTTTCCCAATCGCGCCGGAGGTCGGGCCTCGACCGCGTCGAAGTCCTTCCCTCGTAGCGCTCGCGTGATTCCCAGCCATGCCGATAGGCCGGCTGGTAGACGTCGTAGGCCTCGCCCGGAGATGTAGGGCCGAGTCTTGTAATTGTCCCGCCAGTACGCGTCCCTCGACGGTCGGGTTCACCGCTTCCGCTAAACCCCTTGCCGGCGAGCCCACCCGCTACCTGCACCGACGGCTGCGCCTACTACTGCGCCCACCGGTCCGCCCAATGCGGCGCCGGCTGCCGCTCCTGCGACCCGCCAACCAGCCGCACCGGCCGCCAACCCCAACCGGGTGCGCACCAGGGGTCCCAGTGAGAGGATCGCGGTTGGCATCGGGCACTTTCTTATCATCAGCCATGCTTGGCCTCCATTAGAGAATTGATGCATTCACCTGCTTAGTAAAACACGAAAGGCGCGCGGGATCTTCACCTGATCCCCTCGCGCGCCTTCGACTGACGAGCCAACTTCCTCGTTCGCCAAGGTGGCCTTTGCAGGCCGGTACTAGTCTGCAGCAGGAAGACTAGGTGGCGGGACGCAGGGAGGCAAGGGCGGGGAAGCGGCAACCACGTACCCCCGGGAGGCTCTCGATCGCTCCGCTCACCTAACTCCCACTTCCTGCTTCACATCCTCACATCCACATCCTCACATCCCAACATCCTCAATCCTCGATCCTCAATCCTCAGTTCCTCGGATCGTCCGCCGGATTCGACGTACGTGATCCGCGAACGGTCCGGGCCGTGGACCTGAACCAGCACTATCGGTCTTGGCTAACCGCGAAGTGATGGCCCAGTGGCCGGTGCGGTGATGAATCCCTTGGGGCCCGAGCTTGAGGGCCTTGTCCAGGTTGATCTCGTCGCCCAGAGCCGACCGAGGAAGGTGCCCGACAACACAGTCACGTTCTCGTCGGTAGGATGGAAGTGCGGAGGAAGCCGGTAACCGGCGGCCACCTTGAGTCGAACGGTGAACTCGCCGTTGCCGGCCGGATTGCCCTGGAGCACCGCGATTTGTGAGCCCGCAGGGAACGATGCCGGACCAGGCTGGAAGACCATCCTGGTCCACGTCGACATGATCCTCATGACTCACTGCGGTCCCGCGGTGAACCGACGAACTGGGCTGCAGCGCAGCGTGCACCACTCGCTGACTCATCACAGGCGATCAGCAGACGACAAGCTGGCAGCCGCCAGCACGAGGGACCACAACAGATGACGCGACATCTTGGCCTCCGGAATCGGGAGTGTACTGAATGGCGCTTTATCTGGTGCTGATAAGGCCGGTGACTCCGAAGCGAAATGGCTCAGTTTTCGCAGCGGAACAACGGAAACAGGGAACGGGGAACGGGGAACGGTGAGCGACAGTGCGACAAGGTCTGACGATGCCAAGCATACCTCATCCCGAGGGGCTGAGCGACGAGGACCTAGTGTCCTTGCCGCGGGCGTCCAGGTTAGGACATTAGATCCTCGCTGCGCTCGGGATGAGGTATTACCCTCGCCCGTCCCGTCTCCCTCGTCTCCCGTCTCCCGTCTCCCGTCTCCTGTCTCCCGTCTCCCGTCTCCCGTCTCCTGCTTGCTACCCCCACCTCGGCCCCTCGTCGGGACTAATCCCCAACGTCAGCTTCGCCGCGCAGCTCGTGGGTGAGCATCGAGTTCGCCGGGTGAATCCGGCCCAGTCGCGCGTCGCGCAGCAGCCGCTCGAACGGTCCCTGACGGAAGATCCCGAACCCACCGGCCAGATCGAAGGCCCGATCCACCACCCGCCACGAGCCCTCGACCGCATGATGCTTGGCCGCAGATGATCTTGATCACCCAGCCCGCGCCGTAGTTCACCCCGGCCGACCAATCCGCCGCCACGCGCGTCGAGGTGCGGCCCGATGGCCTCGAGCTCCAGCACCATCTCCGCGACACCGTGCTGCACTCCGGCATGGTAGGACATGGGACGGGAGAGCCCGATCGACGTCTTCTTCTTCACCGTCTCCACCGGTGAGATCGAGGGCGCGCCGAGCCAGACCGTAGTAGATGCTGCCGAAGCCCATGAGCGCCCAGGCGAAGATGGCCCAGCACGAACTGGTCGAGCCCCGCCGCTCCTGCTGCAACCTTCCGGCTGATGAATCGGTCGGGAACGAAGCGCGCCGTCCAGGATCGTATCGTCGCTCCGGGTGGCGCGCATGCCCAGGACATCCCAGGTGTCCACCACCTTCAGGCCCTCGGTCTCCCGCGGGATGAAGGCGTGGATGATCATGGGGTGTGCCGGATCGCTCATGTCCATCCCATGGATGCCGAGGTAAGTCCAGACCGGTGTGAGGCTGCCGAAGTGTTTCCGGCCAGTGAACCGGTACCCGCCTTCGACTCGTTCAGCCTTCGGTGGTGGAGAGCAGGACCGGAATGTCATTCCCCGATTCGGCGTGTCCCGCGGCGAACACCTCACCATCCGCGGCGGCTCGTAGCAGCCAGTCGAGGGAGTGGTCTCCAGCCCGGTGGAGATCGGCCGCGATGCCCGTCCAATACAGGTGCATGTTGACCGCGAGCGCGTCCGCCGGCGCGTAGTAACCCAGGCGCCGTTGCTCTTTGCAAACTTCCGTCATGCTCATCCCCAGCCCGCCCATTTCACGAGGCACCGCCATCAGGAGGTAGCCGGCCTCCTTCAACTCCTCGAAGTCTTCCGTGAAGAACCGGTTCTCCTGATCGTAGCCAGGCGCCCGCTGCTGAAAACGCTGCAGCATCTCGTCGGTGAGCACAGGACCAGACGGGCGGTTCGGAAGCAAACTTGAGGCGAGGATTGGGGCAGAACTAGGGGGCCGGCGTGACTGGGCGCACTTCGTGGACATGCGGATCTCTCCTTGATTTAAGCGCCTTCGGCCCGCTTCAGGGCGTCTGAGGCATGACGGTCAACAAGGATAGAGGCGGGAAATGCCTCCGAAATGGCTCACGCTCAAACCGGTGAGTTTGGTCCATTGCCGCCCTCGGCCGACCGCGATAGAGTAGGGCGGGCCCGGAAGCCACAAATGGTCGACCACGCGATGTCGGAACAATCAGAGATTCGCCGCTCGCTGCTCAGCAGCGAGGGGACCAATTCCGCCGGACTCGACCGGTTCATGCCGGTCGTGCACAACGAGCTGTGTCGCATCGCTCACCGGCAGCTCGGTGGCGAGCGGAGCGATCACACCCTCGATACCACGGCCCTGGTCCACGAAGCGTATCTCATGCTCGACCCAGCTCGATCGCATCGAGTGGCGCGCCGGAGCCACTTCTGGCCGCCGCCGCCGGAGCCATGCGCCGGATTCTGGCTGACTACGCCCTCGCTCGAAAGGCACACAAGCGCGGCGGGGTTCAGCAGAAGGTGCCCTTCGATGAAGTCAGCATCATGGTCGACGAGCGGGCCGAAGAACTGACCGGAGCTGGACGAGGCCCTGCAGCGGCTCGCGGCCCAAAGCGAACGGGCGGCCCAGATCGTGGAGTGGCGGTTCTTCGCCGGGAATGTCGATCGAGGAGACCGCCGAAGTGCTGGAGATATCGCCCGCGACCGTGAAACGCGAGTGGACCTCGCCCGCGCGTGGCTCAACCGGAGATGGAGCGGTGACCGGGTCGGACTGAACTGAGCTTCAGAGAGTTTGCTCGCGGCAGCTGCTGGAGCGGCCGGCCGGAGAGCGCGACGCGTTTCTCGACCAGACTGTGCGTCGACGGCCGGAGCTCCCGCCAGGAATTGACCGAGCTGCTCAAGGCGCACGAGCGAGACAGCCTGCTCGATTCGCCCGCCGGACGACCGCTCGCAGTCGGCCTGGCGAGAAGCCACGAGGTTCCCGCACGCGATTGAGCCGGGTCCTCCACTACCAGATCGCTGAGCGGCTGGGCGAGGGCGGATGGGCGTCGTCTACCGTGCCTTCGGGATGAGCGTCTCGAGCGCACCGTCGCCCTCAAGTTCCTTCCCTCGCACCTCAGCTCGAATCACGACGCCAAGGAACGGCTCGCGGGTCGAGGCCCAGGCCGCCGCGGCGCTCGATCATCTGAACATCTGCACCATCCACGAGATCGGCGAGGCAGCCGACGGCCACATTCTTCATCGCGATGCCGTATTACGAGGGTGAAACGCTCAAGGCTCGACTGGCGCGCGGGCCGTTGACTGTCCGACGAGGATCGATCGGCCTGGCGCTTCAGGTACGCGCAGGGGCTGGCGAAGCGCCCACGAGCGCGGCGTGGTGCACCGCGACATCAAGCCCGCCAACCTGATGCTCACCGTACGACGGGGTCCTAAAGATCCTCGACTTCGGCGGCCAAGCTGCCCGGCCCCCGGATGGCGCAGCACGGACGATCGTCCCGGGACGGTCGGAGTGCTACGAGCCCCGAGCAGGTGGTCGGCGAGCCGCTCGACGGTCGAACCGACGTCTGGTCGCTGGGAGTGGTCCTGCACGAGATGCTGACGGGCAAGCGCCCACTTCGGCGGTATCCATCAGCTCTCGCCCTGATGCACGCCGCTATCCTCGAACACCAGCCTTGACCCGCTCGTGGCCACCGGAGCTCGACTCTGCCCGAGCGGAGTAGACCGCGTCCTGAGCCGGATGCTCGCCAAGTATTCCGTGCGATCGGTACCAGGCCGCGGATCTGGTGCGCGAGCTTGAAGCGGCTGCGGCGGCCGGGCGCCGCGATGCCTCGGCGTGGCAGACGAGCTTGCCGAGAAGAACTGCCCGAGGCTCCTGCCGGGCGGAGAGCAGCGCCAGCGCCGCGATCCTCGTAGTCGAGCTGCTGGATCACGAGATCCTGAGGGAGTTCGCTGGTTGCGACGAAATGAGCGGACTGGTGGCTACGCGCTTCCATCGGGGCGCCGAGGACATCGTCCGGCCGGCACGGCGGCGTGTGAATCAGGTTTGAGAGGAAACACCCTGGTGGCTCTGTTCGGCGTGCCGGCCACGCACGAAGACGATCCGGTACGCGCGGTTCGCGCGGCGCTCGAGCTGCACCGCTTCCGTCAGGAGCTGACAGTCAACACGACCCTCGAAGTGGGGCCGCAGCTGCGGTCGGCGATCCATTCGGGGTCCGTCGCTGATGCTGCCCGGCCGGATGAGCCGGGCAGAGCTCGTATCGCGCGGGCGACGCGTCTTCAGCTCGCGATGCAGCTCTCCGCGGACGTTTCGGCGGGTGCAAATCTGGGTGAGTCCTGACTGTCGCCTGAGCCATAGCGTCTCAATCTTCGACACCAAGCTTGCTCCAGCCACTAACGCTGGCTCCAGATCTGCCGCCCATCAGCCCGTTTCAGGTCCCTTCGCGCATCGGAGCTGCGTCACTCGACTCGAAGCCGCCGAACGCAACAAGCTCACCGCCTTCACCGGCCGGGAGCAGGAGATGGCCTGGCTCACAGCAAGCGGGGTCCAATCCGCGCTGGCGGGCGAGGGTCGAACCGCGATGGTGGCTGGAGAGGCCGTGTTCCTGTGCGAGTGCCGCTGCCGCGCGAGCTGCGCCAGAATTGCTCGGGGCGGGACTCCGGGCCGATTCAGGGGCGTTGTGATGCTTCGGAAAGCGGTGGCACGACCCATCTGCCCTTCATCGAGGCTCTCCGGGGATGGCTGGCGGCCGGCCGGGACGAGCCGATTGGTGCCTCGACGCCGTATCAGTCGTGGCTCATCTCCGCGAGCAATGGAGCCTGAGTCGCGAATTCCTCCCGTCTACCTACCACCTGCTCGGGCTGCCGATGCGTGGAATACCCGGTCCCCGCCGCCACCCACGGTGAACACTACTACCGGCTGGCGATGCAGGAGGCCCCCGCCGCCTTGTAGACCCCGGTGGCTCGCCGGGCAACCCGCCGCGCTGCCACTTCTCGAGGATTGGCACCTGGGCCAGACGAGCTGGTCCGATGTGAGTCCTGCGCGCAGCAGCAGGTGGCCGAGCTGGTGAGCGGTCTCCGCTCCTCGTCGTGCTGACCTGTCGCCCTCGCGGCGCCGGACACCAGGCTGCCCAATCCTTCTCGTGCCCTGAGGATTCCGGCGGGGCACCTGATGCTGATGCCTCAACTCCGCTCAGATGCGTGGCCGCCTCCAGTTCGATGCTCCGGTCCATTCTCGGAGTAGAGACCGTCTCGCCGCAGGTAGGTCAGACTCCGATCCACGAGAGGGCCGGCGGTGCAATCCCTTCTTCCTCGAAGCGATCACCCAGGGCTGCCCTGGAAGAAGGCGCGCTCCTGGCGTGGGAGAATGGGCGGCGCTCCCGGTCCCCGCCGCGGAGTACATCTCCGCAGCTGCGCCGAACACGCGGTGGAGTGCTCCGGGCAACGGCTCGATCGAGTTGGATCGAGAGAACCCGGTGGTGTTACGGCCCGCTCGGTCGTGTCGCGACGCGAGTTTACCCGCGTGATTCTCGAGCAGGCCATGGATCCTTCGCCCGGTTGCCGCACGCGGCATTCAAGCGCCAGAAGACCGCTAGGGTGATTCGCGGTCAGGTGCGGGTCGTCCCTGAACCGACCTACCGCTTCAAACACGTGCTGACGCAGGAAGTCGCGTTCGGCAGTCCCCCGAAACACCAGCGCGGGGCGGGGGAACCGCACTGCGGTGTGGATCTGCGGATCGAGAGGCGGCGTATCACGATTGTCTGGACGAGCACCGGGCCGCCCGGTCGACCACTTCAGTCGCGAGCCGAGCGCTGGCCCGCGCGGGCGGCACTACGCCCTGCTCGCCGCCGGAACGCTTCGTCTCGCATTGAGCCGGCAATCGCCAGAATCGCCGCCTGAGATATCCCGGAGCGGGCTCAGAGCTATTGCCGCTGCGCACGCCGGACGATGCGTGAGCGGGCGCGACGCCCTGGTCGACTATCCTCTTCCGGCGGGGAATGACCGTGCGAGACCCTGGGCCTTCGCGCTCGGCAGGAACGGATCATCGACGAACTGGTCGGGTTGCTGGAGTCGTCGAACCAACTGGTCCGGTTGGGCGAGGCGTACCAGCGGCAGGGCGATCTCAGTACTCTGCTTCGGCGCTGCCGACCACGCTGAGGCGGTACTGGGCAAGGCCGCTCGAACTCCGATCGACGGCTCAAGATCCGCTGGCCGGAGCGGAACCTGCTCCTGGAGCCTGGGCCTTCTCCGCTGGCACCAGGTCCGTGACCAGGAAGCACTCGATGCGATCGACGCCAGCTCTCGACATCGATCGCGAGCAGGGCGATCGCGGAAGGAGAGGCTGGCGAGTGCGCAAACCTGGGCATTGTGTTACGAGGGATGGGTGAGCGCGAGCGGGGTCGCGTCGCGCTGGAGGAGGCGCTGGAGTTGAGCGAACGTCTCGCCGCCGGAGGGCCCGATTCTCACGCCACCGACATGTTCTACAAGCGGGCCTACATCCTTCACAGTCTGGCCAATGTCTATCGGGAGCTGGGCGACGATGACCGCGCCCTCGAATACCTCGCTCAGGCCCGTTCGCTACCGCCGAGAAGCGGTTGCCGATCCAACTTTCCTATCACCTGACCTCGACGGTCCGCATCTACCTGCGGCACGGCAAAGTAGAGGAGAGTCTCGCGCAGTATCGCGAGGCGGTTGAGCTGACCCGCAAGGCAAAATTCGCCCCGGGCTGGCTCAGGCTCCGCTTCCTGGGTGAAGCGCCGCAGGGTCTGGGGAGATGACGAGGCGGCTGGCGGCCACTCATCGAGGCCGCGCAGGTCTGTTCGCCCAGCTGCGCTGACCCGGCGACCGAAGCCTCGCTCTGGACCTCCCGTGGGCCGGGCCCAGGAGCGCCGCGCAATCCCAGGACGCGCTGGCGGCGTGGGGAAAGTCTCGGGCGTTGTACGATCAAAACCCCCGATCTGCACGGGGCCTCGAGGCGCTGGAAGGTCTGGCCTGCGTCGCGCGGCGCTTCCTGCCGGAACCTTCATTCGCCCTCGGCTATTACGCTGAGTGGCGCCTCGCGCTGGCGGAGCGTGGTTGGACGAAGAGACCAACGATGGGCCAGCTCCACAACGCGATGGGCATCATCGAATGGGAGCGGGGCCGCTATGATCAGGCCCGCGAGCATTATCAGGAAGGGCTCAAGGTATTTCGCGATCTGGGGACACCACCGATGCCGCGCTCATGCTCGCGCAGCCTCGGCGTCACGCTCGACGCGATGGGACGCCGGGTCGAGGCCCGCCGCTGTCTCGAAGAGGCCTGCGACCTGCATCGCGCCTCAGGCGATCGCGTGGCGGAGCGCGAAGCGCCCCGGGCGCCCTGACCGATGTGCTTCGGCGACTGGGTGGAGCCGATCGCGCCATCGATTGCGGTGAAGAGTCGCCACGATTGAGGCGAGAGCAGGGAGATCGCCTGGGCGAGGGCTGCGATGCTGCAGCGATTGGCCCTGGCGCATGTGGCTGACGGCTCGGTCGAACGAGGCCCGCGAATGTGTACCGAGGCGTGCCCGTCTCGCGGACGAACTGGGAGACCCACGGGAACTCGCGGCGGCCCGCCAGAAGTACCCTGACGCTCGGTGGGCGCCCACTTTAAACGGAGCGACGAATGCCCCGCTATCTGATCCGAACGAACCGTGCCTGCCCCTGTCCCGCGAAGAACTGACGCCGCCGGGCGGTTGTCCAATGCGGTGATTTCCGAAATGCCGGGAGTGGTGTGGATCCGGAGTTACGTGTCTGACACCGAGGGGAAGATCTACTGCGAGTACGACGCTCCCGATCCCGAGTCCATCCGGGAACACGCCCGCCGCGCCGGTCTTCCGGCGGACCGGATTATCGAGTCGGTGACCTTGGAGATAAGCCCGACGATGTTTCGTTGAGCAGCAGGGAGAAGCGGAGAAGGGAGACGGGAGACGATGTAAACGGGCGACAGGCGACAGGTGAGGGGATGAGTCACGAGCAAGGGGCACCTCATCCCGAGGAGCGAAGCGACGAGGGATCTGAGTCACTCCTATCCTGACGTCTCAACTCCGACAGTAGATCCCTCGCTACGCTCGGGATGAGGTGTTACCCTCGCTCTTGCCCCGTCTCCCGTCTCCCGTCTCCCGTCTCCCGTCTCCCGTCTCCCGTCTCCCGTCAGGTGTCCACTTTATCGTGGCAGGCTCAATTCTCGAGGCAAGCCGAGTTGTCCCACGATTGAGGGACCAAACGCGCGGCGTCAGCCAAACATGGTGCCCTCGCCCTTACTGGCCTCGTGGAAGACCCACGCCGCCCCAGCGTTAACATTGTCTGAGGACCCTCCGACCATGGCGGTGTTGCCGTCGGCGGAGAGGGACACGGAAATGCCCTGGTTGGCGACTCCCACGGCGCCAGTGCCGACCAGCTTGGCCCCCTGCTGGGTCCAGACCCCCCCGCTCCTGGTCCAGAACCACGCGGCCCCAGCAGTCCCATGGTCCTCAGTACCCTCCGACGATGGCGGCGTTGCCGTCGGCGGAGAGGGACACGGAAACGCCCTGCCCGGCGATCCCCACGGCACCGGTGCCGACCAGCTTGGTACCCTGCTGGGTCCAGACCCCGCCACTCCTGGTCCAGACCCACGCGGCCCCAGCCTCACTGTTGTCTGTCGTCCCCTCCGACGATGGCGGTGTTGCCGTCGGCGGAGAGGGACACGGAATAACCCTGCTCGGCGTTCCCCACGGCCCCGGTGCCGACCAGCTTGGAGCCCCTGCTGGGTCCAGACTCCTCCGCTCCTGGTCCAGACCCACGCGGCCCCAGCGCTACCATTGTCCGTAAGCCCCTCCGACGATGGCGGTGTTGCCGTCGGCGGAGAGGGACACGGAAATGCCTTGGGCGGCCCCAACCCGCCGGTCCCGACCAGCTTGGACCCCTGCTGGGTCCAGACACCCCCGCTCCTGGTCCAGACCCACGCGGCCCCAACATCACCATTGTCTCCAAACCCTCCAACGATGGCGGTGTTGCCGTCGGCGGAGAGGGCCACGTAAATGCCCTGGTAGGCGTTCCCACGGCGCCGGTGCCGACCAGCTTGGACCCCTGCTGAGTCCAGACCCCGCCGCTCCTGGTCCAGACCCACGCAGCCCCAGCTGCATCATTGTCTAGAACCCCTCCGACGATGGCGGTGTTGCCGTCGGCGGAGAGGGACACGGAATAGCCCTGGTTGGCGGCCCCCACGGCGCCGGTGCCGACCAGCTTGGACCCCTGCTGGGTCCAGACGCCTCCGCTCCTGGTCCAGACCCACGCGGCCCCAGCATCCCCGTTGTCTGCGTACCCTCCGACGATGGCGGTGTTGCCGTCGGCGGAAAGGGACACGGAATAACCCTGGTTGGCGGCCCCCACGGCGCCGGTGCCGACCAGCTTCAGCCCCTGTTGAGTGAACGCGAGGCCGCTGGCTGCGAATAGAACCGGGTTGCCGGTGATGTCGGATCTGGTCGCCGTCGCGCTGAGGGTGTTCGCCCCTTGCGTGGCGCCCAAGGTCCAGCTCGCCACCGTCGCGATCCCGCTCGCGTCCGTCACCACCGGCATCGCCGGAAGCACCGTCCCGCCCCGCCGGTCACCGCAAAGGTGACCGTCATGCCCGCCACCGGAGTGCCAGTCCCGTCCCGCACCAGCACCGAGGGTGGCGCCCCTCACCGCCGTATTCAACGGGGCGCTCTGCGTGATCACCGAGCGCGCCGCGATCGTGAACCCGAGGCCGGTGGCTGCGAACAGAACCGGGTTGCCGGTGATGCCGGATCCGGTCGCCGTAGCGCTGAGGGTGTTCGCCCCTGGCGTGGCGCCCACGGTCCAGCTCCCCACCGTCGCGATCCCGCTCGCGTCCGTCACCACTGGCATCGCCGGAAGCACCGTCCCGCCCCCGCCGGTCACCGCAAAGGTGACCGTTACGCCCGCCACTGGAGTGCCGCTCCCGTCCCGCACCAGCACCGAGGGTGGCGTCCCCACCGCCGTATTCACCAGGGCGCTCTGCGTAATCACCGAGCGCGCCGCGATCTGGCTCGGCGTAGACCCAGGAGGGGAACAGTCGGATGGTTGTCGCTCGAGCATCCGGCAAGCGCCGCGAGTGCGACCACGGCGACGGTGACCGCTCGGTGGGAAATCATGGTGTTCTCCATTTCGGTGGGGATTGTCCCCTCGGACCTTCGCGTGCAGTGGCTCCGCTATCGGAACAGGGTTCGGTCGAGCGCCCCCACGAAGATCACTGCGTAGGTGCGACGGTCAGCGGGCGCCCGGCCGGGATCCAGAGCGTGGCGCGGATCGCGTCCTGCGCGGTGTGGGTCGTGCCCACAATCTGACCGAAGTCGTTCACGTCTTGGCTTGCCCGTAGTCGCCACCGAGCGTCGGCAGGCGACCGATGCCCCGGTTCGGGGTCCAGAGAAGGGCAAATCATCTCCGTCCGCGTCGATGCTAGCGCCCACAACCTGTCGGTGGGCGTTGACGCCAGTCGCAACGGCAATGCGGGTCCCCGCCCACGGTGCCCAGACTCCGCATGCCCGCTGCCCCTGGTCCACAGGAAGGCTTCTTCGGTACCCGCGGTGGTCGCGCTGGTGCCGACGACTCACACCTGTCTGGGTGATGCCGATGGCCTCACTGGTCAGACCGCCCAACGTGCCGAGATCTTCCACTGCCGCGCGCCGCGGTCCAGACGAAGGTGCATGATCATTACCGTCAGCCGTCTGGCTGGAGCCGACTACCTGGGTGGCGTCGTTCAACGCCTGCAAGGCCACGCTGTTCTGCCCGCCCAACGTGCCAAGGCTTTGCATGCGCGTGCCCAGGACGCCAGAAGGAAGGCTCGGCTGTTGCCGTTGCGAATGTCGCTGGCGCCTGCCACCTCCCCGGTTGTTGACCGCATTGGCGGAACTATTGTCGCCACCCAGGGTGCCGAGGTCGCGCATGCCGCCCGTCTGGCTCCAGAGGAACGCCCGAATCACATTGGAGGCGGGGCGAGATCTCGCTGAAGCCGACTACCATCACTCCGGTCGTTGATGCCGCGGGCCCTGCTGATCGCTCCACCCTAGCGTGCCCAGGCTCCGCATGCCCTCCCCTTCACGCCACAGAATTGCTCGCACCTCTCCTGACGGCAGCTCGGCGAATCCGACCACCTCGCCGTGCTCATTGATAGCGTTGGCGCCGCTGAAGGTGCCACCGAGCGTACCGAGATTCCTGACGGTAAACCGCTGCTGCACCGATGGCGTCCGTTGTGGGTGGCGGTGTGATTGATCAGCCGTCGGGCTGGGTGGGGTCATCGCAGGCCGCCAAGCCGATGAGGACCCAGGTGCTCAGAACGATGCGTTTCATAGAAGGCCTCCTGATTAAGGGTTTTACGGTCAGGGCTTGCACGCGACCGTGAACTCGACCTCAAGCGTGTCGCCGGGCCTGATGGTGTACTCTGAATAACGGGGTGGAAGGGTTGGGGTCACTTACGCCTGCAGTTCCCAGAGGATGCCCGTCAGCTCAAAGAGGTACCAGTAGGGATCAGCCCTCCGGGGTCGCTCGCTGGCAGCTCGGCCACCAGGGTGCCGTTCGGGTTGAGGTCACCGAGACGGATCCAGAACCCACCCGCATAGTCCCAGTAGCCGTCGTGCGCGTAATAGACGTGGTAACGGGTCGAGCTCGGCATGGGCCCGGTGGTAAGAGCACTAATCCGCACCGTGCCTGTAGGCCCTGGCCGCAACATGCAGGTCACTGACACGGCCACTTCGACGGTATCGACGGTGAGTCCGCCGGCGGTCACCGTCGCCGGTTGCGGGACACGGTCCACCAAGCAGTTGGGGGACACGCAATGAGATGACATGGTCACCGGCGGGCACCCGGGTCCAGTAGTGAGCCTCCGTCGGCCAGACGCTGACTGGGCTAGCTCCGTCCAGACTAGCGTCAAACTCCCCGCTGACATCGGGTCCCGAGGCCTGACGAGGACCCGATTACTCCGCTCGTTGCGGTGCAGACCACCGCGAAATCGATCGGCGCAAGCTTTTTGTCCACGATGGTCACGGTGCGGGCACCGGAACCGGTGACCCTGCAGTTCGGTGCGAGGTCCGTCAGGGCGATGGTCCTGCTTCCCGGATCGAGCAGGACCCAGCATCGTGCCGGTCGGGGTAATGAGGCCACGGTGGGTGCCATCCACATCGACCCCGTAGCCATTGAGGTCGAGGTCCAGGCCGCTCGTCGTGGTTGTGATCTGGACGCCCGTCGCTGAACAGCTGATCTCGAAGGCCACTGGGGTGGTGCCGTGCGCCGTTACGGCCACTTGGAGCGGAGTTGCGGGGTAACCGAGCAGTACGCCGGCATCTCCAGCACTCTCAAGGTGTGTAGGCCGGGCGCGAGGCCCACCTCGTCAGTGCCGGTGGAGGGAGGACAATATGATTGATGCCGTCAACCGTGAGCAGATATCCAGAAGGGTACGGGCCGTTTCCCCGGTGGAGATCGAAACGACCAGCGTCCCATCCGGCGGTGGAGGAGTGATTGTTGGGCGGTCGGGCTGGGTGGTACGCCGCAGGCCGCCAGCCCTATAACGAAGGAGGATCAAGCAGGTGCGCATCCGTTGCCTCCTCTCTGACTCGAGAGCTCTGCCGAACCGCGACTCAGGAGTTCCCGGCCGCTGCGAACCTGGTTGTCCGCGGGTATACTAGGAGCGGAGCGTCGTGGCAGCGTCGCGTACGCGTCGTGCCCGTGACCCCATTGCGATGTACACACTTCGGCTGCTTGGCAAGCGCCTCGCTCGACGGCCCGGACCGGCCCGTAGTAGCCGGCCGGGCTGCGCTACGACAGCGCGTCGCCCTGCTGGCTCTCCTCGCGATCGAGCACCCTCGCCCAATCAGCCGAGACAAGGTGCTGGCCTGCCTCTGGCCCGAGAGCGGCACCGATGAGGCCCGGCACCTCCTGCGCGACACGCTCTACATCCTTCGCACCGCGTTGGGCGACGACGCGGTGCTCAGCACCGGCGACGACCTCCGACTGAATCCCGACCGGCTGTCCTCGGATCTCTGGGAATTCGAAGCGGCATTCGCCCGGGATGATCCCGAAGCCGCGGTCGGGGTGTACCACGGCCCCTTCCTCAGCGGCTTTCACTTCGCTGGCGCGGACGAGTTTGAGCGGTGGGCCGAGGCGCAGCGTTCGGGATTGGCCAGGCGGTACGGTCAGGCCCTCGAGCGGTTAGCCGAGCGGGAGACCCACGCGGGCGATCCGTTGAAGGCGGTCGAATGGTGGCGCCGCCTCGCGCTCGAGGATCCCGGCAATTCCCGAGTCGCGCTGCGCTACATGCAGGCTCTGGCTGCTGTAGGCGACCGGGCCGGAGCGCATGCGACATGCAACGGTGCACACCCAGCTCCTGCGAACCGAGCTCGAGGCACTTCCCGACGCTGAAGTGGCTGGGTTTGCGGAGAGGCTCAGGCTGGAGACTGGCGGTGCCGGAAGTCGATCGCGGGAGCCGAGACCGATCTCCAGCGTCACTGGCCGCACTCGATGGTGAGCGGAAGGACAGCGTGGCTCCTCCTCCGGTGGCGGAACCGGGTCAGCCGACCCGCCGCGCGATGGGTCCTCCCGGTCGCGCTGCTGGCTGCTGGCGCTCGGCGGTCAGCTTGGCAGGGGCCGCGCTCTCACGCCGCAGAGCGCCGCACCTCAATCCCCAACGCGTCGCCGTCGCGCGTGTTCGCAGAACCATACCGGACGACCGGATCTCGACGACCTCGGCAGCATGACCGCCGACTGGATCATTCGCGGTCTCATGGAGACACCGCTCATCGACGTGACTGACGTCGAGGCGGTATACGCCGGTGGGCCAGACGATTCTACATCGAGCGACCCTCGGAGCTGGCCCGCCGGAACGGCGCCGGCCTGGTCATCTCAGGCAACTACTACCGCTCGGGGGACAGCCTGATCTTTCAGGCAGGCATCGTGGACGTAGCACGGGGGCAGGTGCTGCGCTCCTTCGACCCTGTGAGCGCGCCGCTCGAGAAACCTTCCGAAGCGCTGAAGCCACTGAGAGAAGGAGTCGCGAGCGGGCTGGGCGCGGTGATGAATCCTGCCAATCAGTACTTCCCCGTCGATCCCGACCTGATTCCGCCCCCGAACTATGCCGCCTACCGTGAGTTCATCGCGGGCCTCAGGTCGGGCAAGCTAGATGATTTGGACGCGGAGTTTCGCCACTACCGGCAGGCAATCGCCCTGGACTCGAGCTTCATCGCACCGTTAGTTCAGCTCGCGTACCGAGCGACTTGGAACGATCAATGCCCACTCACCGACTCGATCGCAAACGCGCTGGAACCGCGCAGGGAACACCTGACCGCATGGGACCGGTACACTATCGACTTGTTGCGCACCAGATGCCGGGGAGACATGGAGACCGCGCTGGCTCTGGTGGGGAAGCGCTATGAGGCGTATCCCCGATCCCTGACGGCGAAACGGCAGTACTCGGCGGCCCTGCAACTCGGCAATCAACCGAGGGCCGCACAACAAATCCTTAAGGCGCCTCGATCCGGAGCTCGATCCTCCGGGAAGGTGGAGCTACGAGCAGGCCCGAGCGGGCTACTCGTGGTGGATGGCCGCTTCCCATCACACGCTGGGTCATTACCTCGAAGAGGTTGAAATCACCGATCGCTGGCGCGACTCCAGTAACTCGGTCTGGTGGACGATCCGGGGTCGCGCCCTGGCCGCACTAGGCCGGGAACGAGATGTGTTCGAGTTGTTTCGAAGCCTGACTCGGGGAATCCGTCAATAGCCATGGCAGACCCGAGTCTCACGATGGCAACCGAGCTCGCGGTCCACGGCCATCCCCAGGGCCGGGACGGCACTCGCCGAGAGCATCCTGGTGCGGCTGGAGAGCAGAGTCGGGTCCTCCCACGTGGTACGTCGCTTGGGCAAACCTAGCTACTGGGTCGAGAACGGATCAGGAGCGGGCTCGCGCTGGAGGCAGGTCGTCCGCAGCGATCCCGATTCGCTGGCGCTGCTCGAAGCGAAAGGGCGGATTGCGGTGCTTGGACGCGGACACTGCGGAGGCTGAGCTGATTGACGGCATTCTCGCCGTCGAGAGCGCTCGCCCTCTGAGTACGCCAACGACCCGAGCCGCACAAATCATGGTCCGGGCTCACATCGCCGCCGGATTTGGCCGCCGCGAACGTGCTGTCGCGCTGCTCCGCGAAGCGAGCGCTCGGGGCATCGTCGACCTGGGACCCTCGTTCGCCTATCACAGCGATCTGCTGCTTCTGCCGCTCCGCGGCTATCCGCCCTTCGACGCGTTGCTCAAGCCGGACAACTGATGAGACGGGTTACGAAGAAAAGGACTGAGGACTGGAGCGATGTCCCTTCTCCTGAGGCACTTACCGCCTGCTAGAAGAACACCGCGCTCCCGAGCTGCAGCCGCCAGTCGCGAGGCATCGACGTTGATTTCGCGCCGGATGACTGGGGTGAACCGGTATATGCCCCGGCCGTTCACCGTGTCGTAACCCAGAAACTCCATCAGCGGAACGGTACCGAGGTCTGCTGCGGTTTCACGAACCAGACCCCAATCGCCGTCAACGAAATTCAGGACATTGAAGAGATCGGCAGTCACTTCGATTGCCCGAGTGCCTCCCAGGCCAAACCGCTTCGCCATCCGGGCCGAGGTCTCGTGGACCCAGGGATTACGGCAACTGTTCCGGTTCATGATCCGGCCCCGCTGGTTCTCGGAGACAGGGCTGGCCCCGGATGTAGCGGTCGAGGGCGGCGAATTGCGCCGGATTGGCCAGGGTGATGTCACCGGCGTCGCGCGGCACATACACCGCATCGTCGGAGACGTCCGGAAACGGTCGAAACCCATCGGCGTTGGGATCCCCGTTCAGTACGTAGGTGTAGGCTGTGCCGGACATCCCGGCATAGGTGAAGCCGAACCGAAAGCCCAGCGGCAGATTCGTGGTGGCGACCAGGGTGACCTTGTGTGGCCTGGCCCACCAGGAAGTGGCGAGGTCTCTCTGCTCCAGGGAGCCGTTCACTGGAGTCGAGCCGGCATTGATGCCGCTTAAGTCCGCCCCCATTCCCATCTGGTCCCTGGCATCGGTGTAGGTGTAGGCCGCGCTCAGCTCCGTTCCATTGGCGAAACGCTTCCCCAGCACGGCCGTGATCGAGTACGAGCGATCACCGCTGCCGTTCCGCATCTCGAAAACCCAGCGCAGCGCGTTGCTCCGGCGACTCGGCGTGGCCTCGCCAGTGACCGGGTCGAAAGAGCCATACAGGGTGCGTCCTCCCTCGCCGGCGGATACGCCGACCGGCCCAGTAAGGTTGACATCCACCAAATGCACGGTGTTGACCCCGCGAGAGTACAGGAAATCCAGCGTACCGACGATCCCTCCAGGCAGCAGATGGTCGACGCCGAACGCCACCTTCAGGGTACGCGGATAGTGAAAATCGGGATCGAAGTAGGCGAGTGGGAATGCCACGGGCGACGGTTGAGCAGCAGGCCGTGGGCTGGTTGCTCGGGTCGAGGGTGAAGGCCGGCACCGCGCTGTCGGTGCATTCGAGACGGAGCGCGCGGGCGGCCGGTAGTGCCGTAGACCGTCCGAAACCACACGTAGGCAGGAGGGCCCGCGAAGAAACCAGCGCCGCCCCGCAACATGGTTGTACCTCGCCCCGAGACATCGTAGTTCACGCCAATCCGGGAGACCAGAGCACGTTGCCACTCGGCGTCAACGCCGTATTGATGCCGAGCTGATTCAACGCCGTCGCATTCTGGGTTGGCGGCGTGGGAAGATACGGCACATCGAAACGCAGGCCGAGGGTCAGAGTCAGTCCTCGCGCGGGCATCCATTGATCCTGCGCGTAGCCTCCGATCTGGTTCACCCGGAATGCCACTTGGGAGTCAGCCGCGGCAGGAAAATCCCGGACATAGCTCGCTGCTTCGCCTCGCTCCAGCGAATCCAGGCTGTTGAAGAACCAGAGTCCACCAGGGTACTGGAGCACGTCGTCCACCAGGTCGATCCGCTCGGCATGAGTCCCGAAGGTGAGTTGGTGGTTCCCGGCAGCAATGCCGAAGTTATCAGTGATCTCCCACGTCGTATGTCCAGTCTCGAGGCCGAGACAAGCCGCAGCGGTCCCGGCAAAGAGCTCGCCGTCCTCCCACGCGTCTACCGCAGGAAAGTGAGAATTGGGATTGCAGGTGCGTTGGTCGTCTATCCTTGCCACAATGAACTTGTTGAAGAAGCGATTGCCGAAGGCCGCGATCCAGGCCAGTCTCGTGGCATTGATGGTCTCAGGATTCTCCGTGCCGCTCGAGGAGAGGGAGTAGAGCCCGTAGTCTCGCGCTCCCGTCTCGTCCTGAGCGTTGCCGTGGCCGTAGTTGTGGGAAATCGCCAGGCGGCTGTTCACGCCGAGCTGTGCTGTGACCTTGGCGAAGAGATTCCGGTTGGATCCGCGGAATTCTCCAGCCGAGAAGCTCCCAGGGTCGACTCCATAGCCCCGCAGCAGGTCCTGGAAACGCACCAGGCTCGCCATGGCTGATTCCTCCGCCCGTGCTATTGCTACCGGGGACGGGTATGACCTGGGGAAAGGCCTCCTCGCTCGCGGCCGCGTTGACGAACAGCGCGACCCGGTCCCGTACGATGGGCGCGCCGAGGGTCAGCCCGACTTCCTTTCGACTGAACTCGTTCCCCCGACTACCGCTCGCGTCGGTGCCGACAAGATCGGAGCTTTCGAAGTTGCCCAGGATCGACCCTTCAACCCGGTTCGTGCCCGACTTGCGTGACAGCGTTGATCAGGCCGCCGGAGAAATTGCCGTAGCGGACATCGAACGGAGCGCTGACGACCTGGAGCTCCTTCACTGCCTCGGGGGTAAACGAGGTGAGCCCCACGGCCCAGCCGGGCGTGCCGTTACCCGAATTCGATTTGCCGAAAGGATCGTTGTTGTTGGTTCCGTCGACCTGAATGCTGTTGTAGCGATCGTGTTGGCCGACGAACGACAGTCCGCCGTTGGGGCTCTGGGTGACCTGGGGTGAGAGTAGGGCCAGCTCGGTATAGTCGCGGCGGTTCACGGGAACTCGGGCGATGGTACTGTCCGAGATGACCTGGGCGGGACCGGTTCGGGAGACACTCAGGTTGGGATCGGCCGTGGCGGAGACGGTGAGCTCCTCAAGCTGCACCACACTCGTCAGCAGTGTGAAATCGGCGATCAGATACTGGCCGAGGCCGAGAAGGACTCCTTCCCTCATGGCGGGCTCGAACCCGATCGCTCGCACCTCGATCCGATACGGGCCACCGACCGAGAGGTTCTCGAGGAAGTAGCGGCCGCTGGCGTTGGTGGTACCCTGCCAGCGCTCGCCGTTGGAGCCGTTGGTCACCAGAACGACCGCTTCCAGAACCGGCGCGCTGTCGGAGTCGAGTACCCGACCACCGATGGCCGCGCCGTCGACGCCCTGCGCGCTGAGGGGCGCCGGCGTCAGGATAAGCGAGATCAGGATGAGGACAGCGAGGAGACCCCGGTCCGAGGGCGCGCTGCTCTCCGCCGGCCGGCGGCGGTCGGAAGGACTTGCGACAAGCAGGATGGATGCCGCCACGGGTCACCAGCCGGAGTGTCGCCAAACTGCCACCCTCGCACCCGGACTGCACGATCAACGCCGACTGCAGGGCGAGGTCTGACCTCAAATCCCGCTGGCAGGTTAGTAGCTCAACGTCCTGGCCTAGTGTACCGCACAGGCGAAAATTCGCAACGCAGGACTGTGTGAATAGTGCGGAAATGCGTTCCCCCTCTCCGTCTCACGGAGAGGGGAACAGGGTTGAGCCTCAAAGGGATGAGATCCTGCTGGACCTGCGTCCCTCCTCCCATCAGCCTTCGCCGGGTAAACCGTTTTCCAATGCGTCGAACGACCGCCGATTAGTGCTCCGATCCCGCCCCGATTCCAGTCCAAACGATTGCGGCAGCGAACGCTGGCCGGTGGTTGGGGGCCGCATAGGTGCCAGAGGTGCCCGCGACTGCCAGGAGGACCAACCCCGCTCCGGATCGCGCCACCGATCATTGCCCCTTTGCCCGCGTTCGTCCCCTGAGCCACCTGGATCTTGGTGACCTGATCGACTTGGAAGGGCCCCGGGAGCTCGACCGTGGGTCCGCCCCTGTTGGACATCGCACTGTGCTTGAAGTTGAGGCTCGTAGAGTCTGCGGCTGGCGAGTACACCGTACCTTGCCCCCGTCCAGGAGGTGCACCCTGGCTTGGGCTGCCGTGTTGATCTGTTCGATTGCTCTCGCGACCCAGCGCCTGGGCTGATGCCAGTGCGGGTACTCCCGCAAGACCGAGAAGACAGAAACCATTCGATGGAAGCGCATTGGTATCTCCGGTGGATGACCCGGAGAACTTGGGCTGGACCAATCTGGCGAGGGTCAAGCGGGGCGGCAGCGCCTCCTTCCAACGGCCAGGGACTGATATGTCCAACCTTCCGAGCCATCGAGGTGTCGGATAGCGGTCGGACAGACAGGGCGGTCAAGGCGGACAGGCATGCCCCGAGCAGAATGTGAGGGGGCGGACAAAGGCGGTCAGGGGCGGACAGTCAGGACATCCGAACTCCACGTCCCTACCACCTATCCCCTACTCCCTACTCCCTCGTCCCAATGCAGAAACAATTGTCCATGTAGCCCCGTCCGGCCCAGCCAAGCCGCTCTACCATATAACTGATCACCTCGTACCCAACGCCGAGTCTTCCGGAATGCGCCACCTGAAGCTCGCCTTCCGAACGCTTTTCAAGACCCCATTCGTCACCGCGGTCGCGATCCTTCCTGGCCCTGGGCATCGGCGCCAACGCGGCGATCTTCTCGCTGTTCGATCAGATGCTGCTCCGGCCGCTGCCGGTCGATCATCCCGAGCAGCTCATCAATCTCTCGGCTCCGGGGCCCAAGCCCGGGTCCCAGTCCTGCAACCAGGCCGGCGACTGCGATGTGACCTTCAGCTATCCGGATGTTCCGGGACCTGGAGAAGAGTCAGACCGTGCTTTCGGGTCTCGTCGCCCACCGGGGGTTCGGGGTAAACCTTCCTTTAAAGGTGAGCCGCTCACCGGAGACGGGATGTGTTCGTCTCCGGTTCTCTATTTTCCGACCTTGGGGCTGAACTCCCGCCGCTCGGCCGCCTGCTTGGCCCGTCCGATGATGAGACCATCGGTTCCAACTACGTCACCGTGCTGAGCTACAGCTATTGGCAGGCCCACTTCGGAGCCGATCGCGGCGTGATCGGCCAGACACCACCGTAAATGGCCAGTCCCTGGAGATCGTGGGCGTGGCGCCCATAGGGCTTCGAGGGTGAACGACGCTGGGCACCCGGCCGCTGGTCTTCGTGCCCGATCAGCATGCGCGGGGTGGTCTGGTCCGGGCCGGCCGGCTTCGACGATCGCCGCTCATATTGGGCCTATCTCTTCGGGCGACTCTAAGCCGGGCGTGACGCTGGAGAAGGCCAAGTCCGCTCCTGAACGGGATCTACCATCCCATCATCACCGACGTCGAGGCGCCGCTTCAGGAGCAGATGAGCGATGCCACGATGGCAAGTTCAAGGCGAGAGAGCTTGGGATCGTGCCGGGACCAATGGAGTCAGAGCTCGATCCACAAGGAAGCCAGAACCCGCTCTTCATGCTGTTCGCCATCACCACGATCGTGCTGGTCATCGCCTGCGCCAACATCGCCAACCCAGCTGCTGGCCCGCGGGGCAGGCCGCGCGATGGAGATGGGGGTGCGACTCGCCCTTCGGTGCCAGTCGTCGCCGGCTGCTCGCGCAGCTCCTGACCGAATCCAGTGCTGCTCGCCTTCACGTGGGTGGTATCGCGAGCCTGATCATTGCACAGTGGACCTCTCGCTCATCGCTTCGCTGCTGCCACCGGAGGCCATATCCACACTTGCGCTTCGAGCTGCAGCCGCCGGTCATCCTTTTCACCGCGCGCGCGTCCTCGCTGGTGACGGGGGATCCCTGCTTGGCTCTCTTCCCGGCCTTGCACAGCACCCGCGCTGACCTGGTGACCTCGATCCGGGCCAACGCCGGCCTCGATCCAGGGCCATCGCGGTGCTGCCGGCGGTTCCGCGCCAGCCTGGTCACCGTTCAGATCGCCCTGGCGACCGGGTTGCTCATCTTCGGCGGGACTCTTCCTCAAGAGTCTGGTGAACGTGACCCGCGTGGATCTGGGTGTGAAGGTGGATCAGGTGGTCACCTTCTTCGGCATTTCCCCGAGCGGAGCGGCTACGACAGCACTCGTTCGGCCAGTGTTGTTCGACCGAGTGGAGCAGGAGCTGAAGAGTCTGCCGGGCGTCACCGGAGTGACCGCGTCCCCGGTACCCTGCTCCTGGCAGGCGACAACTGGGGCACCGATGTGGACGTGCAGGGTTCCCTCCGGGCCCCGACGTGGACAACGAACTCCGCGCTTCAACGAGGTCGGTGCGGGCTACTTCGGAACCTGGGCATCAAGCTGATCAAAGGCCGTGAGTTCACCGACGCCGATCGGAAGGGCTCGGGCGACGTCGCCATCGTAAACCAGACCTTCGCCAAGAAGTTCAGCTGGGCGATGACGCGGTTGGCAAGTTCATGTCCACGAATGGCCCCGACTGCGATGACACATCCAGATCGTGGGCCTGATCGAGGACGCCAAGTACAGCGAGGTGAAAGACACCATTCCGCCGGTCTTCTACACCCCATGGCACCAGGACAGTCGAGTCGGATTCATCAACTTCTATGTGAAGATCTCCGACGCCGCCCGAGGCTGATTCTTCGCTCCATCCCGACTAGTGAAGAGCGTTGGATCCGGGGCTACCGCTCGAGGGTTTGAAACCATGCCGCAAGCAGATCCGGGAGAACGTCTTCCTCGACCGGATGATCAGTATCCTGTCGGCATCCTTCGTGGTTCTGGCAACGCTGCTCGCGGCAGTCGGACTCTATGGCGTTGAGCTTACACCCGTGGCGCAGAGCGCACGCGGGAGATCGGAGTGCGGATGGCGCTGGGCGCCGACGCCGCCGGGTGCAGAGCCCTGGTGATGCGGCAGGTGGGCGTGATGATGATCGTGGGCAGCGTAATTGGCATCGCGGCCGCCGTCGGCCTGGCCGCGCGGCGAGCAGTCTGTTGTACGGACTCGAAGGGCACGACCCGGTGGTGTTCACCCTCGTCGGTGCTGGTGCTGATGCTGGTCGCACTGGGCGCGGGATACATCCCGGCTCGACGGGCATCACCGGGTCGATCGATCCAGGCAGCGCGATCGGGCAGAGCGCCCTCTCCGCCTCTCAGAAACCTCGGTTCGGGAGCAGCTGCGTTGGACAGCGGGGAATGAAAACGCGCGCCGGACGACTCAGATCGCGCGTTGTACTCACTTCGCCGGAGTCGCGGTTTTGCTTGCGAAGGCGCGGTTCTCGTGAACGGCGCGCGGGCCCGTGACCAGCGTCGCCGACCATATTCGGGCCCGCCCGAAGGTGAGGGTGCCCGGGACACGCGGCTACCCCTCGAGACTCAGCGCGCTGGAGGCGTTTCTGCCGATCGTGGGGATGCCTATCTCTCTACCCATTCCGCAGCGCTATAGTCCCGGCCATCCCGCGCGCCTCTCCCAGTCCTGCTGCATGGCGCAACTTCAGAGCGCCGAGTTGTGGACCGCAAGCCCCCGCGCGCTGTTCGCAATGTGGCTGATACCATGGGACTCGGTCCTCCTGATGCCCAATTCGAAGGACCCGGACCTGGGATTTGATGTAGATCGGTAAGGTTCGGCCCCGATGTACGCCTCCTCGATTCAGCTCCTCACCGTGGTTTTCCACCGCTGCAACATCGATCGAAAACGTGTCGCGTTGAAGGGGCTTTTTCGGACGGGGCGAGCTGCTTCGCGCTCTCTCTCGGGGTGAGCAACGGGAGACACCCCTTCGGCTTCCTCATCGCGTTTTCCCTGGGGTTCTTCGCGCCTGCCGGAGCGGTGGGCATGCCGCGTGTATTCGTCGCCCACGGCACCAGCGACCAGATCCTTCCGATTGCTACCACTAGTCGGCGCATCGTACCGATGCTGAAGGAAGCCGGGTACAACACGTGACGTATCACGAGTCTGGAAGGGCCCCACACAGTAAAGGCGGACCAGATGCGAGGGCGGCGCTCGCGGCTCTGGTTCCAGTTGGCAAGTTAACTCCCCGGCCTCATCACATCTCGAGAGTCTTCACGAATTTTCCCACCTGTAGTGACGCCGCGTCCATCCTCTGTGGCGTGTCGACCTCCCAGCATTCGGCTGGGACCTCCGAGGCAGTCCCCTGTCGTGACGAACCCCGCCAACGGCGCTCGTGCCGGATGGTTTGCGGGCTGCCTGGCTTGCCGGCCGGTGTCCCGCGCGAGGCCGCGCCCGGCAGGCGCGCGCGCACGCTCTTCCTTCTTTCTAGCCCGCATTGCGGCGAGCCGTTTCCCAGTGGCACCTGAGCCGTGCTGGGGCGTGCCGCGTAATCGAAATCGGGAACCACTACCCTTGGTAGCCGTCGCCCGATCGCTACGCTCCGATCCTCGCAGGTCCTCCTCTCCTCATCCGGAGCCACGGTGAGAGCATCGCCCGCGTCCACGCCGTGCCGTTATTACCAGTGGATGTAGTCCCTCGGCGACTATTCGGTACATCGAGTACCACGTGAGCCCAGCTCTTCGATGTCACGGTCCGCGCTGGGCGATGTCGGTAGCAATAATACCACGGAATTTCCACGCTCTTGGTCCAGCCTGCTTCGCCACAGGTCGCTGCGGCTGCGACCAGTTCCCGTGAATCCGCTCCGCCACGATCCGTTTCGGACGAGGAACTACACCGGTCAGCGCGGTGCCCGGTGCGGTAAGGGCAATGCCTCCTGCAGCTCACCTCGCTGGAGCAACGCACCAGGAAGAGCGCGGACGGCGAGGCTCTGCCTTTTTGGGGGTAGACCGCACGGGTGAGTCCACCGCCGGTGCCGCCAGCTGTCCCAGATTGATGATTAAGGTTACGGCATGTCGCGGGTGAGCGCGGCGCGATCGGATCGGGCATCGTCGCGCTGAGAACAGCGTCTGCCGCCGCGCCGGTCGGCAGGACGGCGAGAGGATCTTCACGGATCTCGGGCAGGAAGCCCATGTCGAGCATCAGATCGGCTTCGTCGAGCACGAGGGCACGCTCGAGCTGATCCGAGAGCTGCGCGTAGGAGCGAGCTGCGATGGTCGAGCAGACGGGCGCCCGGGCGTCGCGATGATGCACGTCGACCTCCGGTGCGGAACGCGCGTGCTCCTGCCGGCGCCATGGCCGACGCCGCCGAAGACCGCGGCTCGCGCTGACCGGCGTGTGACCGGCGAGATCGTTCCAGATCTTCGAGGATCTGCGCAGCTCGCGAGGGTGGGCGGCCTGATCACCCGACTCGGGTGGCGCCGCGGGGCTTTCGATCGGGCGATGCAGGATGGGTAACGGGGAAACGCGCCGTCTTCCACTCCCGGTGGTTGCACAGGCGAGCACGTGGTGTGCCAGCACCAGGGCAGAATGGCGTCGGTCTGGATCTGGGTCAGACCGAATAATCCCAGCTCGCGATGCCCTTTCGGGGAGACGTCGAGGTGGGCTTCCAGCGCGGTGGTGAACGCTGAAGCGACAATCCTTCGTGAGCAGGTTCACTTGAGCGGAAGATAGAAGGTGCATTGGAAGCCACACGGCAAAATCTCAGAACGTAGGGTGGGAGCAGGAGACAGGGGAGCCGGGAGGAGATGGGGGAAATGGTGAGTCGATGAACGGGGAACAGGGAGCAGGGAGCAGCGAAGCGAGAAGGCACTTTACACCTCATCCTGTTGTAACTCAAGGATGAGAAGCAATTTATTGATCTAAAGCTCATGATTCCTGTTTCACAGTTCACATTCTTGCATTTCCACGGCATTCACGATTTCCAATTCTCCGATCACCGCTTCCTGCGCGGGCCCCATGGAACTCGCCGGCATTCACCACTCCAGACCGCGAGTCTCCGGCATCAAGGAGAACTACCGCTTCTATACCCGAGTCACCTTGGGCATGCGGCTGGTGAAACGGGGTGTCAACCAGGACGAAACGTCAGCGCACTGCACTCATCTCTTTACGCCGATGCGGTAGGCACTCCGGTACCAGATCTCTGCCTTCTTCAGAAGCTGGAAGATGCCGCCGGGAACCACAACGCGGCACGCAGAGTATCCGCGCGAACCCATCTGCGGGCGACCGGGCGTGCCGCCCTCGACTGGTGGGCCCAGCGTCTCTCCACTCACTCGAGGTTCCCCATCTTGCCGTGGTCCGAGCGAGACAACCGGCTGGTCCTCGACTTGGAGGACCGCGAGTAGGTCAGCGATCGCGTCGACACATCGACGACGGCGGAGCGGGCGATCCTCCAACCCCGTGGACCGGGAGTCCGGTTCCGCCGCCGGAATACCAGGTTCGCGCGCCGCGGCTGCCCATGTGTGCTGAGCGTGGTGGCGCTGGGCTCCACCGATCAGCTGCTCACCGGGCCCAATCCGCGCATGCGACAGGCACGCCAGTACCGCGATCCGCTCAACCCGGAGATTCAGGTCCATGTGTATGAGATGGGGGCGGAGACCCACCGCAGAGCTTCATGTAGCGGTCCGTCCCGACTTGCCGCGCGCGTTTAGGGGCCGGAGGCGTGCATCACCTTGCCCTCAGGACACCCACCGAGGAACAGTATCACGCCTGACCGAACGACTGACCAGCTTCGGGTGGCAACAGCGGGGAGATCGATCGCTACCTGCTAGAAGCCTCTACTTCCGCGAGCTCAACGGCATCCTCTTCGAGATCGCCACCGACGGCCCCGGTTTCGCCGTAGACGAGGACCCTGCCACCCTCGGTGACCACGTGGCACTCCCGCCATTCCTGAACCCCCGCCGAGCGGAGATCGTGGCGAATCTGGTTCCATCTGACTGAAAGGTAGTGAACGGTGAACGGTATTGAACTG
>ERZ1370068.5501-contig-4524_pt1 | contig 39232 bp, 60 predicted proteins | sample MGYA00561227_ERZ1370068 | MGnify/ENA primary metagenome ERZ1370068 (study PRJEB38410, sample SAMEA6850437) | metagenome | study: Metagenomic assessment of the ecological functions of the soil: analysis of the soil microbiota associated with the...
AAAAACAACATAATTTAGTTTATCCGCCAAAGTCTGACAGTTGAATCAGTGGTAAAGGTCATCACCGTTAGTTAATAACAATAAATATAATCAGGTAATCAAATGGATAAACAACCTGAAAACTTTTTACTAGCGCCAATTAGGCTGTTTTCGCCTCTGTAGGATGAGGACGGGTCATGCTCCCGATCTGATCCAGGTCTTCTTGATCAACCCCCATCTTCAACACCAAACCCACGTCCTTGTTAATAAATAATTGGTGCGTGGCCCTGGCCCGGCGCAAGACAGATAAACGTCCTTCCAGACAATGGATCCTTCCAAACGCTTCCAGATAATTCAGGCTTCACTTATCACTTGCCTGGAAATGGTTTTCGAAGGTCTGGCAGATCCCCCCAGGCGTCGCCGCTGCCGTTCCTGCAATATCGCGCCCGGTAACGCGCGGATAACTTCGCCGCGCCGCTACCATGGATCCCCTGATCCAATCCCGTCCCGCTCATACCGCAAATTTCTTCCAAACCAAAATCAAACGCGACCTATTGATATTTCGAACCGCATCAGTGAGTCTTCATGATCGCGCGTCGTCGGAAAACATATATAATCAGGTTTCGTGATGCGCAACTCCATGTTGGCCACGCAATCCTTGCAAACCGTGGGGTGTGCGCTCTTATGTCATCGAGCTGGCGCTGGAAGTGACTTAAAACCGGTTTGATCAAACACGCGCTGCACCAGGATTCGGTCTGGTCATCGCCCTCGAGGTGGCTCGATCCCGCTTCCCAGGAACAACATCCGCCCTGAATCATGTCGGAACCGATCGGCAACTGGCGTTGCCAGAACAAAGTGAACGCCAGATGCGTCGCATGATCGCAAACGCCGATCAGCCGGCAATCGGTTATCCATCGTCTGTGGATCGCCTTCATATCGCGCGGTCAGTCGATATCCAGCGCCAAACCCGGGTATCCCACGATAATGAGCGTGGTTCGAGACGCGCCTTTGAGTCGCCGGAGCGTCCCAAACGCGTTCATCCTGAGAAACGCTTACGCGGCTGGTCTCGATGACACTGGTGGCTTCAGCGCCGCTTACCTGGGCGCTCAGCTCATCGCGACGTCGTTGGTCAGTTACAACTTCAGATCGCGTCATATTAGCTTCCCGGTTCGTTAGCGGATACTTCAGCCGGTGGGCGATCACGTGAGTCGTCCCCACTTTCACGAGTCAGGCGTTGATCGCAAAAACCAGCCGCTCGCCCTATGGTTTCCAGTTTGGTGGTCTAGGTCTGAGATCCACTGAAAGCTGGTTGAACAGTCCCATCTAGATGCTCGCCGCCGTCGTGAGAGTTACGCCCCGGTCGTTAGGAACACAAATTCTGCAGCCTGCATGATCGTCCGCGTAGTCCGGCGAGCTGTGCCGCCTGACGAGCCCAGCGCTCAGTCTCCTGAATCAGTGATGTTAACTCTTGACTGTGTCCCAGATATCCAATGTCCGTTATAAAGTTCATGAAAAGCTGTTTACGTTGTTAGATCTTTAATGAGATTAGTCGTCGTTCTTCATCGTACCCGTGCCATGACAACATGGTAAACATGATCACCATGGCAGTCTGGATTTCTTCCATGCTTGTCGCAGCCTGGATCAAACCGACCTCGCCTGGTCAGGCGACTGCAACGCCGCAGCAAACAACCGCCCGTTTATGCTGGCGGCAGGTAGGTAGAGCACACCTCGCATCCGATCTGATCACCCCGCATCAAACGCTGGCAACGCCGTGGCGTGAATGATTCTGGCGAACTTCTTCTGATAGGCGAAACGTGCCGAAACCCAGCGATTTCCAGGTAAAAGCCGATCGAGTTCTCCACCTGGCGATAAATGGGCAACCGAGTTGAGCGAAACAGCCCGCACGGCGGCGTTAGGCAGCCCGCCTCCGACATCGGTCATGCAGGCTGGTCGTTTTCCCGGTCATCAGCATCGTGATCTGATCGCCAGTCGGCAGCCGGAATTTCGAGATGCCGAGGATACGAACGCATCCGTCGTTCGTTTTATGATCGTCGTGGAAAATCGTTTTCGGCTGGTATCCAACAGCTGATCGAACTGGTTCAGTATGTCCAATCAATCGCGTCATCGACCAGTAGATGGTATCCAGCCCGTTTTGTTGCCCATCTTGTTCGGCAGCGGCATTACAGGCGGCGACCGCGCCTGGGTCACCGTTCGATGAACGCCACGACGGTAGTCCGCACCCTGAAAGGTGTTGATTGTAGCGCGATAGTAACAAAAAGGAACCACATAATATCAAACTGATATATGATCATCGAGTCTGATCCTGGCCGGTCAGAAAGTCCGCGGTCGAGAGGTCATACGCCCAGCCCGCCCGCGCGAGCCCCGCCACCAAGACGATTGTGAACGTCGCGTCGGAACCGGCCGTTGTCGAGTCCAACCTGACACCAACACCGCGGTGGTTTTTGATGCCGTCGATAACACTCTCAGCACCGCCAATGCCATGTACGGCAGATCAGGCTCAGCATAATCAGGCGTGTCGGTGCTGTGCGCCGACAAGACGCATCAGACCTGCATCATGTAGAGCGGCGACACCAACGCCAGGACGTTGATGCCAAAGCCGAACAGCACGACCGCGAGGGCGGTGCCGCGGCAGGCGCAACAACCAGTTTCTCTTAACTTCGTCATGCGGACGATCCGATCGTGAGAGCGAGCCATCCGATCGATATCGTCTTCGATCAAACGCCTGAGATCGCGATGCTGACGTCGTTCTCCCGCGCACAGGAGAACAAAGCCTTCAGAAAGAACAACATCCCATCAGCAGAGTCAGCAATGGCAACGTGAACTTGGAGATAGAACATCTTTTCGATCCACGCGAGAAATATTCGAAATGATGATCTGGCTCAGTTCGATGGCAACCTGAGTCTATCTCCATCAAACATCAGCAGCAGGTGTTGATCCAGATCAATGCGTTAATTCAGATTCATCAATCTGATCTGATATGGAGCAATGTTTTGAAGGTATCCATCAGCATCCCAGTTGGTCGTCCTGCGTTTCAGGTGATCATGAAGTCACTGATGATGCAAGGCAGCGGCAACGTTTGCTGGAGATTTCTCGGTCTCGGACCGAGCCCACGGGTCGTGTCGAGCGGGCGCGGATTATTCTGGCCTATTTGGACGACCCGTCGGCCTACGCCGTGGCGCGCGCGATCGGGGTGACGCAGCAGACGGTGACACGCTGTCTCGAGCGAGCCGCAGAATTAGGGTGATCGAGGCGCTGGACGATCGGCCGCGTGCGGGGCGCGATCCAGTCATGACCGCCGAAGCGAAGACCTGGCTGGTGGCATTGGCGTGCCGGAAGGCCAAGGAATTGGGTTATCCCCACGAGCTGTGGACCACCCGGCTACTCGCCGCACACGCTCGTCAGCACGGACCGACCGCCGGGCATCCGAGCCTGGCGAAGCTGGCTCAGGGAACGGTTTGCAAGATCCTGGCCGAGCACGAGGTCAAGCCGCACAAGGTGCGCTACTACCTGAAAAGCGTGATCCCGAATTTGAGCCCAAAATGGCCGAAATCCTCTGTGTGTACCGGCAAGTGGCGATGCTGCGTGGGCAAGCGGAGAGTGGGGAGAGCCAGGGCGAAGACAGCGGCGGGAGCCTCGCGCATCGTCTCTTATGACGAGAAACCCGGGATCCAGGCGATCGCTACGCGATCGCGCCGGATCGCCCACCCCTGCCTGGCAAAAGCCCGACTGTGATGCGCGATCACGAATACGAGCGCCACGGCACCCTGACCCTGATGGCAGGGATCGATCTCCTCACCGGTCACGTCCATGCCCTGGTCAAGGAACGCCACCGCAGCCGCGAATTCATCGAGTTCCTCAAGCTGCTTGACGCGGCCTACCCCGCCGATATACCCGCCGCTGGCGCCAGCCTGATGGTCATTCCGCGTCGGCGTCCGGTGGTGGAATCGCACCATCGCGCCGGTTTCGTTGGTGGTTGGCCCACGCCAGCGCCGCGTCGTTCAACGAGGTGGAAAGTCGTATCAATCCATCGAGCGCCACTTCTGTTGCGACAGCCGCCTGCGATGCGTCGTTATCTGAATGGCCCAAAGATGAAACTCGTGAACTGATGAGTTTCACTTATTGAAAACGAATCATGGTTTGTTGCCCACTTCAAATAACCCACTGTGCAGCCTGACAATTATAGTAAGGTTAGAAACCAGCCTGAAACACAGCATTAGACAAGAAAGGAAAGCCATACTTCTGATGTCCATTGGGAAAGAGAGCTGAGAACTCCTAGTTCAGTGCTAATTGGAACCTAGTTCATCTTCAGACACTGTCAAACAATAACGCCCCATAAACCGTACCTGGTCGGAGGTCGTGAAGCCCGCCCGACCACAAAGTACATGGATCCCAGGGGTATAGGAACGAGGGGGTGGTCGTGAACCTGCTGGAAGTCGGTCACTTTACTATCTTGTTCCCGCCTACCCCGAGTCGACCAGAGCGCCGAGTCGTCGGGAGCTGAGCCGCCGGTGAGCAAGTCCGCCCATCTAGTTTTTGCTGAATATGCGCGCCACCGTTTCTGGAGGCTCGCGTTGTTGTTGGTGCCACATCCGTCTGAGAGTAAAATCATTTCAGATGGAACCGCCATTATTTCATTGGAAAGGTTGATATCAGTCGCGCCCCACTGAGGCTTGGTTCGCCGTCGATGATGCAGATTGGTAGTTTCATGAGTCCCATTTATCATAAAACCTCTGACGCTGACACGCAAACAGTCACCACGAATATCGAGTGCTGGCGCAGCGGCTGCTTCATAAATCACGCCCCCGCAACGCAAACGATAACCGAACTCTTCAAACCGCACCGCCGTCGAAGTGGTTGATGCCGGCGGAGAGCGTACTTACCGCCGAGGCCGTCCCGCCATCTCAGCGTGGCCGCTGCTTCGCCAGGCGTCGCCGTAGAGCCAGCCGTCGCACGGCACCGCCAGCCGCGGTCGAGCCAGTCGGGGTCGTTGTCGCCACAGTGGGCGCAAAGGCGGTCGCTTGCTATCGTCGCCACTGGAGGGACGTCCACGCCATCGCCACCCCGTATCCAATCGCTGCAGCGTGGCCGTAGATGGTCGTCGTTGCTGCCTTCACCGTAGAGCCCGTCATTGCCCCACCTCGCCGATGCCGAGAAAGCCCGGGTCGGTGCCGGATGATGTCGCCAGCCCGGGTTCCGACGGCGTCTCTCGAAGCCGACGAGCGTAGTCGTGGCCGATCGTACTGCACTGGGCGTAATCCATCGAGGGAGTTGACGATGCCGATGCCGTTGCTGATGGCGCTGGGCAGTCGATCGACAACGTGAAGTCCCAGCCAGGCGTCGAGGAGAGTTTCGGTCCGCGCCGTCCGCCAGGGCGTAGATCGTGCCGTCGCCGCGCCGCCGCTCTTATAGACCCGTGTGCCGGGCGCCGGAGCCGCTGCCGTCCAGGACGTCGTCGTGCCGCCGTAGCCCTCGATGCGGTCGTTCCCACCACCCCCGCTGATCCAGTCGGCGGATCTGGTGCCGCTGAGCGGTTTCGGAGCTCAAGTTGTCGCCAAACTGGTGGCCATTGAAAACAACCCGGTCTCAGATCGTCAGTGCCATGCCTGTGGGACCGCGCCGCCGTGCACTGGGCAGCATCGGACCCAGTCGCTTCCACGCCGATGTCGCGCAGTGGCAAAAATAAGGTAATGCTGGTTTCAGTTGTTTCAGGCCAATCCGCGTGCGCTCTGCACTGCATGAAAGCCGGTCCACGCCGGCCCGAGCTGGCCAGCCCATCGCCAGCCAGAGTTAGAAAACTGGTGCAGGATCCCGGCAAACCCATGAGGAACCCAGAAAGAGATCTCGCAGTCAGGCCATGACGCTAATATCCGCGTTGTTGTTTTTGAGTTGTCTGAGAATGTCTTCAAACGCCCACCATCCTCCCGTAAGATTATCGTAACATATAGAAAAATAAATTGATCTCTTCAACACTGATCACGACATTCAGAACCTGGAGCTCTCCCACAGTATGAAACATGTTAGTTCACCTGAATATCAGGTCCGGAGAGATCCGGGTGTGGTGGTAACAGGTCTCATGAGACGGGGCATGGTCTGCAGCTGAGTTCTTCATGATCTTGAAACCAGTCGTCCCATAGGCTGATGTTTGATCTGGTTGAGAGTTTCTGTAATGAGCTTCTGGTCATATTATAACATCTTCAGATAAGAACGAAAACCATTTATCATAACGTTATATCTGATGAGTCGAAGGTGTTTGATCTGAAGTCCTGAAGGTTGTCATTCTGATTTGAGAGTTCAAACATCGAACTGATCTTGCGATGATGCGAACCGTGGATGTCCATAACACTTTTGCTGCTCCAAGATCAGGGAGTTTCGATCCCAGAGGAAGGAGTTTCAGCCGTTGCTCCAAAGACACGCTTTCTCACAGTCCTGATCCTTTGTCGGTGCCGGCTGAACGCGATCGCGTCGCCGCCAAATGGAGGTCGCCACCATAACGTTGTTTCGCTGTGATCGCGCAATAGGGAAGAGAACGCGCTCGCCCCACTATCCCAGTATTTTTTTGAAACATTGGAAAAAAATAACATCAGGGTCATCACAGCCGTTGAAACCTTAGCTGATATCTCAGTGGTTTGAACAACCTGAGTCATCGTCCTGATAACGTCGGATTGGAACCAGGAATCTTGGTTATCCGCGTTGATGTTCCGGTCTGATCCATCCCCGGCGTGTTTCCATGCTTGAGGTTGACTGGGACGATCGTAATAGCTGCCCTCAAGGAATAATCAAATAGAGCTGATATGTTAGTTAAAAATCAGCTGATAATCTTATATGAAACAAACTGAAACTGGAGTGATGGAGGTTATCTGACAAAATCATCATTTATATTTAACATCCATCCTTGCTCCTGAATCACTGAATCACAGGACAATCAGGTCGAAACAACAGATCTGTTGTGGAGTGACGCTTCCGTCTGGAGTCATTCCCAACCCAGGAATCCAGTTTTCGATCACCGCACGCCGCCATGCCGCCGTGATCCGGTCCGGCCTAGGGTAATTTCTTGATCGTCGTTAGGTAATTCATCATCGGCTTCCGTCGTTTTTCATAACTGGCTCGCCCAGGGCGACGCCATGCTCATCCTGACGATGAAGTTCAGCAAAACTTGAGTCGATGGTCCTTCCACGCCATCTTGAGTGCCCAGCTTGATCCAGGTCGGGTCAGGGCTGACGGCCGCCCAGACGACGCCTGACCTCCCCGGTGGGCTGGCGCAGCCGATCCGTGTCGGGAAGCTTCGCCTGTCGCCGCTTAGTTCATGGTGACCGGGGCTCCACGCATGTATGCTAAGCACGAGAGCGGTTGGAACCGCTGTTCGATACGTCGCCGCTCGGCATCGCCGTAGGAGTTCCAGAGTTCGTCACCGGCGCGCCGCCATAGAGGAAATCGCGATCATCGCCGGCGCACGATCCGAGTCGCCGCAGCAAAGAATCGCCACGCCCTGAAGGCTGATCAACGTCACGGTCGATCGCCGTTGGGGCACGTCGAACCGCCGCCAAGCGGGCCTGGAATATCGCCACGCCAAGTCATCGTTGCCGTTGCCGTACAGCACGTTCACCGCACCGCTGCCGATGACGATGTCGCATGCCCCGAGTCCACCCCAGACAGCAGGTCGATGCCGACGAGCTGGCAGTCGTAGGCCGGATCTCAAGCTGCTCGAGGCCTCTGCTGCTTTCACTGCTGACGACTGCCCCGTAGTCGGCCAGGCCGCAGCCGACCGTGGGGCTATAACCGGGTAGCCGCGGTCGAAGGTAGTCGTCGCCGGCGCCGTCGGCACTGCCCACAGCCAGTCATCGACCTCCTGGCCATAGAGATGGTCGTTGCCGGTGCCGCCAGAGAGCACGCGTCGTTGCCGCGCCCGCCATAGACCGAGTCGTCGCCGTCGTCGCCCCAAAGGTGGTCCCGGCCGTTGAAGCCGTCGAGCGTCGTCATTGCCGCCGAGTCCGGTGATCGAATCGTCGGAGTTCGTGCCGGTGAGGTATTCGTGTTGTTGGTGCTAATCCTTGTTTGCCATGGTCCTGATCCTTTGTCAGCGCCGGCGGCGCCGATTGCGCCCAGTGCACTGCGCAATGTCGGGACTCCACGTTTCCCCGCCGATGTCGCGCAATAGGGAAAATGGTTTCAGTTGAGTCCCGCCCATCATGCCCAGCGAAAGAGCGTGTGAAGAAATAGGCATTGTTGATCGGCTGCAGCTGTTCTTCAGAGACAGACGCTGCGCGGCTTCCCCAGAATTGAGGAACTCGGTTACTGCTCATCAACGATTTCATGCTGAGCGGAGAGCCCTCGGGCGCGTCTCGAAGCACGCAACGACGCTTGATGCATAAGTCACTGGCCTCGCCTGACTATGGCTCTCCAGCCCACGGGATGAGGCCGTGCTGAGGCGACCGCGGTGGCGCGGTTCGCCCACTTCGCACCGTCGTCCATTGCCTCCGCTTCGGACAATCAGCGGCTGGTCGCTCACTCCGCAATCGCCGGCGCAAGGAGCAGCCAGGCAGTCGGAGCAGGTATCCGGTCGACGTCAGGCGGCCCCGCTGCCGTCGAGCCACGTTCCATCGTCCGCGGCGACGACGACGAGCGGCGTCTCCCTGCGTCGCCAAAACTGGACGACCTGGTCAAACGCGATCGTCTTGGTCTCGAGAACGCGGACGAAAAACCGCATGTACGCTGCCGACAGAGGGACGCACATCGCTTTACGTGCCTTGCATGAGAGAGACCCGAACCTTGAAAGCTCAGACCGAACGCACCTAATGTCGCTGGATGGATAAGACGATGGCCTCGCAGAGGTAATGCCGACACGTCCGCGCGACGAGTGGTCGCGAGCATTTTCGCCTGGTGGTGCTGGGGTCGGTCACAGCGCCAGTAATCTCAGTCTCTCCTTCAGCACGATTTCCGGCCACCAGCCGGCCGGACGAAGGCGAACCTGAGAGCCCAATGTTTCGCGGCGCGATGTCGCCTGATCCGTGGTTAGATGGTGTCTTCAGTCTGTTTCACGTGCAGCAGCGCAGTACATAGGTCCGGCAAGCGCTCGACCATACACTCCTGAGCAGCACCGTGAAACGCCCTTCATCGGACACCTTTCGGTGCCGGGTCACAGCCGTCATCGGGGCTGAGCGACCGCAGGTGCTGGCAGACACGCCATGCGCTGGAGCGATCCGGTCGGCGACACGCGGCATTCCGGTAAATCGCGATTGCGACGACCCCGCTGTCCGGCTTCACGTAGCCTTAAGTCGCCGTACCAGTCGAATTCGCCGTCTGGTCGGCGGCTTCGCCGCTGGCCCGGGCTATGATTGATGACAGCAGTCCAGCGCTTCACGATGAAAGAGCCTTCCACTCTGAGCCCCGCCGGGCGCGCATGCGAGGAGATACGGATGTGATGTTGCGCGCCGATGTCGCAGGAAGTTTCACTTGTTTCGCGAGCGCGATCTCAGCCTCGCCGGCGCTTGAAACAATTGAAACAATCCAGCCGTCGCGCGACGTCCGACTGAACAATCACCGGCCGCTAGTGTCCGGTTAAAACGCGAATGAGATTCAGCTGGTTGCACTGAGCGTCGTCGCTGGATTTGTATGCGGTTCCGGTAACTGCATGGCGGATCAACATTTTTTCGAAGAGGGTCACTGATAGGATCTGCAGCAATGTGTAGAGCGAAGCGTCGAGGTTGAGGCGCTTCTTGACGATGGCGACGAGGACGTAGACGGAGACTGCGATCCAGATTTGAGCCTTCACCGCATTCTCCGAGGTGCCATAAAACCGCTTGATGCGAAGGTGCTGCTTGATCCACTTGAAGAACAGCTCAACCTGCCAGCGCGCCTTGTAGAGCGCGCAGATGGTGGTTGCCGGCAAAGCAAACTGGTTGCTCAGGAACACCAACGTCTTGGCGCTTTCGGCATCCCGCAACCGGATGCGACGCAGATGATCGGGATAATGCTGCTGGCTATAGTGTCCATTGAGGGCGATGGTCTGGTCGCAGATGATCCCGGTGGCGCGATCGGTCGGCGCCGAGTAGATGCGACGGGCATCGAGATTCTGATTTTGCACGGGTCACGAAGAAGGCGCCGGCTTGATGCAGCACGTGGAGCCGCTCAAAGTCGAGATAGCCGCGGTCCATCACGTAAATGGCACCGGCTTCGGGGATCAGCAGGTCGAGGACATTGACGTCGTGCAACCTTCCGTCGGAGATGTGAATGAAGCTCGGGATGGCACCGCGCAGATCGAGCAGGGTATGCATCTTCACTGCGGCCTTGGTGGCGCGGAAAGGCGCCCACGGGAAAACCGACAAGCAAAGATCGATTGTCGTTGAATCGAGCGCATAGACCGTGTCGCAGAGTTCCACCCCGAAGCTCTCCACGGCATAGAGCTTTCTGGCCTGACGGATCAGCAGCTGGGCGAAGTCGGCGTAAATGCGCCAGTCGCGGGCTTCGTTCGCATCGGACAGCGTCGAGCGCCGAATCGGTTCACGAAACCCCATGTGATAGAGCTTCGAGGCTTGGGCCGACAGACAGGCTTCAATGTCTCTGAGGCTCTCCCGATAGGTCAGTTGGGCAAACGCCATAACCCGGAAATGTTCGGCGCAGCGCAACGACTTGACGTAACGGTCACCACCATACCGCTCGACAATCCGCGCAAATGTCGTCCACGGCAGAAAATCCATCAGCTGGGCGAACAGGGTCTTGCCCGTATACATCTGCCTCTCCGGGAATATCTCCCGGAAAGTAGAACAGGAAGCCCCAGGTCGTTCAAATCGACACCACTACGGATCACTGCCCAAACCCGCGGTAGCCGCCGCTTTCAGGGCGTCCGCTCTGCGTTTATCCGGACACTAGTGCACCGGCTAATGGAATTATCGACAGTTCCTTCCCGGCGGAAGGCCGGGACCCATATCGGTTACGGGCAATCGTAGCCTTCGCCGGTGTGACGAGGGGAGTTGGGTGGGGGCCGTACCACCGAGGCGACCGGTGGTCGAGCTGAGGGGACGAGGATGTTTACTTACGGCGCAGAGCGCGAGGATCATGCCGGGCAGCGCGCAGCACCGAGGGACCGGCGCACCATGGAGCTTGTGCCCGGCAAATTTCCGTGAGATGGCTGCCGCGGCGCGAAATTCTCGTCGTCGACGACGAGCCCGAGCTGCGCGAGATGGTCGCGGAAATACCTCGGCCGGCACGGCTTTGCGGTGCGCACCGCGAGTCGACGGCCAGGGATGGCGGCGCGGCTCTGGCGAGAAGGCGGCCGATCTCGTCATCCTCGACATCAACATGCCGGGCGAGGACGGGCTGACCCTTGCCCGCCGGCTGCGCGAGCACAGCGATGTCTGCATCATGATGCTGACGGCCGCCGCGCAGACGGTCGACCGCGTGGTCGGGCTCGGAGATGGGCGCCGACGATTACATCGCCAAGCCCTTCGACCTGCGCGAGCTGCTAGCGCGTGGTGCGCACCGTATTGCGCCGCCGCGCTCAGGCGGAGGCCCGCCGTGCCCGGCCCGAGCCGCCGCGCGACACCCTGCCGCTTCGGACACTGGCTGCTCGATCTCGATGCCCACAAGCTGATCGGCGAGGACGGCGGAGAGCTGCGCCTGACGCAATGGAGTTCGACCTGCTGGACGCCTTTGCCCGGCACCCCAACAGGTGCTGTCGCGCAGCCAGCTGCTCGACCTGGCGCATCGCGCGCGACTGGGAGCCCTTCGACCGCAGCATCGACATCCGCGTGGCGCGGCTCCGCAAGAAGATCGAGCGCGACCCGGCAAAGCCGCAAATCCTCAAGACGATACCCGGGGCCGGCTACATGTATGTCAGCGAGGAAGATGAGCGGCAACCCACCCAACAGCAAGGCGGGCCGCTTCCCGGGGCTCGACGAGGCGAAGCTCCTGGCGCTCCTCGACGCCATCCCGGCGCGCGTTGCCTTTATCGACCGCGACCGCCGCCACCTCTACGCCAATCGCGAGTACGCCGAGACGATCGGCATGCCGGCCGAAGCGAGTTCATCGGCAAGACCATCGCTGACATCTCTCGGCGAGGAGTCGTATCGAGACGATGAAGCCGTTCGGTGACGCGCGCGCTCGCCGGCGAGAACCGTCGAATGGGAGGGCTGGCTTCATTACCCGACGCTCGGCGACCGCTATGCCCGGCGCATCTACAAGCCCTACGTCCGGCCGGACGGGACGATCGACGGCTACTTCGTTCTCGTTCGCGACCGCACCGACGAAGAGTGGCTGAGGCAGGAGGCGCTCGACCGTGAGCGGCGCCGCCTGCTCGACGCCGTCGAGAGCTTCTCCGGAGGGTTTTGCCCTGTGGGACGCCGAGGATCGTCTCGTGATGTGCAATTCGCGGTATCGCGAGATGTATGCGCCGGTCGGCCCGGAGAACCTGCAGCCGGGCACCCGCTATTGGGATCACGCCGTGGCGCTGGTGCGCAGCGGAACCACCCATGTGCCTCCCGAGGAAGCCGAGGAGTTCGTCAGAGAGCGGGTTGCCTGGCGGCAGAACCCGGGGCGCCCCGTGATGTCCCACGTCAGCATGGGCGCTGGGTGCGAGCGATCGACCGCAAGAACCAGCCGAAGGGCGGCACGGCCTCGATCCGCATCGATGTGACCGACATCAAGCGGCGCGAAGCCATCCTGTCGCTGGTCAACACGGCCGCCTCGCAGGTGCTGATGGGCGGCGGCTGGCGACCGCCCAAGTCGAGGATCTGCTGCAGCCGGCTCGGGCCGGTGATGGGGTGAGCCGCGTATTGCTGCTGCAGAACGCGATCTCGCCCGAAGGCGAGTACCTGCAGGACGACCTCTTCGAATGGGATGCGCCGGGCATCCGCCGCCGCATCGGCGACGAGAGCCTCGCCGGGATTCCGATCAAGGATTCCGCCTTCCAGGAGGCGCGGGCGCGGCGCTCGCGCGGCGAGGTCGACGCACGGCCGGGTGAGCGACCTTCCCGAAGGACCAGCGCGAATGGCTGACCATGGAGGGCGTCAAATCATCACATGCGCGTCCCGATCATGGCCGATGGCGCGCTGGTGGGGGACGGTCGGCTTTGACGATTGCGTCGAGGAGCGATCCTGGCAGCCGCTCGACGTCGAAACATTGCGCGCGACGGCGGGCCTGATCGGCGTCGCGATCGCGCACGACCAGACCGTCTCGGCGCTGCGCGACAGCGAAGCGCGGTTTCGCGGATCCTCGAAAGCGCCCTCGACGCGATCGTCACCAGCGACGATCACGGCGTTATCGTCGAGTTCAACCCGGCGGCCGAGGCGATGTTCGGCATCCCGCGCCAGCGCGCGATCGGCGCCAAGGTCGGCGATGTCATCATCCCGGAGCGGCATCGCCGAGCGCATGAAGCCGGCATGGCGCGTTACCTCGCGACCGGCGACAGCCGCATCCTCAACCGGCGGATCGGAGTGACGGCGCTGCGCGGCGCCAGACGAGTTCCCCGCCGAGCTGACGATCACCTCGACACGGGTCGGCGGCCGCGCCCTCTTTACCGCGCATGTCCGGGATCTGACGCAGCAGAAGGGAGGCGGGCGCGAGATCGCCCGCCAGCGCGACCGGCTCTATCAGAGCGAGAAGATGAGCGCGCTCGGCTCGCTTGCTCGCCGGGAGTGGCGCACGAGCTCAACAACCCGCTGTCGATCGTCGTCGGCCAGGCGTTGATGCTCGAGGAGGACGGCAGCGGCGAGCTCGCCCAACGTGCCGTGCGCATCGCGCCGCGGCCGAGCGTTGCGGCCGCATCGTCAAGAGCTTTCTCGCCATGGCGCGGCAGCGCGGCCCCGAGAAAAAGCCGGTCGATCTTGAACCAGACGGTCCGGTGCGGCGCTCGAACTCGTCGCCTATGGCATCCGCTCGGCCGGGATACAGGTGACGGCCGATCTGCGCCGGCGATCTGCCGGTCTTCAGCGCCGATCCCGACCAGCTCGGCCAACTCGTCACCAACCTCGTGCTCAATGCCCAGCACGCCTTGAAGGGACGTGCCGCAACCGCGCCGGTTGCGCATTCAGAACCCGCTACAAATCCGCGCAATCGCAGCTCCGTCTGGTGATCAGCGACAACGGTCCGGGCATCCCGCGCAATTTGCGCTCGCGCGTGTTCGAGCCGTTCTTCACGACCAAGCCGGTGGGTTCCGGGACCGGTATCGGCCTGTCGATCTGCCACGCCATCGTCAGCGCGCATGGCGGCTCGATCGAGGTCGACGAGGCCCCGGGCGGCGGCGCGGCTTTTACGATCCGCCTGCCGGTCGTCGCGGTCGAGAGACCGCTCGCGCCGGCGCCGAGCCGAGCGTGTGCCCGAGATTGCCCGGCGCCGCGCCCTCGTTATCGACGACGAGGCGCGATATCGCCGAGACCATCGCCGAGATGCTGACGCGCGAGGGGTTTGCGGTCGAGGTTGCGACGAGCGGCGAGGAGGCGCTCGCCGAGCTTCACCGGCGCTCCTACGACCTCGTGCTGAGCGATGTCAGGATGCCCGAGCTCGACGGCCCGGCTTTGCTGCGCAAGCTGCAGAGCGACTGGCCGGTCTCGGCCGAGCGGCTGATCTTTGTCACCGGCGACACCCTCGGCCTCGGCCCGGGCTCCGTTCTCGAGCCAGCTCGGCCGGCCGATCATCGAGAAGCCGGTCTCGCCCGACGAGATTCGCCGCGTCGTCCACGCGACGTTGGCGAAGCAAATGAACCGAGGGGGCCGCTCTTGCCGTGGCGGAATTCGTCTCCATATAAGCTCGTTGAGTGCGATATTCATAAATTATGATATGGTCTAAGATGCCTATAATGCAATACCGAGACGGTGCCGCCGAATTCCCGCTGCCCAATTCCCCTGCCGACCCGGGTTTGGCGCCGGAATTCCGCGGCCGAGTCTTTGATATTACGCGACTATTCGGCTGTGGAGAGGCGATTTTTGCGCCGTCCGGGTGCAAATTCCTCCCTGACAGCAGGGAAAACACGGAACTCCCGGTCCCCGATCACGCCTCGGCATAGGGGCGGGCCGCACATGGACAGCCACAGCGCGTCGCTTGAGGCGCCTATGCGAGAGCCGCGCAATGCCACGATACCCGTACGATGCGAGCAGCCGATTACCCCTGGAACTTGCAAAAATACGGCAGGCGGAGCGCGAGATGCGTGAGGACCGGCAACGGCTGGATATTCCCGTCGCCCCACAAGGACAGCGGCTCTGGTCATCGGGCCCGCATGGACAACGCCATTCCGCGATACGGTGATCCATGCTGCGCTGGATTCCAAGCTCGTGACGCCGCACATCATGCGACATACCGCAATCACAAAGCTCGTTCAGGCGGGTATTGATCTACCAACGATCCAGCGTATCAGTGGCCACAAAACCGTAGCGATGGTGCTCTGTTACACGCACGTTCACGGGCAGCATATCGATCAGGCGATCCGGGCCCTCGGCAGAACGCTGCCGGAACCTTCGACGAACGAAACCGGTCGCGCGATTACACAGGAATTACACAGGCGCCACGCGGAGCACCTGCGCAGAGAAGCGATCCAGGAGCCAGAATAGACGTTTAGTTCAATAGCTGTACTAGGTGGAGGCCGGAAGCGGAATCGAACCGCTGTACGAGGATTTGCAGTCCTCTGCATAACCACTCTGCCATCCGGCCGGCGGGCGGCCATTTAGGCGCCGGCGCTCGACGAGGGTCAAGCGTAGCGAATGCGTGGACGCCCGCGCGTCCACGCTTGCTGTTGCCGCCGGTCGATGAGCCCCATATATTGACTGATTCCCTTTCGCAATGAAGAGTCTCGCAATGGCGCGCGTTACCGTCGAAGATTGTGTTCTCAAAGTTCCAGATCGGTTCGAGCTGGTTCTGCTCGCGGCGCAACGTGCGCGCGAAATCACCTCAGGCGCTCCGCTGACCCTCGACCGTGACGACGACAAGAACCCGGTGATCGCACTCCGCGAAATCGCTGAGGATACGGTTGGGCTCGAACACCTGAAAAGTTCGGTGGTGCGCGGCATGCAGAAGCATGTCGAGATCGACGAGCCTGAGGAGGCTCATGAACTCGAGCTCGATACGGCGCTGTTCGGGATCGCCTGCGCGCGCGGGCGCGCAATCTCGAGGACGAGGCTGCCGGAGGGGGCAGAGGACCTCGGGGAGGACGAAGCAGTTATCGAGGAGGAAGCCCTCGAAGAGGAATTGGCCGAAGATATGCTCGGGGCGGAGGAGGAGGTTGATCTCGGGGATGGTCCCGAGCGCGATTTGCCTGGTGATTTTGACGAGGAGCTGTAGCCCCGGGAGCCGCAGCCGGCCTGGAGAGCGGCGCCGCTGATGCAGAACGTTGGTACCCGTGCGCCGTGCCGGTGTGGGCACGCGAGGCGAAGAGCAGGAACTCTCGCCATGATGCGACAATTCGAGCTTGCCGAGCTCGTCAGATCCTATGACCCCCATGCGGACGAAGACGCGCTCAATCGTGCCTACGTCTATTCGATGAAGGCGCACGGCGCGCAATTGCGCGATCTCGGGCGACCCGTACTTCTCTCATCCAATCGAGGTCGCGGGCATCCTCGCCCAGATGAAGCTCGACACCGCCTCGATCGTGACCGGTTTGCTGCACGACACGGTTGAAGACACCGTCGCTACCCTTGACGACATCGAGCGGGTGTTCGGTGCCGAGACGGCTCGCCTCGTCGACGGCGTGACCAAGCTGTCGCGGATCGAGCTGCAGTCCGATCAGACCAAGCAGGCCGAGAATTTCCGCAAGCTCGTCCTCGCCATGTCCGAGGACATTCGCGTGCTGCTGGTCAAGCTCTGCCGACCGCCTGCACAACATGCAGACCTTGCGGTTCATCAAGAGCGACGAACGGCGCCGGCGGATCGCCCGCGAGACCGATGGACATCTACGCGCCGCTGGCGGAGCGCCTCGGCATGCATCGGATGAAGGACGAGCTAGAGGATCTCGCCTTCGCCGAGCTGCACGCCGATGCCCGCGCCAGCATTCGCGCGCGTCTCGATTTTCTGCGCGACACGGGTGCCACCGTGGTGCCGCGCATCCTCGCCGAGCTTAACCGCAGGCTCGAGGAGGGCGGGCTCAGCGGTGTTGCTGTTTCGGGTCGCGAAAAATCGCCTTACTCGATCTGGCGCAAGATGCAGCGCAAAAACGTCGCCTTCGAGCAGCTCTCGGATGTGATGGCGTTTCGCATCCTCGTCGACGAGCATCGGCGATTGCTACCACGCCCTCGGCATCATCCATTCCGCCTACCATGTGGTGCCCGGCCGGTTCAAAGACTACATCTCGACCCCGAAGCCGAATAATTACCGCTCGCTGCACACCGGGGTTATCGGGCCCGAGCAGCAGCGCATCGAGGTGCAGATCCGCACCCGCGCGATGCACGAGATCGCCGAGCTCGGCGTCGCCGCGCATTGGAGCTACAAGCAGGGTGCGGGCAAGACCGAGGGACCGCAGTATCGCTGGTTGCGCGAGCTCCTGGACATCCTCGACCACGCCTCGGGGCCCGAGGAGTTTCTCGAGCACACCAAGCTCGAGATGTTCCAGGACCAGGTCTTCGCCTTTACCCCGAAGGGCGATCTGATCGCGCTTCCGCGCGGCGCCACGCCGGTCGATTTCGCCTATGCGGTGCACTCCGAGATCGGCGACCGGTGCGTCGGCGCCAAAATCAACAGCCGCATGGTTCCGCTGCGTTCCCAGCTGCACAACGGCGATCAGGTCGAGATCATCACCTCGAAGGCGCAGACGCCATCGCCGACCTGGGAGCGGTTTGTCGTCACCGGCAAGGCGCGCGCCCGCATCCGCCGCTTCATCCGCACCCAGCAGCGCGCCCAATACCTCGATCTCGGGCGGGCCATCGTGCAGAAGGCGTTCCGCCAGCGAGGGCCAGGAGTTCTCAGAGCGGCCGCTCGAGGCGGTGCTCCAGAACTTCAACTGCGCCTCCGTCGAGGATCTCTATGTCGCGGTCGGCCAGGGTCTCGTCACCGGCCGCGCAGTCGCCAACGCCGCCTTCCCGCAACCCCAGGAAGCCAAGAGCAAGGTCATCTCGCTGGCGCGGGCGCGGCGCAAGGTGAAGCGCAACGAGACGGCGGTGCCGATCCGCGGGCTGATCCCCGGCATGGCGCTGCACTTCGCCGGCTGTTGCCATCCGCTGCCCGGGAGACCGCATCGTCGGCATCGTGACCACGGGCAAGGGTGTGACGATCCACACGATCGACTGCGACACGCTCGAGAGCTTCGCCGAGACGCCGGAGCGCTGGCTCGACGTGGCCTGGGGCGGGAGCGACGCGGATGCGGTCCATGTCGGCCGAGTCAACGTCACGATCGCCAACGAGCCCGGCAATCTCGGCAGCCTGACCACGGTCATCGGGAAGCAAGGCGGCAATATCAGCAATTTAAAGATCACCAACCGCTCGCTGGACTTCTTCGAGATCATGATCGACATCGAGGTCGGCGATGTGAAGCACTTGACGACGATCATCGCCGCGTTGCGGGCGAACCCGGTCATCAACTCGGTCGAGCGAGCGCGCGGCTGATGCCCGCCGGTCGCGGAGCCGCGGATGATCTCGGCCTGGGCAGCGATCTGATCGACATCCGCCGCATCGATCGGGTGATCGAGCGATTCGGAGACCGCTTTCTCGATCGCATCTTCACCGACGTTGAACGCCGGAAATGCGACCGGCGCGTGAAAATCGGGCGGCGAGCTATGCGCGCCGATTCGCTGCCAGGAAGCCTGCGCGAAGGCGCTCGGCACCGGCTTCCGGCATGGCGTGTTCTGGCGCGACCTGGGTGTGGTCAACTCGGCCGTCGGGACAGCCGACGATGCAGTTGACCGGCGGCGCGCTGCGCCGGCTCGCGGAGATCACCCCAGCCGGAATGATGGCCCGTCTCGATGTCACGCTGACCGATGAGCCGCCGATCGCCCAAGCGGTCGTGATCATCACCGCCGTACCCAGCCGCGCCGGCTGAGCGCGCATGAATTTTTCGGCAGGCGCGCCTTGACTCGACGACGCGCCGCGGCTCGGCTTGATCCTGCGCCCCTCAGGCCAACAAGGTAATCCATGAAAGCCAACCCTGCGCGCACCGGCATCACCAAGAGAAAATCAACCGGTGGCGTCCTCGACACTATAAAGACTGTCGTTTACGCTGTCCTTATAGCCCTTGTCGTCCGCACGGTGGCTTATGAGCCGTTCAATATTCCGTCCGGGTCGATGGTGCCGACGTTGTTGATCGGCGACTATTTGTTCGTCTCGAAATTCTCCTATGGGTACAGCCGCTACTCGTTGCCTCTCGGGTTGCCGCTGTTCTCCGGGCGGATCCTGTTCCATTCCCCGGAGCGTGGCGACGTGGCGGTCTTCAAATTGCCGACCGACAATTCGACCGACTACATCAAGCGGGTGATCGGTCTGCCGGGCGATCATATCCAGATGAAGAACGGCATCCTTTACATCAACGACCAGCCCTGTCCGCGCAAGCGCATCGAGGATTATCTCTACCGCGAAGGCAACGGGGCCGTTATCCCGCTTGCCCAGTACAGTAGAGACCTTGCCGAATGGAGTAGCAACATTCGATCATCAAGCTCGGCGACAACGGACCCCTGGACAATACACAGGTTTACAATGTACCGCCTGGCGAATACTTCATGATGGGTGATAATCGCGACAATTCGCAAGACAGCCGCGTACTTTCGGCCGTCGGCTACGTGCCGGCGGAAAATCTGGTCGGGACGAGCCGAGTTCATCTTCTTCTCGATCGAGCGGGTCGGCACAGTGGTGGCAGCTTTGGAAATGGCCGTTCGCGATCCGGTACAGCCGTCTGTTCCACGGCGTTAACTGACGTGCCCGCGGAGGATCTGCCGAAAATCATCGGTTACGAGTTCGTCCGCCGCGAGCTTCTCCAAGAGGCCCTGACACATCCCAGCGCGCTGGCCGCCGAGCGCCGCCGCGACCAGCGCCGAAAGCTCGTCAGGCGCGGCTACGAACGTCTCGAATTCCTCGGCGACCGCGTCCTCGGTCTCGTCGTTGCCGACCTTTTGTGGCGGCGATTTGAAGACGAGCCCGAGGGCGATCTGACCCGCAGGCTTACCCATCTCGTGCGGCGCGAGGCGCTGGCGCGCGTCGCCGAAGCAATCAGAGCTGGGTCCGCATCTGGTCCTGTCGCGGGCCGAGGCGGCCGCAGGGGCTGCCAGCAATCCCGGAATTCTCGCCGGATGCTTGTGAAGCGCTCATCGCGGCGATCTTTGTCGATGGCGGCTTCGCGGCCGCGTCGTCGTTCATCCGGCGGTTCTGGGAGCCGTTGATCGAGGAGATGGAGGAACCGCCGCGCGATCCCAAGACCGCACTTCAGGAGTGGGCCCAAGGCCGCGGTCTGGCACTCCCCACCTACGAGCTTGTGTCAACCAGCGGCCCCGATCATTCGCCGCTCTTCACGGTGGCGGCGAGTGTCGCGGGTGGCGATCGCGTCACCGCGACCGCCTCCTCGAAGCGCCTTGCCGAAGCGAGGGCCGCCGCAGGCCTGCTCGATCGGCTCATAACCGAACCGCAGTAAAGCCGACGATCAGGAAGCGGCGAACGCCTCGAACCCACACCAGCTGCGCCTACGGGCGGCATCTTGTTTCGCGCGATACGCGAGAGATGGTCTCCCTCTCCTGCAAATACAGGGGAAATACAGGCGGGGACCCAACCTCCAGTGTTGCCCAGTAGGCACTGGATCCGACCGGCAAGCGCCGGTCATCGACAACCCGTGTGCATCACGTCACCCGCCATCGATAAAAGCACGCCACCATGTACCACATTGTTGCGATATTGTCAATATAGTGACTAACGATCACAACTTCTATCCGAGCAGCGCTGCGCGAGAAGCGGAGCCGGACGTAATCGGCAATCCAGGTTCCGGTCTCGTCCATCAAGACCGGCCGCAACAGCTCGGCCACCTCGGCGCGGGCGGGTGATCGGTCCTGCCTCCGGCAGCGCGCCGAAGAAAGCGCCGGCGAAAGTGTCCAGCCACGCCTCGATCGAAGTCGGCAGCACCGTCGGGCGTGGCGACGATGCGGATGTCCGCGACGGCGAAGCCGGCCTCCTCCAGTTTGCTGCGGTAGGCGGCCGCCGACGGGAAATACCAGGGGTTGACCCGGTGCGCGTCGAGCCCGCGGCGAGCGAGGACCGCGCTCAACGCAACGATGATCGCGGCGGTGTTGTTGTGGCCGCCCATCTCGCCGACAAAGCGGCCCCCGGCCTGAGCGCCCGGCGGACGCCGGCGAGGACGGCCTTCCGGAGGCCGCATCCAATGCAGTGCTGCGTTCGAGAAGACCGCGTCGAACTCGCCGTCGAAGGTCAGATTTTGGCCGGGCATTATCCTCGCGTCGATGCCGCGGGCCCGGGCCGCCGCGACCATGTCGGGCGCCGCATCGACGGCTACAACCGTCAGCGCCCGCCGCGGCGATCTTTTCGGTCAGGACGCCGTCGCCACAGCCCAGATCGAGGATGCGCTCGCCTGCTGATGGCGCGAGCAGCTCGAGCACAGGTGCCCCAAGGGCCGGCACGAAATGAGCGGTCTCGGCATAGCGTCGGGCGGACCACTCCTGGCCGGCGACCTCCGGGCCGCTCATGCGTCCGCCCGCTCGGCTTGACGTGCCTCGGCTTGCCGACGGATTTCCGTGAGTGTCGTGCGCGTCGTGATCAGCTCCGGGTCCATCCGGAGTTCGATAATCGCCGGGCCGTTGCGAGAGGCTGCCTCCTCGAAAGCCGGTGCAAATTCTTCCGTTCTCGCGATCGAGGCGCCGAAGGCGCCATAGGCCCGCGCGAGCGCAAGAAAATCCGGGTTTTGGAGGGCCGTCCCAACAACCCGGCCGGGGAAGCGCCGCTCCTGGTGCATGCGGATCGTGCCGTACATCGCATTGTTGAACACCAGAATGATCGGGCCGGTCCCTTCGAGCATCGCGGTCGCCAACTCCTGCCCGGTCATCATGAAGCCGCCATCGCCGCAAAAGCCGACCACCAGACGATCGGGATGGACGAGCTTGGCGGCAACCGCGGCGGGCACGCCGTAGCCCATGGCGCCGCTGGTCGGCCCGAGCTGGCGTCCCGGTCGGCGATACTGCAGAAAGCGGTTCGGCCAGCCGCTGAAATTGCCGGCGTCGCTGGTTACGATCGCGTCGTCGGGCAGGCGTTCGCGCAGCCATCCCATGATCGCGCCGAGATCGAGCGGACCGCCGGAGCGGAGAGGGATCGAGCCCAGCCTCGTATTCCGCGCGCGCCGCTTCGCGCCAGCGCGACCAGCGTCCCGCTGCCACCGGCGCCAGCGCCGCGGCGGCGGCGGCGAATTCCGGCATGCCGGACTGGATCGCCAGAGTTGGGACGGAACACGCGGCCCAGCTCCTCGGCGGCGGCATGCACGTGGATCAGCTCCTTGCCCGGCTCCGGAATCCCGAGCAACGAATAGGATTGCGAGGTGATCTCGCCGATCCGCGCGCCGACCGCCAGCAGCAGATCGGCCTCCTTGACCCGCGCGACGAGGGCCGGGCTCGCACCGGTAGCCGAGATCGCCGACAAAGCAGGGCATGCGATTGTCGACGATGTCCTGGCGGCGGAACGAGCAGCAGACCGGCAGGTCGTTTGCTCGGGCGAAGCTCGTGATGTCGCGGCAGGCCGCGTCGCTCCAGCCGCTGCCGCCGACCAGCATCATCGGCCGTTCTGCGGCGGCGAGCAGCCGGCGCAGCTCGGCGAGGTCGGCCGCTCCGGGTGGGCGCGCACCGGGCGGTACGGGCCGGCGACCGCGGCGATGCGGCGATCGCGCAGCATGTCCTCGGGCAGCGCCAGGACCACCGGACCCGGGCGGCCGGATGTCGCGACCTGGAAGGCCTGGTTGACCAGCTCGGGGACGCGCTCGGCCAGATCGATCTGTGCCACCCATTTGGCGAGCGGCGCGAACATCTTGCGGAAATCGACCTCCTGAAAGCGCCTCGCGGTCGAGCTGATGGCGGGCGACCTGGCCGACCAGAACGACCATCGGCGTCGAATCCTGGAACGCGGTGTGGATGCCGATCGAGGCGTTGCAGGCGCCGGGACCGCGGGTCACGAGCAGCACGCCGGGCTTGCCGGTCAGCTTGCCATAGGCCTCGGCCATAAACGCCGCACCGCCTTCCTGGCGGCAGGTGACGAGGCGAATTTCAGGCGCGTCGAACAGCGCATCGAGCACTTCGAGATAGCTTTCGCCGGCGACGCTGAAGGCGAACTCGACGCCGTGGGCACGAAGTGCCGCGACGACGAGCTGGCCGCCGCTGAGGAGAGGCTGGTTCGTTGTCATCGCTGCACCTCGGGACCTATTTGCGGGACGGCTATTTGAGACGATGCGAGCGACGGACGAAAGGGAGTTCCTGGCGGCCGGGATATCTGCTGGCGGCACGGCCTATAATCGGCTACTCGGGGCCGGGTGTCGGAGACGCGCCCGCGAATTGTTGCTAAGCTTGCAACTCCGACTCGGACGGGAGCGAATTGCTCCGGCACTCAGGGTGGCGGCAGGTCTCGAGAGACATGGACGATCAGCGCAGCTGAAATTCGGCTTCCCGCGAGACCCTTGACCGTCGAGCGACGACGTCGCCTACCCGGAATACAAGGGATCGGCCATTCCGCAGCACGAGGCTGTTTCGCGGCCCGCTCGCTGGCGGCCTGCTGAAAGCGACTTCTCTGGCTCGTATTGGTCCTGATGATCGTCGCGGCGGCCGTGTGGTATTTCCCCGCCCCGATACGCAGCCGAAGGAAGCCGGGCGCGGGCGCTCCGGCGGTCCGGTGCCGGTCGGGGTGGTTCCGGTGCAGAAGGGCGACATGCCCGTCAGCTTGAGCCAGCTCGGCACCGTCACCCCGCTCGCCACGGTCACGGTAAAGACCCAGATCAACGGCTATCTGACCGAGGTCGCCTTCAAAGAGGGCCAGATGGTCAAGAAGGGCGATTTCCTCGCCCAGATCGATCCGCGACCCTATCAGGTGGCGCTCGAGCAGGCCGAGGCGACCGCTAGCCAGGGACCAGGCGCTGCTGAAGAACGCCCAGCTCGACCTCGAACGATACAACACGCTGGTGGCGCAAAACTCGATCGCCAGGCAAACCCGCGATACGCAAGTGTCTCTCGTCGCTCAAAACCAAGCGACGGTCAAAGCCGATCAGGCGCAGATCGATGTGCAGAAGCTCAACCTGACCTATTGCCGCATCGTCTCGCCGGTGACCGGCCGGGTCGGGCTGCGTCCAGGGTCGACGCCGGCAGTTACGTGCAGAACCAGCGATCCGAACGGCATCGTCGTGGTCACCCAGCTGCAGCCGATATCGGTGATTTTCACCGTGGCGGAAGACAATCTGCCCGCGGTGATGAAGCGCGTGCGCGCCGGGGCGAGCTTGCCGGTCAGCGCGTTCGACCGCACCGGAACCGACCGAGCTCGGCGCCGAGCACGCTGGAAACCGTCGACAACCAGATCGATACGACCACCGGCACCGTCAAGCTCCGCGCGGTGTTCGACAATCGCGACGAGGTCTGTTCCCCAACCAGTTCGTCAATGTCCGGCTCCTCGTCAACACGATGCAGGACACGGATATCGTGCCGGTCTCGGCGATCCAGCGCGGCGCCCCGGGACGTTCGTCTACGTGGTCAGTCCCGGAGAATACGGTGACGGTTGCGAAGGTGAAGCTCGGTCCGAGCGACGGCCAGCGCATCGCGATCCTGTCCGGGCTGCAGCCCGGTCGAAAGCGTCGTCGTCGACGGCGCCGGACAGGCTGCGCGATGGCGCCAAGGTGCACCCTGGCGCCGAGCAAGCCCGAAGGTGCGGCGCCGGGCGACGAGCGCAGCAAGGGACAGCCGCAGGCGCAGCTCGGCAGACCGCCGCAGCGGGCGGATTCGAGGCGGCGCGGGTCAGCGACCGGCCCAGCCGCAAGGGCAACAGCCGGGTGAGCGGAGCGGGCGGCGAGCGCCGGCGCGGCACGCAATGAGCCCTCACTGATGGCCGGTCGCACCCTCCATCCCGCACTCGTCCGCTCCCGCGCACTGCGGGAGTCGAGCGCAGCGAGGCGGGTGAGCGCAGGACGTTCGACTCCCGTCAGGACGTGTGACGTAATGAGCCCGTCGCGCCCTTTCATTCTGCGCCCGGTCGCCAACGACATTGCTGATGGCGGCAATCATGCTGGTCGGCATCGTTCGCCTATCGGCTTCCTGCCGCTTTCGGCGCTTCCCGAGGTCGATTACCCGACGATCCAGGTGCAGACCTTCTACCCGGGCGCCAGCCCCGAGGTGATGACGTCCTCCGGTCACCGCGCCGCTCGAGGTGCAGTTCGGCCAGATGCCGGGGCTCAACCAGATGTCCTCGACGAGCTCGGCCGGCGCTTCGGTGATCACGCTCCAGTTCAGCCTCGAGCTTCAGTCTCGACGTCGCCGAGCAGGAGGTGCAGGCGGCGATCAACGCGGCCGGCAACCTGCTGCCGTCGGATCTGCCGGCGCCGCCGATCTACGCCAAGGTCAACCCTGCGGACGCGCCGATCCTGACCCTGGCGTTGACCTCGAAGACGATCTGCCGCCACCAGGTCGAGGACCTCGCCGACACGCGCCTGGCGCAGAAGATCTCCCAATTGCCGGGGGTCGGGCTGGTCAGCGTCAGCGGCGGTCAGCGTCCGGCGGTGCGCGTGCAGGCCAATGTGCCGCGCAGCTCGCCGCCTACGGCCTCAACATCGACGATCTGCGCACCACGATCGCCAACGCCAACGTCAACACGCCCAAGGGCAATCTCGACGGGCCGAGCCGCGCCTACGACCATCAACGCCAACGACCAGATCCAGAAGCCGCCGAGGCCTACGACGACCGTCATCGTGGCCTACCGAAACGGCGCGCCCGGTGCGCCTGTCCGACGTCGCGCAGCGTGACCGAGGCGCCGAGAACGCCAAGCTCGCCGGCGTGGATGAACACCACCCCGGCGATCATCCTCAACATCCAGCGCCAGCCCGGCGCCAACGTCATCGAGGTGGTCGACCGGATCAAGGCGCTGCTGCCGCAGCTGCAAGACGGCGCTGCCTGCCGCCGTCGACGTCACGGTGCTGACCGACCGCACCAACACCATCCGCGCCTCGGTGCACGACGTCGAGTTCGAGCTCGGCGCTCGCCGTGGTCCTGGTCGTGCATGGTGATCTTCCTGTTCCTGCGCAGCCTGCCGGCCACCGTGATCCCGAGCCTGTCGGTGCCGCTGTCGCTGATCGGCACGCTCGGCGGTGATGTACCTGCTGGGGTTCAGCCTGAACAACCTCTCGCTGATGGCGCTGACCATCGCCACCGGCTTCGTGGTCGACGACGCCATCGTCATGATCGAGAACATCTCGCGCTACATCGAGGAGGGCGATACCGCCGCTGCAGGCCGCGCTGAAGGGCTCGCCGCAGATCGGCTTCACCATCATCTCGCTGACCGTGTCGCTGATCGCGGTGCTGATCCCGCTGCTCTTCATGGGCGACGTGGTCGGGCGGCTGTTCCGCGAGTTCGCCATCACGCTCGCCGTCACCATCGTGATCTCCGCGGTGGTGTCGCTGACCGCTGGTGCCGATGCTGTGCGCCAAGCTGCTGCGCCACCATGAGGCGGCCGAGGAGAGCGGCATCGCGCGCTGGCGCGAACGCCGAAGTTCCAGGCGCTGATCGACCACTACGGCCAGGCGCTGCGCTGGGTGCTCGACCGTCAGCCGATGACGCCTGCTGGTGGCGGTCGCGCACGCTCGTGCCTCACCGATCCTCCTCTACGTCTTCATCCCCAAGGGCTTCTTCCCGGTGCAGGACACCGGTCTCATCCAGGCCATCACCGAGGCGCCGCAGTCGGTGTCCTTCGCCGCGATGTCGCGCCGCCAGCAGGCGCTGGCCGCGGTGATCCTCAAGGACCCCGACGTCGTCAGCCTGTCCTCCGTTCATCGGCGTCGACGGCATCGAACATCACGCTCAACACCGGCCGCATGCTCATCAACCTGAAGCCCGTCGAGCGACCGCAGCGAGAACGGCGAGCGACGATCATCCGCCGCCTGCAGCGCCAGACCCGCGAGGTCACCGGGATCTCGCTGTACATGCAGCCGGTGCAGGATCTGATCGATCGACACCACGGTGAGTCGCACCCAGTACCAGTTCGTGCTCGAGGATGCGAACCCGGCGGAATTCAACACCTGGGTGCCGAAGCTTCGTCGACGCGAGCTGCAGAAGCTGCCGCAGCTGGAGGGACGTGGCGAGCGACCAGGCAGAACGAGGGGCTGTCCGCCTACATCACGATCGACCGCGACACCGCGGCGCGCTTTGGCATCACGCCCGGCCACGGTCGACAACGCGCTCTACGACGCCGTTCGGCCAGCGCATCGTCTCGACCATCTTCACCCAGTCGAACCAGTACCGGGTCATCCTGCAGGCGGACCCGGCGCTGCATGCAATCCGCTCGAGTGCGCTGGGCACGATCTACCTGCCCTCCGCGACCGCGGTCGGCGGTCAGGTGCCCTTGAGTGCGCTGGTCGAAGGTGACCGGAGACAGACCGCGCCGCTGTCGGATCGAGCACCTCGGGCAGTTCCCGGCGACCACCATCTCCGTTCAACCTCGCCAGCGGCGCGGCGCTCGGGGATGCGGTGGATGCCATCACGAAGGCCGAGCAGGGCCATCGGCCTGCCGGCGAGCATGATGACGACCTTCCAGGGTGCGGCGCTGGCGTTCCAGTCCACCCTCGGCAACGAGCTGCTGCTGATCCTGGCCGCGCTGGCCACCGTCTACATCGTGCTCGGGGTGCTCTACGAGAGCTTCATCCACCCGATCACGATCCTCTCGACGCTGCCCTCGGCCGGCGTCGGCGCGCTGCTCGCGCTGATGCTGTTCGCGCGCGATCTCGGCGTCATCGGCATCATCGGCATCATTCTGCTGATCGGCATCGTCAAGAAGAACGCGATCATGATGATCGACTTCGCGCTGGTCGCCGAGCGCGAGCAGGGCATGAGCGCCGCGCGATGCGATCTACCAGCGCCTCGCTGCTTGCGCTTCCGCCCGATCCTCATGACCACGATGGCGGCGCTGCTGGGCGCTGCCTCTGATGCTCGGCCGCGGCACCGGCTCGGAACTGCGCCATCCGCTCGGCATCACCATCGTCGGCGGCCTGATCGTCAGCCAGCTGCTGACGCTCTTTACCACGCCGGTCATCTACCTGTACTTCGATCGCTTCGAGCGCCGCGTGCGCGCCTGGGGCGTGGAGAAGGCGCCCGGCGGAGCGGCGGCGCAATGAACCTGTCCGAGCCCGTTCATCCGCCGCCCGATCGCGACCACGCTGCTCACCGTCGGGGTCGCCTTCGCGGGCATCCTCGCCTACACCAAGCTGCCCGGTCGCGCCGCTGCCGCAGGTGGACTTCCCGACCATCTCGGTGCAACGCGTCCATGCCGGGCGCGAGTCCGGACATCATGGCCTCGACCGTGGCGACGCCGCTGGAGCGGCACCTGGGGCAGCATCGCCGACGTCACCGAGATGACCTCCTCGAGCGTCGACCGGGCTCCGCGCACGTCACGCTGCAGTTCGGCCTGAACCGCGATATCGACGGCGCGGCGCGCGACGTGGAGGCGGCGATCAACGCGGCGCGCGCCGACCTGCCGACCAGCGCTGCGCAGCAACCCGACCTACCGCAAGGTCAACCCGGCCGACGCGCCGATCATGATCCTGGCGCTCACCTCGGCGACGCTCGACCCGGGCCAGCATCTACGACGCCGCCGACACGATCCTGCCGCAGAAGCTGTCCCAGGTGAAGGGCATCGGCCAGGTGGCAGGTGGGCGGCAGCTCGCTGCCGGCGGTGCGCGTGGAGCTCAATCCCAGCGCGCTGTTCAAGTACGGCATCGGTCTCGAGGACGTGCGCGCCGCGCTCGCCGCGGCCAACGCCAATACGCCCAAGGGCTCGATCGACGTGGGCGGCCGAGCGCTACCAGATCTACACCAACGACCAGGCGAGCAAGCGCCGCGCAGATTACAGAACGCTCATCGTCGCGTACCGCAACGGCAACGCGGTGCGGCTGTCGGATGTCGCCGAGGTGCTCGACTCGGTCGAGAACGTGCGCAACCCGGGCTCGCCGACGGCAAGCCCGCGGTGCTCGTCATCCTCTACCGCCAGCCGGGCGCCAACATCATCGAGACGGTGGATCGCGTCACCGCGCTCATGCCGGCGCTCAAGGCCTCGATTCCCGCCGACATCCAGATGAAGGTCGCCGTCGACCGCACCACCACCATCCGCGCCTCGCTGCACGACGTCGAGCGCACGCTGATCGTCGCGATCTGCGCTCGTGATCCTGGTGGTGTTCCTGTTCCTGCGCAACGCGCGCGCGACGCTGGTGCCCGGCGGTGGCGGTGCCGATCTCGCTGCTGGGCACCTTCGGGGCGATGTACCTGCTGCGGCTACAGCCTCGACAACCTCTCGCTGATGGCGCTCACCATCGCCACCGGCTTCGTGGTCGACGATGCGATCGTGGTGCTGGAGAACGTCACGCGCCACGTCGAGGCCGGCATGCCGCGCTTCGAGGCCGCGCTCCTGGGCGCCAGCGAAGTCGGCTTCACGGTGCTGTCGATGAGCCTGTCGCTGATCGCGGTGTTCATCCCGATCCTCGCCGATGGGCGGGATCGTCGGGACGGCTGTTCCGCGAGTTCGCGGTGACGCTGTCGGTGGCGGTGCTGATCTCGCTGCTGGTGTCGCTCGACCACGACGCCGATGATGTGCGTCTGCGCCTGATCCGTCGTCAGGACCCGGCACGCCAGGGCGCGCTGCTATCCGGGCCAGCGAGCGCGTGTTCCAGGCGATGGTGCACGGCTACGCGCGCTCGCTGCAGTGGGCGCTGCGCAACCGGCGCGCTGCTCATGGTGCTGCTGGCGGCGACCGTGGTGTTCAACGTCTACCTCTACGTCGTCATTCCCGAAGGGCTTCTTCCCGCAGCAGGACACCGGGCGCGCTCACCGGCGGCATCCAGGCCGACCAGAGCCATCTCGCTTCCAGTCGATGTCGCAGAAGCTGATCCAGTTCATGAACCTCGGTGAAGGCCGACCCGGCGGTGGACTCGGTGGTCGGCTTCACCGGCGGCGGCTCGCAGGGGGCGGACAGACCAACAGCGGCTTCGTGCTTCATCTCGCTGAAGCCCAAGGCCGAGCGCCAGCTGTCGCTCGGACCAGGTCATCGCCCGGCTGCGGCCCAAGCTGAACCAGGTCGCCGGCGCGCGCCTGCTTCCTGCAGGCGGTGCAGGACATCCGCACCGGCGGCCGCGCAGAGCAACGCGCAGTACCAGTACACGCTGCAGGCCGACAACGTCGCCGACATCTACGAGTGGGCCCCGAAGGTCGCCGAGGCGCTGCAGCGCATGCCCGCAGCTTGACGGACGTGAACTCCGACCAGCAGCAGAACGGGCAGCAGATCAACCGTCGTCATCGACCGCGACTACCGCGCGCGCGGCTCGGAGCTCAACCCTGCCGCCGATCGACAACACGCTCTACGACGCCTTCGGCCAGCGCGACGTTTCGACGATCTACAACCCGCTGCAACCAGTACCACGTCGTCATGGAGGTGGCGCCGGAATTCTGGCAGAGCCCGGAGACGCTGCAGCGAGATCTGCGTGAGCACCGCCGGCGGCACGGTCGAGCGGCACCCAGTCCACGCAGCGCGGTCGGCCGGCACGGTGACTCTCCGCGGCAGACCGCCGGCCAGCCACCGACCGCGGCGCGCAGATCGCCGCGGACACGGCGCGCAACCTGGCCGGCCAACAGCCTCGCCAACTCCGGCCGCGGCGCGGTCTCCACCGGCGCCGCGGTCAGCCACGGCGCGCGAGACGATGGTGCCGCTGGCGGCCGTTCAGCCGCTACGGACCCGGCAGCACGCCGCTCGCGGTCAATCACCAGGGCACTGTTCGTCGCCACGCACGATCTCGTTCAACCTGGCGCCGAACGTCGTCGCTCGAGCGATGCCACGGCGGCGATCGCGCAGGCGATGAACGAGGCTGGGCGTGCCGGCGACGATCCGCGGCAGCTTCCGGGCACCGCGCAGGATGTTCCAGCAGTCCCTGGCGAACGAGCCGGTCCTGATCCTGTCGGCGCTCGCTCGCGGTCTACATCGTGCTGGGCGTGCTCTACGAGAGCTACATCCACCCGATCACGATCCTCTCGACGCTGCCCTCGGCCGGGCGTCGGCGCGGTGCTGGCGCTGCTGCTGTTCCGACACCGAGTTCAGCATCATCGCGCTCATCGGCGTCATCCTGCTGATCGGCATCGTCAAGAAGAACGCCATCATGATGATCGACTTCGCGCTCGACGCGCGAGCGCACGCGCGGCCAGAATCCGCGCGAGGCGATCTACGAGGCCGCGCTGCTGCGCTTCCGCCCGATCATGATGACGACGATGGCGGCGATGCTCGGCGCGCTGCCGCTCGGCGCTCGGCTGCGGCGACGGCGCCGAGCTGCGCCAGCCGCTCGGGATCGCGATCGTCGGCGGCCTTGCTGGTGAGCCAGATACTGACGCTCTACACGACCCCCGTCATGTACCTGTACCTGGATCGCTTCGGGCGCTGGTGCTGCGCGCACCTGGGAGCGGCTGTATCCGGCGGCCCACCCGCCGCGCCCGCCGCGCGCGCACCCGTGCGCTACTGAGACGCGCGCACGCTACTGCCGCCGATGACGCCGCTGGGGCTGCTCGCCGCCTGCGCCGTGGGCCCGAATTACCACCGTCCCTCGGCACCGGTGCCGCAGGCCTTCAAGGAGGCCGACGGCTGGAAGCCCGCCGAGCCGCGCGCCGCGCGAGCGCAGCCCCTGGTGGTCGGTGTACTGAGGATCCGGTGCTCGATGAGCTGGAGCGCCAGATCGATGTCTCCGAACCAGACGCTCAAGGCCTCCGAGGCGTGCGTGGCGCGAAGCGCGCGCGCTGGTGAGTGAGGCGCGCGCAGCCTACCTGCCGACGCTGGGCCTGAGCGCCTCGGGCACGCGCTCGAGCGCCCGCTCGAGCACGGTCCACGAGCGGCGGCAGCACGGTCACGAACGCGCCCGCCGGCCATCCTCCAATTCTTCGAGGCGATCGCCACGGCCGCCTGGGACGTGGATCTGTGGGGCAAGATCCGCCGCACCGTGGAGAGCCAGGATCGCGAACACTCAGGCGAGCGAGGCGGAGCTCGCCGCCGCACGGCTGTCCGCGCAGGCAGCGCTCGCAACCGACTACGTCGACCTGCGCGTGGCGGATGAGACGCGCCAGCTCCTGGATGAGACCGTGGCGGCGTTCCAGCGCTCGCTCACCATCACGCAGAACCAGTACAAGGTCGGCATCGTCGCCAAGGCGGACGTCATCACCGCCGAGACGCAGCTCGGGGGCGCGAAGTCGCAGCAGCTCGCCATCGGCGTCACGCGCGCCACCCTCGAGCACGCCATCGCGGTGCTTGGTCGGCAAGGCGCCCGCGGATTTCTCCATCGCGCCCGCGCCCCTGGGGCCGCCGTGCCGGTCGCGCCCACCGGGTGCCTCGACGCTGCTCGAGCGCAATCCGACCGTGGCGGCCGCGGAGCGCAACATGGCCGCCGCGAACGCGCCAGATCGGGGTGGCGATCGCGGCGTACTTCCCGGACCTGACACTCACCGGGCACTCAGCAGCGGCTTACGCCGGCAAGGCCGTCGACGGACTGTTCCAGGCGCCGAACGCGGTGGTCCTTTGGCGGCAACGCCACCGCGACCTTGTTTGATTTCGGCCTGCGCTCGGCGCAGGTGCAATCACGGCGCGCGCGGCCTACGACGCCGCGGTCGCCAACTACCGCCAGGCCGTTCTCAGTGCCTTCCAGCAGGTCGAGGATCAGCTCGCGACGCTGCGCATTCTGGAGGCGCAGTACGCGGTGCAGGATCAGACCGTGAAGTCGGCCAACGAGGCCGTGCGCCCCACGCTGAACGAGTACAAGGCCGGCACGGTGGCCTATACGACCGTCGCGACCGCGCAGGCCACCGCGCTCGCCGACGCGCAGGCACTCGCTGGCGATCCGCCAGAACCGCCGAACGCGAGCGTGGCGCTGGTGCAGGCGCTCGGGGCGGGTGGATGCGGCCACGCTCGGCAAGCCCGAGGGTGCCGCGGCACAGCTGGCGCAGACACCCGGACACACGCCCTGAGCGGCCTGGGCCGGGCAAAAAATGGGGCAACATGGACCACCGTGCCGCCCCGAGGAGGAGACGACACACGGTGGCATGCCTCGCGGCGCCGGCGGTATCCGCCGGGAGCAAAGAAGTGTCAAGAAAGCTGCGTTTCAGGGCTCTGATACCGGGAGGCGAAGGCCGGAGCGTGTATCGTTCCTGACCATGGAACCACGCACCCCCGCCGGTGAGCCCAAGCCCACGCTCCTGATCGTCGATGACGATCAGGCGCTGTGCGCCATGCTCATCGAGTACCTCACGCTCGAGGGTTTCGCCGTCGGCCGCGGCCACCGGACCTTGGGACTGGAGCAGCTCGCGCGCGCGCCGGTGGATCTGGTGATTCTCGATGTCATGTTGCCGGAGCTGTCCGGGCTGAAGTGCTGCGGCGCATCCGCGCCCTGAGCCGGGTGCCGGTGATCATGCTCGCGGCGCGCGGCGAGGAGGTCGACCGCATCGTGGGCTGGAGATGGGGCGCCGATGACTACCTCGCCAAACCCTTCAGTCCGCGCGAGCTCGTATGGCCCGTATCCGCGCGGTGCTGCGCCGCACGCCCGGTGAGGGCAGCGGCGGCGCGGAGAGCGCGATCCATGTGGGGACCGCTGCGGCTGGACCTGCGCGCGGCGCGCGCACGTCAGCCGAGCACGATCTGAGCTGACCTCGGCGGAGCTGCGCATCCTGGAGCTGCTGGTGCGCGCGGATACGCGCACCGTGACGCGCGACGAACTGATGCCGCAGGCCTCGGGCGGCGCCTGCCGCCCACCGACCGCAGCCTCGACACGCACGTCAGCAACATGCGCCGCAAGCTGCTGCGCTACACCGACCGCGTGAGCGTGCAGAGCGTGCGCGGCTCCGGCTACGCTCTCACTCTCGCGAGCAACCGCGTGCCGATCGAGCGCCTCCGCCACCTAAGCGAGGCGCGCCGGTGCACTCGCTCTACTGGCGGATCTTCCTCGCGCTTCTGGGCGGCCCTCGCCCCGATCCTGGTCGGCACGGTTACGGTGTGCGGTGAATGCCACCACGCATCGCACCGAGCGTCCCTGGATCCAGCGCGGTCAGCTCTATAACCATGGCCGCCGCGGCGTTCGAGACCGGCGGCGCCGCGGCGCTCGAGGACTGGCTCAGGAAGCTGCCGCCGGAACCTCGCAACCGCACCTTCGTCGTCGGTCCGGTGGCGAGGAGATGCTGCACCGGCCACTGCCCGCCTCGCTCTACGGGCCCGGGGGCAGCTTCGGCCGCCGGCTCTGCGGCGCGCGGCGATACCCCCGTCGGCGCCATCGCGCCCATCGGCGGGGCGCTGGTGCCGCTGCGGCCCGAGGGCGGTCCGTACCACGTCATCATCGGCCCGGTGCGCGACAGTCCGCGGCTGTTCGGCGAGCTGGAACTTCCTGGCGTGCCCTGGCGCTGCTGCTGATCGCGCCTCCATCGTCAGCGCCGCGGTCTGCCTTGCTGCTGGCGCGCTACCTGGCCTCCCCGGTGGACTGGTTGCGGCTCGCCGACGCGCCAGCTGGCGAGCGGCGATCTCAACGCGCGCGTGCTGCCGGCACTCAAGGGGCGACAGGATGATCTCGGGCTGCTCGCCGCGGACCTCGATACGATGGCCGAGCGGCTGCGCCAGCTGCTCGAGGGCAAAGCAGCAGCTGCTGCGCGACGTGAGCCACGAACTGCGCTCGCCGCTCGCGCGGCCTGCAGCTGGCGCTGCTGCGCTGGCGCGGCGCGATGAGGCGGGGAGCGAGCGGCACATCGAGCGCGCCGCCTTCGAGGCCGACCGGCCTCGAGCAGCTGATCGCACGCACGCTCAAGCTCGTGCGCCTGGAGCGCCCGGTGAACCAGCTCGAGCGCGCGAGCATCGACGTGGCCGAGCTGCTGCATACGATTGCCGCCGAGGTCGCCATCGAGGCCGACGCACAGGGCTGCTCTGGCGCAATGTATGCCGAGGCGGACCTTGACGTGAGCGGGGACGCGGAGGGCGCTGCGCAGCGCCTTCGAGAACGTGATCCGCAACGCGGTGCGCTACAGTCCCGCCGCGCCGCGGTCGTCGGGATCACGGCACGGCCGCGCGCGCATGCAGCGGCGCCGGAGCTGATCGAGGTGAGTGTGCGCGATCACGGCCCGGCGTGCCGGAGAAGGACCTGGGCTGATCTTCGAGCCCTTCTACCGCGTCGATGCGGCGCGCGCGCATCGCAGCGCCGGGGGCGAGGGTCTTGTCTGCGATCGCGGCACGCGCGATCGGCCTGCACGGTGGCAGCAATCGGCGCTGCCAACGTCGCCGGTGGCGGCCTTGTGGTGCGGATCAGCCTGCCGGCAGACGCCCGGGCACGAGCGGCGCCGGCGTCAGCGGCGGCAGCTGCCGCATAGGGTGCGGTCGGCGGCCAAGAGCCCGCGCTGCTGCAGGCATTCGTACATCGAGGTGAAGGCGAACTCGCCCAGGACGCGGCGCAGGCGCCCGCCGCAGCGAAAGATTCGTGTAATGGCGGAAGCGCGAGAAGTGCGCCCACCTTGATGCGCGGCTGACCCGGATCCAGTTCCCAGGGTGCAGGTAGAAGGTGAACGGCCGGCCGCGGCGGCGATTGATCTGCTCAAGCCCGCGCGCGTCAGCCAGTAGGGCAGGATGCGGAAGCAGCCGCCGCCGGAGACCGGCACCTGCAGGCCGAAGAAATTGCCGCCGACATCGGAAACTCCGCCAGCGTGCGGCCCCGAGGGTGCGCTGATGCGGTGGGTTCGGGGGTCGCGCCCGGCATCCCGTAAAGATCGTGGTGAATGGGGAAGATCGAGGAGTCGTAGCGGAAGCCGAGGTCGATCAGCACATCGAGCGCCCACAGCGAGGCGTCGCGTGACCGAGAAGCTCGCCGCCCGGTAACCGCCGCACCGCGTCCGATGAGTGTCCTCGAAGGCAGCGCCTTGGCGCGGGCCTGGTCCTCGCGCAACTCCTCAGGCCGGAGTCTGCCGGTAGACCAGCTCGGCGCGAGGTAGCCGTGACAGGCGATCCCGTGACCGGCCTGCGCGATGCGGCGCACGAGGGCGCGGCAATTCGCTCGGCGAGCCAGCCGAGCACGAAGAGCGTCGCGCGCACGCCGGCGCTCGGCGAGTATTTCCATCGGTGACGCTCCTGCGTTGGCGCTCGACGCGACAGCTCGCGGGTGAGCCCCGGCCGTCGCGGGTGATCGCCGGAGGTGAGCGCGGCGACGTGAAAGCAACCTCCGACGCCTGACCGTGAAGGCGTTTAATCGGCTGGGCGACGGCGCCCGCTGGTGGGGTGTTGCTATCCATGCGGTTGACTGACTATAGCGGACCGTGCGCGGCCGGGGAAGTAGGTACAAAACCTACGTCGGCGTACGGCGTCGGGCGCCCTCAAATTCCCTTTAACCTCGCAGGCACACGTAGACCGAATCCAACATCGGCCACGAACCCTGCTTCCAAAATCGCAAACGGCTCCCGAAGGAGCCGTTCACCGTGTCACAACGCTGGTGACGACCAGCCTGCAGTCTGCTGGTAAACTTCACAGCAGCGAGGAAACTCCACGCCACTCCAGTCCCAACGCCAGCAGCGGCAGCACATCGCATCTCCGGCACGCCGGCCGGGCCGTCCTCCCAGCTGGGCTGAGTAATCTGTTGTTTGATCGGACGTCCGGGCCAGTGTTATGAACCACCGCGCACGCACTGGAGCCACAGGTGATGGCCGATGCCGGCACGCTCCACATCACGGTCGCAACGGTCGCCACACTCGCCATGCCCGCAATCAGTGTGATTCTCTTCATCGCTAACCCTCCAGTGACCTTATCCTTGCATCGAGGTCGGCCCGTGCCAGGCCCGGTCATCAGTCTTGTTTGATCCATAGCTCAATTTCGCCACTCCGCCGCCAGCTGCAAGCTGAGCAGAGCGTTGCCAAAAGAATAACAAAGGTTGTATGCAAGAGTTGATGCCACATATCGCCGCGTATTCCGCATCACACAAGACGCGGATGGTCGCTGATGCAACGGTCTGTCGGCCTGGGCGACGTTCATTATCGCCAGGAGATAACAGCTTAGATTCATCCTGCGCACCGCCGCGCTCACGCCGTCGGCCCTGCGTGACGCCACAGGCCTTTAATCGTTAACGCGGCCTCTACCAACGTTTAAAATGATTTGAATCTTTAAAATATTTCGGCGTCGGCACACCCCTTGCACTAATCCTGCGACTGCGCTGACCGGCTCGCTTGCCCCGTCAGCCGCAGCTTCCGGCACTGAACTGTGGTGCCCGTTACACACGGGCATGGGTGGGGGTTTGCGTCTTGAAACTGAAGAAGCTTGTCTGCCTATTGTTGGTGTCGGCGTCCCCGCCTTCGCCGGCTGTCATTCACAGGACGGATCCGTCGCCGCAGATGGTGCCGGGGTAACGCCCCCAGAGCCTGCCGGCTGGGGACGGTACCCGCCACGGGCTGTCCCGGGAGGCGCCCACCACCACCACGACCGGGGTCTGCGCCGACGAACCTCGCCGGATGCTGCACCAGGCATTTATTACGCATCAGCGAGGATGACCTGTCGCAGACCATTCAGCTGGCAGGCGTCGGTCTGCAGACCTACGTCATCGACACCCGGCCAGGGGCACCCATTTCGCCATCAGGGCGGTCACCAGCGCCGGGTTGAAAGCTTCCTGTCCAACATCGCGTAGCAAGACGATCAGCTGAGGGTCTGCGCGTGCCGGCATCACCGCGCGCGCCGCGCTGACCGTGACCCGCTCCGGGCAGTGCCGGCGCAGCGACGCACGCGCCTGTAGCGCGCCTTCTCGGTAATATCGGCGCCCATGCGCCCCGTTGCCCCATCGCGCCTGTGGCTGCTGCTCGTCCTAAGATGCTGGTGGCGCTCGTCTACTGGCCGAGCACCGCGGTGCTGTACGCACAGTGGTCGACTTTGTGAACATCACGTTCACGCACGGCTGCTTGATCCTCTGGCCGTGAGCATGCGTTCTCATCTGGCGACCGGCGGAATAGTGAGCGCGCCGGCGCGGCACTCTGCGATGCTGGCGCTGATCAGCCTGCCGGCGCCATCCGCCTGGATGATCTGCTACCGCGCCGGGATCCAGGAGGGATCTGCAATATCACGCTCTACCCCGCGCTCTTCTGGTTCGCGGTGGCGGGCGCGTTCGGCTGGCCGGTCGCGCGTCTGCTGCTCTTCCCGGTCGCGTTCTTTGCTTCGCGCTGCCCTCCTCCTGGGCGCAGTTGCGATGTGCCGCAGGAACTGACCGTCCTCGCCATGCGCGGCTTTCTCTGCCTACCGACCGTTATCGCCGTGATCGATGGGGCCGTGATCCACATCCCCAACGGCAGCTTTGCAGGATCGAGGAGGGCTGCAGCGGACTGCACTTCATGGACAGGGACTGGCCGTGGCGGCGCTGCATCGTGAGTTGCGCCGCGATCCGTGGCGCACCCGTCTGGCTGAGCTGGCGACGATGGTACCTGGCGCTGCTCGCCAACTGGGTGCGCGTCTACGTCGTGATCGAGGGTACGGCCCCACCGACATGCGCCACTACCTGAAGTGAGCGTCAGTCACTATTGGTTTGGCTGGGCGGTGTTCGGCGTGGCGCTGTTTGCGTTCTTCTGGCTGTGCACCCGGCTTTCACGCCCGCGCTCACCGCCGCCGCCGCGCCTGTGCCGGGTGGGATCTCGCCTCGCGGGCCCGCCGCCCTCCTCGGGTTCGCCCTTGCGGTCGGGCTGTTGCTGCTGCTTCCGGGCGCGAGTCTGCTGGCGCGCCGCGCACACCCCCGGCGCCCTGAGCGACGCACCGCTCGTTGTCGACCATCCGCCCTGAGCGCCCGTGCCCCGATCCGACTTGCCGCACTGAGAGGGTGCCGATCGCGAAGAGCGGGTCTCCATGGTGAATGCCACCGGGGGCACGGTGGCATCTTCCGGGTGAGCTTCCTGAGCAGCGCCAGTGGCCGAACTCGTCGGCGAGTCCGGCTCGCCCTCGGCGGGCATCCGCGCTGGCGCGGTGAGCAGTAGGTCAGCTCGGCTGCCGGGATCTTTCACGAGACCGAGGCGGCCGATCCCACCAACGGGCATTCCCTCATCCGGTCACGCTACCGCGTACTTCCGCGGGCGCCCCTAGCAATACAACTGAACCAAAGCACAT
>ERZ1370068.8481-contig-7330_pt1 | contig 39232 bp, 46 predicted proteins | sample MGYA00561227_ERZ1370068 | MGnify/ENA primary metagenome ERZ1370068 (study PRJEB38410, sample SAMEA6850437) | metagenome | study: Metagenomic assessment of the ecological functions of the soil: analysis of the soil microbiota associated with the...
GCCATACAGCAAGCTGCGCGCGGACCGCGGTCGGTGTCCCCTGACCCGTGATCCCGACCAACGCTACAAGGGCAGCTGACTCTGGTGTCGGCCGTGACCTTCACCACACCGCCTGAACGGCGAGTCGAATCTCGCTCCTTCGAGTAACCGAGCGACGCCAGGGATCTCGCGTCGCCGCTTGTTTCGGCGCGCGGCGCGCCAGCCCCTTGCGCGCCGTCGAGCTGGATCGGGCTGTCGACGGTGCGCAAGCCCCGGGCGCACGCCTTTGCCTTCGACCGGCCGGAAGACGCCGTTCGCGCAGAGTCGCGGTCGTCCGGCAGGTCCTCGATCGCGCGATGATCCGAACGTGACCGCGTGTCGGTCGAGCTCCGCCGCGCCCAGGCGATGAGCGGCTGCGAGGCGAACGCCTCGTCGAGGATCGCGACCAGCGCCGGCGTTCGCGCGGCGCAGCGCGAAGCTCCTTGAAGCGCGGGTCGTCGCGCAGCTCGGGCCTGCCGATCGCGCTCGTGAAGCGCTCCCCACTCGACTGGCTCCTGCACCATCGCCAGGTACAGGCCGCGCCCGTCACGAGCACACGTAGTGGTTCACGAGCGCGTTCGCGGTGCCCGCGTGGGTCGGCGGCTCGTACGGTCTTCGCGCCGCACAGCGCCGCCTGGATCAGGATCGAGTTCGACCACGCGCCGTTCGCGACGAGCGACGGTGCGCACGCGCTGGCCCTTCCGCGTTCTTCTCGCGGTCGTAGAGCGCGAGCGCGATCGCGCTGAACAGCGCCATCGGCGCTCGGGTGGTCGCCCACTGCCCGGCGGTCGGCGAGCGCGAACTCGGCGCCGCGCGGCCGCACCGCGTCCATCAGCCCCGAGCGCGCCCACCACGCGGTGGCGTCGTAGCCGGGCTTCTCGACCTCGTCCGCCCGCGGTCGCCGTAGCCGGTCGCGTGCGCGTAGATCAGCCGCGGGTTCTCGGGCTCGAGGTCCTCCCAGCGCCATGCCGAGCTTCTGCAACACCGACGGGTGGAGGTTCGTGATGAACACGTCGGCGCGGCCGCACGAGCGCGCGCGCGATCTCGCGACCCTCCGGGCTGGCGCACGTCGAGCGCGATCGACTTCCTTGCCGCGCGAGGTCAGGATCCAGCAGTAGTTCTCGCTGCACTCCGGCAACGGTTCGAGCTGCGGCAGCATGCGGTACGGATCGCCCGGTGCGGATGCTCGATGTGGACCACGTCGGCGCCGAAGTCGCCGAGTATCGTGCCCGCGGCGGGACCGGGACACGAACGTGTGCAGCTCGACGACGCGGAGCCCCTCGCAGAAGTGATCGACTCGCTCATGGAGCGAGTTCTACCGCTACGAGCCGCTCCATGTCGGGGCGTCGCTGCCGAGCTGTGCGCGGGCCGCGCGAAGTGCGCAGGCGTCTCCGAGAGCTCGGCGGCGTGACGCACCGCGCGCAGCCGCCCGAAGCGCGGAGTCGGCGTCCTCGGAGCCGGTCCTGCACGTCGTCGAGGCCGGGGTCGCGACGCGGCGAGACGCGTTCGGGCCGCGCCTGAGCCCGAACAGCCAGCGGCCCGTCTGCGCGAGCGACGACGCGCGACGTGCCAGCTCCGCCGCTCCCGCGCCTGGCGCGCGCGCTGCAGCATGGCGGCGAGCCGCCATCAGCTGGCCCGAGCCGTGGTCGAGCGCCTGCGCCGGCAGCTCCTTCGGGCCGTCGACGCCCGCCGCGGCGCCTCGGCGTGGTTGAAGCCGGTCGCCGTCTGCACCAGCGAGTCGAAGCCGCGCCGAGCCCGACCACGGCCCGACGTGGCAAGTACGCGCGACAGCGAGACGTACACGATTCCCGGGCGCAGCTGCGCGCGCCTGTCGGCCGCGAAGCCGCGCGCCGCGAGCCGCCCGGACGGTAGCCCTGCACGAACACGTCGGCCTCGGCGCAGGCAGCCGCGAGGTCGGCGCGGCCCGCGGCGGTCGCGCAGGTCGACGTAGCGCCGAGCGCTTGCCGCGGCCGGTGTCGATCACGCAGGCCACATCTGAAGAACGGGAGCGTCGGCGACGCGATCGCGCAGCACGTCGCGCGCCGTGCGCGGCGAGCGTGCGCCCGCACACCGGTCCGCGCGACCACGCGGGTCAGGTCGAGCTACGCGCACGCCCGACGAGCCGGACGCGCGGGCGCGCGTGGACGCGGGCGGGCGGCGTCGCCGATGCGCCGATCTCGCACGACCGTGAAGAGCGGCAGCGCCGCCGAGCGCGCGGCTCTGAGTGGGCGCTCCACTCCCGGGGCTGCGCATCATCGCGACCACTCCGCCCGCGCCGTTCGCCGCGGTCTCGAAGCGTCCTCGCCCTTCCAGCCCGCGAGCGCCGCGGCACGGCCTCGCGCGTGTCGGCGCAGCCGAGCAGCCCGACGACGCGGCTGCGATGGTGCGGGAAGTTCGTGTGGAGGCGGACGGTGCGGCCGTCCGCCCGGTGCGGTACACGCCGGCGATCCGGGTCCCACAGGGGCGGCGGGTTCTCGGCCGGCGATCCGCAGGTAGCGCTCGCTGAACTCCGAGCGCCGCTGCGCGCAGGTCGACCGCGACGCGCTGCGCGCGAGCCGGTGCGCAGCCGCCACAGCTCTGCGGCCGCGAGCCCCGGCCGCGGCGATCGTCGCCTGTGCCGCCGGTGCCGACGCTGAAGGTCGACGGCGGCAGCGCCGGGCTCCTCGACACCACGAGAGCGTCACCCGCTCGAGCGCCTCCGGCGCACGCCGGCCAGCGACCGCAGCGCGCGGAAAGCGCCTGGCGCGTGTCCGTCATCGGGAGGGGAAGGGCGTCACCACTGAACTTCGAAATGGTCGCGCACCCAGTGCCCGGCCTTCTCGATGTTCACGACCTGCGCGTTCTGGAAACGCGCGGCGCGGCCGTCCTTGCGCCGGGTCGCTCGCCCAGCTCTCGAGTGCCGCGCGATCGAAGCAGCGTCGGGCAGGTGATCTGCGCCCACAGCTCGCGCGCTCTCCTCGTCGTTGAACGTAGTACGGCGAGAACGCGCGCACGTAGTTGTCGAACTTCCAGCTGTAGGTGCCGTCCTCGTTCTGGATTCACGCCGTGCACGGTCAGGTGCCGCGCCTGCTCGGGCGAGAGGTGCGGGTTCTCCGTCCTGCATGCGCGTGAACGCCTCGTCGATCGGACGCGCTAGCGTGCGCGGCGAGCGGCCGGCGAGGCCGCGCATCTGCGTCGATCCACTCGCGCATGCGCTCGTGCGATGTCGAGCTTCGCGCGCTCGGCGATCATCGCGGGCGGCGGGCCGAGCCCTCGATCGCGACCAGCTTCGCCACGCGTCTCGGGTAGATCCCGGCGTAGCGCAGCGACGACCGAGCCGCCGAGCGAGTGCGCGACGATCGTGACCGGCGCGAGCTGCTGCTGGTGGATCAGCTGCGCGAGGTCGTAGACGTAGTCGATCATCCCGTAGTTGCGCGCCCGTCACCCACTGCGAGTCGCCGTGGCCGCGCAGGTCGGGCGCCGAGGATGTGCCAGTCGTCGCGCAGCGCCTGCGCGACCCAGTCCCAGTTGCGGCAGTGGTCGCGGCCGCCGTGCACGAGCAGGGAGCGGCGGCGCGTCCTCGTTGCCCCAGTCCACGTAGTGCAGGCGCAGCCGATGCGAGAAGTAGTACTGCGAGGCCGGTCCCTGGAGTTCGCGCGTCATGGCTCCATGATGGCAGGCCCGCGTCGATCGGCGTAAAGATCCAGAGCCATGGCCAAGCACGGATCGCGCGTTCCGGTCGGCTGCTCCCGCGCCGAGCTCGAGGAGCTGCGTCCACAACGGCGAGCTCGAGACGGTCGTCACCGTCGTTCCTGACCTGTACGGCCGGCTCGTCGGCAAGCGCATCACGGGTCGCTTCTTCCTCGACGAGACCGCCGAGCACGGCATGCACGTCTGCGACTACCTGCTCGCCTGCGACATGGAGATGGACCCGGTCCCGGGCTACGCGTTCACCTCCTGGGAGAAGGGCTACGGCGACGTGCTGCTGCAAGGTCGACTGGGCGACCCTGCGCCGCGCGAGCTGGCTCGAGCAGCAGCGGCGATCGTGCTCTGCGACGTGTTCGACGAGAAGCGCGAGCGTGCCGGTCGCGATCGCGCCGCGCTCGCATCCTGCGCCGCCAGCTGCAGCGCGCGCGCGAGCGCGGCTTCGTGCGCGCATGGGCGCCTCGGAGCTCGAGTTCTTCGCCTTCAAGCGAGACCTTCGAGAGCGCGCGCGCGAAGGGCTACGACAGACCTCGCGACGTACGGCCAGTACGTCGAGGACTACCACATCCTGCAGGGCACCAAGACCGAGCCGCTGGTCGGCGCGATCCGCCGACACTTGGACGCGTCGGGGATGCCGGTCGAGTTCAGCAAGGGCGAGTGGGGGCCGGGCCAGCAGGAGATCAACCTGCGCTACTGCGAGCTGCTCGAGATGGCCGACCGCCACGTCGCTCTACAAGAACGCGGCGCAAGGAGATCGCCGACTCGCTCGGGCCTGGCGATCACGTTCATGGCCAAGTGGGACGCGCAGATGGCCGGGAACAGCATGCACGTCACACGAGCCTCTGGGACGCCGCAGCGTGCGACACGAACCGCTTCGCGGGCGACGAGCCGCTGCCGGGCAGCCCGCTGCGCGCGTCGGCGACGTTCCGCCACTGGCTCGGCGGGCTGCTCGCGCACGCGCGCGAGATCGCGCTCTTCCTCGCGCCCACCGTGAACAGCTACAAGCGCTTCATCGAGGGCACCTTCGCGCCGACCGCGATCGCGCTGGGCGCTCGACAACCGCACCGCCGGCTTCCGCATCGTCGGCCACGGCCAGTCGCTGCGCACGGAGTGCCGGATGCCGGGCGGCGACGCCAATCCGTACACCGCGTTCGCGGCGATCGTCGCGGCGGGGCTCGACGGCATCGAGCGCAAGCTCGAGCCGCCGCCGATGCTCGAGGGCAACCTGTACGGCGCGACCCACGTGCCGCAGATCCCGCGCACGCTGGGCGAGGCGATCGAGTGCGCCGAGCGCTCCGAGTTCCTGCACAAGGCGTTCGGCGACGACGTGATGGAGCACTACCTGCAGTTCGCGCGGATCGAGAAGAAGAAGTTCGAGAGCGCCGTCACGACCTGGGAGCGCGCGCGCTACTTCGAGCGGATCTGACGGACGCATGGGCGCGCGCCGGCCGACGATCGGGATCACGACCTACGGACCGTCGACCCCGAGCGAGCCCGGCGAGCTGCGCGCTGTTCAGCCTGCCCACCGGCTACGTCGACTCGGTCGTCGCGGCGGGCGGCATCCCGGTGCTGCTCGGCGCGAGCGCGCTGCCGGCCGAGGAGGTGCTCGCGTCCGTCGACGTGCGCTCGATCGATCGCGGGCGGCGGCGACATCGCGCCCGACGCCTACGGCGGCGCCGGCCACGAGACGATCTACAGCGTGAACCCGGCGCGCGACTCGTTCGAGCTGCGCGCTCGTGCGCGCCGCGCTCGAGCGCCCCGAGCTGCCGCTGCTCGGCATCTGCCGCGGCATGCAGGTCGATGAACATCGCGCTCGGCGGCGATCTCGAGCCGCACCTGCCCGACGTGGTCGGCGAGAAGGTGCTGCACCGGCTGCCGCCGCGCGCTGCCCACGACGCACCCTGTCGCGATCGAGCGCAGCGGCCTGTTCGGCGAGATCTTCGCCGAGCGCGGAGCTGCCCGTCTGCTCGTGGCACCACCAGGCCGTGCGCAAGCTCGGCCGCGGCCTGCGCGCGACCGCCCATGCACCGGACGGTGTCATCGAGGCGGTGGTGCTCGACGACCGCCCGTTCGCGCTCGGCGTGCAGTGGCACCCCGAGATGCAGGCGCTCGCCGACCGCCGCCAGCTGCGCGTCTTCGAGGCGCTCGTCGCGCGCGCCGCGCGCGCGCAGGTGCGCGATTCTCGCGCAAGGCACGGTGATCACCGTCCTGCGCGGCGCGTGCGACGTGGTGAGCGACGAGCGCGTGCTGCGGCTCCGCCTCACGGGCAAAGACGCGCACGAGGAGCGCTCGCTCGCGGTCGGCGACGAGGTGCGCTTCGATCCGGAGCGCGCGGCGCTCGTCGAGATCCTGCCCCGCCGCACCCAGCTCGCGCGCCTGCGCTCGCTTCGAAACCCGGGCGCGAGCAGGTGATCGCGGCGAACGTCGACCGGCTCGCCATCATCACCTCGGTCGCGAGCCCGCCGTTCCGCGCGGGCGCGGTCGACCGCTTCCTGCTCGCCGCGCGCGCGCGGGCGGCCTCGACGCGCTGCTGGTCGTGAACAAGCTCGATCTCCTCGAGAAGGACGCGCTCCCGGACGAGATCGCCGGCTACGCGGTGGTGGTGCCGATCTTCGCCGTGTCGGCCGCGAGCGGCGCCGGGCTCGAGCCGCTCGGGCGCGCGCTCGCCGACGGCACCACGGTGCTCGCCGGCCACTCCGGCGTCGGCAAGTCGTCGCTCCTGAACGCGCCCAGGCCGGAGCTCCGGCTCGAGACCGGCGAGATCAGCGCGAAGTGGGACCGCGGCCGCCACACGACCTCGCGCTCGACCTGGCTGCGCCTGCGCGGCGGCGGCGTCGTGATCGACACGCCGGGAGTGCGCGAGATCGGCACCGGGCCCGTCGATCTCCGACCAGCTCGGCGCGGTCTACCCGGAGATCGCGCGCGCTCGCCGCGGACTGCCGCTTCCGCGACTGCCGCCACGACACCGAGCCCGGCTGCGCAGTGCGCGCCGCCGTCGAGGCGGGTCGGATCCCGGCCGCGCGGCTCGCGAGCTTCCAGCGCCTGCTCGCCGGCGACGATCTAGAACCAGGGCTGCGCGCACCTGACGCCGAGAAGCTCTGCAGGGTCCAGAGCGCGCGCTGCTCCGTGCGCGCCTCGTCCTGCGCGCGCGCGGAAGCTCTCGTCGAGCGGTCCGGTGTCGGCCCGCGCGACGTACGACCCCCAGCCCAGCAGCACGAGGCGCGACGTTCCTGGTTCAGCGCCGCTGCGGTCGTAGAGATACACGGACAGCCGGCCGTCGGGCTCGAGTCGCGGGGCGGCGGAGCCGCCGAACGCGATGTAGAGCTCGCGCGCGCGCAGCAGCTCGGCGAGCCGCGCGCCGCTTCGGCTGCAGCCGGCACTGGCCGGCCTGCGGACCTGGCGACGTTGCGCAGCCGAACGGGCAGTGAGCCGGCCGCGGCAGAGCAGGTCGGCGCTGACGCCGTCGAGAACGCGCACCGCCTTGCAGGGTCCGAAGCGCAGCTCCGGTTCGCCGGCGCGGGCGACAGGCGCGCAAACGCGATCGCGAGTCCGAGGCGAGGACGTGCGGGAAGGATCTTCGTCATGCCCGGGCAGTAGAGCAAGCGCCGGTGCCGGCGCGCGGCGTGCCGGCGCGGCTCCCGCGGCGCGCCCGCTGCCCAGAAACGCAGCCGTCCCAGCGGCAGCGCAGCCGGCGCCGCTGCGTCGCTCGCGGCTGACTCTAAGCCAGCGCCGCCTCGCGCAGTTTCTCCGGCGTGAGCGGCAGGTCGCGCACGCGCAGGCCGGTGGCGTCGAAGATCGCGTTCGCGATCGCCGCGGCGGTCGGGCCCTGCGAGGCCTCGCCCGCGCCGAGCCACGGCTCGCCCGGGCCGATCGAGCAGCACGGTCTCGAGCTCGGGCACCTCGCCGAAGCGCAGGATCGGGTAGCTGTCCCAGTCCGTGCTGGTGACCCGCGTGCGATCGAACCTCACCTCCTCGCGCAGGGTCCAGCTCGCGGCCTGCACGAAGCCGCCCTCGAGCTGGTTCACGGTGCCGTCGGGGTCGACGATCTGGCCCGCGTCGGCGGCGATCGCCGCGCGCTCGAGCCGGATCGCGGCGCTCGCGTCGTCGACGGAGAGCTCGACCGCGACCGCGCACCAGGTCTTCATGGTTCTTGTAGCGCGCGAACGCGAGGCCGCGGCCGCGCCACCGCTGCGCGCCGCGGTCGTGGCGCGGCGGCTGCCAGCCGAGCCGCTCCGCGGCGGCGACGTGAGCACGTCCGCGCGCGCGCGGATCGGCGAGGTTCGCGCAGCCGGAACTCGAGCGGATCGACGCCGGCGGCGCCGGCGAGCTCGTCCATGAACGACTCGAGCGCGAACACGTTGCGCGTAGGCGCCGAGCCCGCGCAGCGACGAGGTGCGGAACGGCGAGCCCGCGAGGAAGTGCTTCACCACGCGCCGGCGCGGGAACGTGTACGAGCGGATCGGCGTTGCGGTGGATCCCGGCGTGGTGCATCAGCACCGGCCGCGGCGTCCGGCCGCGCCATCGGCTCCGCGCGGTGCCACGCCGCGATCAAGCCCGACGTGCGCGGGCCGTAGCGGGATCGCGCGCGACACGTGCGTGAAGCTCGCACGTCGTGGTTCCAGTCGATCACGCGGCCGTTCGCGTCGAGGCTCGCCTGCAGGTCGACGACCATCGCCGGCCCGTACGGCTCCCAGGCGTGCTCGTCGGCGCGGGTCCACTGCACGTGCACCGGCCGCCCCGGCAGCGCGCGCGCGAGCAGCGCCGCGTCGAGCGCGACGTCGTCGGCGCCGTTGTGCCCGTAGCAGCCCGGCCCTCGACGTGGATCAGGCGCACGCGCTCGGCGTCGATGCCCAGCGCCTGCGCGAGCGCGACGCGCAGCACCGACACGCCCTGCGTGTGGGTCCAGACCGTGAGCTGGCCGTCGACCTCGTGCGCGAGCGCCGCCGACGGCCCGATCGAGCCGTGCATGCTGGTACGGCCGCGTGTAGCTCGCGCGCAGCGTGCGCGCGGCGCCGGGCGGCGTCTCGATCGGCAGGCACCGGCGCCTCGACCGCGGTGCCGTCCTCGACCGGAAGCTCTTCGGCTCGGCCGCGCGCATCTCCGCGAACAGACTGCGCCTGCTCGGGCAGCCGCGGCTCCTCCTCCCAGCGCGCGCGCGCCTGCGCAGCTGCTCGAGCGCGGCGACCGCCTGGCCGGCCTTCGCCGCCGACGACCGCGACGAAGCTGCCGTCGCGCACGACCGCCTCGACCCCGGGCAGGCGACGCACTTCGGTGTCGTCCAGCTCCACGAGCCGCGCGCTCGAGGCTCGGCGGGCGCAGCACCCGCGCGTGCAGCATGCCGGGCAGCCGCAGGTCCTGGACGTACGCGGTGCCGCCGGTGACGAGCGCCTCCATGCCGATCCGCTCGCCCGGCCGGCCGAGGATCCGGTACTCGTCGGGGCGCTTGGGCCGCGCGCGCGCCGGTGATCTTCGTCTCGAAGCGCTTGCCGCCGAACAGCTCGAAGTACGCGTCGTCGTGCGCTCGAGCCCCGGCGCGCGCACGGTGCCGTCGTCGACCTCGAGCAGCGCCGCCGGCGCGCCGAGCTCCGCGGCCGCCAGCGCCAGCAGCGTGGGCGCGCGCCTGGCCGCGGCCAGCGCGCAGCGCCACGCCGCTCTCCTCGAGCGAGTTGCTGCCGACGGTGTAGCAGCTCGTTCGGACCCTCGGCGGTGTCGGCGGTGTGCATGCGCACGCGCGCGAGCGCGACGTCGAGCTCGTCGGCGGCGATCCGCGCGAGCGCGGTCACGATCCCCTGGCCGAGCTCGACCTTGCCCGTGAAGACGGTGACCGTGCCTGCCGCGATCGATGCGCAGCCAGGTGTCGAGGTCGGGGTTGCGCTGCAGGCTCGGCGGGATCATGGCGCGCCAGCTCCCGCGCCGCGCGCCGCACCGCGCGCAGCATGCCGCGGATGCGCGCCGCAGCGGCACAGGTGACCGGCGAGCGCCGTCGCTCACCTCGGCGTCGCTCGGCGCGCGCGGTGCGCTCGAACAGCGCGACCAGCGCGACCACGATTCCGGGCACGCAGTAGCCGCACTGGGCGGCTTGCTCGGCGACGAACGCGCGCTGCAGCGCGTGCAGCACCCCGTTCGCGGCGATCCCCTCGATCGTGCGCAGCTCGCGGCCGACGAACGCGCTCGCCGGGGTCGAGCACGACAGCACGGCCTTCCCGTCGCACAGCACCGCGCAGGCGCCGCACTGCTCGAGCCCGCAGCCGTACTTCGTCCCCGTGAGGCCGAGCTCGTCGCGCAGCACCCAGAGCAGCGGCGTGTCCGCCTCCGCCTCGACGCTGCGGCGCTCGCCGTTCACCATCGAACTCCATGGCGCGCATCTAACACCGATCACGACGCGTTCTTCCTTCACGAAGAGCATCCCGACCAGGCCGAGCGCGAAGAAGATGAGGATCGACGCGAAGCCGACCCGCTGGCTCTGGAACGCGTCGGTGAACCAGCGCACGCTGAACGAGCCGATCCACGCGACCGACGTGCCCGACAGCGAGTAGATGCCGAAGAACTCCGGTCATCATCTCGGGCGGCGCGATGCGCGCCGGCGTGGTGCGCGAGTTCGCGTACGCCGCGGTGATGAACACGGCGATCAGGGTCACCACGCCGATGTAGACGAGCTCGAGGCACCGTGTTGAAGAAGGGCAGGGACCAGACCTTCTGGCGCCGCGCGGTCCCACGGGATCACGAAGAAGAGCTCCGTCCGGGGTCATCGACACCGCCAGGATCAGGCCGAGCGAGGTGCCGCTGATCGAGGATCAGGAGCGCGCGCTTGCTGCCGAACGTGTCGTCGAGCCAGCCGCCGATCAGCCCGCCGAAGACCGCGAACACCGACAGCACGATCCCGAACACGGTCATCGTGAGCGAGTCCCAGCCGAACACGCCCGCGGCGTACACGCCGCCGAACACGAGCACGGCGGTCATGCCGTCGTTAGCCAGATCATGCGCGCGACCAGGTAGGCGGCCACGTTCCGGTAGCGGCGCAGCTCCTTCGAGGGTGTGCCAGAGCTGCACGCAGCCCGCGCGCACGGCACTGGAGCGCGCCGATCGGGTTCGAGGCGCGGTCCGGGGTGAACACGAACAGCGGGATCCCGAACGCGAGCAGCCACACCCGCCGCGATCGGGCCGGTGATGCGGTCCTGCTGGTGCGCTGCGGTGTCGAGCCCGAACAGCGCGTGGTCGGGAACAGAAGCCCCAGTCCACGTTGCCCGGCAGCGAGAACGCCCAGAGCATGAACACCAGGATCGAGCAGCGAGCGACGCGTTGCCCGCCGCGAGCCCGAGCCCCGACAGGAAGCCGACCTGCGCGCGCGGCGCGATCGACGGCAGCATCGCGTTGTGGAACACCGCCGAGTACTCGAACGCCGCCGAGTTCGCGATCAGCATGAACGCGATCCAGCCGATCGAGAGGCCCTGCTGGTTCGGCAGCGCGTACCAGAGGAACCAGCTCGTCGGCGCCATCACGCACACGAAGAAGGCGATCCACGGCTTGCGCCGCCCGCCCGAGTCGGCGATCGCGCCCAGGATCGGCGCGAAGATCGCGGTCGCGATGCCGCTCCAGCCGTTGATCGCGCCCCACACGATCTGGCCCTGCACCGGATCGCCGACCACGTGGGTCGTGAAGCACGGCGCGAACAGATAGATCGTGACGAGGATGACGTACGGGTTGCGCGCCCACTCGAAGAGCGCCCAGCTCCACTGGCCGAGCTCGCTCGCCGCGGGCGCGCCGGTTACTGCTCGCTCTGCTCCGCGACCACTGGCCTCGCCGCGGCGCGCGGGGAACCAGGCCGAGCGCCGCGAGCGAGCATACTCCAGCGAGCGCGAACACGTGCGCGTAGCCGTAGTGCAGCGCGACGCCAGCCGAGCGCGAGCGCGCCGACCGAGAAGCCGGCGTTGAAGCCCGCGTTGAAGAAGGCCGGTGAGCTTGGCGCGCAGCGTCCGCGCCGGCGCCCTCCAGCGAGGCCGCGTTCAGCGCGGGATAGAAGAGCCCGTGCGCGAGCCCGAACGCGGCGCCGGTGACGAGCAGGCCCGAGTGAGTGGAGCTCGATCGTGGCGAACGACGCGATCGCGTAGGCGACCCAGCGCGAAGCGGGTCACCCGCAAGCCGGCCCGAGCCGGTCCGCCATCGAGCCGAACGGTCCCGCGCACGATCACGGCGGTGATCGAGTAGGCGACGAAGAAAGTCCGAGACGCGCGTGATGCCGAGCGACAGCGCGAACGGCTGGTGGAACGTGAACGCCGCCGCGAACGCGACTCCGGTCAGCGCCGCCACGCCCATCAGGCGCACGAAGCCGGGCCGGCGCAGCGCGACGAGGATCCCGGGCACCGGCGTGCCGTCGGTGTGGCGGGCGTGCCGGCGCTCGTGCACCGCGACGAGCAGCGCCGATCGAGACGCACCGCGAGCGCCGGCGGTCCCGGCGAAGACCCAGTGCCAGCCGGCCGTCCCGGCCATCCACTCCGCGAGCGCTGGCGCGGCGCGCGTTGCGTGAACACGAGCCCGAGCCGTAGTAGCCGATGATCCGGCCCAGGTGCTCGGGCGGCGCCAGGTCCGGCGGCCAGGGTCTGGGTCAGCGACGAAGAAGAAGATGAACGACACGCCGTGCACGAGCCGCAGCGCGAGCAGGCAGCGGGCCCGAGCGCGTCGACCCAGAGGAAGCCGAGACAGGTCAGCGATCAAGAGCGCCGCGCCCGCGAACGCTGCGAACGGGCGGCGCCCGTGCTGGTCGATCCAGGCGCCGGCGAACGGCGCGAGCGCGACCGTCATGAACCAGGTCGCCGACGCGTACAGCCCGGATCTCGGCCGGGTTCGCGTGCAGCTCGAGCTCCAGGTACTTCGGCAAGCAGGAAGAACGCCGGAGTGCGCGAGGCCGTAGCTGATGACGGCGGCGAGCAGCGCCGCGAGCTCGCGGCCGTGGCCCGGATTCGGGTCGGGATCCGGGTCAGCAACGGCGGGGGCAGGCTCGACCAAGGGGCGGCACTGTAACGTTTCGCAGGCGGAGCGCGTTCTCCGCCCGAGGCTCCATGCGACGCACAGGTCGCGGCGGCGAGTCCGGCCGAGGAGCTCTTCCGCAGCGAGCGGAGGCGGGTGTGGGGGCTCGCCTATCGCCTGACCGGGAACACGGCGGACGTGCCGACGACGTGGTGCAGGAGGCGCTTCGCGCCTGCTTCGAGCGGCCGCCGCCCGCGGGCTCAGCCGGTGCGGGCGTGGCTGCCGCGGTCGCGCTGAACCTGTCGCTCGACGCGCTGCGGCGGCGCCGCCGGCGCGCTTACCCCGGGCCGTGGCTGCCTGCCCGGCGGAGCGGGAGCGACGAGGACCTGGCTCGATGCGTTCGCGAGCCCCGAGCCTGACGCGGAGCTCCGCTACAGGCCTGCTCGAGAGCGCGAGCTTCGCGTTCCTGTCGGCACTCGAGGTCGCTCGGGCCGCGCGAGCGCGCGGTGCTCTTGCTGCGCGACGCGCTCGGCTGGTCGGCGGCCGAGACGGCGGGGCTACTCGGCATCCGCGAAGGCAACGCGCGGCGTGATCCACCTGCGCGCGCGCGTGCGCTCGAGGGCTACGACCGCGCGCGCTGCGTCGTCACCCCGGAGCTGCGCGAGCGGCACCGGCGCCGTGCTCGAGCGCTTCCTCGCCGCGCTCTTCGCGCAGGACTCCCACGCGGTCGAGTCGCATGCTCGCCGGAGTCGGTCGCGACCGAGACCGACGCGGGCGGCGCGTACACCGCGCTCACCGCGCGGTCTCCGGGCGCGCGCGAGTGGCGCTGTCTCTACCTGTCCGCCGCGCTGATGCGCCGCGAGGGCGAAGCCCCGGATCGAGGTGCGTCTGGTGAACGGGCTGCCGGCGGCGCTGATCCAGCTCGGCCGCGCCGGTGCGCTGTCAGGCGCCGCGCAGCGTGCTGCGCCTCGAGCTCGACGCCGAGGGCCGGATCGCGGCGATCCAGACCGTGCTCGCGCCGAAGAAGCTCTCGGCGGTCGGCCTCCCGCTGTAACGAATCGCCGGGTCACGGCGTTCACGCGCCACTGAGCGACACAAGAGTTTCTGGGGAATCTGGGGATCATCGCCACAGCTGATGGGCGTCATGGCCCTGTTCGAGTGGGCGGTGCCGCCTGTTCGCGCGCGGCGCCCGCAGTCGCGGCCGCGGCGCCGCGAACCTCGGCCTGAGCTCGCTCACTCTTCTTCTCGAACTGGGCGCTGATCTCGGCCGCGGCGCTCGTCGCGCTGCGTCCGTCGGCGACGCACGCCGGCGTCGCATGGATCGCCGCGACCGTGGTCGTGCTCGACCTCGCCACCTGGATCGCGCACCGCTCCATGCACGCGATCCCGCTGCTCTGGCGCGCGCACAGCGTGCACCACAGCGATCCGTTCCTCGACGTCACGACCACCCTGCGCCAGCACCCGCTCCGAAGGGCTGTGGCGCTTCGCCTGGCTGATCGGGCCCGATCTGGCTCCTGGGCCTGCCGGCCGGCGGCGTCCTGCTCTACCGGCTGATCTCGGTTCTCCAGGGCGTGCTCGAGCACGCCAACGTCCGCGTGTGGAGCCCGCTCGACCGCGCGGTGTCGCTCGTCTGGGTCACGCCGAACATGCACAAGGTCCACCACTCGCGCTGCGGGCGCAGACCGACCTCGAACTACGGGAACCTGCTCGCGCTGTTCGACCGCGCGTTCGGGACCTTCCGCCGCAGCGACGAGGCCTTCGCCGTGGTAGTACGGCCTGGACGAGGTGGAGCCCGCGCGCGCGAAGTCTCTACCCGAGCTGCTCCGTCTGCCGTTGGCGCGATACAATCGCATTCCGGAGGCGCTATGGACGTCACGCGACGAGGGGCACTCACGGTCCTTGCGGTAGGCTCCGGCCGCGCTCCTGGCTGGCCCGCGCCGCGCGCGCGGACGAGGCGCATCCAGCGCCCACGTGCCCGGGAAGCACGAGGTCGTCGCGCTCCTTCGACCCGAAGAAGCTGCGCGGGCTCTCGGAGCGGCTGCTCGTCTCGCACCACGACAACAACTACGCGGGCGCGGTCAAGAACCTGAACAAGGTCGAGGAGCGAGCTCGCGACGGTCACGAAGGACACCGCCGGGCTTCGTCGTCGGCGGGCTGAAGGAGCGCGAGCTCAGCTTCACCAACTCGATGATCCTGCACGAGCTACTACTTCGCGAACCTGGGCGGCGACGGGAAGGCGCCGAGCGCGATACAGCAGGCGCTGTCGCGGCTCGTTCGGCAGCTTCGCCCGCTTCGAGGAGCTGTTCCGCGCTACCGGCATGAGCCTCGCCGGCGGCAGCGGCTGGACGGTCCTCGACTACTGCTTCACGACCGGCGACGTGCGCATCTACTGGGCCGGCAATCACACGCAGTCGCTCGCCTTCGGCGCGCCGCTGCTCGTGCTCGACATGTACGAGCACGCCTACGCCATCGACTACGGCGCGGCGGCCGCGCAGTACGTCGACGCGTTCTTCGCGAACGTGCAGTGGGAGCAGGTGGCTCGCCGCTACGAGCGCGCGCGCAAGGCGGCGCAGGCCTTGAAGGGCTGAGCGAGCTCGATGCAGCCGGACCTCGTCCCTCAGCACGCTCCGCGAGCCGTTGGGCTACTTCTTCCGCCTCGGCAGCCTCGGCTTCGGCGGGCCGATCGCGCTCGTCGGCTACATGCAGCGCGACCTCGTCGAGCGCGCGGCGCTGGATCTCGCCGCGAGGACTACAGCGAGGGGCTCGCGCTCGCGCAGCTCGCGCCCGGGCCCGCTCGCCGCGCAGCTCGCGATCTATCTCGGCTGGGTCCGCGGCCGGCACGCTCGGCGCGACGCTCGTGGCGGTCGCGTTCGTCGCTGCCGTCGTTCGTCATGGTGCTCGGCGCTCTCCGCGCTCTACCTCCGGTACGGCGGGCTGCTCGTGGATGCAGGGCGTGTTCTACGGCGTCGGCGCGGCCGTGATCGCGATCATCGCGCGCAGCGCCTGCAAGCTCGCGCGCATGACGCTCGCGCAGGATCCGCTGCTCGTGGGCATCTGTTCGCGGTGAGCGCGCTCGTCACCGCGTGGACCGAGTCGGAGATCGTCTGGGTGTTCGTCGCGGGCGGCGCCGTCGGTGCTCGTCGGCTCGCCCGGCCTCGGCTCGGCGGCTCGCTGCAGCGCTCGCGCCGTGGCCCGTTGGCTCTTCACCGGGCCTGCACGGCCCGGCGCGCGGACGACGCTCTGGCGCATCTGCTGGTACTTCGCCGAGGCGGGCGCGTTCGTGTTCGGCAGCGGGCTCGCGATCGTGCCGTTCCTGCACGGCGGCGTCGTCGAGCGACTTCCACTGGCTCACCGAGCGCCAGTTCCTCGACGCGGTCGCGGTCGCGATGATCACGCCCGGGCCCGGTCGTCATCACGGTCGGCGTTCATCGGCTATCTCGTCGCGGGTCCGCTCGGCGCGATGCGTCGCCGCGCTCGGCGTGTTCCTGCCCTGCTACCTGTTCGTGATCATCCCGGCGCCGTACTTCCGCCGCGCCGTCGCGCGACCCGCGCGTGAAGGCGTTCGTCGACGGGGTGACCGCCGCGGCGACGGGCGCGATCGCGGGCGCGGCGTTCGTGCTCGGGCGGCGCGCGATCGTCGACGCGCGCGACCGCCGCGATCGCGCTCCTGACCTTGCTCGCGCTGGTCCGGCTCCGGCGCGCGCCCGGAGCCGCTGCTGATCGTCGCGGCGGGGATCGCGGGCCTCGCGATCCGGGGAGCCGCGCCGTGAAGTGGGTGACGCGCAAGTCGATTCGGCGTGAACCGCACCGCGACGGCCTGGTTCATCCTGCGCTTCGCCGACCCGGACGCCGAGCTCGTCTTCGTCGAGCCGCAGGAGGTCGCGGACGTCCAGCGCCGCGACGGCGCGATCGGCTTCGACGCGCCGGGCGCGCGCTACCCGCACGCCGACGCGCGCGGGCGCTGCTCCTTCGAGGCGCTGGTCGAGGAGCACCGGCCCGGCGATCGCCGCGCTCCGTGAGCTCGCGCGCATCGTGCACTGGCGCCGACTTCGCGGACGCGGTTTCGCTCACTCCCGAGTCGGCCGGGCTGCGCGCGATCTCGCAGGGCTTTCCGCGGGTCGCGGCCGACGACCGACGAGACCGTCGCGCGCGCCGGCGTTCCTCTACGACGCGCTCCTACGCAGCGCTGCGCGAGAGGCTCGGCTAGTGTACGGGCTGGGCCTCGCGCTCGCTGTCCGCGCGTGCTCTTCGGGCGCGGCGACGCCGGCAAGCAAGCGTGCTGCTCGGCTAGCTCGAGCCGTTCCAGCTCGCGGGCCTCCTGTATCTCGGGCGCGGCGCTCGGGATGGCGCCGCTCGTCGCGCTCCAGCGGCGCGCGGGCGCGCGGCTCCGGCTCGACCGCGCCAACGCGGTACGCGCCTCGCGCGGCGCGGTGCTGCTTCGGCGGCGTGCTCGCGCCGGTGCTCTTCCCTGGCCGCGCTGCGCTCACCCTCGCGGGGTCCGTCTCGCTGCTCCTGAATCTCGAGATGGTCGCGACGGCGGTCCTCGGCGTCGGCGCTGTTTCGCGAGCACCTCGGGGCGGCTCGGCTGGCTCGGAGTGCGGGCGTCGTCGCCGCGGCGGAGCGCTCGTGGCGGGCGGGGCGGCTGGCCGGGGCTCGTGGCCGCGCTGCTGATGGCGGCGGCGTGCGCGTGCTGGGGCCTCGACAACAACCTGACCGCGCTGATCGACGGGTCCACGCCCGGCGCGCGCGACGCTGGTGAAGGGCGCTGTAGCCGGCACCGTGAATCTCGCGATCGGCTGCGCGATTGCTCCGCTCGACGCGGGCCCGTCGCGATCGCCGCGGGGGTCGCGGTCGGCGCGCTCTCCTACGGCGCCGAGCATCGCGCTGTACATCGCGGCGGCGCACGGAGCTCGGCGCAACGCGCGCGCAGGCGGTCTTCGCGAGCGCTCCGTTCGTGGGCGCCGTGCTCGCCGTTCGCCGTCGTCGGCGAGCCGCTCGGCGCCGGCGCACGTCGTCGCGCCTGCCTCGCTCGCTGCGTTCCCTCGATCGCCGCGCTGTCTCCTGAGCCAGCACGCGCACGCGCACGCGCACGAGGCGCTCGAGCACGTCGCACAGCCACCGCGCACGACGACGGCCATCACCTCCACGTGCATCCCGGGCAGTCACCCGAGCTGCGTCGCACAGCCACCTCCACCGCCACGAGCCGCTCGTGCACGCGCACCCGCACTGGCCCGATCTCCACCACCGGCACGCGCCACTCGCGCCAGCATGCGGCCGGTGGCGCTCGCGCTGGCGGGAGTGCGGCTCTGGGACGGCGCGAGCGACGCGCTGCGGCCGGGCCTCGCGACCCTGCGGATCGAGGACGGGCGCATCGTCGGGCTCGGCGACTCGCCCGAGCTCGAGCGCGACGCGGAGCGGATCGACCTGCGCGGCGCGGTCGCGCTGCCCGGGCTGTGCGACGCGCACGTGCACCTGACGCTTGGACCCCGCGCGCCGCGAGGCGGTGCAGGACGCGAGCGGCGATCCGCTCGAGACGATGGCCGGAGCGCGCGCGGCAGATGGTCGAAGCCGGCATCACCACCGCGCGCGACCTCGGCGGGCCCGAGTTCCGCGCGCTCGCGCTGCGCGACCGGATCGCCTCCGGGGAGATCGTCGGCCCGAGACTCCTCTGCGCAGGCCAGCCGCTGACCTCGCCGCAGGGCCACTGCTGGTTCTGGGGCGGCGAGGCGAACGGCGGCCGACGAGCTGCGCGCGGTGGTGCGCCGCCAGGTCGAGCGCGGCGCGGACTGGATCAAGGTGATGGCGACCGGCGGCGTCTGACCAACGGGCACGACGCCGGCGCAGTCCGCAGTTCGAGGAGGCCGAGCTCGCGGCCGCGGTCGCCGAGCGCGCGCGCTCGGCCGCCACGTCGCCGCGCACTGTCACGGCACCGAGGGCATCGGCCGCGCCGCGCGCGCGGGGTGCGCACGATCGAGCACTGCTCGTTCGCGAGCGAGGAGGGCTTCGGCGGCGCGCAGGACGCGAGCGCTGATGGCGGACGTCGTGCGCTCGGGCGCGTGGGTCTCGCCCACCGTGAACACCGGCTTCGCGCGCTTCTTCGCCGAGGACGGCAGCCTGGGCAAGTTCGCGCACCCGCATGAACCAGGTGCACACGCAGCTGCGTCAGCGCGGGCGCGCCGTTCATCGCCTCGACCGACGCGGGGATTCCCGGGATCGCGCACCACCGGCTGCCGGAGGCGCTGCCGCTGTTCGCGCGGCTGGCCGAGCTGCGCCCGGTCGAGGCGCTGCGCACGGCGACCTCGGAGGCCGCGCGCGTTCGGGCTCGAGGCCGAGACCGGCCGGCTCGCGCCAGGGCTCTCCGCGGACGTGCTGGTCGTCGACGGGAACCCGCTCGAGGATCTCGGAGCGCTGCTGCGCCCGGTGCTGGTGCTCGCGCGCGCGGTCGGATCGCGTTCAGGAGCTGAGTCGATCGGCGTCGCGAGCGGCACGGGAGCGGGCCGCCGCGGCGATCGCCGCGAAGCCGACCAGCACGAGCGAGAGCGAGCTCTTCTCGAGCGCGATCGACGCTGCGATGCACGAGCACGCCGTAGGAGCCGCGCTGCACCAGCGACTCGAAGCTGAGCACGGTCGCGCGGCGCTCGAGCTCTCGATGCGCCGGTTCATGAGATCCGCGATGACCACCGGCACCACGCCGAGCGCGAAGCCGTGGCTGACCAGGAGCGCGGCGGCGAGCCAGCCGTGCGCGAGCGGGAAGCGCGGAGTACATGGCGGCGACGGAGCCCGCGCTCGCGCGAGGGCGAGCGCCCGGTCGCCGACCCGGTCGCGCCACGCGTGGGCACGCCAGGCGGTGTAGGCCCCGAGGAGCGTGAAGGCCGTCGTCAGCACGCCGTAGGCGCGCAGGGAGATGCCGGCGGCCTCGAGCACCGGGTTCCAGACCAGCGCGTTCGCCGCGCGCAAGCGTCGTGGTAGATGAGCGCGCCGAACGCGAGCGGTCGCGATCAGGCCGGGAGCTACGCGCGACGTCGCGCAGCGCGCCGGCGACGTGCGCGCGCAGTCGCCTCTCGACCCCGCGCGGCGGCTCGCGCATGAGGAGCGCCGCGGCCATCGCCAGCGAGCGGGATCACGGCGCTCGCGGTGTACGTCGGGGTGGGATCGCCGTCCGCCGTGACCAGCAGACCCGCCAGCGGAAACGCGACCGCCGCGCCCGCGAGGCCGACCGCCTCGAGCGCGCCCTTCGCGCGGGCGAACTCGTGCGCGCGCCCGTCGGCGGCGTACGCGTCGTAGAGCAGCGCCGAGTCCGCGCCGCTCACCAGCGCGCGGTCCCGCAGGCGAAGCAGAGCTCGGCCGCCGGCGTACGCCGCGAAGCTCCGGCCCAGCACGTAGAACGCGCAGCCGGCCGAGGTCGCGAGCGAGCCGAGCGCGGCGTCAGCGCCGGCCCAGGCGATCGGCGACCACGCCGAACGGGACCTCGACCGCCATCACCGCGAAGTAGTAGATCGACTTCAGGAACGCCGAAGTCCGACGCCGGCAGCCCGCGCACCGCCGTCGTGAAGTAGAACATGTACGGCCAGAACAGCGGCGTGTGCTGCGAGAGCTGGAAGACCACCATCAGCCGGAACGAGCGCCGGCTGTTGGTCATGCGGGCAGAGCGAAAGAACCAGTCCAGTGCCTTCGGGCAGGAAGTCGGGCGACGGCCAGTGGCGGCCGCCCTCGTCGACTCGAAACTGAACGGTGTAGCCGGCGCGCTCGAGGTTCGCGCGCATGGGCAGGGCCACGTGCTCGAACGGGAACAGCTGGTCGTGCGTGCCGTACTCGAGCAGCACGTCGGGCTTGCGCGCGGCGTCGGGGTCGAAGCCGGGCTCGAGCGCGATGAAGCCCGCGGCCCAGGCCATGACGGCGCGGAACAGGGTCGGGTTCGAGAGCCCGACCGAGAGCGCGTAGCTGGCGCCGTCGGAGTAGCCGAGCAGCGCCTGGCGCGCGGGATCGATCGGGTAGCGGCGGTAGACCAGGTCGTAGGCGTACTCGAGGAAGTCGAGGTCGGGGCGCTCGGAGCTCGCGATCAGGTCCCAGGTCGGGAGCAGCGAGCGCGGCACCAGGAAGAACGCGCGCCGCCGGTCGGGCTCGTCGCGGCACGCCTTCACGAGCATCTGTCCTGGCGGCCCGCGCCGTGCAGCACGGTGATCAGCGGATAGCGTGCGGCCCGGCTCGAGCTCGCTCGGCGTCAAGCAGCACCGCGCGCGAGGGGCCCTGCTCGAGCCACACGTGGCCGAGCGGCGACGGCTCGTCGCGCGTCTCCGAGGGCCTTGTGCTCGATCCGCAGCGCGAGCGTGTCCGCCGGCATCAGCCCTCGCCGCCGTGCACGGGCAGGATCGCGCCAGTCGTGTAGCTCGACGCGCTCGACGCGAAGTAGAGCGCGGCGCCGACGATCTCGTTCGGCTCGCCGCCGCGCTGCAGCGGGATGAACAGCTTCGCGCGCTTCTGCGAACTGCTCCATGTCCCAGGCCTTCGAGATGTCGGTCAGGAACGGCCCCGGCCATGATGCAGTTCACGCGGACCTTCGGGCCGAACGCGCCCGCGAACGCGATCGTCATCGCGTTCAGCCCCGCCTTCGCGGCCGCGTAGGGAATCACGTTCGCGGTCGGCGCGCGTCGCCGCCACGCTCGCACACGTTGATGATCGAGCCGCCGTTGCCCTTGGCCATGCGCGTGCCCACCAGCGCGGTCAGCCGGAACGGCCCCTTCAGGTTCAGGTCGACGACCTTGTCCCACATGGTCTCGGAGACGTTCGAGACGTCGGTCGTAGAGGAGCGACATGCCGCGCGTTGTTCACGAGCACGTCGACGTGACCCATCTCGGCGTAGGCGCGCTCGGCGAGCTGCTCGACCTCGCCCCACTTGCCGACGTGCGCGGCGAGTCGGCAGCGCGCGCCGAACCGGTCTGCGCTCGACGTCCTTCGGCGGTCGCCTCGCAGGCGTCGAGCTTGCGGCTCGCGATCACCACGTCCGCGCCGCGCGCGCGCGAACGCCAGCACCATCTCGCGCCCGATGCCCACGGCTGCCGCCGGTCACGAGCGCCACCTTGCCGGTCAAGTCGAAGCAGCTTCTCGATCTGGCTCACACACGCCTCCGTCGGACGTGCAGAATACCACCGGGAGGAAGCGCGATGCAGAAGCGGAAGCTCGGACGGAGCGGGCTGGTCGTCTCGGCCCAGGGCCTCGGCTGCATGGGCATGTCGGAGTTCTACGGCGCCGGCGACGAGGCGGAGTCGATCGCGACGATCCACCGCGCGCTCGAGCTCGGCATCGCACTTCCTCGACACCGCCGACGTGTACGGCCCGTACACGAACGAGGAGCTGCGTCGGCAGCGCGATCAAGGGACGCCGCGACCGGGTCGTGCTCGCGACCAAGTTCGGCATCGTGCGCGACCCGACGAACCGATGGCGCGCGGCATCAGCGGCAAGCCCGAGTACGTGCGCGCGTGCCTGCGACGGCGAGCCTGCAGCCGGCTCGGCATCGACCACGATCGACCTCTACTACCAGCACCGCGTCGATCCCGGCGACGCCGATCGAGGAGACGGTCGGCGCCATGGCCGAGCTCGTGAGGCAGGGAAGGTGCGCTACCTCGGCCTGTCGGAGGCGGGCGCCGAGACGCTGCGCCGCGCCTGCGCGGTCCACCCGATCAGCGCGCTGCAGACCGAGTACTCGCTGTGGAGCCGCGATCCCGAGGACGGAATCCTCGCCGCCTGCCGCGAGCTCGGCATCGGCTTCGTCGCCTACAGCCCGCTCGGCCGCGGCTTCCTCACCGGCGCAGATCAAGCGCTTCGAGGACCTCGCGGCCGACGACTACCGCCGCTTCTCGCCGCGCTTCCAGGGCGAGAACTTCGGGAAGAACCTCGACGCTCGTCGAAGCGGGTCGAGGCGATCGCGCGCGAGAAGAAGTGCACGCCGGCGCAGCTCGCGCTCGCCTGGGTGCTCGCGCAGGGCGACGACGTCGTGCCGATCCCGGGCACCAAGCGCCGCACGTATCTCGAGGAGAACGCTCGCGGCGAGCGGATCGCGCTCAGCGCGGCTCGACCTGAAGCGGCTCGACGAGTCTCGCGCCGCGCGGCGTCGCCTGCAGGCGAGCGCTACCCCGCCGCGATGATGGGGGTCGGTGAACCGCTGAGCGCCGACTCCGGCTAGCTAAGGGCCGAGGCGTGACTCCCGCCGAAGGCAACAGCGGCGGCGGGGCCGAAGACGCTCCGCCGGGGGACGGCGCGATGGTCGGCTGCAGCGCCACGGGCGGCAACGTGAGAGTGGCGGCAGAATCAGACCGGGCGGCAGCGGGAAGAACGTCGACTCCCGCGATGTGCGCCGACGGTGCCTGCTCCGCGCTCATGCACTGCGAGTACGCAGCGTCGTAGCGAGTTTGCAGTGAATCGGCCGCTTTCGCCGCGTCGGTGAGCGCATCTTCATCCTGGACTTGCTGACTGGCCCGACCGCGACAGACCTGATCGTCGCCACGGAACCGCGGCGAACGTCAGTGCCGCTCTCGCGCGGCGCGATTGCCGAGGGTCCCGCGGGAACCAACGCGCACGCGCCGAGCAATAGAGTTGCGCCAATGAGAAGGGCGCGCCTCGGGTGAGCGGGTCATCGCCATGTGTCCGCCTCCGGCGAGTGGCTCTGCCTTCGGTGGGTTCGACGACCACAACGGCGGATGACTTCTGGGCTCAGCTCGCGGGCGTCAGCTCCACGCGGCGGTTCTCGGCGCGGCCGGCGATCGTGTTGTCGGGCGCGATCGGGTCCGCCTCTCCTTCGCCCTGCGTGGCTGAGCCGGCTCGCCGCGATCCCGTTCTGGACCAGGTAGGCCTTCACCGCGTCGGCGCGCTTCTGCGAAAGCTCCTGGTTGAACTTGGCCGTGGGCCGGTCGAATCGGTGCAGCCGTCGATCCTCACCGCGATTGCCGCGCACTTCTTGAGCTTGTCCGCGGCGAGCTTGAGCGTGGTGCTCGCTCGCGGGAGTCAGCGCGTCGGAGTCGAATGCGAACTGATGCCGGTCAGGCGCACCTTCTCCTTGCACGGATCTGCCTCGGCGATCACCGGAGCCGGGCGGCTTCGGCGCAGGCGCCGCGACGTCCACGCCGTACACCACCTCGAGGGAGACCACGCTCTTCTCGAGGGCGTCGAACTGCTCCAGCAGCTTCGGGGCTGAGCGAGGCGGCCTTGGCCTGCTCGTTGGCGCGCGAGTGCGAGGTCGGTGATCCGCTTCTCCACGCCGGCCGTCGTGACCTCGGCGTTGCCGCCCTCCAGCCCGTGGCGGAGGTGGTCTGCGTGCCCCTCGAGCTCGCTGCAGGTCGCGGGCGAGGGCGTCCGGGGGCGACGGTGAGCCGGAGACGGATCTCCGCGACCTGGTTGAGATCGTCTCGGTGATCGCGATGGCCTTGGCTGGATCGAACGCGGCCTGCGCAATGGCGACGGCGCCGTATCCCGCGATGACCGCACATGCAACCCGACCACCAGACCTGCAGACGCTTCGCGCGCTCCATCGTTGCCTCCCTCGACCCGGATGGGTCCGGGGATTCTATCTGATTCAACACGCGATCGAGCCTGAAGCAAAGCGGCCGGCCACCCGAAGGTGACCGGCCGCTACCGGATCTAGGTGCGGATCACTCCGGCCGAGAAGCCGAACACCGCCTTGGTCTCGAGGAACTCCTCGAAGCCGTTCACGCCCCACTCGCGGCCGTTGCCCGACTGCTTGTAGCCGCCGAACGGCGCGTCGAATCGGGCTGTGCGCCGTTCAGGTGCACGTTGCCCGGTGCGCAGCCGCTTGGCCACGCTCTGCGCGTGCTCGACGTTCGCCCGACGTGACGTAGCCGGAGAGCCCGTACGGCGTGTCGTTCGCGATCGCGATCGCCTCCTCTTCGTTCGTCGTACGGCAGGATCGACAGCACCGGGCCCGAAGATCTCCTCGCGCGCGATGGTCATGCTGTTCTTCACGTTGCGCGAACACGGTCGGCTTCACATAGAAGCCGTCCTTCGAGGCCCGTCGGGCCGGCCGACGCCGCCGGTGACGAGCGTCGCGCCCTCGTCGATGCCCTTCTGGATCAGGCCCTGGATCTTGTTGAACTGCACCTCGCTGACGACCGGGCCGAGCGTTCATGCCCGTTCGCGGCGAACGGGTCGCCGACCTTCACGCGTCTCGGCGGCCGCCTTCGCGATCGCGATCGCCTCGGCGTGGCGGCTCTGCCGGCACCAGCATGCGCGTCGGCGCGTTGCACGACTGGCCGCTGTTCATGAAGCAGCTCTGCACGCCGCCCGCGACGGCGGTCTGTGAAGTCGGCGTCGTCGAGGATGATGTTCGCCGACTTGCCGCCGAGCTCCTGGGTCACGCGCTTCACCGTCGGCGCCGCGTTCTGCGCGACCAGGATGCCGGCGCGGGTCGAGCCGGTGAACGACACCATGTCGACGCCCGGGTGCGACGAGATCGCCGCGCCGACCGTCGGGCCGTCGCCGTTCACGAGGTTGAACACGCCCGTCGGCACGCCGGCGTCGTGCATGATCTCGCGCGAAGAGTGCATGGCGTTGAGCGGCGCGACCTCGCGTCGGCTTCAGCACCATGGTGCAGCCCGCCGCCAGCGCCGGCGCGACCTTGCACGCGATCTGGTTGATCGGCCAGTTCCACGGCGTGATCAGACCGCAGACGCCGACCGGCTCCTTGATGATCTGCGTCTTGCCGCGCTTCTCCTCGAAGTCGTAGCTCTTCAGGACCTCGATGGCCTGGCCGAAGTGCGCCATGAACATCGCGGCCTGGGCGGCCTTCGACAGCCAGATCGGCGCGCCCATCTCGCTCGAGATGGTCTTCGCCATCTCCTCGTACTTGGCCTGGATACGCGCCCATGATCTTCTGCATCAGGGCGATCCGCTCCTCGCGCGGTCGTCCGCGAATAGGTCTCGAACGCGCGGCGGGCGGCCTTCACGGCCTTGTCGACGTCCTCGGCAGTGCCCATCGAGATCTTCGCGATCGACTTCTCCGTCGCGGGGTTGATCACGTCCCGGGTGTTCCGGGCTTTGACCGGCGGGACCCAGGCCCCGTCGATGTAGAAGTTCAGCTCGTTTTCCATGTCTTCCTCCGTGGGGGTCGTTGAGTCCGGAGTGTACCCGACCCCGTCAGGCGCGTGCGAGCTTGGCCCGGAGCCCTCCCAGCGACGGTGCGCCCGCGAAGAACCAGAGAGCGATCAGGAGGTCGGTGATCGCGCAGCCGGCCGAGGAGGTGGGCTGGAAGGACAGGATCGGGCAGCGCCGTAGGAAGTGGTGCACCACGTCCCAGCCCGTGTGCAGTGAGCCAGCGCGATCCCGATCCAGCGATACGACTCGAGCCCGCGATAGGCGCGGTACGTGCATCGCGACCGAGTGAACGCGAACTCCCACGGCCACAGCCGCTGTTCAGGTAGACCGCGCCGCTGCCAGCGACGAAGACCGCGTTGAACCTCTGGCGGGCGGGTTCTCGGATCAAGGACGCGAGCAGGACGAAGATCGCGGCGATGACGATCGGGGGAGGGCGTCCATCGGGCCGAACGGGGGAGTCACATGGGCTTCCATGCTGCCGAGGCATCGCGCCGGGCGCAGCGGAACAGTGGCGGAAACGCCAATCTTCGCGCCGGCGTTCTAGCCGAGCTCGCCGAGGTCGCCGATCATGCACTTCACCGAGCCGCCGCCCTTCTTGTGGAACTCGGAGACGTCGACGTCGACGATGCGCGTGCCGGTGGCGCGCACCGGCGTCGGCGAGCTCGCTCGGAGATCCCGCGCGGCATGACGAGCAGCGGCTCGCCCGACGCGCTCGAGCGCGAAGCGAGTTCGCGGCGTAGATCGCGGCGTCGGCGCCGGAGAGCTCGACCAGGCGCTCGCCGAACTGCTCGCGCAGCTCGTCCAGGCTCTCGGGGTGGAGCGCCGGCGCGTACGCGAGCAGGAACTCGCGGCCCGGCCCGAACGAACACAGACAGGTGTCGCCGTGGTAGTAGCGCTCGTCGACGAGCTCGACGCGCAGCGACGCGCTTGCCGAGCGGCGCGAGCGCCTCGATCTCGGCCGAGCGCGCGCGGGGTCGCTGCGGAAGCCGTAGATGCGCTTCCACGGCGGCCAGCCGCAGGCGCGGCACGAAGCGCTGCTTGCGGATCCGGCCGTGCGTGAACAGGAACGGCGTCGCCGGCGGGGAAGAGGTCCGCCTCGCCCTCGAAGCGCGCGGCGATCTGCACGCAGGGCAGGCCGAGCGACTCGACCGCGCGGCGGTAGGCCGGCTGCCTCGCCGGCGCGGGTCGGAGTCAGGTTCGAGAGCACGAACAGGTCGCCGTGCCGGAAGCCGCGCGTTCGCGGGATAGCACCGAGACCGGGATGCGCGGGTCGGGCGGGATCACCTCGACCCGCACGTCGAGCTCGCGCAGCAGGTCGCGGAGCGCGATCCACTGGCGGATCGCGAGCGCGCGGTCGACCGACTTCTTGCGGCCGTACTTGTCGCGCGTGTGCGGGTTGGCGCCGCCGACGACCGCGAAGTGCGCGGGGTCGCCCATCAGGACCGCGTGGGTCACGCGAGCCTCGGGAAGCCGGGGTGCGACGCGGGTGCGCCCGGCTCGGCGACTTCGAGGTTCGCCTGCGGGAACGTCGTGTAGAGCGTCGAAGCGGCGCCGGCCGGCGCGGTCGTTGCCGCTCCGCTTCACGCCGCCGAACGGGAGCTTCGACGACGCGCCCACCGTGGTCGCGTTCCAGTTCAGGACGCCCACGCGCAGCTCGCGCGCCGCGCGCTCGTACACGGCGCGCTCGCGCGTGAACACGCTCGCGACCGAGGCCGTAGTCGGTGTCGTCGAGCCGCGCGAGGCCTTCGTCGACCGAGTCGACCGCGACCACGAACGCGTCGGGCACGAAGTGCTCCTCGCTCTGGTAGCGGCTCGCCCGCGCGAGAGTGGCGCGCGGCAGCCGGTGCAGGCTGGGCCGAACGTAGTGGCCGGGCGCGGACCTCGCACGGGCCGCCCGCGACGCAGCGCCTCGCCGCCCTCGGCCGCGGCCCACGCCAACACCTGCGCGTGTCGCTCGCGCGCGCGCGGCCGAGATCACCGGGCCCATGAACGCGCCGGGTCGCTCGAGTGGCCGATCGCGATGCCGCGGAACAAGCGCGCGAGCCGCTCGCACAGCGCGTCGGCGACGGCGCGCTCGGCGAACACGCGGCTGGTCGCGCTGCAGCGCTGGCCCGAGGTCACGCACGGCGCCGAAGGCGATCGCGTTCGCGGCGCGCGTCGAGGTCGGCGTCCGGCGCAGCACGAGCACGCCGTTCTTGCCCGCCCATCTCGAGCGCCACGAGCTTCCAGCGGCTGGTCGAGCGTCGCCTCGAGGATGCGCCGGCCCGACCGCGTACGAGCCCGTGAACGAGCACGCCGTCGAGCCGCGGGTGCGCCGCGAGCCGCGCGCCGACGCGTCGCCTCGCCCTGCACCAGGTTCGCGACGCCGGGCGGGAACGCCGCGCGCTGCAGCGAGCTCCGCGTAGACCTGGCCTCGTCGCGGGCGTCTTCTCCGACGGCTTCACGACGACGCAGTTCCCGGTCGCGAGCGCGGGCACGACGTGGCCGTGCGCGAGGTGACCGGGGAAGTTGAACGGGCCGAGCACCGCGAGCACGCCGCGCGCGCTCGCGCGCCAGCGGCCGACCTGCCCGGGGCTCACCTCGAACGCGCTTGTCGGCGACGAGCTCGAGCCCCTGGCCGAGCGTGATGTCGATCTTCGCCTGCATCGCGCGCGACCTCGGTGCGCGCTTCCCAGAGCGGCTTGCCGACCTCGCGTCGCGATCGCGCTGCGCCAGCCGTCTCGCGCGTCGCGCTCGAGCGCCTGCGCCGAAGCGGCGCAGCGCGGCGGCGCGTACTCGGGCGCCGCGTCGCGCCACGCGGGCCAGGCGCGGCGCGCGGCGTCGATCGCGCGCTCGGCGGCGCTCGCCGCGAACGGGAACGCGCCCGAGCGGCGCGCGCGTGTCGCCCGGGTCCGTCGCGCGACGATCTCGCCGTCGGCGCGCTCGGGCAGCGCACGAAGCGCCCGTCCGACGAAGTCGCCGCGCGGCTCGAAGAGCGACGGCTCAGCCATGGCCGCGCGCCTTCGCGCCCGCCGGCGGCAGCGGCGTCCACGCCACCTCGTCGCCGCTGCGACAGCCCGAGCCGGTCGCGCGCTTCCTTGCCGACCAGCACCTGCGCGCCCGTCCGCCGCGGCCGGCGCCGCGACCGCGCGGAAGCCGCCGCCTTCCTCGCTCGAGACGATCGCCGCCGGCGCGTCCTCCGGCGGCGGCTCGTCGCCGAGCGCGCCGCGCACCGTCTTCTGGATCGGCAGCACGCGCCGCGGTCGGCGCGCCGAACGAACGGCCTCGCCGTCGAAGGGATCGATCTCGTCGATCCAGTTCAGCCCCGCGGCTTCGAGGAGCGAGAGCGCGCGGCGCGGCCTCCGCGTGCACCTGGCCGAGCTCCGCGGCGACCTCCGCGTCGAGCAGCGACGCGTAGAACGGCGTGTCCGGGAAGAGGTCGAGGATGAAGCTCTTGTCGCTCGCGCTGCGGTGATCCGCCTCGGTGTAGGACAGTGCCGGTGAAGCGGCGCCCGAACGCGTCCCAGAAGGCGCTCCGCCCGTGCGCGTCGATCGCCGCGCGCATCTCGGCCAGGATCGCGCGCCTCGAACGCGCCGCGGTGCCGCGCGATGTACGCGAAGCGGCCCCACGACAAGAGCTTCCCGGGCGACGCCCGGCGCGCCGCGAACCTCGGGCCGCAGCACCAGCGACCCGAGCTCGGTCGGCCCGTCCTGCGAGGCGTGCGAGCTGCAAGGTCGTGCGGTGACCTGGATCCCGGTGCTCGGCGACGATACGCGTCTCCGTCGCCGACGCGCAGGTAGACGTGCGGCATCTCCGGCGTACCGTGCTTCGAGATCACGGCCGAGGTGCCGACCACGCGGCCCGCGCCGTCGGCCAGCGCGAACTGGTACTCGCGCTCGGCGCTCGCCGGCCCCGGCGCGCGGAACGAGCGCTCGGAGCGCTCCAACCGCGCGCGCACGAACGCCTCGTCGTAGGGAAGGTTCGGGCTGTCGAGCAGCCGCGCGAGCTCGAGGATCGCCTCGAGATCGCCGACCCCGGCGGGGCGCAGGAGGAACATCACTGCGCCGCCACCGCGAGCGAAGCGAGCGCCGCCCGGTACAGCTTCACCGCCTGGTGTAGCTGGGAGACGCGCGTGTGCTCGTTGGGCTTGTGCACGTTGCCGACCGATCGCCCCGGCCCGAGCACGACCGCCTCGAGTCCCGCGGCCCCGAAGATCCCGGCCTCAGTGCAGGTCGCCTTCGTCTCGATCCGCTCCGGCAGGCCCGACCTGCGCTGCGCGGCGGCGAGCGCGCGCACGAGCGCCCCGTCCGGCGCTGTCGCGAGCGGCGGGTTCGTGCGCACCACGCGCAGCTCCGCGGCGCGGCCGAGCGGTGCGACCAGCTCCGCCGCCTCCGCGCCCGGAACCGGGCGCACGTCGAAGCCGAACACGGCGCAGGCCGTCGGCGAGCGCCACCTCGCCCGAGGCTCGCCACGCTCTGCGCGGGCGAGAAGCGCGGATCGCTCCGCGCCAGGAGCGACGTCTGGAACTCGCGCCACGCCGCGAGAAACCCGACCAGCGGCTTCGCCGACCAGACCGGGCCGTCGACCTCGCTGCCCTCGCCGCCGCCGGCGCGCACGAGCGCGAGTCTGCAGCGCTCCGGAACCACGTTCAGCGCGCCGCCGCCCGCGAGCGCGGCCACGCCCGGCGCGCCGCTCCACTCGAGCGCCGCCAGTGCCTCGACGATCGCGTTGCGGCCGAGCTCGGGCGAGCTCGGAGTGCGCCGCCGCGCCCTCGATCGCGCGCGCGGTCAGCGCGCAGCGGCGCCGGACTCGCGAGCGGCTCGAGCCGCATCGCGCGCCTCGTACACCGCGTAGCCCTTGTGCGCGTGCACGAGCGCGAGCTCCGACGGCTCGCCGACCAGCGCCTGCAGAGAAGTCCTGGGTGAGCCCGCACTCGACGAGCCAGCGCGCGCCGAGCATGCCGACCTCCCTCGCCGAACGTGCCGACCAGCAGCACCGGCCGGGTGTCAGGTCGTCGGCGACCTCCGCCAGCGCGAACGCCTTGCACACGAAGTCGACCTTGGCGTCGGCCGAGCCGAGGCCGTAGAGCTGGTCCGCGACCCGGGTCGGGCGGAAGGGATCTCCTGCCGGTCGCCGGTCCACGCCGCGGGATCGCCGGGCGGAACCGTGTCCAGGTGTGTCACCAGGAGCAAGCCCGGCCCGTCGTAGGCGGCGCAGGTCGCACGTCACCAGGTGGTGTCGGGTGCCGGCGACGTCGACCGTCTCGATCGCCACGGGCAGCTTCAGCTCGCGCAGGAGCTCCGCCGCCAGATCGGCGATCGCGCCGTTGCCGAGCCGCGACTCGGACGGCGTCGCGATGAACCGCTCCGCCCAGTCGAGAAGGTCGGCCATGCGGACCGAATCGTCGCGGCTACTTGGGTGCTTGAGCTGCGCGCTCGCAGCAGGGGCAGAGGGCCCGGAGGTATTCGAACGTGTAGATCCCGCTGTCATGACCGTCGCTCCATCGCGAAGGCGAGCGCGTACCTCCCGACGGAGGTGATGCGCAGGGGTTTGACGTCCATGGGCACGGTGTCGCTCGCGAAGCAGCGGGCCGGCCCGCGTGCTCCTCGACGCAGTGCGCGCAGCGACAGGCGAGCCGCAGCGCGCGCACGGGGGTAGACGCTCGTGTGCCCGTCGTTCCAGACGATGCGCAGCGTGTCGGGTCCCGCCTGCGCGATGGACGTGTGGGGTGGGGAGCACTTCGGAAAGGTAGCCAAGGGGGTGAGATAAGATCCCCGCTCCTTCAGGAGGCGTGATGGCAAAGAGAGCGTGGCGATTCTCGGCGGCACACGGCGAGCAAGGCTCGGCTCGCGTACCGGTTCGCGAAGGCGGGCGGCCCGTGCGGATCGGCAGCCGCAAGGAGGACCGCGCGCTCGAGGCCGCGCACGCGACGTTCTCGCCAAGGTGCCCGGCGCCGACGTGTCGGGCCACGAGAACCGCGGCGGCCGTGCGCGCGGCAGCCCGGCGGGATCGTGATCCTGATCGGTGCCGTTCGAGCACACCGCGGGCACGCTCAAGTCGGTGAAGGGAGGAGCTCCGGCCGGGCACGGTGCTGGTCTCGATGGGCGTGCCGCTCGCGGCCGCGATCGGCGACGTGGCCTCGCGTGTCATCGGCGTGTCGCAGGGATCGTGCGCGGAGCTGTGCGCGGCGCTCGCACCCGACGGCGTGCCGGTCGTGTCGGCGCTTCCAGAACGTCGCGGCGCACCGGTTGATGGAGCTCGCGCATCCGGTCGAGTGCGACGTGATCGTGTCGGGCGAGAAGCGATCCGCGCCAGCGCGTGATGCAGCTCTGCGACGACATCCCGGGCACGCGCGCGATCGACGGCGGCCCGCTCTACAACGCGCGCTACGTCGAGCAGCTCACCGCGCTGATGATCGGCATCAACATCCGCCTCAAGAAGCCCGAAGGCGTCGGCATCCGACTCACGTACGTCTGAGCGCTACAGCACGACCTTCAGCAGCCCCTTCAGGATGTCCTTCAGCGGGACCTTCGGTCGCGATCAGCGGCAGCATCGGCACCGCCAGCCGCCATGAGGAGTGGGATGACTGCGGCCATGTTCACGGGAACCGGCCGCATCTCCCGCGCGCTCGTAGCCGGTCGCGAGGTCGGCGAGCGACGAGGGGTCCGGATCGCCGAGCAGCGCCGCAGGGTCGGCCTCGGCGCTGCGCCACTTCGCGTCGAACGCGGCGTCGTGTAGGCTCGACGGCTTGCGCGTAGCCGAACAGCGCGGCGCGCTTCAACGCGGCGAGCTTCGGCGCGAAGGTGAGCAGCGGCGCCAGCACGATCAGCGTGGCGGACCACAGCGAACGCCGCCATGCGCCGGAGTACAGCGGACTCGAGCGGGACGCCGCGGTACACGACCTCGTCGGCCAGCTTCCCGCTGAGAGCGACGCCGACGCGCCGAGCACGCAGGATCGCGAAGCCCGACTGGCCGCAGCCGCGACGAATGCCGAGGCCGCCGGCCCGGTCCGGGGTGCAGTCGCGACCAGGCTGCAGGTCCATCCGCGACATGCGCGCGAGCGCGCGGTGCCCAGACGATCCCGCGGAAGATCCAGCGCATGAACAGGAACTGGAACAGCGGCACGCTGACCAGCGCGTACCACCAGCCCGCGAGCCGTGAGCGCTTCTCGCCGCCGTCGACGGGCAGCGCGTGCCAGCTCGCGGAGCCGTCGTTCAGCTCGGTTTGCACGACCGAGAAGCTGATCGAGGTAGGAGAGCGCGAGCATCGCGAGCTCCGCCCAGGTCGAGCCGACCAGCCGTCGCGAGGACTCGAGCAGCGACACGAACGCCTGGCCGCGCGTCGGGCCCGATCAGTCCGGCCGTCACGAGAGTGCTCGACGACGGCGCGGATCCGACCCGGCGACCGCGGCGTCGGCGAGCACGAGCAGCGAGGGATGGTGCAGCAGGAAGCGCGTGTAGGCGGCGATAGTCGCGCAGGAACGGCACGTCGACCCGGTCGCCCGCGCCAGGCCCCGCGAGCGCCGACAGGACGAAGGCAGCAGGGCCCCAGCAGACCAGCGCGAGCACGAGCGCGCGCGTTTGCCGAGCGGCACCGGATCGGCGCGGCGCGCGCCGATCTGCATCCAGCAGCGCACCAGCTCGGTCCGCCTTCCTCGATCGCGAGGGCTCTCGGTGCGCTTCGCCTCATGGTGCGCCTCCCATTCGCGGCAGGCCCGCGCGGATCTGCTGCGAGAAGTCCTCCAGCCACTGCCGGCGGACTTCGCGCGCTCGGTGATCTCGCTCTTCGCGACGAGCTCCGTCGAACGGTAGGCTCTTGTCGAGCGCGCCGCGCTCGTACAGGAGCTCGGGCAGATGCCCGTTCGCGAACAGCCGCCAGTCGAGCGGCACCGCCCCGCCGGCGGCGAGCACGCGGTTGCGGATCGATGTCGTGCAGTTCCCGGTGAAGGCGTTGTACCACTCCGGGTGCTCGGCGATCTGGTTGATCTCCTTCGACGTACGAGAGCAGGAGCGCGCGCGCGAGCTCGGGCGACGCGCAGCAGCGGTACAGGTAGGCGTGCTCGCCGCGGAAGTCGGTCGCGCACGCCGATCACGTCGCGCTCGTCGCGCCACCACGTAGTAGAGCTCGTACTGGCGGAAGAAGCCGCGCAGCGCCGAGTACGACTCGCCCTTCTCCTTGCGCGTCTCGATCGAGATCGCGAGCGCGCGGCCGTCCGCGAACTCCCAGCTCATGATCGTGTGGCGCGATGCTCGGTCGGGCCCCAGAACGAGAAGAACATGTCCGGTGCCCGAGCTTCGAGAGGTCGTAGCTGGCGAGTCACCCAGCGCACGTCGTAGTCGTTCTCGCTGCGGTAGTCGAAGTCGCGCACGTTCTCGACCGTCACGGATGTTCCCGTCGCGAGCTGCGCGCGCGGCAGCTCTGCGACGTCGGGCATCCAGTCGCGGTCGTTGCTCGGCGGGATCCGCATCCACCAGAACATGACCGCGGCGCACAGCACGAAGAGCGTGACGAGCGCGCGTCCGTACGGCCGCGCCGAGCCACAGCGACGCGCGAGACAGGCGAGCGCGAACGCGCTGACCAGCGCGCCGGCGAGCGGTCGCGGTGACGTCGGCCGTCGATCCAGAGCGCCGCGCAGCACCAGATCGCCACCAGCACCAGCGGCACCGTGGCGAGCGCGAAGCGCAGCCCAGCGCATCACTACTTCGGGAACAGCAGGGTCACCGTGAAGCGCAGGCCCCAGTTGGGGCCGACGCCGTCCGGTGTCGCGACGTAGCTGCGGAAGCCGACCTGAATTGCGTGATCTGCGGTCCGAGCCGGGCCATCTGCGAGACGAAGACGTTCATCGGGGACGGTCCAGCGGCTGTCGACGTAGTCGTAGCTGTACTTCCAGGTTCGCGCCGAAGGTCGTCGCGGTGTGGGTCGTGTAGGTGACGAACGGCTGGAAGAAGGTCTGGTTGAAGCGCTTGCGATTGTCGTTCCCGCGAAGCCCCAGACCTGGTTGGCTAGAAAGCCGGCGGTGACGGGGCCGGCCATCTTCAGCATGACCACCGTCGGCCCGGCGCCCCACTTCCTGCGCGCCGAGCGAGCCGACTGTCGCGGTGGGCAGCTGGAACGCGGGCCCCACGCCCCAGATGATCTCTGCCCCAGCGAGCTGGGCGCCTGTGGGCAGAAGAAGAAGCTCTGCACGGTGTCGCCGGTGCCGAAGTTCGGGCCGTCGAACGGCGGCACGAAGCGGTTCTGTGTAGATGACGGGCAGGATCGTGCGCGAGATGACGTTCCAGTCGTCGCCGATCGAGATCGGGACGACGGGCTGGAACTTCATGTAGTACTGCTGGCCCTCGTTGGCTAGGGCCGATGCCCTGGTCGTAGTTGAACTGGAACGGAACGCTGATCAGGTCGGCGACGGGGTTGGTCAGCTTCTTGGCGAGCTCCTCGTCGTTGTCCGCGGCGTAGGTACTGAAGCAGATACGGCCAGAAGACAGATCGCGATGAGGGTCTGCTTTCAGCATGGCGCGATGATACCCGCTACGGCGGACCGGAGCGCACGTTCCAGGGCCTATCCCTTTGGTTCAGATCTCGAGGCCCACGGAGCGCATCAGCTCGAGCGCGTTGCCGCGCTCGATCACGCCCGGGCGCAGCCGGTAGTCGAAGCGGCAGCTCGCCGTTCGCGAGCTGGTCCTCGAAGTGGGCGTTCGTCGCGCGCGGCGCGCAGCTCGTCGGCGATCGCAGTCAGCGCGAGGTCGTGCGTCGTCACGAGCCCGACTGCGCCGCGCGCGAGCAGTCCCTTCGAGCAGCGCGTCCGCGCCGATGCGGCGGTCGTGCGAGTTGGTGCCGTTCAGGATCTCGTCGAGCAGGAACAAGACGGGAGCGGCCGCCTGCACCGCTCGGCCACGCGGCGCAGCGCGAGCAGCTCGGCGTAGAAGCGCGACGCGCCGTCGCGCAGCGAGTCCTGCACGCGCAGGCACGCACCGAGCGCGAGCGGCGACAGGCGGAGGTCTCTGCGCGCGCACCGGCGCGCCCGCGAGTCCGAGGATCGCGCGCCGTTCCGATGCAGCGCAGGAACGTGCTCTTGCCCGACATGTTCGAGCCCTGAGACGACGACGAGCGGGTGCGCGGCGTCGAGCTCGAGGTCGTTGCGAACACGAGAGCGAGTCGAGGAGCAGCGGGTGACCCAGCGCGCGCGCGAAGAGCGGGCCGGTGCTCGGCGAGCTCCGGGAACGGGTCGGCCGGGTGCTCGAAGGCGTAGCCGGCCAGGTCGCCGAGCGCCTCGAAGTCGCCGACCGCGGTGAGCCAGCCCGCGATGTCGCCGGCCGCTGCGCGCGCGCCAGGACTCGAGCGCGCAGGCGACCTGCAGACCCCAGAGCAGGACGCCGCGCGATCGGCGCGAAGAGCTGGTTCCGCCGCCAGTCGAGGAGCGCCACCAGCCGGTGTAGCTGCGCGATCTGGCGCGAGGCGGGGCGTGCCGCGTGGTCGAGCGCGGCGCGGGTCGCGCGCAGGCGCGGCGCCTCGTAGGGCTCGGCCTCGAGGCGCGCGAGCAGCGCCGCGAGCCGGTCGAGGTCGCGCAGCCGCGGCTCGATCGCGCCGAGCACGCCCGCGACCCGGCGCTGCAGCGCGAACGTGAGCCGCGACCACGAGCAGGACCAGGCCGAGCGCCGGCAGCCAGGTGGTCGCGCCCGCGAGCGCGAGCCAGATCGCCGCGACGGTGACTCCTGACACCGCCGCCGCCGTGACCCGCAGCGCGCCAGCCGCCGAGCCGGCTCGGCGCCGTCGCCCACGCGATCAGCGGATCGGCGGGCACGCTGTCGCCGAGCTCGCGGCCCCAGCGCTGAACAGGTCCTCGCGCAGCGCGAGCCGCGGCCGCAGCTCGGCGATCGCCGCCTGGCGCGCGCGCACTTCGTCCGCCGCGGCCGCGGGCGCGAGCAGCCACTCGGCCAGCCGCTCCTCGCCGCGCTGCGTCTGCGCCTGCGACAAGAGCTCGAACAGCGAGCGGCGCCCGAACAGGTCCAGGTGCAGGGCGTACGGGTGCTCGGGGTCGAGGTGTCGCTCGCCGGTGTTGCCCCAGGGGCGTCGGACAGGTCGAGCCGCGCGAGCCCGCGCGCGTAGAACTCCGCGCCGCGCCTCGGCGCGTCCGTGCGCGCCGCGCGCGCTCGCTCGTGCCAGAGCACCAGCGCGACGAAGCCGACTCGCCGCCGGGCCGAGCCAAGAGCTTCGAGAGCGAGTCCAGTCACGAACACGGGCCAGAGCAGCGCGACACTGAGCCCGAACCCGACCAGCCGCGCGTTCGAGATCCAGCGCGCGCGCGCACCCGGCGCTCGCTCGGCGCCGCGCGGGCGCGATCGCGCCAGAGCGCTCCGGCGTAAAGGTCGCGCACGTTCTCCGCATCCGCGCCGAGAGTAAGCGCCTGATAGGATGGATGCATGGCGTTTCTCAGTCTTTCCGGAAGGCTTCGCAGTGGGGCGCGGCGACGGCCTCGTATCAGATCGAGGGCGTCGGCCTCGGGCCGACGGCAAGGGGCTCTCGATCTGGGACGTGTTCAGCCAGCAGCCCGGGCGCGTGCAGGGCGGCGACACCGGCGACGTTGCCTGCGACCACTACCGCGCGCTTCCGCGAGGACGTCGCGCTGATGAAGCGGCTCGGGCCTGCAGACCTACCGCTTCTCGATCTCGTGGCCGCGCGTGCAGCCGTTCGGCGCCGGCGAGGCCGAACGCGGCGGGGCTCGACTTCTACCGCGGCTGGTCGACGAGCTGCTCGCGGCCGGCATCCAGCCGCTGCGCGACGCTCTACCACTGGGACCTGCCGCAGGCGCTGCAGGACGCTGGGCGGCTGGCCCGAGCGCGCGACCGCGCAGCGCTTCGCGGACTACGCGCGCGCTCGTCGTGCGACGCGCGCTCGGCGACCGGGTGACTCGCTGGATCACCGCACAACGAGCCGATCGTGACGTCGATGATGGGCTACCGCGCGGGCGTGCTCGCGCCGGGCATTCGCGACGTGGACCTGGCCGGCCGCGCGATCCACCACCTCTGCTCTCGCACGGGCTCGCGGTCGCGGCGTTCCGCGCCGTCGGGCGAAGCGCGGCGAGATCGGCATCACGCAACGCGAACACGAGCTACGAGCCCGCGGACGCGAAGCCCGAGTCCGCCGCCGCCGCGAGCTCGCGCGCGCGACTTCGACACGCGCACTGGCACGGACCGGTGTACGGCCGCGGCTATCCCGAGTCGGTGCTGCGCTACTACGAGTCGCGCGGCGCGCCGCTGCCGATCGCGCCCGACGACCTGAAGACGATCGCGCGCGCCGACGGACTTCCTCGGCGTGAACCCGTACAGCCGCCGCCAGGTGCTGGCCGACGCGAGCCGCGGCGTCGGCTACCGCGAACGCGCCCCGAAGCTGCCGCTCCTGCCGATGGGCTACGAGGCGCGCGCCGTTCGCGCTCGGCGACTTCCTGCGCTTCGTCTCGGCCGAGTACGGCCGAGCCGAAGATCTACGTGACCGAGAACGGCGTCTGCGACGAACACGCCGCGCCGCCGGCGGCGAAGACCGTGCCCGACGTCGAGCGCACCGAGCTCCTGCGCGGCTTCATCGCCGGCATGCACGCCGCCATCCAGGCCGGCGTCGAACGTGCGCGCGTACTACGTCTGGTCGCTGCTCGACAACTTCGAGTGGGCGTCCGGCTACTCGAAGCGGTTCGGGATCGTGTGGACGGACTTCGCGACCCAGGCGCGCATCCCGAAGCAGAGCGCCGGTTCTTCAGCGAGCTGATCCGCGAGAACGGGCTGGAGGCGTGATGGACGACCAAAGGTCCAGGCGGTGCTTCGACGCGCCTACCACGCGCGCATCGACGACGAGATGCGAAGCGGCTGCGCTGAGCAGTCCGCCGACGGGCGCGGCATCGAAGGCGCACGCGACCAGCTGCCTGCTGGCGGTCGGTCCCCGAGACGGGGCGGCTGCTCCACATCCTCGCCCGCGAGAGCCTCGCGCAGCCGAGGATCCTCAGAGCTCGGCACCTCGTACGGCTACTCGGGCATCTGGCTGGCGTGATGCGGCAGCGCGCGCGCGGCGGGCGGGGTGACCACGCTGGAGCTCGCGGACTAGGCAAGTCCGAGCACGCGCGCGAGATGGCCGACGGAGGCGTGGCCTGGCAGGACCGGATCGACTTCGTGGTCGGCGACGCGGTGAAGCTGATCGGGGAGCTCGATCGTTCCCCGGCCTGGACTTCGTGCTCGTGGACCTGTGGAAGGATCTCTCTACGTGCCCTGTCTCGAGGCGTTCTACCGCGAAGCTGAACCCGGGCGCGATCGTGGTCGCCGACAACATGCGCGTGCCGGATCCCGTCGCGGCAAAGCGCTACCAGGAGGCCGTGCGCGCGAAGCCCGGTATGGCGAGCGTGACGCTCCCGGTCGGCAGCGGAATCGAGATCAGCCGCTTCGAGCCCCAGCTACGCCTCAAAAAAGCGACGACTGCAGCAATACGTAACTGAACGAAGCATAC